>JAABUK010003910.1_pt1 | contig 24748 bp, 19 predicted proteins | sample 5559141 | NCBI WGS metagenome assembly JAABUK01 (sample SAMN10711869, study PRJNA513367) | rock metagenome | isolation source: Antarctica rocks | place: Antarctica: Victoria Land, Pudding Butte nord | collected 2016-01-03 | reverse complement strand
AGGATAGCAAGAGCCTTTCGAGCTTTCAGAGCGAAACCTATGCTCATGCCAGTCAGATGGGAGCATCAAGCTCTGGCAGCGGCGAAATGAGACCTCCAAGAAACAAAACGCAACTATGGGGCGAGCTTAAGATCAGCTGTGCGTACCAAGTCACCCGTCTTGGCCATAGAGACTAACAAATTGCAGCTGTAACGAGGGCGTTTACTCTGCTGTACACGGTCTCCCTCCTCAGTTTATTGACTCGCATTCAGCTCAATCTGCTTGGTCGGAAGAGTTACCTATCGAGCGTTGTATCAATGGCTTCACATCGACCACAAGATCATTCTATCAATCTCGAAAATCGTGATGACGATAATGTTGAAAAAGCATATGGCAATGACTTCGATTTGAACCGCACATACCTGACGTTCAGCTGGTGGCTACTCCACCGAGGATGGAGAGAGATCATGAGAGACGTCGAGTCAGCAGTATGCGATGTTTTTGGGCCTCATAAACCAACAGAAGAGGTTTCTCTTGAAAGATTGTCGAGCCTAATATTGGACGTACGAAGAAAAGTCGAAGGCGCAACCCCTGATGAGCGGAGGTAAGTAGAAGCTCCTTCCTAAGACCTGTCTCTACTGATTGCTATTATCAGAGATCGTAAATGGCTTTCGTTTCTCCTCCCCCCTCAGGAGCAAGAACAGATTGGTCTCGAGGACGCTGGCATCTCTACTCCACCGCCTACTCAGCCGACTCCACGTCTGCAGGACCATTCTTCTTTGCCTTCTCCCCCAGCATCGCTGTCGTTTGCCGCCACACAATCTTCACCACTTCGTCGCCTTCTTGATGAGACGGCTGATCTTATCGATTCGCCCATGTTTACCCATGTTCTCACACTGCTACTTGATGCCACGTTCTCGCAGCTCGCAGATACGAAATTGCGCTCGGAAGCATACAAGCTTCCCTTGCTCACACCTGAGCCTGCACCTGCCGCGAGGATCAATGAGGTCATTGAAGCTGACCCCGCAAATGTATCTACGAAGCTAGCGAATATACTAGCTATCTTAACACGTGAAGCTCATAAAATCGGCAATGGAGTGCCGAATGAGTATGTGCAAGCTGCCGAAGGTGTGAGCGAACTTGAAGGGTTTACAGCAGTTATTTACAGTAGTAACTTCGGGTTTGAGGCCGGTGTCACTCCCGACAGCTCAAGATCTGGAAGCGGAGACGAAGCAGCCACAAGAGCACGACCCTTGGATAATCTTTCTGTCACTGAGGCCAAAGAGGCTGTGAAAGTGGTGCAAGGCCGAGGTATCGTAGACAAGGCGGCTGGAGCGGTTGATACGGCTTGGGGAGGATTTGAGAGAGTTTGGGGGATGGTAGTTGGTAGTGAATTATCGTAAAGGTAAGTCATTTAGAAATTGTCAGCAGTAAGATACCCAGCGTTCGAGAGTCTGATCCATACAAAAACCATTGTTGTTTGATGTGGTCATATTGAAGCGTGTGTGGTATGGAATTACTCAACTCTATGCGGCCAAGGTTGGAAACCAATATAGGCCAGGACACCCCGCTACGCTCCGTGTGCAACCACTGGGAAGGATTGTCTCCTTCTGGGATGTGTTCCCCTGGAATGCTGTGCGTCCGGGGTCCCAGGCGCCTCCCATCAGTTGGGCTAGCAGTCAGAAGAGGTGTCCGCTTTTAGAATAAGAGGCTCGAAATATTGAAGGCTTTTGGGGCTGGTATTTTTCTTTATTCCGTCGGATCATCTGATACAGCCTAAGGAGAAGTGTCCACACAGATGTGGTTAGAGTACTCGGTGGGTTGATGTTCAGCTTCTAGAAGATGTGATAGCCATCCTTCTAGAGAACCTTGCTCCGCGAGGGGTTACAATCATTGGCAGCTAGCCTGCTTTTCGCTGTGAACCGCGCTTGAGCGAAGAGTCATTGCACGTCTCCGTCTTCCGTCAAACGCTTGCAGCGACACGCTAGCTGTTCTCCCGATACATTTGTGGTATCGTTCTTACGGTACATGTCTTGAAATGCGCATTGTGCGCACTCCCCACGGGCTTCGATTTAGTCACCCATTCATCTTTCATTAGAATAATAAAGACGGCCTCTTTGGCAGGCTTGCTAGTCACGGAGCCAAAGCCGCCAACAGGGTTGGGGTACTACGATTCCCCTGCACAACCGGACGAAATGAGGCGCGCAGTACAAAGAATATTCCTTTAGTGTCAAGCCAAAACAAGGTCGCTCCCCTTTCTCAAAACGGCTTCATTTGAGGCTAGTCAGTTGACAGTCGACTATGGCGATCTTGGAACCCATATCGGCTGCCTACTCGAATAAAGTGTCGAAACCCTGAGCTTAGAGGGCTTGACAAGCCAGAGGCTTTTGGCGACGAGCCGACCCGGCTCTGGAAGCTCCTGAGAATTGTCCTCTCCCACCTCCCAAGGGCATTCGTGTCGCCTTCATCTGAGGAGACAGTCAGCCCTTGGCAACACATTGCCCATCACCAAAGCGGCGGATCTAGTCCACAAGACTACTATTCAGGCTGAATTGAAGCCTTATCCATCTAGGACGAAAAAGGAATGGCTAATTTCTCCATGTGTCTAGGGCGGTAGCAAGGCAATGGGAAAATTCACCTTGAAGAAATTCGCTCCAGCTAACATAGGAAAGCCAAGTGTAGCTTTGTGGGACAGGACCAATACATTCTGTGACACGCTGTAACCAAATTTGAATGCATCTATGTCAGATCTGGAAACGCTTGATTATACGATAAGTGCTTTGACCTTACTGGAAAGCCCTAACACGACGTTGTGGTTGTTGAATACAGGAAGGCAGGGCAGTGAGCTAAACACCCTTGGCATCTCTTGTGTATGGAGAGTGCACTATAAGTTATACTAAGAAGAAATTATTTTCCGGCTTTTGGAAGACTATCTCTACACCCAGGTAGCAAGATGAGGCGATTGGTATTATGGGTATGAATTGGAAATTTTGATCTCTCGATGGTGTGGACCACAACAGCATTTGGACTCTAAGGATATCGAAACAGTTTTGGTACGATTATTATCAGCCCGATGTTTTCTGCGGGTGCCTGCCTGGTCAGAGTCCATCTCCTCCTAAGCCTCTGCCTTTTTTCGCAGTCTTGTGCCTTGGCTTTCTCTCTTCGATTGGGCACCCAGCAGGGTCGACAACAGAGAGGTGATGCATTCGCTATCGGGATGAAGTCCCGCGCTCTAACGAAGTCAAGTCTGCGTGAATCTATCGGCTGAAGCCTGCTAAGTGGACAGCCAAAGATCGCCTTCAAAGTAGGCGGGAGTTCTGGGCTTGAGATGAAGACCATTCTACGAGAAAGCATCGGCTTCGAGCCGTAAACGGGGATATAGAGTCAAAGTCTAGGAACGGCTCTCCTTGTCTGCTTGATCCTCATCAGCCGCTACCATCATTTCTGCTAGCTTACGGGTGTGAATGGAAGGGAGGGGTTGCCGGCTGGTGCGACATTGAAGCATAATAACTTCTTTTCATTGTTGTGGGTTCGACGCATTGACACGAAGGTTCTGTTTCACACAACAACGAAACGCACACGACAAACTTTGTTCACGACAAGAAGATCCTCGGCTCATCCGTCGACAAGCTTTCAACCGCCCAACCATTCTCGTTCTTCCATCTTTCCCCAAAGATGTAGTGTTCATAATCGCGGCTTTTCGTCCGATGGAGTAAAGCCATCCCCAACGTCGGAGTAGCGGAGAATGGCTAGCACCACCTGGTACTTCTTGCAAGGCTGTAATGAGAACGAAGCACGCTGATACCATCCTTAATCTTACTCATTATTTGGGGTCGAATGGTGACTATATTCTTGGTCAGGACCCGCCCGCCTCTATAGTAGCTTTAATCATGACACGTCATCAGATACATAATGAATGCAGTACACTCTTTTATCGACAAGCGCAATTCCACAAGTCAACTCGGGTTCGACTGCCTATGCTACCCAAGTCACTGGATCTCCATCTCCGAAGATGCGGCAGCTTTCCGTCCAACTTTGGTAGCTCCGCTTCGGCTTCGAGGGTCGTCGAGACCACTACTAGATGAGAGAAGAGAGCGTGGGCATTGGAATTTTCGAAACCATAAAGAACGTCTTGGAGACTTGCCTGGCCCTCCGTTCAATCATTCTGCATTTTCTCTCTGACAATTTAGCTGTGATGTTTGCAGACGATACATATAGAAGAAGCTTTGAGAAAGCTAAAGGTTCGTGATACGATCTCTATCGTTGCGGTGGCACCAAGTTACGGCTATCGACGTCTTCGCAATGCCATCGCTCCACCAACCAATAGAGACGCTTAGGCTCGGCAGATGGCTTGGTCAGCATTCGTAAGGAACAGATGGAGGGTGTTCATAATCTGCTCGAAAGAAACGATCATCGGGCAATCCGGGTATGGTACTACCAACCCAACCAATTGATGTCTCGTGGGACTCCCCATCACGAGTTTGTCACGAACGATAAGGGATGCCAGTTCGTGAGTGATAAGATGGTAATGTTGGACTCCTGGTACAAGTGTAATTCTAAATGGACGTACGATGAAGAAGCGGCGATCGACTGGACTAATGAGGAGATGGACTTGCACGGTGCCTAAGATACTTTGTAAGGACCAAATCGTATTCAAATTCTGCTGTCCTGAACACTGATGTTAGCATAGAGTAACAGAGTTCATGTAACTACAAACGCAAACCTTTGCCAGATTTCTTCTGTACCTAAGTCCACCTCCCTTTGCGTTCAGTTTGCTTACCATCATTCCTGGGAAAAGGGCTTCAAGCCATCCAAGTTCCTACAACCTGTCTACTTATTCCTTGTATCATTGCGCTGAATACATACCCATCTCATCCTTGCCCCGTCCATCTTCCAATACCTCTATCACCAATCGCCTTACGTCTTTGGGTGCCACTGAAGTAATATGGTGCTGTCGCGTGGGGACTCAGCCACTGTATGCTCGCTTCCCAAGAAATGGGACGATTCTCAATAGTTGATTTGCTCCAAACCCTTGGTGGCAACGATGTCAAGTTATTCCATTCATCAGAAAGCCATACAAAGATGATGACATTGGACCGGAGCCATGGTCGAACAAAGAGAATGAGCCACATGAGCAATGTGTTAGGGGTCTCCATGTTGACGCATACAACACGTACAATGCTCATCACAGCTGTTGGCCATATATTAATCTCCTTCGTGTCTTGTATCCTCTCTATCATTATAGCCTTCCTACCTTTATGCTGGTACAGGACTACACGAAAATCAATGCCGCTTCAGCTTGAAAAGCCATACGACTCTACCGCTAACGACATATTCATTGCAGTGGCCAACCCATCTATGCCGAATTTCCTGGAGCTTCCTTCAGAGATAAGAGTAAAGATATATCGCGAGCTAGCCCAACCGGCCGATCATATGCGACTAAGGGAGCAAACGCTGCGGTCGGATGTTGTCCGCTACTATAACGACCCTGATACCGATTGGCAAGCCGTACAGTTGGGTGTTGCCACTGAGACTCACGATATCATGCTCGATGCCACGAAGCTATTGCGCTCCCAAGGTACCGAGTGTGACTATGCAGGCTTCGACATGGTCTCCACCAACAGAGGGGCGCCGATCCTGCAGGCCTCCCGTCAACTCAGGCCAGAAGCGGAGTGGGAGTTCTCAAGCATCGCAACCATCCACCTCTCGATTTCACCTCGGCTGCCTCTGGATTTAAGGACCCTCCCCTGGCTCAGACAGGTCAGATATCTGAGCGTCGATTACTCTTGCTTAAGTTCGAATCGTATGCCCAGTGATCGCAACCACAATTGGCGTCAGGTGGACCAGGACATCGCTGCGTTCATTGGGACCGTCTGCAAGATATGTGAGTCCCTCCGCACCTTCACACTTCATATTCTCGGTGATCGCTGCTGCGATTGTTGTAGGAGAGACTTTATGCATGATGCCCTCCAAACCTTTGGATCACCGGGAGCGACAGCGGATGCTTTGAGTAAGCTGGTTCCGATGGTCCGCGATTTATTCACCATCGTGGCCTTCGGCAGTTGCTACTCGTATTATGAATTGCGCAATGCAATTTCGGCTGCGCAGCCTCGGGGCTTTGCTTGTGGGAGACTGGACAAGTGGCCGGCAATGAAGCTCAACCTTGAACAACGTGCGGCCAACGACTTAGTATGGCAAGTCTCCTCCCACGTGGGAAAGGCTGCAATCCATGCTTGGTTCTTCAAGATGTCAACATCGAACATGGCCGATCGTGACTTGGTCCCGTCATGGCATTTCTTGGGGCGCCATGAACTCTACGTTCGCGATCGGGAAGTGAACGAAGGGAATGCTATGTTGTGGCAGGAGGACAATCTAGAACAAACCTTGTTACTTCGCTCTCAGAATGCGGAATCCGAGGACGACAGCGATAACAAGGTAGATGAAGGAAACGATAAGTTGAAAGACGAAGACTTTAAAATAGTTCAAGATGAAGACAATGATAGAGGCGATGAGTGTGATGGGGAGGACCCCATGAGCCAATCAGCGATAGCATATATGGACTCCTTCTTCTAAATGGCAGATGAGCTTCCATGTGGTGGCACCAAGCTTCGGCAAGATCAGACCCATTTATATACCATGTGATCTCGAGCTTGCCATACAGTAGTTGATCAATGATGAGATTTCATTATAATATGCCTCAAATTGCTCTATCCGAGCACCTGTAATATGTCATGGCGTATCAATCGGTCCTGATACGTTGTCAGGATATTAAGGAACGGCTGTGTTTGGGCACTTAAGGAATTGGCCGATTAAACAGCGGAGTAACTCGTTGCCGCAAGCTCGAGCAGATGATCAAAAGGTGGCTCCTCTTAGCAAGCCTTTGAATGCTTTTGGAATTCGTGATGATGCTGTTGGCCGAATAGATCTGAAAACGAACTTCTTTATGCTTGGCTAAACCTGAATTCGTTGGCGACCATGGATGGCGGCGGCAGAGCCCTACTACCAATCGTAAATTGTTCCTGAATGTCAATCCTTCTTCTTCCGCATCGTCGATCTTGACCGATGTAGGTCTTTCGTCATCACGCCGACCAAAATTCCACATATCCACAAGAAACCCCAACATACGACGGTCACAGTCCCACTTTCCACCCATCCTGCCCCTTTCGCCTCCAGGACAGGGGCATTTAGTGCCTCTGTCAGCTGCCTCCCATGGCTTGAGGGCTGCAAATGATAGAACGACGTCCTGGGCCCAAATAGACCTTCGTAGCCGAGGTTGATCCGATCGAACGGGTTAGTATTCATTTTTATACCTTCGTCTGTCGAACACGCCCAGAACACGATCGGCCACGGGACTTGCAGAGTGCGTAGTCCGCCTGTAACAGGCGGGATAGCAGAGGCTTTAGGAATAGAACTGCAATTTCCCAAGCAATGTCCACTCAAGGGGAATAAGTAGCGGAGGTGAAGGGGAATGTCTGCATTCCACCCTTCTCCGGCGGCGGAGCTTCGAGGAGGAGCCAGCTCAAGCAATAGAGTGGAGCCCCACTTCCCTATTGCCCAGTCTGGGGCTTCAAGGTCGGCTTCACCAGAGAGTGAGCGGATTAAATGAAGGTTGTTCGAAGCAAGTAGATTAGGTGAAGAAAGCTGATACTTGTCCACAAAAAGGTAAGAGGGAAGGGTAACATAAGTATGAAGGGCACATTCTGGCGAGGGCGATTTCATCGAGGAGGGCAGCGTCAGGCGAAGAGTTGGGTGTAGGCCAGTCGGCTGTCTGAAACCAGTCGAATAAGTGGCACCGAATGCTGACGAGGCGAGGTGGTGACGAGATGGGAAAGAGAAGAGTGTTGGGCCTGAAGGAATTAGTGGATGTCTAGGACGTAGTTTGCGATCGCGTTACTTACTCAGTTTCTCGTCTTTTCCAAGTACTACCAAAAAGCCCCGGAGCGAGAGCTCTCCAGGATTGGTAGGTCTTTGGTTTGCGAGGATGCCAACCTCTGTCCTCACCGAACCATCTCGATTGTCGATATAGTCATCCCATTTTTCGGACGATGTACCAGCATGCCAGAACGCGCTTACTACTACAGATTGCGAAATCGTGTCATAATCGAAATCGAAATAATCTGCAGATTCAAGAGCGATTGCCTTGATGATGCATGAATGGTCATTAGCACATATCGTCTGCTGTATATATACGACCAGATCTCTCAAGGAAAATAGGCCTTCGTAGTATTGATAAGCCGAGGAGGATGCAAATCGCTCCGAGAGTATCGATATGCCAGTGAAAGTACGCTCCGGTAATGTACATTTTATGTCGCTTCCGAAAGACTTGGCGAGAAGCGGACACAGCAGGTCACTGGCAGCAATTAGTCCCACTTGATAGAAAGATACGTTGAAGCCGAAGTCTTGCTTACATACGCAGGACGGTCCGTTTGTGGGGTATAAAAGACGTGTAGTCCAGGGGAGACGGTGGAGACGAAGGGAGCCACACGGGAATATGAATTGCCAGAAGCCCATCGTATGTGCAGCTCGTGGCATTGCTTCAATACCCGCCATAGCTGACATAGTCAGTGATAGTTGGCCTCGCAAGAATACCAGCCATCAATACCTCCTGAGGGAGCTCATACAAGCTGAAAGTCAACCGGTCTTCCCGAGCTGCCTTGAGTGACTTTACATGTATGGCATTGATTTCAGCGCGGAACTGCTTAGGATCAAAATCATCATGGGGTCCGTGCACGAATGTTGTCCTCTGCCTCATTGTCAACGCTTTGGTGTTGCAATGTAGCATGCATTGCGTTGAGAGGTGATTGCGGCTGCAGGATACTTTAGTCTAGATGGTGTCCAAGCTGCGGGATTTCACTAGTGGCCGTCGAGCCTCACACTAGTCCACCCAAGCAGCCACCTGTCACGCGAGTCAGGCATCGAATCCCCATCGTTCAATAGAATCTACTTCTCTACAGTAGCTCAAAGTGGATGCCAATGAATGCCTCTTCGCCTTCCTTCGAGGCTGTGAGTTTTGTAAGCGTCCACGAGATACAACTTCAGCGTTGACAATATGTACATTCCCACCTACATCTCTCTTCTCATCCTCGCCCTCACCAACGCATCCCACGCCCGCAAATCTCCGGAGTCCGTGCTACTCTCCTCCGTTAGGACCCTCACTCTTCGCAAAGATCTCAAGACATCCCACAATCGTGTCTCCGCTGTCCCTCAACTGAAATGTGTAGGTGGCAATGCAAAAGGCTTCTACGAAATTGACGTGCTACGGTGCAAGAACTCGGGCTCTGCTTATGGTGATGAGGACATACAATGGACATGCTCAGCGTCGCTGCCAAACGAGTTCAAGCTGGGCAGCACCGATGTGACCTGTGAGGGGTTCAAGTCGACTGACGATCCATATGTGCTGAAGGGGAGTTGCGGGGTGGAATATCGGCTGATGTTGACGGATACAGGGGAAGAGAAGTTTGGGAAGAAGGGCAAGGGTCTGTTTGACGATTCTGAGGGTAAAGCGGGAGGTGGAATGGTGGCGGTGCTGTTCTGGGTTATCTTCATTTCCGTGGTATGCTGGATGATATACGCGGCCTTTCTAAGAGATGACGGTCCTAGACCACCTCGAGGTAACGATCGGCCTGGCCCCTTCGGTGGTGGGTGGGGTGGGGGCGGTGGGAATGACGATCCACCACCTCCATACGACTACCATCCACCACCACCAAAGCCGAAGACAAGTTCATCCCAACGAGCGGCACCCGCCCAGACACAAGGTGGTTGGAGACCAGGCTTCTGGTCTGGGGCGTTAGGTGGAGCCGCTGCGGGCTACATGGCTGGAAACCGAGGTCAACAACCAAGGGCTCAAGAGCCAGCTTTCAATTATGGGGGCAATGGTGAGGGAAGCTCGCGGTGGGGTGGGGGAGGGAGCACTAGGCCTAGTAGCGATTCTGGCTCGAGCTCAACTTATGGCTCGAGTAGGCATGAAAGTACTGGGTTTGGTGCTACCAGTAGGCGATGACTTTGCTCAACCACTCCAGTCTGAGGGGAGAAGTGTGCAATTGCTGGGGAAATTATTATGGGAAGTTGTTGGGTTTGAGGTGTATCATTCCCAGGTGGTATGGTGCATGGTCGAGGCTCAAGAATGCGTCCGGTCTGCCTCCGGTAGCTCATCTCGTAAAGCGACCCTCTATCAAGAAATATATGGCCTTCAGAGGCTTCCTCACTGCATATTAGCTTGCCCACATTCAACGATAACATCGTTATCGTTAAGAGGGCAGTCATGAACCTTGCCTGCCCCTTGGGAGCCTCGAGCGTAGTCATTCGAACCCTAGCGCCTCACGAATTTCACCAAGCACATTTGCCCCACCTGATGAGGCCTCTCTGTTAAGATGGTTCTCGGTTTTTCTGGAACCTCCTTTCTTCCCCCTGTGCTTCTCCCCTTTCCTCCTCTTGTTTTTCCCCCTCTGATTCTCTTTCGCAGAAGACTCCTCCCCAGCTACCGCACGCTCAGCCGCGATCTGCTCGTCCCTCTCCTTCCTAGCGTTGTCCATTTCCTCCTTCTCTTCAAGGGTCTCTTCTTCCAGTCGCTTTCGATCCTCCTCCATGTCCCGTTCCAGTTCCTCCGGATCATCGAATTCAACACCTGTCATCTTCTCAAATTCTGGTAAATCGACCGGTATCTTTTTCCCCAGTAGCGTGGCCTTGATCTTGTCGTGGTTGAGCTTCTCCTCCTTCACAAATTTGAGCTTGATTTTGTGCCTTGTCCGGCCAGGAAACATATTGCTGATCATTTGGAAATCTGTGCCAAACATGCGAAGACCTTCATAGAATCTCTCGGTCAAAAGTTCGTTCCAACCACCGCTTTTGTCACGCTTAAGCCAGCTGGCAGAGTTCACTTTTCGTGTGAGGGCATTCTCATCAATAGATTCAGTTGCCTCGTCAGCCCGAGCCGCTGCGGCCGCTGCGTGGCGGTCAATTTGTAACGAGTCTTCGTCGATCTGGATTTGGCCATTCACGATGATGGTATTAGGTACATTCTGGGCGACACCCTCATCTCGCTCTCTTTGACGGGCAAGTCGCTCTGATTCGCCCAATCGATCATCGGCTGATTCTAATGGACCGCGTTCGCTATGAGGTTCAACTTGTCCCATCACTTCTTGCAGCTGCTTTTGCTTCTTACGAAGGTGTTCTGCTCTCTCAAACTCTACGATTTCTTTTTCTCGTTCCGATCTCCGGCCAGTACCGTTATCTTTGCAGAGATCTGACATCTTTACCATTGATGGTGCTATCACCATGGTGTCTGCGCCTTCTGGGGTCGCAACCCGCTGCCGACTTCTTCGCCCCCGCTTCTTGGGATTTCTAGTCAAGCCCTGTACCGCTTCCTCGACCACCGCAGCCGCGGCATCCTGAATAATTTGAGTGGTCTTCTTCTTCCTCTTCGACTTTGCAGAGGCAGCATCTTGCTCTACTTGGGCGTCTGCGTCTGGCGCAGCGCCTTGAGCAGCTCCGGAAGCTTCATCACCATCTCTCTGGATGCCCTTCCCTTTCGGATTCTGCTTTGGTCTCTTGGCTTTTGCAGATGTGCTTCGAGTGGCGTCTGTAACACTCGCGGCCTCTTCGTTCTCAATTCGCTGCATGCGCTTTGCCTGTGTAGATACACTTTGCTTTCTATCATTCGCTGGTCGTGGTATTGTAGAGCCTCGCCCAGCGTCAGTGGACTTTCCGGTCACGACTTCATTAGATTCCGTTATCGGCAATGGAATATTGGCGTCAGCACCAGACGCAGAAGACTGAACTACATGATTCGTTGGCCCGGGTTTCTCTACTCTACGCCGTTTGGCAGCGGGTGCTGGGGTGTCCTCCTGTAGTGCATGGACACTTGAGGGGGTAATTGTAGAAAGTAGTCCTGGAGCATTTGAGATAGTGTCTTTCCCAAATCCAGACCCATGTTTTCCAGTACAGCTGAAGTCAGAATATAGAAGGTTGGGTTCACCTGGAGCCGTAGATCGGCGTGCGGGTCCTGCAAGATGGCTGGGCTGTGCGGTCTGCCCAGTAGCTTCAAGGTGATGGCTTTGGTTTGGTCCGGAGGGCTGTTTCTGAGAGACCACAGATGCAGGTGAAGTACGGTGGTGCGCCAAAGTACTTTGGTCAGGAGTCGGTAGCGGTGTAGCCCTATCATGTGGAGCGCTTGACGATGAAGCTGGCAATATATGGGGAGGAGCTGGTATTGCTGTAGTTTCGCCATCTCTTGCAGTCGCTGCGGGTGTAGCTGCGGCTAATTGTTGGGCTGATACGGGCGGACGTAATGGCTCAGAAGGAGTAGGGGAAGCTACAGCCCGATGTGGTGCTTGCTGAGGCTGTGGAGTCTGCGATTGTATCTGCCTATCAACGCTGGGCCGAGCAGAGGCTTCAGTGGAGGCCGGGGCAGCTGGACGTCGAGCTGGTGCTTTTGGAGCGAATTTTTTCCCCGACTTGTCTGTTCTTAGGTCAGTACCAATTTCGAGGTGTACGTTTTCCTCGGAGACATACTGATGACCGAGCTCCCCAGTGCAGACATTATTTGTGACTGAGGAGCCAACCTCTGCTCTAATTAGGTTGATGTCGTGAACCTGAAAGTGTGGGACGAACACCCTGGAGATGAGCCTATATCGGCGGGAGCCGGGAGCCGGGAGCCAGGCGGCTAGCGCCAAGGGCGCAACGGCATTTTTTATCTGTTCTCCTTACCCTCACCCCTTTGTCAAGATTACTTGTTCCTCGAGACGGCAGCAAACCCTTCTGTCTATGTTACTTCCATGGTCCTCTTTCCATTTCAACCATAAGGCAGTTATTTTTGACCTCCGGGTCCGCGGCACTGATGACCCTCGTTCAAGGCAAAGCGTTTTACTCTTGTCAGATGGAAGAAAGGAAGAGGCCAGCCTCCCATGATCCTGATGGCTCCGAGCCTCCTCTCAAGCGCCAAGCGACTGCCATCAATGGCGCCTCAAAGACTCACATTGACGCTGATATGCCCTGGAAAGATGACCTTGAGGTACTCGAGCCTTGCCCTCTGCAACAACACCTTGCCCTACCAAAGAAACACCAACCTCCCTGCTTCTGTGAAAAATGCAACGTGTCATTATACTGACCTTGTATGGGTGTTTTAGCGCTTTCAGAAAGAAGCCTTAGTCCGACAGTTACAGGAGTACAAAAGGGAGCGGAACAACCTAGAAGTTCAGCTAAATACCATGACCAAGAGCGCCCTGCATCACGATGAACACCTTATGATCATAGATGCCTGGTTCAGTGAGGTAAGCCGGCATCTCTCATCGATCCTCCGTTACGCTAGTGTACTGACATCGCTGGACCCAGCTCATCGATGAAGTGAGGGTCATGGTAGGAGATCTCAACCGCCATCAAAGCTTCGCGACTTTCCCATCCGCTCTATTGGAATCCGACTCGGCTGCTTTTAAGAAGCACCTGAAGTCAAGATCTGCTGAGATATCTTCTGTGATTTCTCAATTGTTCAGACAGGAACCAACATCGGCACCGGATGTCTCGAAACTGCAAGGTCGTGTGGCCGAACTCCTCGCTACCGAAAAAAGTCATATCATCGAGCTTGAAAGAAGCCGTACTGAGAAAGAAAAGCTGCTAGAACGTCTAGAGGACGCATCCTTGAGGTACATGCTCGCGGAAAAGAAACTGGACAGGTCAAAGAGTGCAACCGTGGCAAAGCTCGAGAAACAGGCTATCGCTGGTGGTCGTAACGAAGTAGGCAGTGGCCTTAGTGGCAGCAATCAAGAAACCAGCAATGGTCAGACTGATCCTAGGGCTGACTCTGGTGAAGAGCTCTTCGAGGCAGAGGAGGCTCGGAAGGAGGCTGCCGCTGAGTCTGCGAAACGAAAGGAACAGCTTGAGAGTCTGGATGCAGAAAATGGGAAGCTTACTGCTCAAATAACGACGCTCAACAGTCGACTCTCCCATCTCTCCGACGACGACTATAGTCGGACAGACCTCTTTAAGCATCTAAGAACTCAGCACGAGGACGTGATCAAGAGAATCAACGATCTGGAACTTACTAATATTCAATTACAAGAAGAGGCTCAAAAGTTGCAGGCTGAGCGCACAGCGTACCGCGTTCAGCTGGAAAGGGAATCTCAGAAGGCCGTAGCAGAAAGAGAGAACCAGATGGCTCAAATGGAAGCTGATCTTGCAAGGATAAGGAGCAACCGTGATGAGCTCATTGCAGATCAGTCGATGAGAAAAGCTGCCCAGTCCCAGGAACATTCCGCGATTGACCAGGTGAAGGAGATGGCCAGTGCCAAAGAGGATCGCATCAAAGCATTAGAAGCTGAGATCGCGCGCTTGAGATTACAAAGTGGCGGTTCCGCAGGACCTCTAGGTCCACCCTCTAGCTTAGACGGACTGTCTATGAAGGAGGTACAAAGCTCATATTCAAAGCTTGAGAGTCAATTTTCGTTATTAAGCAATGAACTCCAGTCCATGGAGTCTGCACTGAAGAAAACCTCAGCGGTTGCATCATCTAAAGTCGCCAACATGTCGTCTTTGGAGGAGAAGTCTATACGATTAAGTGCCGAGAAATCGAGGGCAGATCAGAAATACTTTGCAGCCATGAAGGCCAAGGAAGCGAGAGAACTTGAAGTCAGGACCCTCCGCGCTCAAAATTCGAAGAGCTCTGAAATGGTGTCGGCTCTCAAAGATTCGGAAGCCGCAAACCGTGCATTGCAGGTCAACCTCGAGAAACAGGTCGCGGAATTCAAAGAGTCACTTACTAGTTTGGAGACCAAGCATCGTGCGTCGCAGCAGCTGACGGTAGAGAAGAACATCCTACTAGAAGGGTTAAAAGCGCAAGTTGCGGAGCTCAAAAAGAACCTGGAGGCCAAGGATACGTCTGCGAGTGCAGCTTCTATCGCACATCGTAAAGCCGAGGTCGAAATCGAGAGGCTCAAAGTTGGACTGGAGGAAACCAAGAAGAGCTTGGAGTCTAAGAAGACGAAGGGACTGGGCAATCAGAGTGGCGAATACGAAATGCTACGAGTAAGTTCAACAGTCCAGATTCGGAAAGGTACATCATTAACGCGAGGCATCTTCTTCCAGATGCTTGCCATCTGCACAGTCTGCCACAAGAACTTCAAGAATACAGCTATCAAAACCTGCGGCCACGTCTTGTGCAACGAGTGCGTTGAGGAAAGGACGACCTCCCGATCTAGGAAATGTCCTAATTGTAACAAAGCCTTTGGTTTGAACGATGTGATGCGTGTGACGCTATAATGCATTGCTTAAATCTTTGAGAACCAGTCTAGCTTGTATCACTACTTTCAGCCTCTGCATGGGCATTGGCTTGGGCTGTTTAGGTAGGATATTGCATGAAGGTGGGCTAGTAAGTGAGATAGCCTGTGGTCCCTGAGCGCTTCTCATTGTAAATATCGTTCAGGTGAACTCTACAAATGCCGCTTCAGCTCTGAGATCAGCATTGTCATGGATAATCCAGCGTCGAAACTTCCTGCGCCCAACCTTTCGGTAAACCTGGGTCATGGTACTCATTCCGAGACGTCTGCATTGCAGAGCATTCTTCATGACAATCCGAAGCCGGTTGAGCTCGTGTGTAATGCTTACACGACTTCTTCTCGTGCATCAATTCCATACCATGCCATACCAGCTATAGCCCACGCTTGGGGTGACACATACGCTGACTGCCCTGCAACGATCCTGGATGCCAAACTCAGACCGTCCCAGCGATACTCAATTCCCTGATTTCCCCCAACACCTGCTCAACTCTGCTGTCCAAATGCCCTTGCGCGTACTGCTCTCTGGTGTCCGCATCCAGAAATTGTTGCACCTGTGCCATCCTCGAATACGCTTCCGCACAAAATCTCAACTGGATCTTCACAAGCGCCTCAAAGCTCGGATCGAGATATGGTACGCGCAGGTCAATTAATTGAGGCAGTTCGGAAAAAAGTTGCTCGTTCAGAGCTTCGTAAGCAGTCTTCGCCAATTCGGATTCTCTTTCTGCGCGGGGGAGCTTGGTCGGATCTTTGTCGGGCTTCTCGACGAGCTTTTTGACCTTGGCACGGGTGGCATCGTAGTCGAGGAGTTTGTGATTACGCTTTTTGATGCCTGAGCATGGGGAATGTTAGAGGAAATGCGGAAGCTGGCGAATACAGATGAGGGGATGCCGTAGCGAGCACGTACAATCATTGATATCGGGAAAGTAGGCGACGAATCGTGATATCGGTTCGAGGACTGTTTGTCTGCAAAGAACTCAACATTCAGCTTCTTACTTGGGTATTTGTGGCCCTCCAATAATAGCCCACCTGAAGGGACCGTCAAGGGCTTTGATTGTTTCGGCATCTAGATCTTCCACTGCCTGTTTATAGCTCCTGCTGACTCCGTCATTGGCACCTGCGTCTCCATAAAAAGCATCTATGGTTTCTGCTATTCGCATTTGTGAGGCCGTCATCGCTAAGCCCTTAGGTCAAATCCGCGCTCTCCCTTTCAAGTCAGACCCGTCGCTGGGAGCTAACCTCGTAGGGAATCCAAATATCCCTTTGCTTCCTTTTGTAGTCTAGTCGCCGCGGATTCCATAGTTCGATATCGCCTGATCAAAGCAGCAATGTTTAAGCAAGATTGCCCATGCCACCCAAGACTTCTAACCTGACGACGCTTTCAAGGGATAGTACCTCTCTTCCACCCCGTAGTCTCTATCGTTGGTCTTTTCGACATGTCCTGTATTGGTTTCATGAGCCCCGCTACCTAATGCTTGCTGTCCTTAGAATCTGCAGTATACCCGTCTTCATCATCACCTGGGTGGTCGCCCGGTTGGCAACCTTCTTTAACCCTACATGATATGTCAGCCATCAGAGGATAATTGGCGTAGCTGACTTGAGGTGATGCGGAGAGCGCCCGTACCCGCCCATGACATATCGCCGGATTTGGTACTCCTAAAAATTGAGGTATCGATAAAATGATGGCAGGTAGTTAGACCAATCTGTGTTCGTGGATTGAAAGATCACAATATGTCCGGACGTAAGAGTTGTGAATTCAGAAAGGGAAAAGGTTCGTTATGAATCTTTCTGCGCCTGCAGTGGCACAGTGGTTTGTTCCCATGTCTTGGCGTGGCCAGACTTTTGAAACCCGCGCTAGGGCCCGAACCTCCGCGCACCCATTAATTGGTGGCGTGGAGGCGTGTCGGTTGACCGTGGAACCCTCCATCCATTGCCTGTCCATCTTGCTAAGTCGACGGACGAAAAGGGCTTCGTAATCCTCAGCTGGTGCAGCTCACCGTGTCGGCTGTCTCTGGAGGGTTGTACATACTGACAGTCAGAAAATTGGACGATGCGAAAAGTGATGTGAAATCTGGAGTCGATCTTGGTATGCTAACATTCTCAGAAATTACATGACTGTGCAGACTATGAGAAAATCCGGCCGCTGCAACGATTGTAATATGCTGATCGCATTCAAAATGCCGTCCTACGCCTGATATCTCCCAGCCCATTCACTGTAACCTTTACCCGTAACGCCCTTTTGTCGCCAGTATGTGCAACCAAACGTGCCGAAGCGACCGATGGAGTGGGCAAAGAAACTGTCGAACAATATTGGAATCTGGTCTTGAATGCAGAGGTAGGAAATTCCATCAATTCGAGGCACATAAGCACGTTCATCGTTGCCGTAGAGCGCGTAATACAACGTCCTTGCCTTTACCAAAGCCGTGGTGACTAAAACCCTTCCAGAGCAGCTTTACAGACTTGGATCTCACGAACCCATTCTGACTTGAGAACTTTCGATGCCGTGAGACGACGTGTCGGACTCGGGTCGGGATCGAGTATCGAGTAAATGACATTCCGACAGCGACGCTGGCAACGACATTAGCCTGGGTTCTTGAGTCTTCCAGCAAGCGATAGACTTACCCTGTGCAAAGTCTCGATTGGACCATAGCCATCGTCGCCTCTCCTCCCTTCAACGTAACGGTCGAAGAATTCATCCTCGTCTCTCTTTGCAACGCGCCACAGGTGCCTGCCAGTCCTCATAGCCATGTATATCACACCAGTAGCCCAGACATCGACAGCTCTGGGATCGAATTCCTTGTCAGTGTATTCCTCAGGAGCGATATAGGGAGCCGAGCCACAGAGGCCGGCAGTCATGTGTGCCTCCTTCTCCCAAGCCATCCTGAAGCATTCGCCATTACCAAAGTCCGTGATTTTCAGGGAACCATGTGTCGTGAGAAGAAGATTTTCGGGTTTGAGGTCACGATGAGCGACACCCATCTCGTGCAAATATTCAACACCGCACATGAGCTGTTTGAAATAGCAGTCCGCCTCCTGGACTTCTAGCTTTCCAGCTGCTAGCACAAGAGTGTAGAGGTCTCCACCAGCACAGAATTCCATGACCTCGCAGTAGTCTCCTTTGGCGTCTTGCAAGAGATCTAGTGTGTGTATAACATTTGGGTGACGCAGTGAAGATGAGATGCAAAATTCAGAAGTAAGACGCTTCTGGTACTTCTTGGGCGATTCCTGGGGTCTCCTGCGAAATTCCTTGACCGCGTACAGTTGCTCCCGATTATTATCCTTGGGATCGGTCTTGTGAGATATCCTAACGATTCCGAAGGCGCCGCGGCCAACAATCTCCTGACATTTGCCATACTTCTGTACCAGAGTTGCGGTCGCATTGGGCCCTCCCTTCTTGTCAGAAGCGAGCCTCTCGCGTTCGTTCCGAAGCTGGTCCACCCATGTAGACATCAACGACAATTGTTGATGCTCATCCTGGTTGTGTTCCTCTTTTTTCTTGCCGCCCAGCATGTCGCGGAGCATGTCGGACAGCTTTTCTTGCCTCTTGGCACTTTTGAGAGTGTGCTGATGGGTACCGTCTGGGAGTGTCTCGAACCTCTTATGTTGCTGTGCATGGTCGGCGTCTTTGGTCTCTTTCTTGACAACGATTGTGCTACCTCTTCGGTCCGAATCTGCAACAGAGTGTGGCCGTCTGTCGGAATAGGACGGCTTTCTCGACGGCGGATTGGGTGTCCAATTATTGGTTCCCTTGGTACTGCTGTCTGTGTCGGAGGCCCCACTTTCGCGACCTTCTTTAACGTCCGACTCCTTCGGGACTTTTGCTTGCGAGAACATGCGAGTGAGGCGATTCGTTATTGTGGACTTTTTGGCGGTCTGTACCGCATCGGTGGCAGCAGCACCGTGGCCATTCGGTAACACCACAGGCTCCTCGAGGATGGCGGGTGGGGGGAGATGAGGCTTCCCATCTTGCGAGTGTAGGGTTGAAGTGGATTCCGTGGGAGATGGCGTTGGTGGTGTACGATGAGCTAACGTGCTTGTCATACCTATTCTTAGGTAAATGAAGGTGCTGGTATAGTGGAGTGACTTGGACGTGGGTGGACCTCAGTCCGGGCGGGCAAAAGCCCTCTCCGCGGCGTCCGAGACGCTCAAAATGACAATGTATATGATTTCGCTTTTGTTGGGGACGAAACGTCAGAGACGGGGGCGAAGGCCTTTTTATATGCACAGTCGTATTGTCGTAGAGGGGTTCTTTCGAGAATGTTGATGACCAATGAAGGAGCGATGTGTGATTCGCAGTGCCGACGGGACCCTTCTCGGACAAAGGTCTCGAATCGGGTCAGAAAATAAATCGGCTGCCTCGTGCTGCTACGCTCGTCTCGTGATGCAGAGGTGTCCTCGGAGGAGGCGGGGCAGTATGAGTTTTGGTATAGGAAGACGGAGGCAAGTGGGGAGTCCAGGAGGGTTTGAGTTTGTGTGGTACACCGTTCACTCTGATTTACCCCAGTGCTAGCTGATCGCAGCCGGTGGGGCAAGAGGTTATTGAGTCAGAGGAAGCAGAGACTCTGGCGCTTGGTGGAAGAGCATCTCCTTGGATGTGTTGTGAGAAGAGTGGAAAAATTGGTCGAAGAAGTGCGTGCTGGAGCTGATGGCAAAAGGCGTCTGGAAGTGGATTACTCTATTTGAAAGCTTGGTAGGACTACTTTGTCTGTTACTCTTGTTATAGAATACTGGAGACTGGCACGAGGGCGAAGGTCAAACAAAGGTCAAGTTAATAATAGTAGCCACAGGACAAGAAGCATTCAGTTGATGGGAGTTTATCACTCTCCCACTCTAACTTATCAGTACTACCTCCTTCCCCTTGTCCTCGGCTGCAGGAAAGTCGTTAGTTCTACTATTCCACCCACTGCCCACCCTTCGAGCTCATTGCTACTGATACTCCTCCCTTCCACCATCCGCTTTGAGGAGACCTTACATCACAAGTAGCAAGGGTATGGAAGCAGATCTGCAACCATGTCTGCACCTAACGTTGCGGGAGATGGACTGACAAATATCCTATCCATCTCTGAATTTAATCCCTCACCAGACAACACACCTCTCGACCTCTCTCCCCACCTCCCCTTGTTCGTTGTACCTGCTGCGTCGTCCTTGCAATACCCCGTCACCTCCGCTTCCCTCCTCATGCTTCACCATCCCGATAAGGTCAGGCTCCTGATCATTCTCGACCACGTTCCCATCTTACTGGACATCTTTTGCTTTCAATGTCGCCATTCTCATGCTTTCAGCCGGTAGTTCTAGAGGACGTCGTCTTGCCGCCGAGATGCTCGATTCCTCTATCGGCATATGCACCTACACCATGTATTGCTTGTCCCGCGGTCAAGCCTCTTCCCCGTTCATAGTCTCCGTGCCAGCGTGGCAGAAGCTTAAACCTTCCTCTGTGCATTTTGATAACGCCAAGCCCATGGTACAATGCAAGCTAAAGTAAGTACTTACTTTAAGTGTCTTCCAGTTCTGCGCGCTTATCTCTGTCGTCGCATGTGCATGATGGCGATGGATGCGCAGCCAGACCTGCCACCCTCTCGGTCATTTCTCCTTACGGCACAGAGTCCACCGAGATGGAGACATGCACGGCCGCATCCAAGGACGGCCGTCTACCAGGATTGCAATCAAGACCTCTGCTCAGTGGGCACATGGCCTTGGGGCAGCTTCTTACACGTTGGGCAAAGAGTTGTGGGGCATCGGGACGATAGATATTCATGAACATCTATTTACAAGCCAATTAATGCTTTCACCTCTGACCTTAACACCATGTTACTGGGTTACATCTGCAAGCAACCTCGTTTGAATGAAGCAATGGAGCATATTGCGAAAGACCTGCCATTCCATTTTAAATCCAAGTCTGGACATCCAACCACAGTCATGCCTCCCATTGCAATCATCTCCTATCATTGTAATACATTCATGCGGCGGTCTTGGCATTGCGGGAGAAAATCGCATTGACCGTCGGCATGTCGGTATGTCGGCTCGATTAGGCCTAGCGCCTCCTGGCATGCAGATCGCTAGCCCACCCTAGGCGACTTTAGCCTAGCAGCGGCCTTCTAAGGGGTCTTGTCCCTGGAGCTTGGGGCCCTTATCCGGGACCCTGGGGTCGGTAGCCGAGGGCCCCTAGCTAGCGGCCGTCTTGCCCGGGACCGACCCTAAGGTAACCGGGGGCTACTAGTACATGACTCGGGGCGGCGACAGCGGTAACGGTAGTAAGCGACAAGGCCTATAGATTAGAGGGTTACTATATACCTTCATTTAGTACTAAGTCTAGACTACTTAGACGTCTACTAGGCGCTTTGGAGACATGCGGGTATTTACAGTACTAATCATATGGAAGTTTTTTTATTTTCTCCTACGATGCCAAGACCGCCGCATGAAACTTATACAATGGTAATATACCAATCGGACTTCTCCTAACTTTGTTACGTAGAAGAGTTCACTACCTTCTAATCTAAACTTATTTCTAGTTCACGCTCTCCTATCTATACAAACTATATATTTTAATAGGACATTTTCGCGTATAAAGTCATAGCGCTTCTAAAAGTAAAAGTCTTATCACAAAAGTTGTAGTAGGAGGCAGCCCCCTAGATATAGCCCCAACGTTGCAATAGGAATCCGCGCCCCGGGCGTAATCCTAACGTTATCCCTGGGCAGTAGCCCCTTAGAAGACTACTTTAAAGGCGGAAGGGTATTTTTCGTAATCCTCTTAAGAGTCTACTAGGAAGGTCTGAAATCTATAATATTACTTATCAAAGGTACTTCAAGGTATTATATTAATACCTTAGCGTTAGGAAATCTCGTCGTACCGAAATCTATCAGGAGGATTATAAGGATATTACGTAATAATATAACTACTAAGTAACTTAGATAGTATATATACTGAATTCTCTATTCTATAAGTTAAGATTAATCGCTAGCCTCCCCTTCTTAAGGGATTCCCTTATCTATATATTAGGAAAAGGGGTAGCGTAATATTATTATAATACTATAATATAGCGCTTAAGCTATATTCTTAATTAATCCTTATAATTATCCCTTCCTCTAGGCTCTTAAGTCCTAAGAGTATTATTAATATTATAATAATTAAGGATATTCTATAGATTTCTTATAATTTATAGATATAATTTATATCTTATTCTTATAACTTAAGTATTATTTTAAATTATAATAAAATCTTATAATTGATAAGGTTTAATTATTATTCTTAATAATAGAGGAGTTATAGAATTATTATATAATATTTATAAATACTCTATCCTTATTAATTAATAAAATTACTATTATTATATTTAAGGATATTATTCCTATTAATAATCCTTAATATTTAGAGGTTAGGATTTTATAATAAATAGGAAGTTTATATTAAAGTCTTATAAATAATATATATCTATTATTTTTATATAATTATATATTAAGTTATATTATTCTTATTAAGATATTATAATAAGCCTTTATTAAATATATAAGGAGGTCTTATAATAATAATTTATAATTTCTTTTTTATAGAAATTAATATTATTACCTTATTATTATTATTACCTCTTAATATTATTACCTCTTAATATTATATTTATAATACCTTATAATAACCGCGGGTAATTTAATATATATATTATTTTATATTAACCTTTTTAATTTTTTAATTTTTTTTAAGCTCCTTTTAATTTTAACTTTAATTTTTTAATATTAAGCTACTTTAACCTTATTATTATTCTACCTTATCTATATTATTTATATTATATATAGAGATAATAGGTTATTTTATATACCTTCCTTCTTTATTATTAGATTTAATTAAGTCTTTTAATAGTTTTATCTACTTCCCCTTTTTTATAGGCTTTATATATTACTCCTATTATATAGGCTTAAATATAACTTATAATATTATTATTATTCCTTTCCTTTATTATCCCTTAATTTACCTCCTTATTTCTTTTAATATTATTATTAATTAAGGTAATAATACTATTAACTTTACTTATTTTTAATATACCTTTATTAGTAAGCTTAATTATATATACTTTTATACCTACTTTAACTACCTTAATATTATACCTACTATTATTTTAATTAATAATATAATTATTCTTAAGAGGATTACTTCTACCCTTAAGGGCCTCCTTAATATTAAGTATTTTAAGGTACATCTTTTATATTTCCTTCCCCCTTTTAAAGCTTTATTAATAGTATTTAATACTATTTAAAGCTTATTATAATTAATAAAAAGGAATATAAAGAGGATAATAAGGCTAATAATAATATTAATAATAAATAGATAATATAATATATAACTACCCCTTTAATAATAGTAGTTATAATTATTATAAATAATAATAAAATGTTTTTCTTAATTATAACTTCTCTTAACTTTACTTAAAGGCTTTTAATATATTAGGAGTATATTTTAAGTCCTACTTATATAACTATTTATTATAATTATTTAATTAACCTTTTTACTTTATTAAATATTTTAATTTATTATAAGAGATCTTATAATTTAATATAATTTTTACTTTTTGATCTATTATACTACTTATAAGCTCTATTTATAATATATTTATAATATTATTACTATTACTTATAAAAGGCTCTAATAATAAGATATAAAAAATAAGGTATATTTAGAATATTCTAAGGAGGTTTAATTTTAGGCCTATTTACTTATATATTTAATTACCTTAAATAGCCTTAAGTATCTATATAAAAGCTTCTTAATTAATTAAGTTAAATTAATATTTTTTATATTTAATAAAATAAGTTTTTTAAGGTTAAATATTATTAGCTTTTTATATTTATTTATATATTCTATTTATATTTCTTAGGCTTTATATAAGTATTATTTTAATATCTTCTTACTTTCTTAAAGGTCTTCTATTCTTTATTTTATTAATAAAATATCTTTAATATATAACTTTATTAATTAAATATCTAATATAAGTAAATACTTATAAAATATTTTATATAAGGATAGGCTAATACTTATATATTTTATATAATTATATATAAATTTTATTAGGTATAATAGTTCTACTTAATTATCTTACTTTTAACTTAAATAGTATTATAAGTACTACTTTAATATACTATTCTATCTTTCTATTTAACTATTAAATTAGGGATAGAATATAATATTCAAGTTTTATTATACCTTTATATAATAATATATTATTACTTAAAATATACTTATAAATATTATTTTCTTATTACTTATAATACCTTTTAATTAATTATAAGTTAAGAAGATATTATAATATAATAAGTTAATTATTTTAATAATATTTATTATTTTAATTATAAGTAAATATTTAATTACTTTAATATAATAATTTATTATTATTAAGATTATATTACAAATACTACTTTTTAGCTTATTTAAGAGGAGGTTTATAATAAAGTTTATTATAATTTCTTAAAATAGCTTTATTAAAATTAATAAAATTAATGAAAATAATAAGATCTTATAA
>JAABUK010003909.1_pt1 | contig 24749 bp, 19 predicted proteins | sample 5559141 | NCBI WGS metagenome assembly JAABUK01 (sample SAMN10711869, study PRJNA513367) | rock metagenome | isolation source: Antarctica rocks | place: Antarctica: Victoria Land, Pudding Butte nord | collected 2016-01-03 | reverse complement strand
ATTTCGCCAGGGATGTCCGCCCGATCCTCGAAGCGAACTGCTTCGCCTGCCACGGCCCAAAGAAGCAGCAATCCGACTTCCGGCTCGACCGCAAGGACCGGGCCATTCGGGGAGGGACCGAAGGAGTCGCGATCGTCCCCGGCCATGCCGACCGGAGCCCGATGATCCACCGGATCGGGCCGGCCGCCGAGGCGGACACCGCCATGCCGCCCAAGGGCGACCGGCTCACCCCGGCGCAGGTGGCGACCCTCGCCGCCTGGGTCGACCAGGGAGCGACCTGGCCCGAGGATTCCGGCCCGCCAAAGTCGGATCACTGGGCCTTCGTCCCGCCGCAGCGGCCATCTCCGCCGACCGTCAAGCTCACCTCGTGGCCCCGAAATCCGATCGACCGCTTCATCCTCGCCAGGCTCGAGTCCGAAGGGCTCGCCCCCTCGCCCGAGGCCGATCGGACGACCTTGATCCGCCGCCTCAGCCTCGACCTGATCGGCCTCCCGCCGACCCCCGAGGAGGTCGATGCCTTCCTCGCCGACAAATCGGAAAGGGCTTTCGAGGCCCTGGTAGACCGTCTCCTGGCCAGCCCGCACTACGGCGAGCGCTGGGGGCGGCACTGGCTCGACGCTGCCCGCTATGCCGACACCGACGGATTCGAGAAGGACAAGACCCGGCTGGTCTGGTTCTACCGCGACTGGGTCATCAACGCCTTCAATCGCGACCTGCCTTATGATCGGTTCATCATCGAGCAGATCGCGGGCGACCTCCTGCCGGGGGCGGCCCAGGATCAGCTCGTCGCGACCGGCTACTTGCGGAACTCGATGGTCAACGAGGAGGGCGGCGTCGACCCCGAGCAATTTCGGATGGAAGCCCTCTTCGACCGGCTCGAGGCGATCGGCAAGGGCGTCCTCGGGCTGACGATCCAGTGTGCCCAGTGCCACACCCACAAGTTCGACCCGATCAACCATGAGGAATATTACAAGCTCCTCGCCTTCCTCAACAACGACGACGAGCCGACCCGCGTCGTCTACACCCCCGATGAGCGGCGAAGGGTCGCCGACCTCCGCCGCCAGGCCCGCGAGGTCGAAGATGGCCTCCGCCATGCCAACCCGGACTGGCGAGAGAAGATGGACCGCTGGGAGGACGAGCGGGCCGCCGCCTTGAAGCCGAAGTGGACCGTCGTCGCGGGGGCTTTCGAGACGAACTCGGATGGAGGCCAACGCTACCTCCCCCAGCCCGACGGCTCGTTCCTCGCCTGCGGCTATGCCCCGACCAAGTCGACCGGGCGACTCTTCGCCAAGGTCGACCTGCCGAAGGTGACGGCTTTCCGGTTGGAGTTGATGAACGACGGCAACCTCCCCGCCTCGGGCCCCGGCCGGTCGCTCTGGGGGACCTGTGCCCTGACCGAGTTGCAGGTCGATGCCGGGGCGACCGACCGCAAGCCTCGGAAGTTCGCCAGGGTTTCGGCCGACTTCGAGCAGGTGGAGACGCCGCTGGAAGCGAATTACGACGACCGATCGGGCAAGCGCCGGGTCGTCGGCCCGGCGTCGTTCGCCATCGACGGCAACGGCGAGACGGCCTGGGGGATCGACTCCGGTCCGGGTCGGCGCAATGTCGGGCACGAGGCTGTTTTCGTCCTCGATCGGCCGATTGAAGGGGCCGACGCCGCGAACCTGGTCATCGGCCTGGCCCAGAACCACGGCGGGTGGAACTCCGACGACCTGATGACCAACAACCTCGGACGCTTTCGGATCTCCGCGACCGACGCCCCGGACCCCGTCGCCGATCCGCTCCCGATCGTCGCCCGCGAAGCCCTGGCCATCCCCCGCGAGCGAAGGACCCCCGAGCAGGTCGGGACCGTCTTCTCGTACTGGCGGACCCTCGTCCCGGAATGGAAGGCCGAGAACGGGCGGATCGAGGACCTCTGGAAGGGTCACCCCGCCGGGGCGACGACGCTGGTTCTCCAGGCGAGGGACCAGCCCCGCTCGACCTCAATCCTCAAACGGGGTGACTTCCTCAAGCCCGGCAAGGCCGTCGCCCCGGGCGTCCCCTCGTTCCTCAACCCGCTCCCCGGCGACGCCCCGGCGGATCGGCTGACCTTCGCCCGATGGCTGGTCGACCCGAAGTCCCCGACCACCGCGCGGGCGTTCGTCAACCGGGCCTGGCAAGCCTACTTCGGCACCGGGATCGTCGCGACTTCGGAAGACCTCGGCACCCAGGCCGAAGCCCCGAGCCACACCGAGTTGCTCGACTGGCTGGCCGTCGAATTCATGGAAAAGGACTGGGGCGTCAAGGACCTGCACCGGTTGATCGTGGGCTCGAACACCTACCGCCAGTCGAGCAAGGCCACGCCCGAGCAACTGGCGAAGGACCCATACAACCGACTCCTGGCCCGGGGAGCCCGGTTGCGGGTCGAGGGCGAAGTGATCCGTGACATCCAGCTCGCGGCCAGCGGGCTGCTCAACCCGGCGATTGGAGGCCCGAGTGCGATGCCGCCGGCCCCCGCGTTCCTGTTCCAGCCGCCCGCGAGTTATGCCCCGTTCCCCTGGATCGAAGCGCAGGGGCCCGAACGTTATCGGCGAGGGGTCTACACCTGGCGGAGGCGTTCGACCCCCTATCCCTTGCTGACGACCTTCGACGTGCCCGAAGGGAATACCTCGTGCGTGCGCCGGACCCGATAGAACACCCCGTTGCAGGCCCTGGTCACGTTGAACGAGACGATCGCCGTCGAGGCCGCCCGGGCGCTCGGTCGCAAGGCCCTGGCCGAGGGCGGGACGACCGACCTTGACCGGATGTCGTACGCCTTCCGCCGATGCGTCGGTCGTCCCCCGACTAGGCCCGAGCGGGACGTCCTGGTCAAGCTCCTCGACGAGCAGGTCCGACGGTTCGCCGACGGCTGGGCCAGCCCCTGGGAGGTCGTCAGCGGGGTCAAGGGGTCGAGGCCGGTCGACGTGCCGGTCGGGACCAGCCCGACCCAGTGGGCTGCTTATACGGTGATCGCCCGGGTCCTCCTGAACCTGGACGAGACGATTACCAAGGAATGAATTGAAGTCGCGAACGCCCTCGACCCGGAGCCGAATCGTGAGCCCTTTCGAAGCCGCCCGCCAGGACCTGACCCGACGCTGGTTCTTCCGCGACTGCGGCGTCGGCCTCGGCGCCGTCGCGCTGGGGTCGCTCCTGGGTGGGGGGACGGCCAAGGCGCTGGACACGGCCGATCCCCTGGCCCCGAAGCCCGCCCACTTCCCGGCGAAGGCCAAGCGCGTCATCTTCCTGTTCCAGGCCGGGGCACCCAGCCACCTCGACCTCTTCGACGACAAGCCCGAGCTGCGAAAGCATAACGGCACGCTCCCGCCGCCGGAGTTGCTCAAGGGCTATCGGGCGGCGTTCATCAACCCGAGCTCGACCCTGCTCGCCCCCAAGTTCAAGTTCGCCAAGCATGGCCAGTGCGGGGCGGAACTCTCGGAGTTGCTGCCGCACCTGGGAGAGGTCGTCGACGACGTGGCGATCGTCAAGTCGATGGTCACCGACGCCTTCAACCACGCCCCGGCCCAGATCTTCATGAACACCGGGTCTCAGCAGTTCGGCCGGCCGAGCCTCGGGTCGTGGGCGACCTATGGCCTCGGCTCGGAGGGGCGCGACCTCCCGGCCTACGTCGTCTTCAGCACCGGTCAGAAGGGGACCAGCGGCGGGGCGGCGAACTACGGATGCGGGTTCCTGCCGACCGTCCATCAAGGTGTTCCGTTCCGCGGCCAAGGCGACCCGGTCCTCTACCTGTCCAACCCACCGGGGGTCGACCCCGAGATGCAACGGGCCTCGATCGACGCCGTCAAGGCCCTGAACCACCAGCACCTCGACGCCGTGGGCGATCCCGAGATCGCCACCCGGATCAATAACTTCGAGCTGGCCTATCGGATGCAGACCTCGGCGCCCGACCTGATGGACCTCAACGGCGAGTCGGCCGAGACCCTCGCCATGTACGGGGCCGAGCCCGGCAAGTCGTCCTATGCCAACGCCTGCCTGCTCTCCAGGCGGCTGATCGAGCGGGGCGTCCGGTTCGTCCAGGTCTTCCACGAGGCCTGGGACCATCACGGCGGGCTCACTAACGGCCTGAAAGACCAGTGCGCGAAGACTGACAAGGCCAGCGCCGCCTTGGTGAAAGACCTCAAGCGGCGCGGGCTGCTCGACGACACCCTCGTCATCTGGGGAGGCGAGTTCGGCCGGACCCCGATGGTTCAGGGCGGGAACGACGGCCGCGACCACCACCCCAACGCCTTCACCATGTGGATGGCCGGCGGCGGGATCAAGCCGGGGATCACCCTGGGGAAGACGGATGACCTCGGGTTCAACGCGGCCGAGGACAAGGTCCACGTCCACGACCTCCACGCCACCATCCTCCACCTGCTCGGCTTCGACCACACCCGCCTGACCTACAAGTTCCAGGGCCGCGACTTCCGCCTCACCGACGTCCACGGGCAGGTCGTCGACAAACTCCTGGCGTGAGTTGGCCAATCAGGGCCCGGCGAAGGCCGCCCTGACCCTCGGGTCGATCCGCCTCGGTCGACCCGTGGCCGGGTCGAAGACGCACCAGAGGGTGCGGACCTTCGCCAGGACCAGGCCGTCGAGCGGGCGGAGGATCTCGCAGAACCGCTCGCAGGTCGCCGCCGAGACCTCGCCGACCCGGGTCCGGGCCACCAGGAGATCGCCGAGCATGGCCGGCCGCTTGTAGTCGATCTCGTGCCGGACCACCGCCCAGGTGACGCCTTTCGCGAGTTCGGGGTCGACCGCCGCGAACCAGTGGGCGACCGCCGCCTCCTGGACCCAGCGGAGGTATACGACATTGTTGGCGTGCCCGTTGGCGTCGATGTCCTTGGGCTCGACCGCGAGCGGGTGGTCGTACGATGGCAAATCCGGGATCTCGGTCATCCTCGAACTCGCTCCTTGCGGGATCAAACGTGGACGTCCCGTCGCTGGCCGAGGCATCCCGGGTGGCGGCGGCGGATCGGCTCGACCTCGCGGGCGAGGAAGGCGTCGACCTGTTCCGGCGACCGGCCGACGAACTGGCTAGGGTCGAGGACCGAGGCCACGTCCACCTTGGCGAATGCCGGGTCGGCGGACAGGCGATCGGCCATGTCGTTCAGGCCGTCGCCCTGCTTGATCCGCGAGGCGGCGGCCAGGGAGTGGGTGCGGACGACCTCGTGGAGGTCTTGCCGGTCGCCGCCAAGCTGAACGGCGGCCATCATCAGGTTTTCGGTCGCCATGAACGGCAGCTCGGCCGCGACGTGCCGGGCGATCACCGGCTCGTTCACGACGAGGCCGGGGACGACGTTCAAGTAGAGCGTCAGCAAGGCATCGACGGCGAGGAACGCTTGCGGGAGCACCATCCGGCGCACGGCGCTGTCGTCCAGGGTGCGTTCGAGCCACTGGGTCGCTGCGGTCTGGGAGGCGGCGGCCGGCAACGCCATCGCGAATCGGGCGATCGAGCACATACGCTCGGCCCGCATCGGATTTCGCTTGTAGGCCATCGCCGACGAGCCGATCTGCTCGGCCTCGAACGGCTCCTCGACCTCGCGCTCGTGGGCCAGCAGGCGAAGGTCCGAGCCGAACCGATGGGCGCTCTCGGCGATCCCGGCGAGCGAGGCGACGACCTGGGAATCGACCTTGCGGGTGTACGTCTGGCCGGAGACCGGGTGCGAGTCGACGAATCCGAAGGCCTCGGCCACCTTCCGGTCGAGCGTCTCGACCTTCGCATGGTCGCCGTCGAAGAGGGCGAGGAAGCTCGCCTGCGTGCCGGTCGTCCCCTTCACGCCGAGGAACCGGAGGTCGGACAGGCGACGCTCGACGTCGGTCAGGTCGAGGATCAGCTCGTAAGCCCAGAGCGTCGCCCGTTTGCCGACCGTCACCAGCTGGGCGGGCTGGTAATGGGTATATCCCAGGCAAGGCAGGTCCCGATACCGCTCGGCGAAAGTCCCTAGCGCGTCGATCGCCCCGACCAGTCCGTCGCGGACCATCGCAAGGCCCTCGCGGATCAGGATGAGGTCGGTGTTGTCGGTGACGTAGCAGCTCGTCGCCCCGAGGTGGATGATCTTCCTCGCCTCGGGGGCGACGTCCCCGTAGGCATGGACGTGCGCCATGACGTCATGCCTGAGCCGCTTCTCGTGGGCCTTCGCGGCGGCGAAGTCGATCGAGTCGACCTGCGCCTTCAGTTCGGCGATCTGGGCCTCCGAGATGTTCAGGCCGAGTTCGCGCTCGGCCTCGGCGAGCGCGACCCAGAGCCGCCGCCAGGTCGAAAACTTCTTCTGGCTCGACCAGAGTTCGGCCATGCCTCGCGAGGCGTAGCGACTGACCAGCGGGTTTTCGTAGGTGGCATCGCTCATGACTTGATTCGATCTGTCCAGGATTCAGATACCGCCCAGGACCCGCGCCCGGCCGACCCGGGAGATCGCCAGCATGAAGGCGGCGGTCCGCAGGCTGACGCCCTTGCGCTGGGCCATGTCGTAGACCTTCTCGAAGCTTTCCACCATCTTCCGCTCCTCCTCGCGCTGGACCTGGTCGAGGGGCCAGCGGAAATGCTGGAGGTTCTGGACCCACTCGAAGTAGCTGACGACCACGCCCCCGGCGTTGGCGAGGATGTCGGGGACGACCGGAATCCCTCGGGCCTCGAAGACCTCGTCGGCTTCGGGCCAGGTCGGGCCGTTGGCGGCCTCGACGATCAGCTTCGCCCGGACGGCGCGGGCCATCTCGGCGTCGAAGACGCCCCCGAGCGCGGCGGGGATCAGGACGTCGACGGGCATCGTCAGCAATTGCTCGTTGGTGATCGCCTCGCCGCCGGCGAAGCCGACGACCTTGCGGTTGGCGGCGACGTGCTTGTCGAGGTCGGGGATGGCGATCCCGCCGGCGTTCGTCAGGCCGCCGAAGGCGTCGGAGACGGCGACGACCTTGCCGCCGAGCTGGTGGAGGAATCGCGCAGTGAAGCTGCCGACGTTGCCGTACCCCTGGATGGCAAAGGTCGTGCCCGCCACGGACTGGCCGAGCTTGCCCAGCATCTCGCGGGCGATCAGCATGACGCCGTAGCCGGTCGCGGCCTCCCGGCCGGCGGAGCCGTGGAGCTCGACGGGCTTCCCGGTCACGCAGGCGGGGTGGAAGCCATGGAACTTGGCATACTCGTTCATGATCCAGGCCATCACCTGGGCGTCGGTGCCGACGTCGGGCGCGGGGATGTCCTTGTCGGGGCCGATGAAGTCGTGGATCTGCTGGACGAACTTGCGCGTGACGCGCTCCAGTTCTCCCCTGGAGAGCTTCGAGGGTTCGCAGTTCATCCCGCCCTTGCCGCCGCCGAACGGGATGTCGACGACGGCCGTCTTCCAGGTCATCAGGCTGGCCAACGCTCGCGACTCGTCCTGGTCGACGTGCGGATGATAACGGAGGCCGCCCTTGAACGGGCCTCGGGCGTTGTCGTGCTGGACCCGGTAGCCGATGAAATTGCCGATCTGGCCGTCGTCCATCTCGATGGCGACCTCGACGCGCAGCTCGCGGTCGGGCGTGATCATCAGCGTACGCGTGTTGGCGCTGAGGTCCAGGAGGCGGGCGGCGCGGTCGAAATACTGGTTCGTCGCCTCGAAGGCTTGCATCGGACGGTCGATCCCCGCTAAATGAAAGCCCCTTCGACGGCCCAACCCTCCGGCAAAGGGTCCCGACCGCCTCGACCGGATCGTACCGGATCGCCCGCGTTGGCCGCAAGCACAGGGTTCCTCGTCGACTTGCTTCGCCGACGCCCCGACTCCCGATGAGGTTAGCCGCCGATGAGTCCCTGGAACCTGAGCGAGACGAATTACGGGCAGGTCAAGGCCCGGCCCTTCGAAGTGGCCGTCCTCCCGCTCGGGGCGACCGAGCCCCACAACCTGCACCTCCCCTACGGCACCGACACCATCCAGGTCGAGGCCATCGGCCGGCTCGCCTGCGCGAAGGCCCACACGGCCGGGGCCTCGGTCGCCCTCCTCCCGGCCATCCCCTACGGGACCGAGACCAACCAGATGCGGTTCCCGATGGCGATGAACCTCGACCCCTCCACGCTCGGGCGGGTCGTCGCCGACCTCGTCGATTCCCTGGCGACCCACGGTGTGATGAAATGCGTCCTCCTCAACGGCCACGGGGGCAACGACCTCAAGTGGCTCCAGCGCGAACTGCACCTCAAGACGCCCGTCCGCCTCTTCGTCGCGCACTGGTGGAAGATGGCCGCCGACCGACACCGAACGATCTTCGACGACCCGGGCGACCACGCCGGCGAGTTGGAGACGAGCATGATCCTCGCCCATCGCCCGGACCTCGTCGCCGAAGGGACCGCCGACGCCGGGGCGATGGCCCCGACCCGGTTCGAAGCCGTGAACAAAGGCTATGTTGAGATCACCCGACCCTGGCACCTCCTGACGACCAACTCCGGGGCGGGCGACCCCGGACCCTCGACCGCCGATAAGGGCCGAGATCTCACCGAGGTCGTGGTCGACCGCCTTGCCGCGTTCCTCGTCGAGCTGGCCGCCAGCCCGATCGACGACCGCTTCCCCTTCTGAAGCGCCCGAAGCTGCGGGCGGGATCACGGTCGGCGGTTACAATCGCCATCAGGGCCGTCGATCTCACGAGTACGGAGCGAAGCTGTCATGAAATATCGAGATTTATTGATCGGGCTCGCGCTCGTCCCCTCCGGTCTTTCGGGCTGCCGGCGGGACGAGCCGGCGGTCAAAGTCACGCCCGCCCCGAAAACCCCAACCGCTTCGAAGAACTTCCCTTTGAAGGGGGTCGTGCGGAAGGTTGACGCCAGCTCGGGCGAAATCACCATCGCCCATGAGGCGATTCCGGGCTTCATGCCGAAAATGACCATGCCCTTCCTCCTCGACGACAAGGCGGCGCTCGCCGGAGTCGGTCCCGGCGACGAGGTCGAGGGCTCGCTCGCGGTCTCATACGAAGGCGACCAGGTCAAAGACGTCGACCTTGCAGGGTTGAAAGTCGTACATTCGGCCTCGAAGGGCTCGATCCCACGATTCGCTTTGGACTCGACACCGCCGATAGCCCTGGCGGTGGGGGCGACGGTGCCCGACTTCGCGATGACGACCCAGGAAGGTCGGCCGCTCCGACTCTCGGACCTGAGGGGCGAGTCGGTCATCCTCACGTTCATCTACACGCGATGCCCTATGCCCGAGTTCTGCCCCGCCATGGACGCGAAGTTCGCCGAACTGGCCCGGAGGATCTCGGCAGTCCCGGGCCGGGCGAGTCGAATTCGCCTGCTTTCAGTCAGCTTCGACCCGGAGCACGACACGCCCGAGGTCCTGGCCGCGCACGCCGCCAGGCGAGGCGCGAAGCCGCCGTTATGGACCTTCGCCGTGGCGTCGCACGAGGAACTGGCGAAGGTCGTCGCCCCGCTCGGGATGACGTATGTCGCCGGGACCCGGGAGATCGAGCACAACCTCAGGGCGGCGCTGATCGACCCCGAAGGCAAGCTCGCGCTGCTCGAGGTCGGGCCCGGGTGGTCTCCCACGGAGATGCTGAAGGCCGCCTTGGCGCTGAAATCAGGGCCCGATCGAGACCCGCGACGATCCCCTTGAATGCCGGGAAGATCATGATACGGTCATGCCATCGGCCGATCAGGAGTGGATGCGAGGATCCGAAAAGAAGCCTCAGCTCGCGATCCGCGACGGGGGTGCGCCCATCAGCAGCCCAAGGACTTCGAAAGATGATGATCTGGGGCCAGGAAATGGGAATTTGATATTGTCATCAGCCCGCGCCGTGCTACATTGAAAGACAGACATGATCCTCAGAACGGATGTCATGGTTGAAAAAGTCGATTCCCCCGTGGATTCTGATTGCATGGTGGGGTCGGCCTCATGACTTCGCTCGGTTCATCGGTCCTCGTACAGTCCGAGACCATGTCGGTCCGGATGATCCCGGTGATCGAGGCGGCCCGCTCAAGGCCCCCGGACCACCGTAACCCTCACCCCGACCTGGCGATGAGCCTCGGGGTTGGAGATCCACAGAACATGGCGACGAAGTCTAGCGCGACACCCAAGGTCCCCGCAACCGCCCCGGCGCCCGTCGCCCCCAAGGCCCCGACCAAGTCGAAGGCTGTCAAGGCGGCCGACCTCCGTTCCAACCAGGCCAAGCGGGCCTCGATCCTCCTGAAACACGTCAGCGACCCGACCCGCTTGCAGGTGATCCTGATCCTCGCCGACGGTGAGCAGCACGTCGGCGCCCTCTGCTCGCAGCTCAGCCAGAGCCAGCCGGCCGTCAGCCATCACCTGGCCTTGCTCCGTCACGGCGGGATCATCGCCCCCCGCCGCCAGGGCAAGAACAACTTCTATAGCCTGACCGAGACCGGCACCGACCTGGCTGGCGTGGTCAAGGGCCTGATGACCCACTGATCGGGTCGAAGCATCCGCCAGATCTCAGGATCGACCGTGAGGCCGCCGCCCCTAACGGGGTTCGCGGCCTTCGCAATTCCCGAAACATCTCACGGCAGGATACGCTGGCCAACCGCGGTATTGATGTTGAGCATCGCCCGACGGAGTCGGACCTGGCTGTCGAGGAAGGTCCTCGCGTTATCGTTGTAATCTTTCAGGACGGCGAGATAGTCGATGATGTCGACCTCCGAGCCGAGCAACCGCTTGGCCTCGGCAAGCAGGGCTGCCGAGTCCGGCAAGACCTGATTGACTATCCGATCGACGGCGGCCTTGGCGGTGAGGAATTCGCGTTCGGCCTGTTGAACGTCGAGGATCGCTTGACGTTCGATCGAAGCTGACTCGGTCTCGGTCTGCAAAACGTTAAGCTTCGCCCGCTGGATGTTGCCCTGGTTCCGGTTGTAGAGGGGCAGCGGGATGGTCACGCCCATTGCCCAGGAAGTCGGGCTCTTCAGGCCAAAAGGCGTGTTGTCCTGCAAGGTGTAGGGCTGGGCGAGCACGTAGACGTCCTGGAACCGATTGGCGTACTGGAGTTTGACGTCGGACTTGGCCCGAGAGATGCCGAGGCGATAGGCGATCACGTCGGGACGGTTCGTCAGGGCAATCTGGATCATCTCCGCGAGCGGAGGCGGGTTGAACCCCTGGTCCTTCAGCGATCCCCGGAGCTCGATCGACTCCACCTGATCGGGCGGGATGTTGAGCTGGGCGGCGAGGGCCTGCCTGGCTTTGCGGTAGGCTTCCCGGCTTTCGAGGAGTTGTTGATCGGCGAGATTGACCTGGATTCGGAGGCGTTGGACATCGGTCTTCTTCTTGAATCCCCGCTCTTCCAGCCCTATCGTCACCTGGACCGAGCTCTTGAGCCCGGCGAGCCCGGCCTCGGAGAAAGCAATCGTCCGACGGGCTTGCAGGACGTCGACGTAGGCCGAGTAGAGGTTGTCGATCGTCTGCCGGACCGCGTCCTGATACTGGGCCTCCGTGACCTTGGTCGCCCGGAGGGCCGAGGCGGTCCGGGCCTGCCGCTTCCGCGAAAGGTCGAAGGGGTAGGAGATATTCACGTCGTACTGGGTCTGCCCGCCGGGCCGGTCTCGAGTGTACTGGCCGTAAGGGACGAGCTGGGCGTCGGCGTAGAAGACCGGGTTCGACCTCAGGCTGGCGGTGAGGATGTCGGCCTTGGACTGGGGGATCTCGAAAAACTTGGACTTGAGTTCGAGGTTTTCGTGGACCAACCGTTCGATCGCCTGGTCGAGCGTCATCCCGTCGGGGGGGCCGGGGTCTTCCTCGGTCGGCGGGACCGAGAGCGGACCCGAGGCGGGGATGGCCGCGGCCGGCCTATCGGCGGTCGGAGCGATGCCCTGAGGGGCAAAAGGTCCGACGTTCATCGACATTCCCGGATTGGAGATCGAAGTCGGGATGCCCTTCGCGGAGGTCGGGCCCGCACGACCACCGAGCAAAGAATCTGGCGGGCCCGAGCTGTTGCCCCCGCCCGCGCCGGGGATCCGTCCGAACGGCGAGCCTCCGCTGCCCGGAGAACGCAGGTCCGGCTGGTCGATCGTCGGCCCCTGGGCCATCGCCCGACCTTCGAAGAAGGCCACGACCCCGGCCATCGCGGCCATCCGTATCGCGGCCCGAAATCGAGTCGTCATCGTGACCCTCCCTGGTCGCTCCCACTCGCCACGTCCACGCGGCGACTTCCTGTACCCTGCCTTGAGATCGGCCAGTGGCAGGGTCCGCATTTAGCGAGAACTCTCGAAATTATCGAGCCTACCCAGAATTGTTAGAGGTCCCGAACTCTGATCGGGTATGGGATCCAGCTTTTTCCGATCGGATGCTTGCCGAATTTAAAATCAGGTGGCTATGGCGACCCTGGCACCAAGGTTAAGGTAAGGGCCATGAGACGAGTCGACCCGGGTCTCGCCCGAGGTCGAAGTGGGTCCGGCTTGAAGGGGGCGATCCTCGATGGACACAAAGGTGAAGAATCACGGCCGGGAATCGGCGTCTTCGCTGCCTAACCGCCGCGATTTCCTGAAGGCCGGGAGCGTCGGTGCGTTGGGTCTCGGGCTCCCGGAGATGGTCAGGAGGGTGGAGACGCCCGGATCGGTGATCTTGCTGATGATGGTCGGCGGCCCGAGCCAGCTGGATACGTTCGATCCCAAGCCCGACGCACCCTCGCAGGTTCGTGGCCCGTTCGGTTCGATTGCCACGGCCTTGCCGGGGGTCCGGGTCGTCGAGCACCTCCCGGAAATCGCCCGCCGGATGGGCCGGCTGACCCTGGTCCGATCGCTTCATCACGACGCATCGCCGATCCACGAGGCGGGACTTCAGCTCCTCGGGACCGGCCACCTTGGACGTGGGGAAGTGGGAAGTCCCCACCTCGGCTCGCTCGCCGCGGCAAGGCTTGGGGTGTCCGGCGGGTTGCCGCCTTTCATCATCGTGCCAAAGGCCCTCGGGGCGACCGGCGTGTCCATCCCTAATGGTCAGTCATCGGGCCCTCTTCCGTCGTCGTTCGATCCCTTCGTCCTCGGGGAGGACCCGGCCTCGTCGGCTTACGAACCGGTCCTCATCCTCGGCCGGGCCCGTCGGTTCCTGGACGACTCGCCCGAGCTGGCTCACGCCGGGTCGTTGACTCGGTACGGACACCGGGCCTTCGACCTCGCCGCCGAGCGGCCCTCGACCCGTCACGCTTATGGCCCGACGACCTTCGGCCAATCTTGCCTGCTGGCACGTCGGCTGGTCGAGTCGGGGGTGCGCGTTGTGGTGGTCAACATGGCCGAGACCGTCTTCAACCGGCCGAGCTGGGATGCCCACGGCTCGGGCCCTTTCAGTTCCCTGGCCGACTATGCAAACTTGCTCTTGCCCGAGTTCGACCGTGCTTTTTCGGCCTTGGTCGACGACCTCGACGGGCGAGGGATGCTCGGCTCGACCCTCGTCGTCGCCTCCGGCGAGTTCGGCCGGACGCCGATAATCAATGCCTCGGGGGGCCGCGACCACTGGACCGGGGCGTTCTCGGCCTTGATGGCCGGCGGTGGCCTGGCGGGAGGACGCGTGATTGGCGCGACCGACCGGACCGCTTCCGAGCCCGTCGATGGCCCGGTCGTCCTGCCCGAATTGGTCGCCACGATGGCCTCCGTGCTGGGGCTCGACCCGTTCAAAATCGGATTGGCCTCTCCGATCGTCTGAGAACTGTTAGATTCGAAGGAGAGCAAATCCGATGGACGCCTGGTCCCGTTGCCTGGTGCTAGCGCTCGGCGGGGCCTTGGGCGTCAACGCCCGGTACTGGTTGGGCATCCTGATCGGCCGTTGGGTGGGCCCACGCTACCCCTGGTCAACGGTTTTCATCAACGTCTCCGGTTCTTTCGCAATCGGGCTGGCGGCGGTGGGGCTGGCCCACCGCTGGCCGCACCCCCTCGGGCGATTGTTCGTCGCGGTCGGGTTCCTGGGCGGCTACACGACCTTCTCGACGTTTTCCTACGAGTCGTTGAAGCTCTGGGAAGACGGGGAACGAGGGCTTGCGGTCGCCAACGCGGTTGGCAGCGTGCTGGCCGGGCTCGCGGCTGTGTTCCTCGGGGTGGCGGTCGGCCGGGTGTTGTTCGACGGCGAACCGCCGAGGCCGGATCAGGCCAGGGCTGGGGTCGAATCCCTGCCAGGCGAATCGTTACTCGATGGCGAGGCGAGGGCGGGTTGATCGCGAATGCGGCTTCGACTTGCGCGAAAGTCTCGATCGTGTTGTGAGGTCCGACGCGGCATGACCCTTGCCCAGGAGGCGCCCCCTCGGGAAGGACGTCGTCAGCCACACTTCCAAGGTGATCCTCCAGGGGAAGAAGGCGGCGACGAAGGAGGTCGTCCTCGCCTGAGGGGCCCGCGAGGGAGGCAATCGCCGGCGTTCACCCGGCCAGGGCCTGGCGGATCCGCAGGCAAGTCGCGAGCAAGGCTTCGAGGTCGTCGAGCGGGAGGGCATTCGGTCCGTCGGAGAGGGCCTTCTCCGGTTCCGGGTGGACTTCGATGAACAGGGCATCGACCCCGACGGCGACGGCCGCCTTCGCGAGGTAAGGGACCATCGCCCGCTCGCCCCCGGTGACCTTCCCGCCATCGCCGGCCGAGGGAAGTTGGACGGAGTGCGTGGCGTCGAAGACGACCGGTGCCCCCGTCGCCTGCATCTTGGGGATCCCCTGGAAGTCGTTCACCAACCGGCCGTAGCCGAAGGTCGTCCCGCGTTCGGTCAGCAAGATCCCGGCCGAGGTGTCCGAGGCCACCTTGGCCACGACGTTGGCCATGTCCCAAGGGGCCATGAACTGGCCCTTCTTCACGTTCAAGGGGCGTCCGGTCGCCGCGCAAGCTTCCAGGAGGTCGGTTTGCCTGGCGAGGAACGCGGGAATCTGGAGCAAGTCGACGACCTCGGCGATCGGGGCAGCCTGGATCGTCTCGTGGACGTCGGTCGTCACGGGCAGGCCCGTCTCAGCCTTGATCCGCTCGAAGATCCGCATCCCCTCATCCAGCCCAGGACCTCGAAAGCTCGATTTCGACGTCCGGTTCGCCTTATCGAAAGACGCCTTGAAGATCACGGGAACGCCCAGCTTCGAGCCGATCTCGACGAGCCGGACGGCGATTCGCCGGGTCAGGTCGCCGGGTTCCATCACGCAAGGGCCGCAGATCAAGGCCAGGGGCCGACCTCGGCCAATCGAGACCGGACCAACGCTCACGGGGTTCGGGACGGGCATCGGGGAATCCCTTCCGCTTCCAAGTGCTTTCGAGGGAACCATCCGACCCAGAGGCTACGGCCCTGATCTCTCGGCGTCAACGCGGGATGATTTGCCACGCCGGCCCGATCTGCCGCGAGTAACCGTCAACCTGTTCAATTCGCGAAGCGGGACGGCTATCCTCGTCAGGACTTCTCTCCCCACCATCTCGCGAGGTCCTTCCGATGGCCAAGCCGGCGACTCGTCGCGATTTCCTGCTCGCTTCCGCCGCGCTTGCCGCCGGCCAGGCGGCCCCGGCACCGGCCCGGGCGAACCCTCGTCCGACGGCGGCTCCGATCCGCGTCTTGGTCTGGGATGAGCGGCAGCCGTCCCAGAAGGAGGCTTATGGCGGATTCCTCGGCGACCGGATCGCCGACCATCTCCGATCCCTCGCGGGCTTTTCGGTCCGGTCGAGCGGCCTCGACGAACCCGAGCAAGGGCTCGCGCCCAACCTCCTCGAAGAAGCCCAGGTGCTGATCTGGTGGGGGCACGTCCGCCAGAAGGAGGTCGGACCCGAGGTCGGCCGCAAGGTCGTCGACCGGATCAAGGCCGGGACGCTTGGCCTCATCGCCCTCCATTCCGCGCACTGGTCGACCCCTTTCATCGCGGCGATGGACGAGCGTTCCCGACTCGACGCCCTAAAGAAGTGGGGCGAAGGCGGGGAGAAGGTCGAGATTAACCCCATCATCCCCGTCAACCGGTTCGCCGTCCCATCCGGGGAGGCCCGGGTCACTCCCTATTCGACCGCCAGGAAGTATCCCGGCGGCGTGACGAAGGTCGACCTCCACCTGCCCGTCTGCGTCTTCCCGGCCTATGAGCACCACGGCCTGCCCAGCACGAATCGAGTCCTCGACCCCGGGCACCCAATCGCCGAGGGGGTCCCCAAGGCGTTCGAGATCCCCAGGACGGAGATGTACGACGAGCCGTTCCACGTCCCCGACCCTGACCACGTCGTCATCGAGGAACGCTGGCAGGCGGGCCAGTGGTTCCGATCGGCGATGGCGTGGAATCTCGGTCGCGGGAAGGTCGTCTACTATCGGCCGGGGCACGAGACTTACCCGGTCTACAAGGAGACGATCCCGCTCCGGGTCCTGGCCAACGCCGCCCGTTGGATCGCAGGGCGCGAAGCTTGACCGACGAGGACGGTCGAGCTCAATGATTCCAGGAAAATTCGGTCGCGTTGAGGAGGGCCCAGGAGAAGTCGGTCAGGCTGCGTTTGCGTTCGTCGCCCTTGGTCGCTTTGAGTCGGCCTTGAAAATGGTCCAGCTCCTCGGGGGTCGGACGTCGAGTGAGGATGGCGAGGTAGGCGGCCTCGACGGCCTTCGCGTCGGTCGGGGCGAGGGCGGCGATCCGGGCGGAGGCATTGGCGAGATCCTCGCGGATGTTCTTCTGGACGAGGTCGCCGTTCATCATCAGGAGCCGCTGGGGGATTGTCGAAGTTCCTTCGAGGTGGAACTCTCCCTCGCCAGGGTCGCCGTGGCGGGCGACGAAATCGTTGACCCCGCCGAAGGCAGCCAGGCGGACTAGCAAGGGCGAACTCGTGTCGATCGTCTCGGCCGAGGCGGCCTGTTGCAAGGACCCGGCGACCTGTTCGGGCCGGAGCCGGGTCATCGGGAAGGCCGCCCAGGCCTGTTCTCGTTGATCGGGAGTGGCAGGGTCGCCGTCGGTTGCGGAGTCGAGGGCGAAGGCCTCGGTCGAGGCGATCGAGCGGAGCAGGCGGCGGAGGTCGAAGCCGTGCCCGGCGAAGTCCTCGGCCAGGATCGCCAGCGTCGGCGGCGGATCGAACGAGACGGGCAGGTCGTCGATCGGCTCGACCAGGGGCCTGCCGAACATCAGGGCCCAGGCCCGGTTGGCGGCGGCCTGGGCGAAGTTGGGGTTGGCCGGATCGGTCACCCAGCGGGCCAGCCGCTCGCGGCGAGTGCCGACCTTCGGGTCGAGCCCGGGAAGGTAGGGGACCCTGGGCTCGATCGCGACCGGCTTGTCGTCCTTGCGGTCGTCGACCGTGAACTCGCCCGTGCCGTCGGCGATCCCCGAGAAGGACGGGCCGACCTGGCCGAAGTAGGCCGCGATCCCCCGAAAGTCGGCCCGCTTCCAGGGCTGGAAGGGGTGATCGTGGCACTGGGCGCAGTCGATCCGAACGCCGAGGAACGACCGGGCGACCCGGGCGGCCAGCCGCTCCGCGTCGTACTTCTTCCGGGCAGGGTCGAAGGTGACGGTGACGAAATTGGTCGAAGGGTGGTCGGTCCAGAGGCCCCGTCCGGCGATCAGGTCGCGGACGACTTCGTCGTAAGGTCGATTCCGCCGCAGCTCGTCGGCGAGCCAGGCGACGAACCTGCGTCGGCGGTAGACGATGAAGGGACCGCCTTCGGTCCCGACGAAGGCCCGGGCCAGCCGTTCGGCCAGGTAATCGGCCGATCGAGGGTCGAGGAGCAGTTCGTCGAGCCAGAGTCGAACGCGATCGTCCGGGGGCCCGGCTTCGAATCGCCGGACCTCTTCGAGCGAGGGGACCGTCCCGGTCAGGGCGAGCGAGAGTCGCCTCATCACGGCGAGGTCGGGGGCTCGCCTCGCCGGCACGATTCCGGCTTCCGACCACCGTCCGCGCAAGGCCCTGTCGACCTGGACCGTCGCCTCGGGTCGCGGCTCGATCGGCTTCAAGGCATCGGCAAAGGGCCTCGACCTCGGCGGGGCGAGATTCGCCGCCAGGGTCGAGGCACCGCCGAGGACCAGGGTCGCGAAGAGCAGGTCTCGTCGTCCGATCGTCAAGGGTCCCGCTCCGGTGGTTCAGGGTCGGTCATGCCGATGGGATACCCGCCGCGGTCGCCCGGCGTTTCATTGAAACCAACGAGGGCTTGCCACGGGTATCCTCGAACATGGACCAGCTCGCCCTCCTCGACCCTCCGTTCGCGTGCGACCTTAACCCTCGACCTCGCCTCACCCCGAAGGCTTGGTCCGCGACGAAAAGGGTTTGTCGGGCGATCGCATCGGCCCTGGAATGGGCGATGGGGGTGGTCTCGCTGGCATTCGGGCTGGCCGTCCTGGCGGCGTTGCCGATCGCCCAGTTCCTGAGCCTGGGGTACCTGCTGGAGGCTTCGGGGAGGGTCGCCCGAGGCGGGCGGATCCGCGAGGGTTGGATCGGGGTCCGCCGGGCGGCCCGGGTCGGAGGGATCGTCGCGGGCGGCTGGGTCTCGCTCCTGCCCTGTCGCCTGGTCTCGGCGCTGGCCATCTCCGCCGAGTTGATCGACCCCGACGGTCCGACGGCGAGGGCCTGGCGAATCGGGCTGGTGCTGGCGATCGCCCTCACGGCCTCCCACGTGGTTGGGGCCTGTGCCCGGGGGGGACGGCTCCGCCATTTCGCCTGGCCCCCGGGGACCTGGCTCTGGATGGTCCTCCGGCTTCGACGCGGAGGGCTCTATGCCGAGTCGCGCGACGCGACCTGGTCCTTCGTCGAGTCGCTCCGGTTGCCGCATTACTTCCGGCTGGGATTCCTGGGCTTCATGGGCTCGGCGGCCTGGCTGGCGGTGCCGGTCACGCTGCTGGCGGTCGGGCGGAAGGTCCCGCCCCTGGGACTCCTCGGTGCCCTCGCGCTCGGGATCGTCGCGACCTGGCTCCCGTTCTTTCAGGTGCAATTCGCGGCCGAGGGCCGGTTCGGTGCGCTCTTCGCCGCGAAGCCGGTCCGCGAGCGGTTCCGTAGGGCCCCCTGGGCGTTCGGGCTGGCGTTCTTGCTGACGGTGGCGGCGGCCTTGCCGCTCTACCTGCTCAAGATCGAGCTGGTGCCGAGGGAAGCGACGTGGCTGCCCGGGCTGGTCTTCGTCCTGTTCCTGTTCCCGGCCCGGCTCGCCTGCGGCTGGGCTTATGCCCGGGGCGGACTCCGCGAGCGTCGCCGACATTGGGCCTGGCGGGCGATCGGGCGGGTCGCGATGGTCCCGGTCGCGGCGATTTACGTGGCGGTCGTCTTCCTCGCCCAGTTCACCTCGTGGGGCGGGGTCCTCGACTTCTACGAGCAGCATGCGTTCCTGCTCCCTGTCCCTTTCCTCGGGTTATGAGCGATCGGCCGGCGAAGTTCGAGGCCGGGCCGGCTGGCGCTGGCAATCGCCCGGCCTCCCGGTCAAGCTGAGGCGACGGGCCTCGCGAAGCGGCGACGGCCCGTCACCGGGGTCCGGCCCGTTGCGGTCAAGGGGGGCGAGATGTCGCATCACCGTCCATCGGACTCGACCGAGACGATCGAGTATTTCGGTTTCAGGCCGCCCGTCCCCCGCCCGGGGAATGACCGGTCAAGCGTCCGGGTCGAGCTGGCGGCGGCGTCGCATCCGGGCAAGGTCCGACCGAACAACGAGGACCACTACCTCGTCTCCCGGATGGGCCGGACCTTCCAGGCCGTCTCGACCAACATGCCGGCCGGCGAGGTGCCCGACCAGGTCGACGAGGTGGCCTACGGTCTGGTGGTCGCCGACGGCATGGGCGGGATGGCGGCCGGCGAGAAGGCCAGCCAGCTCGCGATTCGGACCGGGGTCGACCTCGTCCTGAACTCCCCGCTCTGGACGACCAGGGCCGACGAGGAGGCCTCTCGCCTGTTGATCGACCAGCTCCGCGATTATTTCCGCCGGGTCGACCGCGTCGTCATCGGCGAGTCGAGATCCGACCGCCATCTCCAGGGGATGAGGACGACGCTGACGGTGGCCTATCTCATCGACGCCTCGGCGATCATCGTCCACGTGGGCGACTCCCGGGCCTACCTCTTCCGCAAGGGCGGGCTCCGGCAGCTCACGAAGGACCACACGATGGCTCAGGGCCTCGCCGACGCCGGGGCGATCCGGCCCGAGGAGGTGCAGAACCACGCCAAGCGCCACGTCCTGATCAACTTCGTCGGCGGGCCGACCTCCGGGGTCGAGCCCGAGGTTCACAACGTCAAGCTGGAAGACGGCGACGTCTTGCTCCTTTGCTCCGACGGGCTGAGCGAGATGGTCCAGGACGCCGAGATCGCCACCGCCCTCGGCCGGGAAGGCGGCGTGGACGCCGTCGCCAGGTCGCTGATCGAACTAACCCTCGACGGCGGCGGGCGTGACAACGTCACCGTCGTCCTGGCCAGGATCGCCATCGTCCTGAGCCCCTGAGGCCCCCATGGATCGCGATCAGGCCCTCCGCGAGCAACTCCGCGACCTGCTGACCTGGGGAGAGGCCCACGTCGACTTCGCCGGGGCGATCGACGAGCTCCCGCCCGAGCGTCGGGGCCCCTCCCACCCGTCGATCCCCCACACCCCCTGGCGGCTCGTGGAGCACCTGAGGATCGCCCAGCACGACATCCTTTGCTTCTGCATCCACCCCGGCCACGCCTCGCCCGACTGGCCCGAAGGCTACTGGCCAGAAGGCGACGCCCCGCCGAGCCCCGAAGACTGGGACCGGTCCGTCGAGTCGTTCCTCGCCGACCGTCGGGCGATGGTCGAACTGATCCTCGATCCCTCAACGGACCTCTACGCCAGGATCCCCCACGGCGAGGGCCAGACGATCCTTCGCGAGGCCCTTCTCCTCGCCGACCACAACGCCTATCACGTCGGCCAGCTCGTGGCCGTTCGCAGGCTCCTGGGAGATTGGCACGACGGATGAAACGCCCCGTCGGGTTCAGTTTCTCCTTGAGTCGCCCCCACCGATCGGCCGAAGAGGATGATTGGTTGACCAGGAAGGTTGGCGTCCGAAGTCGTGACCTCCAGAGGGTCCGCTCTTCGGGCGATCGATAGGGCATGGGAGGCCCGCACATGATGAGGCGTCCTCGGTCGGGGATCGGGGCCGAGCTGGCCCCGCTGGTCCTGATCCTGGCCTGCCTGGCCGGATCGCTGGCCTTGATCGTGGTGGTCCACCGCCGGGCCGTCGCACCGAAGGCCCTGGCCCCTACCGTGGCCCTAGTCCCGGCTCCCGAGAGCCCGCGGGAGCCGGCGCCTCCCATTTCGAAGCGGGTCGTCGAAGAGCCCGAGCCACCTCCGCCACCCAAGCCCGTAGACCCCACGCCAGGGGTCCTGGCCAAGCTCACCTCGGCCGAAGCCGAACAGCTCCTGGAAGCTTCGAGGGCCGACCGCAAGGCCGTCGCGCTGGAGAAAGCCCGCGAGGCCGCCTTGCTCGAATCCGAGAAGTGGCGGAGGCGGGAGTCGCTGGTGCGGATGCAGGTCGACTCGGTCGACGGCAAGGTCAAGAGGATGGAGTCCGACCTCGACGCCCTCGCCCTGGAACGCGACGCCCTGGAGCAGGAGCGAGACGCTCGGAAGGCCCTCGCCGCCCAGAGTCGCTCCCGTCCTGGGCAGGCGATCCTGCCGCACCGGGGGCAGAACGGGACCTGGCGAAGGCCGATCGTCGTCGAATGCAGCAACGGGATGGCGATCCTCCGGCCCCAAGGGATCAGCTTCGGCCTGCTCGAACTCTCCAGCGGCTTCGGCCCGGCCTCGAACCCCTTCGTCGCCACCGTCGCCCGCGAGGCGATCCGAATCCAGGGAAATGCCTCGCCCGACGGCCAGTCCGTCACCCCTTACATCTTCTTCCTCGTCCGGCCCGACGGCGTTCGTGCCTATTACGAGGCCCGGGGCCGGCTCGAACCGCTCGGGATCACCTTCGGTTACGAACTGGCCGACCAGGATTGGGAGATCGAATTCCCCGACCTCGACGACACGAAGACCTGGGACGGCTCGGGCCCGAGCCGGCCCGACGGCATCGACCCCCTCGCCCAGTCTCCCGCCCGGTTGCCGGCCGGCTCGCCCGCCGAGGACGACGACTTCCCCTCCTGGAACTCCGCCCGCAAAGGGACTTCGATCCCCACGGGAGAACAATCCGGCGGCGAATTTTCATGGCCGCAGAGGATGAGTCCCTCCCCGGCGAACACCGGGCGGTCCAGGCTCGACGCCCCCAGGCCATCCGCCGGGCCTAACCCCGGTCTCCGCTTCAGCAACTCGGCCGAGAACCGACGGATCTCCCACCCGGACGACCCCGGCGGGAACGGTCCGGCCCCGGGCAACCCGCGTCCAGGCCCGGATCTGGCGGGCCCCGCCGCCACCGGGCCGGGCGGCAGGGGCGAAGCGAACGGGACGGGCACGCTCCCCACTCCCCCCTCGACCGCAAACCTCGGCCGGGTGCCCCCCCCGACCGGGAGGCCCGGAGGCTGGATACGTCCCCGGGCAGCCACCGGACCTGGCGGGGTCGGCCCGAGCGGCCTGCCGCCCGGTGGTCCGGCGATCGAGGCGGTCTCGGGCCTCATGAACTCACGAAGGACGAGCCCTGACGCCCCCGGCGAGCTATCGCTGGGCGATGGACCGATCAGGCCCCTCGATCCGGTCAAGATTCCGACGGCGGAAGCCTCCACCCGAAATGCCTCGACCGGCGTGGCAGCCGACATTGCCTCGCAGCCAGCGACCGGGGCGCCTCCCCAGGTCCTCTCGCCCTCTCTCGGCGACCCTGCCGAGACGTCGAAGGTTGCGAGCCAGGCCGATCCCGCAAACACCTTCGTCTGGCCGACGAAACCGGCCGGGGGTCCCCGAGGCCGCTCGACCGACCGGCCGATCGGCGACGGGACCGAGCCCGCCGACGGCGCGCCGCCGGTCCGGCACGCCGGCCCTTTCTCGCGGCCGCTGGCGATGGGGATCGACTCGGCCGCGACGGATAACCTCCCGACTCCCGCGAACCCGGTCGAGGTCGCCCCGACCCAGCCCGAGGGTACGTCCAACGGCGGTGCCACCCCCGGCGTCAGGGCGTCGCGGAGTGGCCAGGCCGGATCGTCGACGAGAACTCAGGGCTTGCCAGGGTCGAACTCGCCGTCCGGGTCTCCCGGCGTCGGCCTACCGCAAGTCGGCCCCCCACCGGCTGGCATGTCGCCCCCATCGGGGATGTCGCCACCGTCCGGCGTGACGCTGCCATCCGGGTCAGCCCCTTCGAGCCCTTCCCTGCCGGGACTGCCCGAGGCGTCAGTGATCGATCGCCGGTTCGAGATCGTCCTGGTCTGCGGGTCGCGAGGCGTGATCGTCCAGCCGGGGACCTATCGGGTCACTACCGACGCCTTGCAGGACCGCGACGGTCTGCTGAAGAAGCAGATCGTGGCCCTGGTCAAGGCCAGGCGGACGACCGACCCGAAGACCACGATCGAGCCCCGGGTCCGCTTCCTGGTCCAGCCCGGCGGCGAGCGGAACTACTGGACGGCCCGGAGCCAGTTCCTCCTCTCGGGGCTCGACTGGCCAATTTCCACCCAGGTCGCCGAGGCCGGCCACCTGAACCTCCTCCCGTCGGAGAGCTGGTGATGTCCGACCGATCGCCGACCCACGAATCGTACGGGCGGATCCTCGCCAGGCCCGCGCTCGTCCTCGTCGTACTGATGGGCCTCGGGGCCTGGCAATTCCGCCCGAAGCCCGAGGCACCCGCCCCGGTCGCCCTCGACCCTCGGCCCGCCCCGATCGCCAAGCCCGAAGCGCCGGCAACACCGCCCCCCGTTGCTCCAAAGCCGAAGCCGAGGCCGCCCGAGGTTCCGACGCTCGACCTTGCGGCCGTGGCGAAGGCCGAGGCATCGCTCGACCAGGCGGCCCGAGAGCGGGCCAGGGCCGATGCCCGGCTCGCCGACGCGGAGAAGGCGCTCCAGGCGGCTTCCGTCCAGAATGCCAACGATCTGGCCGAGAGCCGGGCCCTGGCCTCCCGGGTCCGCGACCCCAGCGCCAGGCTGAACGCCGTCATCACCCGCGGCGGGTTCTTGCGTGGGGAGCGCGACAAGCTCAAAACCGAGCTGGCCGCCCTGGAGCGTGTCCCCCAGCCGAAGGCGAAGGCCTTGATGGCGAAGAGCGCCGTGGCCAAGCCGACCGACGGCACCGAATATCACTTCGAGGTCCGCGGCAACCGCGTCGCCTTCGTCGACCTCGACCGCCTCGTCGAGATGGTCAAGACCGACGCCCGGATCCGCCTCCGATCCGGCGGCCAGCGGGGCCGACTGGCCGCGACGGTGGGCCCGGTCGGCTCGTTCTCGCTCCGCTACGAACTCGGCCGGAACGTCCCCGACGGCCTCGCCGAGCTGATGGGCAGCGGAGAGTCGACGTACAACCTGCTCGGCTGGGAACTCGTCCCCGAGGGGAACAACCGGGGAGACACGTACGAGGCGACCCGGGCGTCGACCTCGACCTACTCCCGAGCCGTCAACCGCCTGAGCCCGGGGCACGACACCATCACCATGTGGATCTACCCCGACGGGTTCGCGCTCTATCGGCGGCTTCGCGACGACCTGCACGCCCGGGGGTTCCTCGTCGCCGCCCGCCCCCTGCCCGAAGGGACGGCGATCCGCGGAAGTCCCGTCGGGTCGGTCTCCGCCGGCCAGTGAGCGAGTAAGAAGCCCTTCGCCGAAATTTCGGAGTGATGTGTTGCCTCCGACTCGCGTCGGAGAGAGAATCGAGGGATCGGCCGGATTCCGGCCGATCCCTTCTCGTCGGAGCCACCGATGACACGTCTAATCCTTTGCGAGCTCGCGCTGGCGACCCTGGCCACCTCGGCCTCGGCCGGCACCATCTCAAAACGGCCCCTTTGAGGAGCTGGTCGGTGGACAATTCGCGTCGAGGCGTGTGCAATCGTGGGCGTG
>JAABUK010003908.1_pt1 | contig 24756 bp, 24 predicted proteins | sample 5559141 | NCBI WGS metagenome assembly JAABUK01 (sample SAMN10711869, study PRJNA513367) | rock metagenome | isolation source: Antarctica rocks | place: Antarctica: Victoria Land, Pudding Butte nord | collected 2016-01-03 | reverse complement strand
CTCAGGAAAAAGCCACTCAGGAAAAAGCCACTCAGGAAAAAGCCACTCAGGAAAAAGCCACTCAGGAAAAAGCCACTCAGGAAAAAGCCACTCAGGAAAAAGCCACTCAGGAAAAAGCCACTCAGGGAAAAGCAACTCAGGAAAAAGCAACTCAGGAAAAAGCAACTCAAGAAAGGGCGGCCTCAGGAAAAGCAATTCAAGAAAAAGCAGTTCAAGAAAAAGGGGCTGAGGGAAAACAGATTCAAGGAAAAGGGAAACAGAGAAGAGCGCCTGCGGCATATCTTGAAGCGCCTCCGGAAAACCTTCCAGCACCTCAGGGGACTGTTGGAGCCCCTCAGCAAGATCGTGAAGTGCCTCCGGATAGCCTTGAAGCTATGCTACGGAAAGCACAGTCAATATGCCTTGAGAAAAAGACCTGAAAGAATTCTTATTTGGCAATCGTCATTGCGGGTGTCGCTGACACGGTCGTCAGCAAAACTGGATTTGCTAAGGCTAAAGCGCATCCCAAGACTGCTTGTCAAGCAACAGAAATTTCTAGCGATGGTCATCGGCCTCCGCAAATATGACATTCATTCAAGCCTCAAGCGCTGGCCGTCTTTGACCTTCTATCTCTTTTTTTCTGTCGTAGTTATGAGGTTTATACTGCCTTTGCCTCTTCATTACGAAACACTTTTGATCGTACCCGTTGTCTCCATTTCGCAAATGTTTTTCTTTACTTATTATTATAGGAACTTATTTCCTCGTACGCTCTCATCATATTTGTCTCTCAAAACAAGTTGTTTCCTCGCCTCTCACACCGCGTACTCCACTATGTTTAGCAATCTTAACCTATGACTCCGATGAACCAGAAGAGGATTTTCATCGCACTCGATCAGAGCTGAAGAGCTGCCACGGCCTTTTCGCACAGTCTCTGTAGCTACGATCCTTCTCAACACTCGGGCTCACAGCATGAACCTACGACCAGGCGTCTACGAGTCTTTGGACAGCCATGCGCAAGACCAACACACCGCAGATCAGTAACAAGACGAACATGGGCAGTGCAGCTACAGTTCAGAGTGCCCGGCAGATAGTTCATTGTAGTGCAATAGTGTAGTGGACTACACTCGTGGATCTGGTCTCAATGACAATAGCTATTAGCCAATGACATGAATATGTCGGTCATCGAGGAATCCTGGCGAGAGGAACCCTGGCGAGAGGGACCCTGGCGAGAGGAACCCTGGCGAGGTACGTACAGACTCGTCTGTTCTGAGTTGGCAGTGAAGCATGGTACTTGGATTCGCACTGGCATTGAATACGAGGCCATAGATCAGATCTATGATACGCCAATGATACTAGACTTTGCATGTAATTGGTGGCACTTACACACTGGTGTAGGACGTAGCAGTATTCATTGCGCCCATCACGCCATGCAATTGTCGACTGTGCTGGATGCGGAGTTCGTGATGAATGAGAGTATGCTGAAGGAAGCTATCTATACTACGCAAACTAGCAAGGAAGAAGGAAATAGGCCTCTGCTGAGTAAGCCGCCAAGGAGGATCTGCAACAGTTCGCAAAGCTGACTCCAATTGGCAACAGGCGTTCTGGACAACTCTCCTTCAAGGCCGCACATTTGTACAATTCCATGTTTCAGCTGGATGACCCCCCGGATCGATTCAAGTAAAGAATCCGGGGTGCCTTCCGAATGTACGAAGATAGTCCGTGGACTCAGACCCTACGCGATGAGGTCTACGTCTAAATAGTCAAGGTTACCTGGCGGGCAGGAAAATTGACAAGAACAGTTGCGGATGAAGCGCTATGTCCAACTACGGTCCCAATCAGTCACCGGGTCTTCAACATGCAGCTCATGGAAGTGACTCACGTCGACCATCCTCTTCGCAACAACAGTACGGAGGGGACTCGAACGCTTCATACTTCCCGCCTCAAGGGTCAGATCCGAGTGCCGGCCTGACGGGGCAGATGGGAGGACTCGCTGTCGCTGGCGACGGCTCTGCCCACCCGAGAGCTCAAAAGAAAAAGCAACGGCACGCATATCATGACTTGGGCCAGCCATCAGCTCCTTCACAACCTCCGAACGGGATGCCGCAGGGATATGGAAGCAGCCAGGGACAATTCTTGAATGCTGGACAGATGCAACAGCAGGGACCGAGCAGTCCGTACATGGGCCAAGGCCCGGTACAGCCAATGAATCAAATGAGTACGGCGGATCGACTGAGGTCTGGCGAGGAGATGGTAGCCACGCAAGGTCGTGTCGACCCGGAACAGATACCAAGCATACCACGATCGAGAGACGCAGCCGCACAATATTACCTGACACAAGTCTATCCTACGATGGAAAGGCACCATCCTCCTCCCGCCACGGTCCCTTTTATTGCACACGATCAGGGCAACTCTTCGCCAAAATTTGCCAGATTGACCCTGAACAAAATCCCATCCGCCTCCGAGAGCTTAGCCACGACAGCCTTACCGTTGGGCATGATATTACAACCACTCGCTCCTCTTCAGGATGGTGAGCAGCCAATACCAGTATTGGACTTTGGCGATGCTGGTCCGCCTCGTTGTCGAAGATGTAGAACATATATCAACCCCTTCATGACCTTCCGATCTGGCGGCAATAAACTCGTTTGCAACATGTGCAATTTTCCAAATGACGTCGCTCCGGAATACTTTGCTCCGACTGACCCGTCTGGCGTACGTGTGGATCGACTACAGCGGCCTGAATTGATGCTTGGAACCTGCGAATTCCTGGTACCTAAGGAGTACTGGGCGAAAGAGCCAGTAGGATTGAGATGGCTTTTCCTAATAGACGTCAGTCAGGTCTCTTTGCAACAGAAGTTTGTGGAGTCTGTTTGCGAGGGTATTCGCCATGCTTTGTATGGCAATGAGACGGAGGAGCAGAGTGGCGAGCAGAACCCGGCCGATCAACCGGTAGGCAAGTTACCGGCTGGAAGCAAAGTCGGCATCGTGACCTTTGACAAAGAAGTTCATTTCTACCATCTAGGCGCTAGCCTTGGTCAAGCTCAGATGATGGTCATGACTGATCTTGAAGAACCGTTCGTGCCACTTGGTGAAGGCTTGTTTGTCGACCCTTACGAATCGAGATCCGTCATATCCCCTTTGCTCGATCAATTGCCTACCCTATTCTCAAACAACAAAGCTCCTGAGCCGGCGCTTCTCCCAACTGTAAATGCCGCATTAGCTGCTCTTGCACCTACAGGCGGAAAGATTATCTGTACACTATCTACATTACCCACCTTTGGCCCTGGAAGACTCATTGTCCGAGATGATGGTAAAGGACACGATACTGATGCTGAGAAGAAATTGCTTACAACCGAACATCCTGGGTTTAAGAAAACCGCGTCAAGTATGGTCTCTGCCGGTGTTGGAGTTGATTTCTTCCTCGCCGCAATTGGTGGTCAATATTTGGATATTGCCACAATTGGGCACATATCAGCCTTGACCGGTGGTGAAGTCTTCCTATATCCTAATTTTCATGCTCCAAGAGACCATCTAAAGCTGGCCAACGAGATCAAGCATGCGGTCAATCGTGAAACCGGATACCAAGCCTTGATGAAAGTACGATGCTCAAACGGCCTGCAAGTCTCGTCGTATCATGGTAATTTCCTCCAGCACACCTTTGGAGCCGATCTAGAGATTGGCACCATAGACGCCGATAAAGCAATGGGTGTGATCTTCTCTTACGACGGCAAGCTTGATACAAAGCTTGATGCTCACTTTCAAGCTGCTTTACTCTATACTACTGCAGCTGGACAAAGACGAGTCCGATGCATCAATATAGTCGCAGGTGTCATGGAGGGTGCAATGGAGTCAATGAGGACTGTCGATCAAGATGCTGTGGTTAGCATTATCGCCAAAGAAGCTTCGTCAAAGATGGCAGACAAGACTTTGAAAGATATCAGGGCAGGTATAACGGAAAAGACGATAGACATCCTGGCAGGGTACCGCAAAAACTTTTCAGGGAGTCATCCGCCCGGTCAATTGGTCCTGCCGGAGAATTTGAAGGAGTTCTCGGTGTATATGCTAGGCCTCATCAAATCGAGAGCTTTCAAAGGTGAGATCTTACTAAATCATTCCCGGTTATGTCGCGGCAACTGATGCTACACAGCCGGAAATGAACCCACAGATCGTCGCGTCCACTCTTCCCGCTTCCTCCGTTCTGCTGGAGCCACAGAAACCGCACTTTACCTCTACCCGCGCATTATTGCTGTACACAATCTTTCTGCGGCGGATTGCTTTCCATCGCCGGAGACTTCACAACTCGTCTTACCTCCTACACTGCGTGCGTCTTTCTCACGTGTTGAAGAGGGCGGTGCTTACCTGGTCGATAATGGCCAAAACATCATCCTATGGCTGCATTCTCAAGTCTCTCCCAATCTGCTTGAAGATCTGTTTGGTCCGGGGAAAACGTCACTTCAAGAACTCGACCCTTGGCTATCTGAGCTGCCAATCCTCGAAACGCATCTGAATGCGCAAGTCCGCAACCTGATCGCTTATCTCAGCTCAGTGCGCGGCTCGAAGGCTGCAACCATACAAATGGCAAGGCAGGGGCTGGACGGCAGTGAATTCGAATTTGCGCGCATGTTGGTCGAAGACCGCAATAATGAGGCACAGAGCTACGTGGATTGGCTAGTGCATGTACATCGAGCCATTCAGCTGGAGCTGGCGGGTCAAAGGGAGAAAACTGGTGGTGATGGCGATGGCGGTTCTGAGGGCATTTTGAGTAATCTGACGGGATTGAAGGCACCGTACTGGAATTGAGAAGCATGTCATCATGAACCGGGTGGTTGGGGATGACTTCTACGGTCTATCGATAGATCGTGAAGTTCAACGATGCACGCGCTGTAAGCGAGGAAGATATGTATAGCGCAACGTCAGACATCAAGCCGCCCCAGCCAGAAATGGCTCAACCCAGTGATGGGCCAGGGCCTCGTTTTTAGCTACAAGTGCTCTCATTGTCGCTTCTATCTCAACACAAGGCCCTGGTGTTGCTATTTTCAGTGCCCGCTATTCACAGATAGATGCCTTTATATCCTTCTCCATCATTTTATTCGTCGTCACCCTTTGCTGTCACCAGCTCTATTCGCCCCTCAACAGGCCTCTCTTTAAGCTATCTCCTCCTTCTCTTTACCCTTCACTCCCGTACTAACTAGTCTTAAAGTTACTTTCCCCATACCAAATACTCCTGAACTTCTGTCAAACAGCCTATGCTCCAGGGCGTCCATTGGTCAGGTTTCGGCTAGCCTACGCCCTGTCCAACAGGCTATTTTGAGCGATTCTCTTGATATATAAGGTCCATCTTCAAGAGCAATTCTACATAGATTTTAGATAATCAATTCGATCAATTCTACAGACATCTCTAGCCTATTTTGTCTGACAACTTCCCATCGAGCAAATTTCCCCCCAATTTCATGTCTCTATTTAGCATCTGCCTGCTTCTTGTCCCCTCCGCCATCCGAGGGGTGCATCTGAGCTATATAGTCAAAATCGCAAGTGATCGAAGCTCCCTTGCCCTCCAAAGCCCCCTGCAGATTGGTAGGACCAGGCCGGCAATTTTTCCATCTTGCAATAACTCACATCTGTCGTTTGTCTTTTCTTGAAGCATCTCAGTTTCTGAATTAGTCTGGCCTTTCTCCTCTCAAGATGTGGTGGTTCTTTTTAAAATGGGCAGTTTGTTATTAGACTATTGTTCTAGTCGAGTAAGGATATCTTCTATCCTTCCTAAGTAAGTATCGTCCAAAGGCCGATATAGAATCAATATGGTTACACACTACTATTGTCGAACTGATTATTGTTAGATTGTCTATTATGCAATGTAAAAATTAGATTTCGCTGGTAAGAGAATTCACCTGACCGACCTCTTTCATCACAGAGTTGGAGGCAAAATAGATATCAGTATATGTCAGAGGTAAATACGTGGTTAGCGGCCAATTGTGGCCATGACGGCAGGGAAACATCTGTCCAGAATACTGTATACACTTATAAGGAGTAATAATGAGGAATATTACTGAAGGGAAGAAATTGAAAAGACCAAAGCTTGTGGACTCGTGAAGGCAAATATTTGATGGGATCAACGGTATCTGTAAGTTGTTCCTCGTAATTCAATCTTGCACTATTGGTCCAATAATTCGAAGAGCCGCTCGGATCTGTATGATGGTGTGATATTGAGGGAATACATTCAGTACCGCCAAGTCGAAGAAAGACGGCTGATCAATTTCAATTTGTTTGGTATGAGCTAGGTAGGAGTTCGGCAGTACACGTTCACGTAATGTGATTTGAACCAAAACACGCTCGAAGCAGCAAGAAGTATTCTCCGCAGCTCCAAAGACAACTTCCTTGACAGTTAAGTAGTGTAGCCTCGGTCAAGGCAGCAAGACCAACCAGACAGGTTTACCCAAGCCTGCCTCTCCACGCAGTTCATCCCACCCAACCTCAGCCAGAGTCTGACCCAGCCTCGCTACGGAGTCACCCAGCAAGAATTGCGACCCTTTCTGCCACGACCCATCGCCCGCTTCAATTACTTCGCAGATACCGACTTCCACGTCACTTGAACGAGGTGGCGCGCGAGCTGGCGCCCCCACTTGCTCGATGAATTCCTTCATGTTCATTCGGCAATCTGCTCGTGCGGTGGTGAATTTGATTTCACAACCTGGCTCTTTCCAAGGTTTGGTGCGACCTTCAATAATGTTGAATTCGCACTGTTTCTTGCTGAAGATATAGCCGGAATTTCTGTTGGGGAAGACAGGGAGTTCGCCGCGAACACGAGCACCCGGGGGCAATGTGCCTACTGCCCCTCCAGGTACACCTGGAGCTGGTGGTGCGGCTCCATAGATAGGTGTCGAATTTGCAGCTGGTTGGTTTGGAGGATATCCGCCGTAGACTGGAGGCCCAGGCGGACAAGGCTGGTAAGGTGGCGGCGGTGGTGGTGCACAGGCTGGCATTGGCGCTGGTGCTGGAAGCCAGCAGAATCCCGGAGGAGGAGGCGGCGGGCCACCAGGAGTTGTCATGTATATCGGCTGAGGATATATGGGTGGTGGCCGCGTGAAGACTGGTACGTATTTGGGTCCAGCACCTCTGCGAGGCACTCCAGGAGGAACAGCTTGGTTGGGTGGATGACCATCTCTGGTCATGTATCGGTATCTTCTGCTCATTACGGCGGATGGGTGTTCTGGCCGAAAAAACACTTTCTTCGAGATGGAAGAGCTGGTCTGCTTTTGATGACACTAAATTTGCTTTGGTAAGATGAGTAGGTATCGTGCATAAGCGATGAAATATATCATTTTGCTGTTGTGGCAAACCAAGCGTTTGTTCATGACTGCTTTTCTTTCACTATGCTCGTGTCACAACAGCATGGACATGATATGACTGTCCCAGCCGACCTCACATGCCGCAAAGGCTCATCACGAGTAAGCCTCACAACAAACGGATAAGCATGCGGAATTCGATGGTGAAGAGCTGCCAATCGCACCAGCCAGCCTCATCAGATGACGAAGTTGGGAAAGGAGGTCACTTTCAGCCACCAGCAATAACAGCCAGGCCTTTGTATATTGTTCTTCTCACATCATAGAAGGTGTTTGCAGGCCTCCCAGCAGACATAGTTGCAGTACTGAATGGGGACCCTTCAACCACTATCTTGCCCGTACCAAGCTTTCTGACAGCAACGTTTCCGTCAATCAGCAGGGTCCCTTCACCACGAAATTCCGCAGTGTAGCCCACAGTACCCATGAGTCGACGGAGATCTGCTAGTCTCATATCACCAACGTGCAATGGCTGGGCAACAGATCGTGTGGCTGCAGCCATGCTCGCAGGGACAAGATCAAGAAGAGGATGGATGTCGTCCGACACTTTCTGTGTCTCGGAAGGAGTGGGATTCCCTTCTGCGTCTGGTTTAAGCAGCCTTTGCTTCTTGGTCTTGTTGCCCGCGGCATCAGGATGCTCAGTTGATGGCTGTTCGCCCTTCAGCTCCCCAGTCAATGTAACAACGCCAATACTATGGACATTCTGCCATTGAAGCCGTTTGACAAGATCCCGACTTAGCTTCACTGTCCAAGCATTGGTATCCACGCTTGCGTCTATGACTTGACCGACTGAAGGAGTGAAGACATCAACGCTGGGTTCACTGCCCATTTCACCCTCTTTGGCAGCCAAAAGCGTCTTGCAGTCGAGTGCCAGTGCTTGAGTCTCTTTCTTGGTTCCACCAACCAAGATCAATTTTCTTGGATCAATAACCGGTATCAGGTTTTGTAGGCTGCGTTGATCATGAAGACCACCAAAATCAACGAACGCCAGTCGAGCATTGAGAGTCACACTATGAGAATGAAAGACAGCTTTGGCAGGTCCTTCGAACGTTTCGGGCTCGGGTTCCGCATCCGACTCGTCTGATATGTTTCCATCAGCATCCCCAGAATTGGCAATTCGAACTGACTCTCTCTCCCCACCTCGCTCACCCTTCCTGGTTTGCTGACGTTTGTTGTCACCCAAGTTATTCTTCTCATTGCCAGGGTCATGCCATTTCCTCTTTTGCCCGATCTTTTGATTTGCTTGAACAGCATTCGCGCTGTCTGCATCCTCCTTCTCCTCAGCTCTTAAGTAGTCCTCTGCTTTGATGTACTCGCCATACTCATCGCCACGCTTACGATGGTGTATGTATGGGAAGATGGCATTCCTGCCTCGTTTGTATTGGCGCACGTCGAAATCATAAGTGCCCTTCTTGCGCAGCAAAATGCTAACACCAAGGTCTTTCTCACTGAGATCCCGTTTGGCTCTTCCAGCATGCCCAAGAGCCGCACTCACATTCAAAGCCCGTCCTTGATGTTCATCATCAGAATCGCCGGAGGATGACGAACTGGACGAATCATCGGCAATGTTCTCAGTCTCATCCGGACCAATTCCAGTCCTTGAAGTTAGGGAGCTTTGCAGCTGACGTTGAGTCGCCATATACTGTTGATAAATTTGCAATTCGTTGGCGTCTAGGGACATTTTCTGCACATCGAAGATATCCAAGACTTTCCCGCCGCTGTGGATCTGCTCGATTTGATATCCCTCAGAGGATGTCTCAAGAGCTACACCATCCTCCTTGTTCTCCAATACTTGCCAGAGAGACTGGGCTAGGTTGGGATTCTCAGCCTCTGGAGTAGTGTTGACTTTTTCTGTGAAAACCACTAGATTTTCAGGTTGTTGCGCGATTTCCTGCAAAGCCAATCTGGATAAACCCCAGGACAAGGACATGTCACTTGCCAATATGACTTTCGGCCCACTTCTTTTCAGTGCCTTTTCAAGTTGCTTTGGTCGCTCTATAATCTTGACATGTTGGAATTCAAAAGGCTTTGATGGTTTCGTGCTAACGCCGTTGGTTTGTTTGCTGCCAGCACGTTTGTGTGTTTTGGCGATGTTCTCGTCTTCACCCTCGAACTCTCGGACAATGCTATCATCCATCCACTCCAGAAGACTCTGCGCATGTTTCATGGTAGCCACAGCTGATCTGCTGGCCATGAAGACTCTAGCATACTTCATTGTAGGATCATTGACACCCTCCTTCCACGCCTTCTCCAGAACGAACGCCAATTCCAATACTCGAGCACTCGAATCAGAGGGTATCAACACAATTCCGCCTTTCGCCAGACTGCTGCGAACATTATCCAGAAGTAATTGGTCTCGCTTCTTCCGTCCTCCTGATAGTGGAGAGCTATCCCCATTTTTGCTGCTGCAAATCAGGGCTGTTGGCTTTCTCAGCGGTTCAATAACCTCCGATCCTCCAAATCCGCCAAACCATGCTGCTCCACCTATCACATTTTCTCGTACCTGGTTCCAGTCCACAGCATAGATGATCGATTCCATGCCATGCTGTATATGCCAGATGGTCCCACCCAACGTGTGTCCGGCATTGTAGGCGGTTAGGACGAGGCCTTCAAGAGGAGGGGAAAAGTCTGATGCGACAGGTTGGTGTGGTTGGGAGTATTTGAGTGGCGTGATTCGTTGGAAGTAACGGGTGATCTCCTCGGTAGTTGGAGCTTGAATTAGGATATTAGATCGGGAATCATTGGGGAAAGAAGGCAGAGTTGCTTCTGTAGCTGAGCCTGTTGAAGGAACGAATGTCGCAGCGAGGGCGGTCGAGGCGTAGAGATCTTGGAGCAGAGTTCGGCCAAGCGATATGACCGGGGTGGTCGCGTAAACCGGGATCTGCGAGAACAACGGATAGTTCTTCGATAGATGAGCAAAAGCGCCCAGATGAGAAGTCCTCGCATGGGTGAGGAGCACGAGAGATAGCGTTGAGAGATGCCTTCCCACGATTAGCAAAGGATAGAAGTCACCCTAGGGGTTAGCAACCTTTCGAGATCAGAGAGTTGAGCAACATCAAAGTTCTCATCCCAGCCAACATCTACTAGAATCTTTACTCCTCCATCAAGCTCGATAATCGATTGCGACGCGTGTGAATTTGTCTGTGCACCGAGGAGAGGCGTGAAAATGAACATACTGCCGCTGAAATAGGACGAGTGCGGCGTAGCTCATGCAACAAAGCATGTCAGAGACTGATCGGACTTTGCTTCAATCAGATTTCGAAAGATTTCCTCTCAGAAGTCCTGCGCTGGAAGATCATACAAGTGAACTTGAAGTGATCTGCAAATATTTGGAGCTTCTTGTTTGGAATGTTTGCTTGCCAAGCAAAATAGGAAAACGCCAGCTCGTACCGAGTACTTTCAATACCACGGAGCATATGAAAGTGTATCTAATCCACGCTCGCTGCTGATTCATTCCAAGAATGAAAATATATACTAAGACCAAGCTTCTACAGAATTGCAATACATCTTACTCACTACCCAAGAATCTCCATCTTAGTGGTGAAGAGGTTACACAAATCAGCGTCGATGTCGAACAGTGCGAATACGCTGAAAATGCACGTCGTTAATTCGATTCTATGGAGGAATTGAGGCCCTATATATAGAAGTATTCTTCGAAATTGCATCCGGAATGGACCAATCGAATGCAGGCGAATTTGCAAGGAAACTGACAACGAAACCAGCCAATAGAAGGCCTCTCAGCTCGACAGTCGAAGACTCTGCTCTTCTCACACAACGTCCAGCCTCTCCTCACGCAGTCTCACTGCTGGAGTTATGGGCACCAATCTCTTTCAAAATTTCCTTGACCAGATGATCAATAGATGGAGCATCAAATATCTTGGTGAGTGGTATATTGACCGATAAATCTACCATTTGTCAGCAGGGGATGTTTCGGACGGACTTTCCAGTGAACACACTTCTGTGAAGCCAGTATTGACAAGATACTGCACTTAGCGAGTCCAGTCCATACGCAGCGAGCGAAGATGTAGGCTCGAGTTTTCCTGTATCGAAACCAAGCAACTGCGACAAAAACTCGATGAAAGCCTTTTGGATTGCAGTTTGAGCTTCTCCATCCGACAGGCCTAAAGCTCTGTCACGCAGACTGAGCTTCTGATCATCTGGTCTTGTTTCTGTGTTGCCTAATTTATGGTTTTGCAGAAAGCCGAATTCGGGTAGCTCGGTCCAGAACAGCTGCATTTGATCTCTTGACCCAACAAGATGTCCATCAACGCGGTCAAACATCTCGAGGCCAGTCAGTATCAAGGAGTGGTCTGAATGACGAGATTCAAGAACGGCAGCCTCCATTATCTTTGCGAGTTCTTTCGTTCCTAATGGCGATAACCCACTACGGGTAAGCGTTTCCACAAGGTCTTTCTTTCCCAGGTCATGCAGGACGCCTATTTCAGCTTGGTCCGGGTGTCAGCTTGATTGATATTCTCGAAGGGGTCAAGGACTCACTCATGGCTCCTAACGCCACAGAGACGGCTGTCAAACCAACGGAACGTCTGTAACTTGCCAACGAATTTAGAAACGTGTTGCCAATATTGTAATTTCCTTGTCCTCGGTTGCCCAAAACACTGGCAATTGAGGACAACAGGATAAAGAAGTCCAATTTATCGTTCAGAGTCTCTTCGTGCAGGATCCAGCTTGAATCTCTTTTTAAACCAACAGCTCGGTCCCACTGCTCACCTGTCATGGAAGCAAATTGAGAATCCTCCAAAACTATCGCCAGATTTAGGACTCCCTTGATCGGAGACGTTTTGCGGATCTGAGCAAGCGCACTCTGCATGGCAACGCGGTCAGACGCATCGGCTTTGATCACATCCAACGAAGCGTGGGAATTTTTGACGGCTGCGTGTGTATCTCTCGCTTCTTGTGATTGCAAACCACTCCGAGATATCACACACAACCTTGCAGCACCGTTTTCAACCATCCAGGAGCAGATAAAACGTCCTAGCCCGCCGAATCCACCAATCAAGACGTAAGTGCCGTCACTTGTGAACAAAGCGCCAGACTTGTGCTTCACTCTCACTCCACGTGCTTCAACTTTCTCGGAATGGTCCAAAACTGTCGAATATATATCTTCAGGTCCAAGCCGCAGGATACCTTTTCCAATTTCTGTCAATTTGACAATCTTGCAAGGGACAGCATGTATTGTTCTGTCCTTCCAATACCGACGAAGCATATCGACGCCACGGCATGACGTCAAATACTCCTCAACGTCTACCAGTCTGTTGTTGACTAAAAAGCCTCTCTCGCTAGCAACGTTGACAGTAAATGTTGCCGCTCTCGATGATCTAATTGTTTCAGCTCCGAATTTCCTGCAGACCTTGGCCATAGCTTCTCCTATAGGGCCGCACAAGCGGATATAGAACAGGTCACCCTCTCTCGCTCGAGCAGCTCCATCGACGGTGGACAACGCTGCGGAGAGGCAGGCAAATTCTGCTGCACAATGAGCGGGTGGGACTGTGTCACTGGACCCGTGCAAACGAGCTTTTGAAACATCGACTTCCCCGCAGTGAGGTCCTTGATACCAGCCAACAACTCGCGATCCAGTCGCAAAGTCTCCTTGGCCGGGGTCAGCAACTAGGCCGGCAAAGAACCTGCAAGGGAGAGGTTGGCTCCCAAGGCCAGTCTTGCGTTTTGGTGGCAAGACATCGCTTGTATCAATGACGGAGGCTTCAATCTTGACCCTGACTTCTCCCGTATTAAGTGGTCGCCGGCTGTCTTTATTGCAAACTAAGACTATCGGGTCTGTTGCAGTCAAAGAAACTTCATAGCTTTTCCCCTCCAAATCACTTTTGACAGCACTCCGAGGTAACGCAACACCGGTGGATATCGACAATTCATCGTCAGGCAAATATCGCAGAATCTGCGAATCGGATTTTCCCACTTGCAGAAGAACCTCGTTCTCCCCGTATCCGGAGTGGAGGCTTTGGTAGGTAGACTTTACAATTTCCTGCATCTTGGCCACCGTCACGTCTTCGAACTTGAGCCACGCGATCCGGAGGGACGGCTGCTCAGCCTGAAGAGAACGCAAGAGGTTGCCCGCAACACCATGGTGGGGAGTGTCATTGCGTGAATCAGGGGCTACCCATACTATTTTTTCGTAAGATTCGAGCAAGATCTGAAACCAGGGCACGAGGTCTTGGCCTCGCCAGGTCGTGATGATGGGATTTTCGACACTGTCGATGATTATGGCATGACGTTTTCCACTGAGAGCCGTGTTTCCTTCCGTGAAGGCTTTCATTGCAGTTGGATCAAGCTGAACACGTTCAGCTCCAGGGAAAGCCTCGCCGAATGCTGAAAGGAGACCGTTGGTGCTGAAAAGGGTCAATCGTGAATGTGGTGCAGACTTCCGGTCAACATGGCCAGATTTACGGCGTCGCCAAATATTCCAGGCAAACTGATCGCCGAGCCCGGTTATATCAAACAGCTTCACTAAGAGTTCAGAGAAGTCGTCATGCCGCTTTGCGACATTTCGTACGCACAAGAGTCCACTTGGTAGGAGTAATCTGCATGCCTCTTCAGCGTCAATGTCGGCGCTGCCTTGAAAGACGAAATGATACTGGCGGTCACTTGCGAGTTTATCAGCAAATTGAATTATGCTCGAAGGTGATTGATGCTTCGAATCACCAACGACAGTAATGGATCGAAAACGTGGACGGCCTCCAGAATCAGCGCTTTCGAAAGAGCGAAGAATAGTATTAACATCCTTTTCTGTCATGCCAATGATGGCAATATCGCTCATTGGCCATTTGTGCGTTACAAGTCTTAAAATTTCGGTGAGATACTTGGGCTCTCTGGCAGGCTCTATTTTGGTGATGTCGGGGAGCATGACGGGCTTGAAAAAAAGCGATCGTGGGGCAGGTGTCTGGTCAATGGCTCTTCCATGTGTTGAACAGATGTCTGAAATCGAGATATTATCGTTTCCTCCGAAGCTGATACTGGCATTTGCCCGTATCACATCCGAGTAGGCGGGTTGAATATCGAGAGTGAAACGGCCCCTCGTATGTTTCCTTCCTTCCGCAAACGGCAATGTCAGAGAGCTGATTGACCTTATTCTTGGAACTGAAGGCAGGCTCCTTTGAAGGGTTGATCTTGATGCTATTTGAAGTATAGAATGAAGAATCTCTGGATCCATGTAGTAGTGATCAAACGGGTTCGATGAATGCTCAAACGTCCCACTTGAACCTGTAAAGTTGAGCTTGAGATCCAAAAGCTTGGAAGACAAATCGTCTGCCAACGTTTGAGACAGCTCCAGAAGCCACGGATCGTGATCGCGCGTGGATTGCTGAATTATGTAGTCGGTTTCCTGGTTCAAACTCTGAATCCACCTGAAACTACCAGAGCAGACTCGTTCTGAGCTGTCCTTTTGCCCAGGAAGCAGGTAGTGGATGCCAAAGGTGAATTCGTTTGCTTGTTCTGCAGGCTGTGTGGTTAAATGGAATTCAATATTTGGCGTGGTACCAAAGAGCGAAAGGGGCGGGGGGTTATCAAAATCCATGTCGGAGATATCTATCGATCCTCCACTACGTTCAGCAGCAACGAAGATCTGTCTTGCGGCCTCAGCAACCATCAATATGAAAGCCGTGGTAGGCATGTACGTTGCTCCTTTGCTCTTCAATGCTGTCAGAGAAGCACATTATAGGGACGGAACCGGCTTACCTTTAGAGCTGCAAGCCATGGCACTTCTTCCAGCTTTAGCAGACTTCGCCAGCTTGCGTTCAATGGCGAGTCTTCCAGATAGCGTGATCCGAGCATCGCGTGGCGTGGAAAGCGTCGGAAGCGTTGATTGCGGCTACTCCTCGCCTCATACCACAGAGACGTAGAATGGTCCCATTGATAGGAGGGCAAGTCCTTCAACACTGCAGCACATTCGTATCGGCACTGTATACCATCGACAATCTCCTTCGCATTAATCTTGGGCTTGTCAACAGAGACGCCTGTTGCAATCATATCACCGATGCTGCCAAGTAGAGCCTCCATATCATTCTTATGGCGAAACAGAGAATGAAAATAATTGGTATTTGTCATCTTTTCACATTGCAAGATTTCTTTGGCCGGCCCCTTCAACGCTGGGTGCGGACCGATCTCGAGAATAACGAAGTCATCAGACTGATTCCTGAGACAATCCGTAAACGCCGAACAAAACTGAACTGTCGACGTCATGTTGTCTTTCCAGTACCGTGGGGAAGTCTCCCTGATTTGCATTTTCTTCCCGGTCACTGAGGAAAACATGTCACAGCTGTGATGCTGCGTGTCGTGTGGTACATTGGCAGCCTCTAAAGCTCTTTCGTAAGCTAATGCTCCTGGTACGACATGATGCGAATGGTAGGCTAGTTCACTTGATCAGCAATAGAGTTCGAAAGGATGCTGGTCACTAACCCATATCAATGCGGAGACTCCGACAGAATACGGCTTGCTCTACACAGTCTTTTTCAATCTCTCTTATAACGTCAGCATCCCCTGACAGTGTGCAGCTATTGGGCGAATTTACAGCCGCTAGCTGGACTCTATCACTGTATTTTGTCAGGAGTTGGAGCGCATCCGACTGGCTCATACCGACAGCACACATGCTGCCTTTCAGTTTCTGGCCTGCATCGAGCGTAGTGCTACGCAAGAACACCCCACGGTAATAGGCGGCGATGATTGCATCGTCAAACGAAAGAAGGCCAGCGGTGTAGGCTGCTGCGATCTCGCCAGAAGAATGACCTACCACAGAGGTGGGTGAAATGCCCCATGATCTCAGCAGGAAGACGATACCCAGTTGAAGCGCCGTACAGAGGGGTTGGGAGTACAAAGACTTGTACACATTGGTCACATCAGGGGCCTTCTTCATCTCATCGACCACGGACCACGAAGGAGGGTCTGGCAGGCTTGCAAGTACGAGATCGCACTTCAGAAGCACTGCTTGGAACAGTGGCGATTCTTCAATCAGTGCTTTCCCCATTGCAGGCCTGGTCGCAGGAAAGTCAGAATCTACTTGATAAATACTATCAAAATCGAAAGTATCCACGTACCATTGTGCTCCTTGCCCTGTGAAAAGAAATACTACGGCCCTGGTTGATTTCTTCTGTGTTATTTTGGTCTGTGCCGTCTGGCTTCGCAACCTCGAAGCGGCCTCATCATGACTACCAGCTGCGAAGAACATAGATTTACCCAACATAGATCGACGTGCTAAAAGGGTGTGCGCTAAATCGGGAAGTATAGGTTTAAATCGCTCTACATAGTCAGCATATTTCAGAGACAATTGGCTGAGCGCGTGCTCATCAGCTGCCGATACCATAAATAAATATGTTTTGCGGGTAAGCAATGCTCTGCTCACACGTGGTTCATGGCTTTCCAAAACTGCATGGGCATTGGTACCGCCAGCTCCAAAGGTATTGACGGCCGCCCGCCTTGTCTGCCCAGGAGAAGCCGGCCATTCGAGCGTCGTGCGAGGTATCACAAAACCGCGAAAGTCGATTTGCGGGTTGAGCTTCTTGAGATGCATTTGAGGCGGAATCTTGCCCCGTTCAAGACATTCAATGGTCTTAACCACACTGGCTAGCCCGGAGCAAGCCTCGAGGTGTCCAACGCAGCTTTTCAGGGCGCCAACCACCAATGGCCGCCTTCGATCGGCGTGGCCGAAGACGGCATTGATTGCAGAGAACTCTAGTCTGTCTCCACCGGCTGTTCCAGTGCCCTGGGCAGATACACAGTCAGATTCCTGCACATAATCGATCGCGTCAAGATCCATACATGCGCTTCCAGATATTGAATATCTCCTGGATATATCCCAAGCTCGGAGTACAGTTTATCCATATTATCTCTCTGTGCACTAGCTGAGGGCAGGGTAATACCCTTCGTTCTCCCATCCTGATTAAGCCGAGTACCCTTGATAACAGCTCGTACCGGGTCCCCATCGAGTAGTGCGGTTGTCAAGGGCTTTAAAAGAAGAGCAACCACGCCCTCTCCACGCCCATACCCGTCTGCATCAGCATCGAAGCTCCGACTTCTCCCACTGGGGCTAAGAAAGCCAAGCTCCGTGCTAGGTACGAACATGTTTGGCGTAATGATCAATTTCGCACCACAAACAAGGGCAAGGCCTGAATCGCCATGTTGCAAAGCACGGACTGCCTGGTGTAATGCTGCCATGGTTGAAGAGCAAGCCGTGTCCATTGCAATGCTAGGTCCAGAAAGATTGAAGAAATAGCTGAGTCTATTGGCTGCCATGCACATCGGCGTGCCTGTAGCCAAATATCTGGGAGTAGCATCGATGTCACGGGATATAATGTCGTGGTAGTCGCAGCTCTCCACCCCTGATGTGTCAGTTCACAAGAGGATTCTGGTTATGTGAATTATGGGAAGAGACTTGCTTACCTGCCATTACGCATGTATCGGTTCCCATGAAGTCCTCAAGTGGTATACCAGCATTCTCAATAGCTTCGTAAGCAACCTCCAACAGCATTCGCTGCTGGGGGTCTATGGCCACTGCTTCCACAGGCGTGATATGGAAAAAAGCATGATCGAACTTGTCAATTGCTTCATCGTCCATTGTGTACGCATGCTGAACATTTGTCGAACCCTTTCTTGGTCCCCCTTGAGGATGATAGAAGCCTTCGGTATTAAATCGAGTAATAACAGATTGAACGTCTTTGGAGTTGGCTAAAATATCCCAAAGCTCAGAAGGCGAGTTCGCACCAGCCATTCGACACGCCATGCCAACAACGGCAATGTCACCTTTTTCGTCGCGAGAAGCCATAGCGACTTGTCCTCGTACGATGAAATCACACGTAGATTTTCACCTATCCACTAGTCGGTAACACCAGAAATAGCGAGCTCCGAGCCCAGTCTTTAATCGCCATGACGTACAGCAGCATCCGGCTCCACTATGCTTTCGGATAGTGAATCCCGGACTTTGGTACTGCAGCAGTGTACTATTTAGGGCCAGAAGCCCGGAAAGGGTGATCCGGAGCTGCCAAATATAAGGGGACATCTTTGCTCTATAAGTGGTATGAAATTATCTCAATGATTTTGTCAACATCTTTCCGGCTTGGCGTCAGCCCAGAGCCCCTATGTTGCACCGCAGACGCGCCCTTTTGTCAATTGAGGCTGAAAGTGGTATGTCATTATGGCATTCGCAGTTCGATTGCGCCTAATAAATAATCTTCCAAGAGACACGGTGGCTCTGATCAAGCGGCAGCCGCCATGAACTTGAGCGAGCTGCTGTATTACTGACAGGTACAGAAGATGACATCCGCGACAGACATTATCACCTATATTGGGGTACCCTTAGCAGTCCTCGGCGTTCTACCGATCCTATATACCCTCCTACGTGCTCTGTTGACTCTCCGTTCAATTCGAAAACCCCTTCTCCGGCTTGGTCACGTTCCTGCAACCAATACTCGGCCTGATGGCTTTACCACAAGATCCTCGCCCATGACCTCGCTGATCGAAGTTGACTTGCCCCGCTATACAATCGCTGCGCTGGACCGAAGCGACCCCGCCTATTGGAAGTTGGACTCATCGTCCTTTGCAGGCGATCGTCATGCGCTGCTCAGGTTCGAGTCGACGTTGTCGATGGTGGAAGAAGGTCGAGTACAGGGCTTTCTGAGGGGCGGCAGCTGGAGAACATTCCATTGGAAGAAGCTGGTCGTGGGCAGAAAACTTTACAGAATTCAATGGGAGGATGAGCTAAGAGAACCGGCGGCAGAGATCGACTTTAGTGACCTAGTCCACTTCTTGATGGATTGGGGTGCAGTGCCAGACGCACATGGCTGGGAAAAGTTGAAGCTTGGAGGATTATGGACCCCAGGAGGTACCGTGCTCCTCAGGAACGAGAACATTGGAAGTGAGAAGCTCGGCGTGGATTGGGTTCTAAGAACAAGCATTCCAGACGAGAGTGATGGTGTGCTGAGCTTGTCGGTGAGATGGAAAGTCCTAGATGATACTAGAGGAACTGATCGAGGAAGTGCGAGCTTAGCACCTGGCTGGGCAAGACTGAGACAACCCGGGAAAGGCCCATTCAGCAACCAGGTGGAAGAAAAGGGGCTTGTAGGACGTATCGCACAGGCAAAACGTGCATTGTTATCCACATGTGAAAGTGAAGGTGCCAGATTTTGCATTGAAGATACACGTGTGTCAAGAGTGCTATGGGAACATGACAACACCGAGACTGGAGAATTTCTGGATCTTTGGCCAGGGGCTCCAGATAACGGAGGCTCACTGTGGTTTACTTGTGCTGCGTCAGCCCTATCCCGCCGTCAGCAAATTGGCGGTGGCCTTTGGGGTTTTGACATGCCCTCGCACATCGTCAATTTTGTTCGAAAAGATTCCGTTGCATGCGGCGTCATGGTCATGTTGGGACTGATTGCCGAAATAGACGCACCTGAAAGGGTCTACGAACTTTACTCACGATGCCAGTCATCCAAACAAACCTGCGCTGAGGCATCATCGCAGATTCTTGGAAAGACAGCGGAGGATGCAGGAGGAGCGTACCATGTCGCCGGAGCAAGCAAGAATCGCACGTATGAACTGGGAGACTGAGGAGCGACTAGCCCTGCACGACGATATGATGGCCAACGCTCGGCAAAGAGTGGAGCAGGAAGAAGGGAGATTGAAGGATGCAGTTGCGAGTCCAAGACTCAGCAACAAGGCAGTGGCAGAAGCATGTCTGGCTTGGATGATTGACAAAGAAGACGTTGAGCAGGAGTATACTCTCCAGACACTGGCTGAAGCTGTGTTGTTTCTGCTCATCGTTGATCAGCGTCCGAACGGCGAAGCTGTAGGGATCATTGAAGTGTTGGACGAGTGGCAGGTGTGGTCACAACACGGAGGGATGAAGAAGTCCCATGTCGCTTTTCTGGCTGATAGGAAAGTGGAATTCTGCTGTGCGGCAGCACTCGTCCATATCATTGAGGAGGTTGCAAGTACTTCAAGCCATTCTGGAGAAGTGATGAAAGAATGCTTGAGGTCATGGAGAAAGGTACGAGTAGGCTGAATGAAATCTTGTGATTTGACCTTCGACCCCACATATGAGACATAGTTCGTAACTCACGTCGAGAAAGGTATTCCATGTTTCCCCAATCTATCTGGCTTCGAAGGTGAGAGATGCGAGACCTAATTGGCACGACATTTCGCGTTAACATGTTAGAACACTCCAATAAACTTGAGAAGGATATCTTCGTTTGTACAGCCTTGGCACCGGCCTCCTGAACCACTTCCTTGACCATTGGCGTTGTTCTTCGGAAATTAGCACCGTATCTAAAGTGCAGGATTCCATCAAGCATTGACAACACGGACTTCGAGGAATGGAAAAGCGACTTTAAGTCTTGGTCATCTGTTACAGTTGCTGAAAAAGCCGACGATGACTCTCCACCTGAACACAGATCATTCGGCGAGGGTATGGGTGACAATACGACTGCTGCGGCAGCTCTAGCCGTCGCACTCATCGCGCTACTCTCAACCATCGGTCAAGTTCTGCAACAATACTTCGGCACAGCAGATGGCTTTCGGAGATGTCAAGACTCGGTGGCTGGACCATGGGCAAAACGAACGCGCTTAAAGTTTTGCTGGCGCGAATTTCGTTGTGAAACGCTGTTTACAGTGCCGCATATCGTGCTTCAAAGGACAGTCTGGGTATCCTCAGAGATGCTAGAATGCCCCTACACAAATGGCGGTTGGATACTTGGGCGGCCACAAAGTCACACAGGCGCCGATGAAGTCAACCTGCTGATTTCGGGTAGGCCAGCTGATACACCAGAGCTGGTTACCTGGCTACGTTTTCTACGCTCTATCCAGTGGACTCACAACAGGATGCTGTTCAAATTGAGCAGGGTGACGCAAGCTGAGAGTGAGAAGAATGATCTCAAATTGTCCGAGCACGAGAATCGAAATCTGACAGTGGCCTCTGGTCAATTTCGAGGAGCGATCTTGGGATTTCATGCCGCTGGATGTTGTCAAGCCGTACGCTCGAATCAACATCGGGGACCTGGGTGTGCTTGCCCGCCGGCTTGGCATGGAACGGGACCGCTTCGAACCCTCTGATAGCGTGCTCCGTGCGCAAGGCAATGGCTATAACTTAACTTCTGTGCTTGTGAGGTCAGTAGGCACTATGGTTGAGATCAACGAGATTCTAGGATCTGGAGCTCAGAACGCCCCTCTTCCCTGGCTGACCCCAGTCATTCCAGAGCATGTCGAGCGGAAGATGCTCTTGATCCCGTGTGCGGCTGCCGATAAGATGGCATTCGGCATTTTACCTGCGGTCGGATCAGATTTCATGCATCGTGATTTTGACGTGTGCAGCCTTGAGAGCATCCCTGGCCTTCTTCGATATTTCACCAGAAATGAAGGGCTAGTGGCCACGTTCGCCTCGGGTCAGTGGCAGCAGACTGGCTGGTGCCCGGGCGTTTCGGATCTATTGTCTATCATCAGCCCGATGATGTTCAGGCCTGAATTAGGGTTCCTAGGTGTGCCGGCGCTGGACAATGGGCTTCTGTTCCATGGAGTTACTGCTGCAAGCGCAGGTGTGTTGTTCGGTCTTTCTCACAAACGACTCCTCGCTTACCATTTATTACAGCCTTCGTGGAGTTCAAAATTACCTCGGTGACATTATCCGAAGGACAGATGCCGCTTCTATGTCGAGTGTAGTTTGGGTTTACAAAAAGATATCGAGCTTGTTAGTAGTATCAGATGAGTGGACGAATGATATCGATTGACTGGCAAGGTATTGGGCTGATGGCGGTAGTCAGAGCCTTTGTATGCTACTGTAGTAGGATATATACTACGCATATCGAATTAGCATAGCACTGATTTGGGATATCCTAAAGTTGGCAAGCCCGGAAGATTCCCATCGTTTGCCATCATACTTTTCCTTGATTGCTTACCACCTTCGACATACGTTTGACCATCAGAACATTACACCTCTGTATAGCACAGGCCCACAACAGGCTTTACACTATGAACTTCCCAATCATCCCTACCCGCAATCATTGACCAGCGAGTCTGCTTTATGGGCACAAAGAATGAAGATCTACTTCCAAAGACTGCCGGATCTGGTAAGCGATATGAAAAGGAGGGTCTTGGAAACAAGGAACAGACTACGATTGCATGGGTGCTTATAATGTTCAGAGGCATGTGTTGGAGCAGATGCCACGTTCTGATATCTGGGAGACGATTCCTATTCAGTATTGTGGCAGTCAGTTGCCGGTCTATCTTGGATAAGCAGTGAACACAAGATCCAGCTCTGGATCCAATGCTGCCCAAAATGTGTGCAAAATTAACAAAAGTCGCAGTCCTCTCTACTGCTATGGAGAGTGTCTCTAACAGCGCTGTGATAGCGATCGTCAGATGTAGGTGCAGCACATGGCAATCTGTTCTTCAGGATTGCGTCGAAAGACCTCGATTCTCTGTAGTCTTTCAGACCTGCATTAGGCAGGGCAGCGGATGACAGTTGATGTCTGACAGTACGTAGGGCGTAATGTTGCATTTTCAGTCATCTTCGATTGGAGGAAGATAATGGGATTTTTCCTGTGCAGCACGTGCAATGCAAGGGACAGAATTCTCACACCGCACGTTTGTCGCTGATAACCCCCACCACATCTCCCAAACACAACAACACTTTCGCCCTGGCACCTTTGGTCTGCTAATTTTCGGATTCGTGGCTGCGTCGACACCTCTCTCATCCATTTCCTGCGTTGAGGCGCAAACTGTTGCGCGCATGCCCGTGGCACACTCCATCTTTACTTCTCAGGTAAGTTACTCTGTTTAATTGTACACTGTGCAGGTAGCTCTAACAAAATGCTCTGAAACCAGAAGAAACACTGGGCTAACTTCTACTATTCAGGATTACATTTCAGGTTTGCTCTTGACCTCATCGTCGGCTTATCTCTTGACTCACGATTGTGACCGCAGACCACTTGTGGAAGGCATTAGTGAACTGAAAGCCATCTTGCGCGACCGAATTATACCTCAATATGCTTTCTCGATTTTCGCGGCGATATGCCCTAGGGCGACAAGCCTTCAAGCCTCTCGGAGGTTCTGCTGTGCGAAGCCGGTGCATGGCAACAGTGGACGATGCGACACTGCGCCTAATACCGACCCCGAAGCGGACGCGAGCAACTCCAATATCTCATGACCGAGCTACATTGATGATCCGAGATGGTCCAGTCTTCAGTGGCAAATCATTCGGTGCAAAGTCGAACATATCTGGTGAAGCCGTGTTCACAACGTCCCTGGTCGGCTATCCGGAGTCTTTGACGGATCCTTCCTACCGAGGCCAGATCTTAGTCTTTACGCAGCCTCTGATCGGAAACTACGGGGTCCCTTCGTCAGCCCGCGACGAAAGTGGGCTTCTGAAATACTTTGAATCGCCGAACATTCAGGCCGTGGGTGTTGTGGTCGCTGATGTGGCGGAACAGTACAGCCATTGGACTGCTGTTGAGAGCCTTAGCGATTGGTGTGCTAGAGAGGGCGTACCAGCTATCTCGGGCGTTGATACTCGAGCGATTGTCACGTATCTCCGGGAGCAAGGATCATCACTTGCCAGAATTACCATCGGCGAGGAATATGACGCCGACCAGGATGAAGCTTTTGTGGATCCAGAGCAGATCAATCTGGTGCGCAAAGTCAGTACGAAAGCGCCGTTTCATGTCAGTGCCGCCAATCCCACTGCGCATGTTGCCGTGATCGATTGCGGGGTTAAGGAGAACATCTTGCGAAGTCTAGTTGGTCGTAGTGCGAGTGTTACGGCATTCCCCTATGACTACCCTATTCACGAGGTGGCTCACCATTTCGATGGGATCTTCATCTCCAATGGACCGGGCGACCCCACGCATTGTCAAGAGACTGTCTACCACCTACGCAAGCTCATGGACTCCTCTCAAATCCCCATCTTTGGCATCTGCCTCGGACACCAACTGCTGGCGCTCGCAGCAGGAGCTCGCACTGTGAAGCTGAAGTATGGAAATCGTGCGCACAACATTCCTGCCTTGGATCTTACTACCGGACGTTGCCACATTACTAGTCAGAATCATGGTTATGCTGTGGATGCTGCGACGCTTCCCAACGACTGGAAGCCGTATTTCCTCAACCTGAACGACAATTCCAACGAAGGTATGATTGTAGCAATACTTGTAATGTTGATCACCATTAACTGTTGTGGTAGGGCTCATCCACAAATCCCGTCCCATCTTCTCCACACAGTTCCACCCCGAAGCAAAAGGAGGTCCTCTGGATTCCGCATATCTCTTCGATATGTATTTGGAAAACGTGCATAAGTATAAGCAAAGCCAGGCCGTCTTCCAGCCTCAGCGTGACAGTCGACCTAACCCTCTTCTCGTCGATCTGCTGGCAAAGGAGCGAGTCGGCGTGCAGCCCACCATTGGCATGAAAAATATGATGCAAGCTCAACAGCAACAAC
>JAABUK010003907.1_pt1 | contig 24760 bp, 25 predicted proteins | sample 5559141 | NCBI WGS metagenome assembly JAABUK01 (sample SAMN10711869, study PRJNA513367) | rock metagenome | isolation source: Antarctica rocks | place: Antarctica: Victoria Land, Pudding Butte nord | collected 2016-01-03 | reverse complement strand
CCCCCCTCCCGGCTCCCCATCGCACCATCCCCGCACATGGCTGCAAGAACATTCTTCGCTTTTGGCAAGAGTAAAGCAACCTTTCTGCTTTTGTGCTGGAGCTTGAGAGTGGTTGTTAATGTGCAGGTGCTGATGCATCAACCAGTCTCAGGCTTCCGTTGAGACTTCACCCACCTCATGGCAACCCAGGGAAGAATCGTATTTTCACTGTGATTGAACCAGCTGAAGGCAACTTTCACAGTCATGGTCGCTTTATTGATGAGGACAACAGCTATGACACATGCATCAGATCAGATGGCCAAACACAGTATGGTGAGCCACTTGGGGCATTCCTCAACTTGAGCCAATAATTATGCCTCTTTCCCCAACTCTTGAAGGGCTTTCCTGTTTTGCACAGCAAGATCATACGCATATTTTCAAGTTTGTTCTAGACTGTCTTGATGACTTCCACATATGATCTTTGTCTTCTTCTACAGGTAATCAGACTTGCTGGCTGGCTAAAGCATTGCAATCTCTCTCTCTCTCTTCATACCTCCATGTCTTGCTAAGGCTCCTGCAGTTGGAAGCTGAGAACATGTGATGCATCTGTCACTGCATCTGCAGCAACAAGCCTTCGGCTGCACTGTTCTGTACTGCAGTGCCTGTGTTCCAAGCTGATGTACAGTTTGATGCTTGTAACTCCATCCATGACATCATTGCTCTGTGCATCCTTGTCACCTCTTACCTGCCCATCTCCGCATCTATGGCATGTCACAGACAGACGCAGAACGCCAAGCTCACAGCCTGTTGTCCTTGCTGTGTTTCAATAGAGCTGACTTAACAGGCTTTTTACCCTAATTAATTGAGAATTGGACTGAGTTCTTGGTTTGTTGGCAGCTGTGCTGGCCAGGGGCGATGCAGTGACCCTGCATGTGGGGGGCCCATGTGGCATTTGGGATCATGCAGCTGGCATTCTGCTTGCAGAAGAGAGCGGTTATTGTGTTTCCAATACAGCAGGTGGGGCTTTCTTAATTGGCTGGACAGAAACTGAGTCAACGATAGCTTTGCCGGGCATGCGTTTTGCAAAGCACATGCACAAGGTGGCACTTGTGCTTGATGGTCAGAAGCAGGCGACTTCTGTAGCATAATGATTTCACAGCCGACATCAGCCTCTTCAGATACATTGTGTGGAGTGATGTTGCTCTTGATGCATGACATGCAGGTATATTGCATGCTAGCAACATGAATACCACAGTCCTGATGTGTATGAAAGACCCCAGTCCTGCAATATCTCAGTGGTATCACTTTATGCCTTTGTCAGCAGCAGGATAGGCATCTGACAACAGCAAATTTAGAGAGCTGCATGTGACGTGATCCTGCTGCAGCCAGTTTGGCATAGATCACCCAAGCAAGATGCTGTGATACGTATGCAGGGGCGCCATTGGATATGTCATCTGGCACAGAGCTGAACATAGACCATGGAATAGTAGCGTCACACCCCAGCAGGCACGCCACAGCACTTGAGAATGCCACAACATGCTATGTCAGGAGGACCCATCTAAAGTGGCTGGAGGCTGTCATCACCAGTGGTGTAGCCACTGGAGCAGCATTGGAACATGCGGCAAATTCATACGAGACCTCAAAGGACCGCGTGTTGGTACCGTTGATGGAGAAAACTGCAGCTGCATCTCACTGCCAGCTGTCCGAGGAGCGTGTGTTGACTCTGATTAGTATCTTTTGCCAGGGCCCTGCTGCTATACAGCGTGCTGTAGCAGAGCAAACCATTCTACCTGCTGAAGTTGACAGCATTCTGCGCATCATATCTGAGGATGCGCATGATCTCACTCATAAAGCGTTGGGGTTTCCTCCATAGAGCAACCTCGAAGTACAAGTCACTCAAGGACACACAACTTGCATTGCCTGGTAAAATGCCTGGATCATATACATTGCGTTCAACATGGCATGCAGTGAGGACCTTACTCATGACGAGTTGGGGTTTGATTGTGATGAGGGTGTAGGCCTTAGCTGAGACTGCGCATAGAGTGCACTTAAACGCACTACACCATAACTTAATGCAAGCTTGCTTTGGCACCACTGTTCAGCACAGATTCCAATGCTAAGTTGCCTGTTGCAGTGACCCTGGTAGCATAAGACAAGTTCCTCTCTTTTCATGCTTTGCAACGGATGTGTGCAAGATACACTTTCATTGACATCGTATTATTGGCTTGACATGTCAGCAACAGCCTCATGTTCACCTGATTGCTGCACAGCAACAAACCCTTGCACAGTGTAATTTGGACTTATTGCTTAGTGTGAAAGTCCATCACATTGTACTTACATATCATGTTGCGCAGCATGACTGACGTCACCTCTGAGTACTTAATGCCATGACTATGACTGCTGAATACCGTGTGTGCAGTGCATCTGACGGCGTTCATTGCCTGCTCTGCATGGTGCACATGTCATGCAACGCATTGTGGCAGTCTAGACATCAGCATGTAGCAGCTGAGTCATCGACATGCTTGCATACATGTCAGAAGGCTTTGCATGCAACGAAGTGCCGCAGCTGCATGATACTACTTTCTGCATGGACCCATCAGTCTGATCAATCAACTCATGCTGAAAAGGTTGAGACTTGTGAAAGCCGGGGAATCCGCTCACGGGTCACAGTTATAAAGTAAGCTATGGAAACTCATGACACAAACCGATTAGTATAACATGAGAAGCTCAATAAAAGTACAAACGACAGTTCATGGGTGTAGCCTAACAATGCTGTAAGTAACACGAACAAAAGCTAAGTATGACATTGACCAGTTCTAGGCTTCCGCCTTCTTCTTCTTCTTTTTCTTTTTCTCACCCTCCACCTTTTCTACAACCGCTCTGGCTACGTCTGCTGCTGCTTGCTCACCGTCTGCAATGGCGGCCTTCTTCTTTTTCTTCTTCTTAGCAGGCTCTTCTGCTGGTGCTGCAGCGCCATCTGCAGAACAGAAGCTTCACTGAATTTGAGATTCATCTAAACTCTCTTTTGGTTCAACCAAAATTCTCTCTTGGTTTCAATCAAAACTCTCTCTTGGTTTCAACCAAAAGGCCATGCACATCCCTGACACCCTAGGAGATCAGCAGGTGCCTCCATGTGCTGTGTTTCTTGGATTTGTTTGGCTGCAATACCCAATGAGAGGAAAGCAGAATTGCAAGGGATCGACCACTGTTGAGCAAAGTAGCCACTTAGCCAGTTGGTCAATGAGCACAATTAATCAACCAGAGCAGAAAGGGCATGCTAGATATGCATGCAGCCTTCAAGGAGACACATGGGTCTACACTACATATATCACAATGAGTGCAGATTTGTTCTTTATAATGGCAAGGTACACACTGTGATACTACTGACCTGTCTCAGTATCGTCAGCACTCCTCTTCTTCTTGCTCTTTTTGGACTTTTTCTCTGCAGCTGCAGCCTCATCCAAGTCCATGTCATCAACCTTGCCAGCTGCCCCTAGGGTTGCAATTGCTTCCTGCGCAGCAGCTTACAATGCAAAATAGGCCAAATTTAAGCCAAATTCCAGTGAACCTGCAGCTGGGTTCTGCAACATCCTGTTGCATTGGCAACTACTCAGTCCCACACATTCTCAGTATGGCTGCTCCAAAGGATGGTGCATTGCCACTTGTACTGATTTCAAGTGGAGTTATATGCTTACTGCTGTCATTAGGCTGACAAGTACTTGACAGTAGTGATATACTGCAGGGCACAAGTGGCAAGGTGGCCACTGCCGAATACATGCCATGACAATCAACCAGAGCTTGCATTATTTGACTGCATTGGTAGAATGACAGAGCTGCATGGCGGTGATGTACTGCAGTGCACAAATGGCAAGGTGACCACTGCCGAATGCATGCCATGACAATCAACCAGAGCTTGCATAACTTGACTGTATTAGTAAAGGGACAGTCCTGCATGGCGGTGATGTACTGCAGCGCACAAATGGCAGCCACTGCCGAAGGCGTGCCATGACAATCAACCAAACCCTGCATTACTGGGCTGTATGAGTAAAGTGGCAGACCTGCATGGCAGTGATGTTCTTCATAGGAGCCACTCCCTCGTCATAGAAGCGCAGTCGCTCCTCCACTTGCTCCTTCATCTTCTCACCAAACGCACTGCTCGCCATCTCACTGAAACAGTCGATTCTGCAAGCCAGCAAAGGAACAGTCATGCACACAATCACAAATGTTGGCTGGGTCATGACAAACTGGAAGGACATCCCTGAACTCTAGTAGTCAAGTAGGCAAATACATATAGTTTGCCTACTGATGTTACATATCTACTAAACATATATCTGCTAAGATTACACATGTGTATATAATTACTAACCCTTTCGTACACACATATGTTATATATGTGTGTGGTTGTGGGCACCTGATCAAACATATGTGTATTCACATTATCAGTGAGGATTGACTGATGCTGATCCACCATGCTGGATCAGCATCCTAGCAGACACATGCTACATGCAGAGTACGCAGCTAATGCACAACCAACCCACGTCATGTCTAGGGCTGTGCTAATTACCGATTACCAGGTTCAATGTTGTAATTACATGGTAATTACCTGGAATACCTTACAACACGTGACATTAATGTGACTTACTTAACGTGCTTTTGCTGTATTTCACCAATTTTGGTTTTGAAGGCGGCAATCGGCTCCTCTGTGCTAAGGGATTGCGTGTAGCAAGTTGAAGGAAAAACCAAACAACATATCACGCCTTTAGCGACCAAAACAGTGTTTTTAAAGGGTTTCAGAATCTAAGAAGTGAATTTTGCCCTTGAAACCCTATGCACTAGCTGTAGAAAATTTGCTTTATTTCCTTGTATATAGCATATTTTGCCTGCTTTCAGCAGCATCATGCTGTAAACACGTGTAAGCTTAGAATACTTATTTTACTTCTTACGGAGCCTCAACGTAAATTTTACGTTAATTACGGTAATTACATGAAAGTAAATTAAGTGTGTAATGTAAATAGCACAGCCCTAGTCATGTCACACCTCTTTTTGGCGGGAAAACAGAACACTTTCAAATGTGCCCAGGGTTAGGCAGATGCTTGTTGGCAAAAACCCCTCAGCTTGAGGAGACCCACTGGGACAAGAAAATGCCATGCCAACAACATACCAATGGGGTTTATGGACAACACAATTGACTGACGCCAAAACAAAAGAGATGACGGCAAAACAAAAGAGACTGTCTTGCATCCTAGCCTTACCTCACAGGGAGATGGCCTGCCAAGCAGCGCCGGCTCCCAGCGAGATGAAGCTAAGTGGCAAGTGTCAACCTTGACCAAGACTTGAACCCAAGACCCCATGTAAGTGATCAACTGCTGGGCAAAGTTCACAAGTGATGATAAGCTGCTAGATATGTGCATTCATATACATGGTACTTCCATTGCACCTAACCAATGGCAGCCTAACTGATGCAATGACATGCTCCATATGACCAACGCTGAGAGATGGAAGCTTGGAATCAGGTGCACAAACACTCAGACATGCAGAGGATGGTCAGCTGTACCTGGAGGCTATGCTGCACTTGTTGGCTAAGTATCTGGAGATACGGCCCTTGTTCCTCTGCTTGGCTCTGCCAATGAAGGAGGAGTGGAAGATCAACCCATACTTGGGTGTGTTACCCTTGGTCTTTAGCGCTCTGAAGAGGGCTTTCTCTGCTCCTAGGATCTGTACTGTGGATGCTGGGTACTTGGCCAGGTTTGTCAAGGACCCTGCAGACACAGACAGCACAATCAGACCAACTTGCACGCCCAACAAGCTCTTTCTAAATCTAATACAACAGCCTCAAAGAGACAGTCTGCAGAAGCGTGAGGACAATTCACAGCAAGCCAAGAACTTCTGCACATCATAAGCACTCAGCCAGCCAACACAACATGATGATAGCTATGTGCAGAGGTCGGCCGTCCTTACAGCATGACGCAGTTGATGTGATGGCTTGCAGCAATTACTGCCTGGCAACATGACTGCAATCTGCCTCGCAGAGCAAGACACACCAATGTAGAGCAATGTGCTAAGCATTGCACAACAGCATGTGATACACGCCTCAGACTGCTTGACAGTTGGTGCAGGTATGCTTTGTCAAACAAGACATGCTTGCTGGGCACCAGTACTGCAGCCAAGGTTACATTCAGAACCCAACACATCACTCACCAGCATGCGATATAAGCCTAGCCCCTACAATCTCTCCAATGAGGGCTGACAAATTGGGCGCAACCACATGCATCTTGTCCAGCAGGTATGTGTGAAGCTTGTGCCTGTACTCAGCCAGGCTGATGACTCTCCTGGCAAAGGTTTCAATGTTGATCAGGTCAATGGGGCTGATGTCCTGACCCATGGAGGTCTTGGAAGCTTCCAGAATGTCCTTGGCCTTGTCCTCATCTGTCGTGATCTCTGTCATCTCTCCCAACTGCACAAGAAAAGAAAAGGAAGCTAAGTTTTATGCTTTCTGGCAATCATGACGGGAGCCGCCCAAGGTGGCAGCCCGGAGCAGTGCACACACAAGCAACAGGGCTGCAACTGATGCAGATTGTGTGCACAAGCAGCCAAGCTTGTGTCAAACAACTTCCTGGTTTATCATCACAACAGAGTGACAGGGAGTCCAAGTCCATGTTTGCACTTGCATCAGCTGCTGTTGTGGAGCTGCATCAGTTCAGACCTGGTGCTGCTGCCATGGCTAGCTCAGCCTAAGCAGATTGGTGATTGGTCAAGCTGATTGGTACAGATGCTACAAAGAACTGTTTCAACACACACATTGCAACACATGTGTTCCTGTTGCGAGACACATCATCGTGTCTGATCTCACAAGTCCTGAGCGGTGATGTAACACAACAGCTTGCGTTTGAACAGCTCCTACCAATGGAACACATAGCTGATGTGTGACATGATAACAGTACTATCAAGACTGCAACAGTGCACAAGAGGTATGTCACCTTGTCTTCTGTCAAGCTGCCCTTGTCTTTGATGAGTAATGCCAGCTTGGAGTACTGGTAGTTGTCATTCACAATCTTGACCAGCTCTGGGAAGTGCCAGCTGTACCATTCTCGCACTCGCATCACAAAGGTGTTGATGTCCTTGTCCAGTGTGTCCAACAGAGCAATGGCCTGGATGATCATGTTGTCTACCCTGTTCACATTGAACTTCACCTTGGCGCGAGAGTATGCATGCGCCAAACCCAGTTGTGCCTGCAGGCATGACAGCAGCTGAGCATCCAGACTGACTGACTGACTCAAGGCATTGGAGATCTGCACATGGCTCATGGTGATTCTGTAAAAGCTGCAGCACAGCACAGCGCAGCGCAGCTTTTACAGCATAGCGCGGCGCAGCACAGCAGTGCAATCCAAGCATCTGATAGAGTGCCACCCAATAGTGAAGCACCTGAACAAATAGACAAAGCCTGCTTCCATGCCACAGAATGCGCAGTAAAAAGACATGAACAAACGTGTAGTCTTTGCACACCCACAAACATGTTTTTCAAGCCATAGCAGACGTTGTGGCATGCTGCTTGCTGGCACATCTTTCTGAGATGCTGAACTCACTTTGTTCATGTCGCTCTCTTCCAAGTCTTTCATGAAGCGAGTGGCATGCATTCTGATGCCTCGCAGAACCTCCCCAGTGAAGTCATTGCAGACGCAAGGAATGCCAGATTCCTCCTGAATGGAGTTTCCCATCTTTGACTCCGCAACTCCCAGCTGGAACTTCTTCTTTTTCTTGTCCTCCTTATCTTTCTTGACCTGTCAGTGCATGAAATGCTGATAAATTGTTGCACGGAGTGAAGGTCTGTCTCTGAAATGATGCCTAGACAGGACAGGTGCAGTCATCAATCATGTGCAACGTCCCAGTCTTGACAACATAGCAGGCTGTCTCAAGGACGCATTTGGACGCGTAATGGCTGTCAAGCAGGGTGGAAAGCAGGGTGCCTGCTGCAGACCTTTGGCAGGTTCAGTTCCAGAAAGTTTTTGAGCTCGTCTGTCATCTGAGCCTCGGACACAGCATTGACTTGCTCCAGTGCGTCTGCAGCGCTGCTGAATGGCATGAAGGCGATCAGCTTGACCACCCTGCCAAACCTGTTCATATCGGAAACAGCTTGCTGCACTGCATCGGCTTGCTGCTGCAGCTCATCGAGACCTGTCACTTCGAACAGAGAGTATCCTGAAGCTGCTTCAAACAGAATGAATAATGTGGACATTGCAAGCTTGGCCCCTGCTGCAAGCTCACAACCCCAGGGCTTGCAGTTTCAACGACCTGACGGGTACTTTGTATGCAGCAGAAGCACAACGCCGAGAGCGTCAGCTATGGCACTGAACTTCGAGACAAAGTGCCCGAGTGCTCCAGGCCGTTGTAGCTGGTCCCGGCGTTCCGCTCAGCAAGTCCGACAGCCTGCAAATTGGCCGCCCTGCGTTACAAAACCGGGTGTTTAGGTTCACTGTAAAACCCTACATGACTATACAGGCACAACTTGCATCGCCCCTGCAAAGCTCACACAAAAGGTTCTGTTTGTGGCAATGGCGTCAAAAATGAACAAGAAAGGACATGCACGTCGTGACCGGCAGAGCACTATGCTTGTATTCAACCACGACAGCATCCCTTTCCTTGTTGGACTATTGCTTATGGCGGTGCTGTGCATATACACATACGTTTTATACCGCGCTATTTCCCACTACCGCCGCCTGTGACGAGCTAGCAAAGACTTCGCATGTGTCAGGTTTTCAGTGCAGAGGGTGCACACGCTGTCAATGCGTTTGCAGCTCCTACTGCCGCGCAGAGTAACAAGGACACAGTCGTTTTACACGGCGAGCTTGCAAGGTATCATGGCAGGGGGATGATCATGAGTGGTGTACATTGATGATGCGTCTAAACACCCAACACCAGTAGTAACCTTGGCTCACAAATCTGGACTGTGCATGCACTGCTGCAGCAGTAGATCACGTGGGTGCTGCTGTTGTAGCCCTCGTTCCCTTGATAGATTGGACCTCAAGGATACACTGGTCTGCAGAGCCCAGTGGAATGCCTAGATCATAGGTATAGTGGTAGATACAATACGCAGTGATGCAAGGCTGTGTCAGGCTGCGCGATGCATTGAAATGCACCTCAGAGACTATTATTGCAGTCAAGGAGAACTGCTGACATCAACAGCTGCTGAAAGGTTATTGTAATGTCTGCTGCTGACTGTCAAATCGAGGCTGACAGTCCAGAAGGCCGGCCATGAGCGCAAGCACATCTCATAGACCAGAAATTGGAGGTTGTGTCAGTGGTGTACCTATATCAGCACAGTCAAAAGCCTTAGAATGTGTGTTGAGGCTCTGTTGCAGCCCTCGTTGTAGGGACAAGCTAGATAGCAAGTAGTTACAAAATATTGGCTTGATGCTGTAAGGAAACCGATCAGAGCGGATTGATAATGCCTCTCTGGTCAGTCACAATGCATATGCATCTGGCAGGAAACCCTGACACGTTCTGATTAGCCTCAGCTGTTGGTCAGAGCGCGTGCCCCACTACAGCTGCCCCCTGTAGCTGTGTTTCATGCTGTTTGATTAGTTGCTGATAACAGATGAAACCTCTAATGGTGGCTGCTGGCAAGCCTGAAGATGTTACTCAACTTTAAGGTCACACTGCTAGATAGCATGTATCATTAGACAAATACATAATTTTGAGCACACAACAAATCAGACATTACAAATTTGAAAAGTTCTTTAAAGCATTTGTTTAAAGCATTCAAGTGAGGGATTGGCAGCAAACGCTGCAGTACAAACAAGCCATTGTAATGATTGTGATTGTCTATGTATTTTGCAAAGTGCGGGCTGACATGTCCATTCCTCAAGCCATGGCCTGTTCACCTAGTTTCCCAAGAAGCTGAAACTGCAGGGCATTTGGGTTTCTTAGTTGTGAAATTCTTAGTTGTGAAACGCTTACGTGACTAATGTTAGTCAGCCAGGTTCCGAGGACTTCAGAGCGCGATTGGGCATCTTACACAACGTCCGCACCAGTGATCAGACCAACGGTTGCAATGCGACAGTATGACTGTTCAAATGCCTCGCACCGGTTTGCAGCAACTTACGTTGAGGCAGCAAGCGGCCACAGTCCGATGGCCTTTTGTTGCAAATCGTTGCGATCAGAGACACTGTCAAAGGATACAGGCTGTATGCCAAGCAGGGAGCAACGACAAAAGAGAGTTCACCGCAGTAGTCGTTGGGTCAGGGTTTTCAGGACTGTACGCAGCTGCTGGCCTGAGCAGTCGCTTCGCTCAAGTGGTAAATTTAAAGCCGACAAGCTTAACCCGCACTCACGCACTCAGTTCTTATGTTAGCAGAAACATGTAACATACTTCAACCTCTGTGCTGAAATATACGCAGACACTGCTTGACAAGGATGATTGCGGCGATGCTGTCACTGTCGAAAAGGCTAGTAATCCCGAGGTTTGGCGTGAGGAATATGAGGTGTGCCTTCAGCATAAACACACTCACTGACTCCTGTCAGCCGCTTTTCTGCGTGGCATGTGTGTGCCAACATCCCTTGTCTGTGTCTCATGTACAATGCTGATGTACTATGCATCCTCACATGCATGTAGGCTGCAACAAACAGGCGGCGAGGTGTTTCCCAGTACAAGCAGCCACACATCATGTTCAAGAAGGGCCTTGAGCTGATGGAGGAGCTGATTCCGGGCTACAAACAGGAGCTTTCCCAGGCAGGAGCCCTTGAGATAGACCAGATTAGGGACATCTACTTTGTGAGATGCACTTCCAGCCAGTATCATGATGATGTTCAAATTTGCTGTTGCTGCATACACCTTGTGACAGTTAAACATGCAATGCAGTATGTGGCAACTACCTGAATCCCAATGGACACTGTATGGACTGCATAGGGTCTGACTTGCCTTGCATGCATCATAGCAATTCAAAAGGTCGGGTCTGGCGCCTCAGTGTGGCCAGGATCCAGGCTCCTGTCAGAGGCTCCCCATAGCATTGCTGCATGCTTGGATTGTCCAAGTTCAATGTCAACACCGTAATACATATTTTGAATATAATATTTACATGTCAGATATCTCTTTTTGATAATCAACGCAATTGTTCATGTAGAGTAACTGGGGAAAAGATTGGCTTCCTGGCACTGCCTCTGGGCTGCCATCCCTTGCTGCCTCACGCCACTTGTACGAGTGTGTGCTTCGCAAGTTTGTGCTAGGCATCAGCAACCTTGATGTACAAACAGGGGCACTTGTGGAGGGCCTGGAGTATGATGCTCATCAAGAAAGGGTGACAGGTATGCCATGCATTCACAGTGATGGCATGCAGTCTGCCACAATCACACAACATCCATGGGTTTGCATGCATTCTGCCGCCCAGTGCTTGCATGGTATACTTTTTGAGTCTGCTGTTGCCAAATGTGCACCTTGGGTTGCCATTGCCATGGTCTTGAGCTCGTACGCAACAGTGGCAGCTCTGACTGGAAAGTGCAGAGCTTGAAGTTGTGTGTATGCATGATCAGCTGTCATTCACTGTGAGCGTGAAGATACAGATGCAGCATGTCTCATCGCATCATTTTGTGTATAAGGCCATGACTTGCAGGTTTGCGCCTTAAGAACGGCCAAACACTGAGTGCTGACCTGGTCATCGATGCATCTGGGAAGGCATCTAACATCAGCAAGTGGCTTGAGGGTATTGGGCACAGCCCTCCATCAACATGGTCTGTCAATGCTGGCTTGAAGTATGCATACCGCATGTACGAGATGACGGAGGATGCTGACAGGGACTGGCTGCTTGCCATGTGCATGGACTACCCCCAGGGGTCTCGGGTGGGCATGATGATCCCCATCGAGACCAACAAGTGGCAGGTATAATAATTATAACAATAATCACAATAGTAACACTAATAATAATAATACTTGTAATAAGGTATGGGCTATATGTATGCACGATGTTACTCCTGCATAAGCCTTGCATGTCTTCATACCCACGGGCGTTCATTGGGGCCATATTCGCGACACAGTCCTACTTGAACACTGCATGCGTAGGTGCAGCAGTCCCCTTCACTGCAACATGCTGTGCAAGAATGCTGAAAGCATGCATGCGGGCATTTTCTCAGTCACTGAGTTTTGTTTGCCTTGAAATGACTGTGTCAGCACAGCTGACTTCCGCATCGCCTTTTGCCAGCTGTTCTTGCCTATCAACATGTCGAATGTTGCCCTTTGCAGGTGAATCTGGCCGGCTACCCCGGCCATCAGTGCCCACTAGATGAAGAAGGCTTCTTGGATTTTGCTCGGAATTTGCCCAACCCTCTGATTTGGAAGACCCTTCTTAGGGCCAAGCCAGTATCCTCCATATCTGCATACTGCGGCACAGACAATTTCAGAAGGCTGTTTGAAGCAGCCCCGCCTCCCAGCGGCCTGTGTGTGCTTGGAGATGCAGTATGCTATCTCAACCCTGTCAATGTAAGAACGCATTGGTGTTTGCTCCTGAGACTGTCCTCTTGATGATCAGTTTGTTGCGTTGTCATGGGTGACATCAGTGCACAAGTTGTATATGTGTGGCAAAAATAAACGCTTGCCGAGCTTGCATCTTGAAAGCCTCACCATCGTTGCTGGCCTGAGGTGTGACAGACTCAAATCCACTGCAGTCATATGGTGCTTATATTGGCAGTGAGATACTCTGTGTCATCATTTTTTGTTGTCACATGTACTCAACACATTTGTCTGCTTGCATTGCAAGGAAAGTTACTCAACGTGGTGTCTGCAACGTGACATCTTCTGCAGAATACAGCATGCTTGTGGTGTTTGACTGTGTTTGCTGTGTTTTCTTGTGCCCATTGACTGGAGTTGCATGTTGCAGAAGCTATGCTGCTTAAACGTCTCAAAACGCCTCAAGTGCCTTCATGTGAAGCTCAGTTTGTATGTCATGTGTGGTGTCACAGGGTCAAGGCATGACTGTGGGTATGATGGGTAGCAACTTGCTATGCAAATGCATTGACAAGTTGTTAGAGGGCAGCATTGCAGACAGCAAGCAGCAGCAGTTGGCAGCTCTGGACAGCCTGCCAACACAGTTTCACATTGAGCTGGGAGCCCTGCTGAATTACCCTTGGAGCGTTGCTGCTGGTCCTGATGCAATGTGCGCTCTTTCTTGCCAAACTAAGGCTGCATGATGCTGATGCTATCTGAGAAAATGCACTACTTGCACTGGCAAGGTCTCTGCTGTACTGCTTGTGCAGCTGTACATGCTCATCCAGCTCGTTGCATGGCATGGTCATGCCAGCCAACAAGTTTGTCAAGCTGACTGTAGACAGGATTGAGCGGCACCACACATCTGTTTAAAAGGCACTACCTGGATCTTGAGTTGTGGTAGAGCGGAGAGCTCTTCCTTTTGCAATGCATGCAATAAGCCTGTGACATGCATGCTGATGCTTGGGTGACTGTGCTGTAGGAAGTCAGGTGCAAAAGTGAACATGCCCCAGCAAGAGAGCACCCTGATGACAAAACTGATGAGCAAATACTTTCTGGCACTACAGAAGGCCCAATTTGATGACGCATATATCATGAGCAAATCACTGGCAGTCATGCACATGATGGCGCCTTCTGATACTCTGTACAAGCCTGATGTGGCTGGCAGAGTCTTGTGGCATGTGATGAAACACAAGCTGAAGTTGCAGCCGGACCACCAACAGCAGCCAGCAGTATCAAACTGACAAGATGACACATTGATCACAACAAAGGCCAATGCTCTCAAGAGCTCATATGCCAGGATCTATGCTAGCAGCGCTGCCTTGGCATGATGTGTTGAAAGTCTTCACGTGACCTATAGGAGCTACCAGTTGCGCAACCTGAGCTCGTATCACTTGCATGGCAGCAGCTGCGACAGCAGCATTTTTGGTGTAGTCTTGCACGAAAACTATCAATGTACGTGTGGCACAATGACTAACATCATTGGCTACTGACCAACAGGCAGTCATCTCAAGACTTGTTTTGCACAAATTACTTTGAAGACAACCTGTTCTGGCCAGTCCTCTGTCAGCGTGGCTTTTGAACTTTGTAAATCCGGACTAATATAGAGCGTATGGGGTTCTGGGCAGCCCGGTATAATACTTGGCTTCTCATTAAATTGACGCCGAAAGGCGTACTCTTTTCTTTTTTCTTTTCTAGAGCGTGTGGCATGCCAGTGGTAGCGCCAACCTTCATTACAGCAACTTCGTTGGTGCTTGATTGTCGAACGCCTTGAAAATTCGCTGCCTAAGGTTTTTACCCCCCTGATCAGGAGGAAGACATTCATGAAGACAGGAAATGTAATTGATGGAGTGATGACACTGCATGCCTGTGTTAGCTGCCTTGCTCGAGCAGGCAGAGGCCAACAGCACTTCAATGCGCTAGCTCATCATGAAACCTTTGGCATCCAGGAGAAGTCGTCTTCGTTACGAAAGGCGCCACTGTCTGCCTGAGCGTGTGCTAAGCCGGCAAAGCAAAGACTTGATTGCTATGGTGTCGCTGGCGATCATACTGTATATCCTGTACCACCTTTTCGGCTTCTAGGGCTCTGTGGAAGCTGAACGACATGAGACGGCCTGACACAACATCCGAACAACTTGGTACGCGCGAACAAATACTGACCTTTGTCAGGATCAGTGATCAGTCACACAAAACGGCCGGACCAGGCCGGAACATAGCTGCCATGCACCTATACCACCAGGAACCTCAGCAAATGTGTTCACAGCCTGGTGGCTCATCAGACCAAAGCAGTTTACAGACCTGTGCAGTTAAAGGCTTGTGCACTAGTCTTACTTCCTTACTGCGAGGCTCCTGACGCAAGAATGCACTTTTCCAGACACCTGACTTACATTCAGCCAAGTCACCTCACCATCCTCAGGTAGAGCGCCATACAGTTTCAAATCAGAACAGTGTTTAATATTTTCTCACACAGCTACTGAGTCTGGCCAGCCACCGCCTCTATTAACAGTACCCTGATTCCTCAGCTAGAGTATCATCCAAGAGCAGATTCAGAAAGTAACACAGACAAGCTACAGAGCATGGGCAATGCTTGGCAATCAACAAGGATTTTTGGTCAGCCACTCGAAGTTCTTGCTGGTCAAAAGACATGTACAGGCAGCACATACAGGCAGCAAGGGACGGCATGTAACAGCAGGAAGAGCTGCGGGGTTCTGGCTCTCTTGTATGCACAGCCCCTCACTTGAGGCAGCGCACAGCATTTGGGACTGCCAGGTTCATGTGATGTTGGACAGAGAAAGGCAAACTGGGGGCAGCTATGCCAGGCTTGTATATGCACAAAGCTGTTGGATCACTTGTAGTAAGGCAGCCTATGTGTGTCCATTATATTACTGTGTGACCTGCCTTGTAGTGTAAGATGCCTTGTGCATGCAGTAGATGACAGTGGTGAGAGCACTTTGTTACCATTGTGCAAATTGTGCAGTGTCTTGATGTTCAACCGTACAACCATGTTAAAGCTTTAAAGCTTAGTCAGCAAATTGCCATTCTTGTGTAAAACAAATGTTCCTAGAAGGTTGTACCTGCAAGTCTGTGCAACACCGGTGCTACCAAAAGCGTTGGCACTGAGAGAATGCATCATGCTTGTATGACAATGACTGACTGCTGTTCATGCACATTCATATGCTACAGATCTGATGCATCTGTTTTGGTGTTACAGTACATGTACATTTGCAAGTCAACATTTGTCTTAAGCATTTACAAAACTGAGAGAGAAGCCATTGTGTCAGACTTGTAACACAGCGTTGTTGACGGCCTTTTCATGATTATGAGGAAATAAACAATGTAGTCAGAGGCGCATGCATGCGCAGTCATGAACTCAAGCGCATGCGCAAATCCCACGTATGTGAGACTTGAGTATGGTTTGTTGCACACCAGTCCTTTGGTCGCATCTGCACCATATGCATTAACATGCATTGTTGGAATCAGCAACATTGTGCAAGTACACGTATGAAGTTGAACAGCTCAACGTTGACCAGATTTGAATTCTGTCCAGCGCCATAGCTTCTGCTGCTTTGCACAGACTGCACAGACAAGGGTGTGTCTTGCACAAATTGCCTGTCGCTCTGCTTGTGCAAACAAAGCCTTTCGCGACTGTGTCTTAGGCGTCGCTCAAATGGCATGTCTGGCAACAAGCACTTGTGTGCATGGTGGACAGCACTGTTCACTGGCAGCTTGATCATCACGCTAGAGCGCAACACAAGTTGTGTAACACAACAAGCAACTTGCGGTCTAACGAAAGCTCCATAACCCAGGTGCCAGCAGCCGAAAAACCGCTGTCCGGCTGGTAGTATGTTCGAGTCATATTGTGCCCCAACCATGCTGCCTCCCAGCTTCAGCAGCGACAGCGGTAGGTCGGCGGTACCTCGTCGACCCAGTCACAGTCAAGGTACTGACTGTGCTTGTACGAGTATTTGCGGTAGATTGGTGGCACTCAAAGGTTCTGCTCACGACTTACACTGGCCTTGAGCTACAGGTGTTGAGCATGGAGAAAGTGCTTTAGAACAGACTAAAGAGGGCACAGAGGCAGCTATGCTTCTTGCACTGTTACAGACCCACGACCCCACTGCCCAGGGCTCTGCACCGAAACTGCACTCACTGGCAGGCAATGTGCATAACCAGTCTTGGCCATGTCAGCTGTCACCGCTGACAGCATCCAGCCTAGAAGTCCCTCAGGGTCAGACTTGCCCAGCTGCAATAGGTCAGCATTCACTACAGTACGATAGGCATAGGAGCTACACATGCAGCTCTGATCTACAGAGCATTGCCAACACAAAACTCAACAAAACAGAGGGTCTGATTTGTTACCCTGGTGATCTGTTTCTGGCAGACAACCAGTCAGCCATGCAAGATGCCAGGCAGTGGACCTCAATAGGCTCCAAGCAGTATGCAATAACCTCTTTCTCTCTGGAAGCTCAGAGCAGTCATTTGCTTCTTGCTCCAGCATCTGCAACAGCTGCCACAGCAGCTTCTTTCCACCTGCCCGGGAGAAACTTGTGTGTGATGGCCAGTGGTCCTGCTGACTCAGCATCTGACTCAGATCCAACTGACTTCTCTGCAGCTTGCACCATGGATGCCAAGCAGACCTTGGAGGGACCATTTCCCAGCAGCTTCCTCTCCCAGCAACCACAGAAGACATGCTATGCTGCAACAGAACTGCAACAGCTGCCTCAGCCTCACTCACAACTCAGCTCCATCAGCTCAATGCTCACCAGAGGGGAGTCACCTCAGTGCCTGCCTCTGCACAGCACCCATGTGGAGCTGACAGCAGTGCCACTGCTGAAGGGTCAGACATGGGGGCCCAGCATCAGCAATCCTGCTTCTCTGGCAACCACAGTTTGCACAGCTGAGACTGCATATACAACAGCTGCGCCTCCACGTTTGGCAACTGCACTATACGCATCTGAGACAGCAGCAGCAACAGATGTTCCTCCACCTCTGGCAACTGGTTTCTATATGGCCGACCACAGCACTGCAGGTAGAGTAGATTGACTTGTCATCAGTACCGTTGTGCTGCTGATGTTTTCATGTTGCTGTCTGATACACATTACAGCATGCTGATATGCCTGCTGAATATGTTGTCATTGCTGGCTAATATTTTGGCTGTGGCTGTGGCTGTTGCTGTGCACATGTGGCTTACACACAATGCCCCACGTGAGAATGGCGCATGCATTTGAGCTGATATTTTGCAACCCAGGACAGTGCACACGCAGGGCGCTATTTTGTGTTTCATCACATGCACTGCATAAACGCATGTAGATCATGTCAGATGTCAAAGACCAAGCTGCTGCAGCCGTGTCATACTTTTTGCTCAGCTTTCTGTGGCCAGCATACCTCTTCTTGAAGAGTTCACTGACTGATATGCTGCAGCGTTGACCTGTCAATTATGCAACTCATCACAGAAATCACTGTTCTCTGAAGCGCTGCTATGCAGGTGGCCAGAAGGCTGCTCACAGTGGTTTAAAGCATACTGGCTCAGCATGCAGTGCATAGCTAGAAGCTGCATCTTTGCATTGACACCTGGCTCTTGCCGCTATCTCAATACGCAAAAGCATTTGAGACTTTGCACCTGGGCAGCATGATACAATGCTTGGCTTCTCATCACAATGACGCCAGAAGCATAGTATTTCCTTTTCTTTTGTTTTCTCTTCTTTGAGGTTTTGCTGGTGTGCAGAAGGTCCACAGAGCACCGCAGCTGTGCCACTGGCTGATGTCTTGCTGCCGCTGTGTCACAGCAGCATGAGTGCCGACTCAAGGTCAGCTCCCACCATCATGCATTCTCCCTGTGCTGTGCCCAGCTGCAAAGCACAACAAAGGACTTGCACAACAGGCATCTTGATACACTTGTTGCAATCTTGATACACTTGTTGCAACCTTGCGTACACTGGTTCTGTTCTGTCGGTCTGTGCTGGACATCAGCTGTCTGCAGCTTCACTGCGCTGGCAGGTCAGCCATGAAAAGATAGGCATACATTGGCAAGGCGATTTAGTCTGACACTGCTGCTGCTGACATGCATAGCTGACTGTGAACTGGCTAGTTCAACTCCCAGTTCAAGCATAATCATGTTGGTTGGCGGATCACTTTGACCCAAAGTCCAGGAGCATTCTATCAGTTGAGCTAAGATGCTGCTTGCCACACATCATTAAAACTGTATGAACCATACTGACAGAATCTATGGTGTAATAGTAGTCATGGTGGAAGCTGTGATAGAAGCATGTGCTAAGAGCATGAGCTAGAAGCGTGTTTGCATGCTTTGAGCACGCTTTGCGTGCTTGACGTACGCTGAAACAGAGAGTAGCAATTATGAACGCAGGCAGTCTTGCAGTCCTGGACCCAGTCTCAAACGCAGCAGGCAAGACCAAGTGCCTGATGGTGAGGTAGATGAATTGGCAAAGGTCACCTCAAGAAGAGCCCGTAACAGGTCTGCTTTACACGATTGCATGACTGTTACCTGGTGTTGCAAGCTGTGGTCTGCCTCATTGTCTCCACTCTGCGTGCAAGATCAACTCTTGAGCAGTGGCAGCCTACCAGCTGAGCTTGATGTGTCTTTTCGCAACTTGACTAGCTTTGAATTTGAATGCCTGCCTCATCAACTGAGCAGAGTGTGTGTTGCAAGTCTGCCTCACCAGCTTTTCAGGTAAATGTCTAGCCAGGAATGAAGTGCACCTGTGAGGCCCCACTCAACGGTACTGCTGTGCAAGCAAGCCATCGTTCTCACACGCCCGTTTTGACCGCGGAAATCAGCTAGCCAATGGCCAACCAGCCAGCAAAAAGCAGTCCTCACTGTGATGCTCAAGCCGGGCTCAACATTGTGTTTCCAGCTGGCTGCAGCTTTGGGACAGGCTGGTTTTGTGGTGCAGGGAAGCCGCCAGGCGGACTCGTGCAAAGAGGATGGACACCATTGCTAGTCTGTCCAATGAGGTTCAGCTGCTGGCCAGCATGAACCAGGGCCTCAGCACACAGCTTCAACAAGCTGTGTATCAGGTGTGCAAATGAGCAAATATGCCATCTTTTGGGCTTACTTAGCTTCAAACAGTACCGAAAGCTTTCTTATATCAAAAAGAGATAAATGGCTTGATTAGATAAAGTGCTGCTGCATCAGTGCACTTGTGTGTCATCACTTCAGACTGTAGGTTGACTGGCAGGCAGTCTGCTACATCTGACACCTGCACATGCACAAGTCTCCAGGGAACAGTCCGGACCATACTGCTGTTTGCACTGAAGTTGAATGCTGCTGTGCTGTGCTGTGCTGTGCTGTGCTGTGCTGTGCTGTGCTGGGCTGGGCTGGGCTGGGCTGGGCTGAGCTGCGCTGTGCTGTGCTGTGCTGTGCTGTGCTGTGCTGCCGTGAGCTGTCCTGTGCTGTGTGACATGCAGCGCTGTGTTGAGGGAGGGAAAGGGGCTGTGCTTTTGGTACACTGTAAACATGCTGTGACATGCTGGTGTTGTCCATATACATCATTCAATTCACTAGATGAAGAACCAATGCAAACAGTGTACTGAATCAACTGATTACTTGTCGTGATGCACCACGCTGTGCAACACAGTCTTTTGGTACACTTTTGCATCATAACCTTTATTGCCTGCTGCAGCTTGTAGTCCTCCTCTTCCTCTTCTCGTTCTTCTTCCGCTGTACAGCAAGTGTGTGCAACTGCAGGTTGATGCTATGGGCCAGGAGAACAGCCTGTTGCGGAGAATACTCATTGCTCATGCAAAAGAGATGACAGAAGCAGAGAATGTGAGTGACAATATTTGCACTCTAGCAGGAGATCTGCTTCAGCTTCTCACACACGGGCAGCTTGCCGGAAAGCAGCCTAATCTTGATGCAAGCAGAGATTGATATCACAAGCTGTGTCTGAGCTGGGGATATAGTTTTTAAGACACTCAGGCACTCCTGTACTGGGCCACAAATTTCCATTGGGCTTTGACTCCGACGCGTTTCTGGAAAACATTTTCTTGTATTATCTCATGCAAGGTGCTGGTGACCACATGGGCCACCTTTGCAATTGTCACATGCAGCTTTTGCAGCAACTATCAGGCGCTTTGCGGTTCACAGAGCGCAGGACATGCAGGTCATGTCCTGCGTTGAACTCACACAACATGCAGGCCGTGTTGTGTGAGTCCAACGTTTGGTGTGCAGTAGCTTTGGTGTCCACCTTTGATTGGGTAGAGCTGTCGACCAGAGCGCTATCAGTATGTGAGCTGTCTTTGTTACTGTGTGTCATTCAATGATGACTTAAGCAGATCTGTCTAGACTTGTTGCAACATGTTGTACAACTGGCTGGCCGAATCATGCAATCTTAGTTGTCTTCTTGTTCAACGAGGCAGAAGGACAAGATGTTCAAAACATACCACACGTGCACATGTACAAGTTCATCTCAGACTACCGTATTTAGACATGATAAACGCCTGATAACTCCTGATGATTTTGACTAGGTTGCAGACAAACCCTGGCACATCTGTTTTTGACTAGGGTACTGACAACCCTGGCACATGTACAACCTAGTTGGTGACGAGCCGGCATGCCCGCACTTCGTGCGGGCTAGTCTGCATGCAGATCTGGACATCGTTAGGTTTCCAACGCAATCAAAATGGCTTCAAATGGTGATTCGTCTACTTTGAATTGTTCACCCCAAAGATGATTCACACTAATTGAACAGTGCTTTGTGGACATTTGAGGCCGCAACAACTCCCGTCAACACCGCTACCGCTAAAGAGTTTGACGTGTTATAAAACACAAATACGTGCTATGTATGTTGTGCACTCATTTTCAACCAAAATACAACCCACTTGCAACTTGGGAAGCTTTAGTTACCAAGACCAGAAATGCCAGTGTAATGGCTTTGCTTCAAGCCCGGATGATCAAACTTTCAGTTCGAGTTTGTTAATTAACTTATAAGCATGTGTCATGGCTTTGCCTTAAGCCCGTGCAATTGCTTTTTCTGAAAGCATGGCCAGCTACATGAGACACAAAGCGCAAAAATCTGTGTGATGGTTTTGTCTTAAGCCCGTGTGTTGGCTTTGTCTTGAGCCAGCCCAGCTGCAGCAGGTTTTCAGTCAAAGGCTGTTAAGCCCAATTGTTGAGTTTGCACTGAGCCCATGTGCTGGCTCTGCCTCAAGCCCGTATGATGCCTTTGCCATGTGCCCATGTGATGGCTTAGCCTTGAGCTAGCCTAGCTGAGACACAACTAAGCAGATTTTCAGCCAAAGTTATATGTTCCCTTCATAGATTGGATCTCAGATACACGTCCCCAAGGATGCAAGTTGTATGTTAGCTTTGCCTTAAGCTTGTGTGCTGGGTTTGCATTAGCCTTGTGTGATGGCTTTGTCTCAAGCCCGTGTGATGGTTTTGTCTTATGCCTATGTGTTGGCTTTGTCTTGAGGTGGTCTAGCTGTGACACGACTCAAGAGTGCAAGCTCAACTTCAGCCAAAGCCGTGTGTTAGCTTTGCCTTAAGCCCCTGTGCTGGCTTTGCCTTAAACTTGTGTCATGGCTTTGCCCTAAGCCCATGTGATGGCTTTGACTTAAACTTGTGTGTTGGCTTTGTCTTGAGCCAGCTTAGCTGAGACACAAACTAAGTGTGCAAGCAGATTCTCAGCCAAAGCCTCTTCAGCCTGATTGCTGACTTTGCCTTGAGCCCGTGCGCTGGCTCTGCCTCATACCAGTGTGATAAATTTGCTGCAAGCCCGTGTGATGAATTTGCCTTGAGCCAGCCTAGCTGAAAATCTGCTTGCTACCTTAAGCGTTCGCAGACAAGTTCAGGGGATGGTAAGGTGCATCAAGGTTACTGAGGCACTGCAGCCAGAGCAACTTCACCACCTCACCAAGGGCGGTTGGTCTCAGCTGAGGTGCCTGGATTTGTCAAAAAGCTGCATGACGGCTGTTGCTCATGCTCAGTTGAGCAGTGGGGCATGGCCACTGCTACAAAGCCTGACACTTGCCAGAGGCAGGACATTCAACGACCTGTCTAGCTGCAGTGAACATGTCTTTCGGCAGTTTAGGGGCAAGTGGCCTTTGCTAGAAAGCCTTACAGTGTCAGAGCACAGATTGGACGTTGCTCAAGTGACGGCACTGACGGACATAGACTGGCCGCTTCTGCAGATTTTATGCATTGAGCCTTTTCATGATGCGATTCCTGCCTTGATGAAGGGCAATTGGCCAGAGCTCAAGCACTTATCTATAGGACATGGTTTGGGTTACAGAGGGCTTCGGTGTTGGTCTAACTTACCGTGGAGCACGCTGCAGCGTTTGCAGCTCACAATTTGCCAAGTCAGTCCAAATGCCATACACAGTCTCATCCAAGCGCACCTCCCCCAACTTCAGGAGTTCTCGTTTGTGTATGTTTTCTGGAAATCAGAGGGTAAGGACAGTGAGGATTGCTTTGCTATGTTAGCTCAAGCCAAATGGCCTTTGCTGAGCAAACTGGAGCTGACATCGATGAGTGCATCGCATGAGGGCATCAGACATCTGGTCACAGGCCAGTGGCCAAAGCTACAGACTGTAATATTGAAGCACTTTGACATCACAGACGAAGACATGCCACTTCTTGTGCAAGCAGACTGGCCAAATGTCCAGCATCTGACTTTGATTGGCCATTTTTAGCACATGGAAGTCCTTTACATGTTCATGGATAAGTGGCCAGCATTGCAGACACTGGAGCTTGGGGTTGCGACTCACCAGACAACCAATTCACTGATGTCTATTAAAGCTAGAGCCAGATGGCCTTCACTGGATCTTCAGCTTACTCCAGAAGTGTAAATTTGTTACAGTGGTATAGCAACACTGTCTGCTGTTTGGTGTTCACCAGAATGCAGTCATTGCAAGCTCTACACAACTTTCTTTTCAACATCTTTCTTCAGAAGCTTCTCACACATTTGTGTTAGAACGACAATCTTACCTGCTGTTGGGAATACCAGTATGCTAATGCTGTGCAGAACATTGAAGCAAACATTTTGGGGAACTGTGAGTTGGTTACAAGGCAGACTGACAAAAGCATTTGCTCTTGCCTGAAGTTTACAGTTTAGGGTGCTGGGTAGCTGTGCTGAGCTGATGACTGGCAGGACTGGCAATTTTTTTTTATTGCAAGTCAAGGGACCACATCAAAGCAGAACCTACAAAGCAGATGGGATATTTTGTTAAAAGGAACGCTTCAATCAACTTCTGTATGCTTGATGCAGCAGTCATACAAGTCACTGTGCTGCTTACCATACGTGGTTCAAGAAAGGCCGTTGAATCACTGTAGTACACTTGTACACAGGAAAGCCAAAACTGGCTAGCCACAGAATCTCATGCGTTTGCAACATACTTTCTCAACTGTAGCAACACCAAAAGCTGCAAATTTGTTGCAAATCCATTAAATGTCACTCTGTGTGATGTTACAGACCCCTTGTGACACCTGCAGCAGCTGCAGGATGGATATGATGCCATTTCCAGGTCCACCCGAGAAGGACCTGGAACATTCATTCCCAGATGTCACTTGAGCAGTCACCACCAGGGTACCTAATCTCATGTGCCAGGACAGGACCCTCTGGCTCAGCCCCAAAGTCAATATAGAATTCTGGATTCAGTTTCAGCCCTCCATTGACATTGTCAACATCTATTTGGAGCATGTATGAGCCTTTCTCGACCATGTCTGGATAGAACTGCTTGTCCCATGCTGAGAACAGGCTGTTGCTGACATACAAGCGCTTTCCATCACGGCTGCAGCAGGTGCATGGATGTGATTAGTCATCAAACGTACGTCTTGATGAGCAATGTTGGTTGAAACCTGACTTTCCCACCGTTGGGATAGTACAAGGTGGACGCAGAACAGTCGTGTCATGTTGCAGGTGGCATGGCAACTTTCTTGATGTGGTTGCCAAGCAATACAATGCCAGCAACGACCAGCAGGCAAAGCAGCTGACCAACCGAATCAATCTGGATTTGTATCTTTAGGGCTCATTAACACCAGCGTATTTGACAAATAGCTGTTGTCATCACATGACTCAGACATGCATTGTGACAGTTATCACAATGTTGTTGCTGCACAGCAAATGCAGCAATGCATTCAGCAATGCATGCAGCAATGCGTTCAGCCACCAGGGATGTGACATACCTGAGCTGGATCATCTGGGGTCCGCCGAGTAGCTCATGGCCCTTGACTGTGGGGATGTCAGGAGCATCTGGTGTGTCCTCTGGCAGCCCACCAACAACCTGCACCCAACATGGCAGGGGTCAGATCAGCATTGTCGATAAAATGGGAAATGAATATGCCCTTTCCAGCTC
>JAABUK010003906.1_pt1 | contig 24762 bp, 27 predicted proteins | sample 5559141 | NCBI WGS metagenome assembly JAABUK01 (sample SAMN10711869, study PRJNA513367) | rock metagenome | isolation source: Antarctica rocks | place: Antarctica: Victoria Land, Pudding Butte nord | collected 2016-01-03 | reverse complement strand
CCTCCACCTTCCCGCCCACCTCCGCCTACAAATCTACCACCACGCCTTCCTCCCTCCCCCCACAACAATCATCGGCACCCCGTCCCCCACCCCCCGGCGCCTAAACCTCCTCCTCACCTCCCGCCAAATCTACACCGAAGCCCTCCCCCTCCTCTACTCCCACTCCACCTTCCACTGGCCCAGCTGGACAACCCACGACTTCGCGCTCCAACACCTCACCTCCCTCTCGCCCTACGCGCGCAGCTGCATCTGTGTTGTAGCATTCGAGATGGCATCGTTGACGCCTACACCGCAGACGAGGGAATTGAAGCTGTGGAAGGCGGGGTTTCCGCTTATAGCGAGGGAGTTGAGGGGGTTGAGATGTGTGAGGGTAGGTGTTGGTGGGGTTTGGAAAGGGAGGAGGAGGGAGGTTGTGGAGGAGGCTGTTGCGATGTTGAGGTTTTTTGGGGGGGTGGAGATTGAGGTTGTGGGGGCGGAGGGAAGGGAGGTGGAGGAGGAGGTGAGGAGGAGGTTGAGGTGTGAGATTGGTGATGGGCGTGATGTGGGAGAAGGGGTTTCGTCTAGCGAGTTGGGTTGAGTGGGGAGTGAACTTTTGCGAGGGTTTGCATACCATGAGCTTTTGTCGGCGGCTTGGAAGGAAAGTCTTCGTAGGCTGTCCCATATCCCATATGGACATTTGAGCGAGGGCTGTGTCGAAGTTGCGAGGGGCCCAGTATAGGTTCAGGACAGTTCGACTCTTCCATCATATGAGTCAGAACAACTGTCGAGGCCTATCTTTCCTCGATTGTGTTCGAAACTCTTCATCCTACTTAACACCTCAAAACCTTCTAAGGCAGGGGACATACATCCGTCCTATGATCAGTATCCCATAACCCTCACCATCCTCCCAAACTCCCCAGAAACCCCGCTTTCGTAAGTCCCTCAAGCGTCTGCCCGACAACAACACCGCCCATAACCTCTAGTACCCCACCAGCGTCCTTCAAGCTCAACGCAACAGGATAGAAAAGAGACTCTAGCAAGAAGCAAAACCTACGATCGGAGTCTAACACTCGGCTAAGCAGTAAGCGCTTTTCTACACAAAGACGAAGACGCAAGACTGAAAGACTGCGTACCACAACGGACACTCAGGGCTTGCTCATCGTGTGATACAACCAATCGGGATGCACATATATTGCCGCGCGCGTGAGGTTCTCAATCACATCAACCAAGATATTATAAAATAGCATCTCGTGATTGTAAAAGTAAGAAAAAGATGTCACATTGACGAAAGCACCCCAAAAGAGAACCGCACCACACCTTAGGCAACAGGTGGATTGGCTTCTTTGTATTTCTTGTTGTATGATCCGATATTAGGTGAACAAAGATACAACGTCCAATCTAGTGTTGAGTTCAACACGTTTCGAGCCTGTGGGTGCATCATGAGCCTACGACATAATTAGAGACATGTCTAGATCGATTGTGGTGGGAGTGATAACTTTCCTTTGGAACATAAATGACCAAATTTTGCCGTTGGATACCTAGGGTATTCAGTCCTTTTCGCATTAGTTTTCCTCAAGTCTTATTAGATTGTCAGATTGTTGACGAGCTTCCTGTTGCTGGTGCATATAAACCTCTGCTTTGAACTTTTCATCAGTCTTACTGCGGGACTGTGATGACAAAGTGGAATTTGGTGAAATGATCTGATCTCACCAAGTCAATGATCTCACCAAGTCATGACAAGGGCTGAGACGAGTGAAGATGTTGTGCTATTTCTACAATGAGTGGTATCTTGGTACTTTTCCGCTGAAGCAACTGCAAAATGCAAATGGTCGGTATGCTCCCTCAATAAACATATGACGCCTGGAACTACTTCCCGCATTGTCATCGCTGGTGCTGTTGCATCACAGCTTTTGCGTTGCCCTGGACTTCCACATGGCCGTCAATCTCACAATCTTCAATGCCTGTCGCCGTCCCTTTCTCTAGCCATCTCTGCAATAGATCATTACTCTCCTTCGGCTTGATGTCCTGACTCGCAGTCCCCACAGTCATATGGGCAACCTCATTCGCAGTCTCCCATCCCTCGTCAAGCAGCCTCGCTACTATACACATGACACGATCGTCCCAGACCACTCGTTCTAGACGTACACGGCACTCGCCGATCGACGGGTCAGCAGATCGAGTCGAAGAATCCTGAGACTGCTTCGAAAGGGTGTTGGCATGCAGCGTTGTCAAGTGCGACCAGAGCTCTGGGTTAGATGGGATTGATGCACGATGCATCAGCGTGACATGGAAGGAAGGTTGGATGCGGCGAGACTGCTGAAGATGGCGATACATGTTCGCCTTTTCGGGAGGGAGCCGGCTAAAGACTTTGTCAAGGACGGATACTACTTCGGTCGGAGGGACCTTGACAGCGAAGTATTCAAGTTTGGGAGGTTTGGGCTGTAACTCTGATGAATGGGGCTGGCTATTTTGGTGCGCTAGAGCTCCATTCCTCTGATCTGGCTTGTCTCTCTTGTTGCTCTTGAAGCTCAGGTCATGCTTGATGTCCGGCTTATAGTCGCTGAGTGCTGCCTCTATCGCTTCATCGAGCTTCTCTGAACTTGGCATGTTCTCGACAAGCTTGGGATACATAGCATGAAGATTTGATACCACAATCTCAAGATTCTTCCGCGAGGATGACGCAACGTCAAGATCAATAATATTGTCAAACCCATCGTCCGGGTCTGAGTTGGGATTCACGGGTTCAAATCGGCTTAGAAAGCCATCCATGATACCGATGATCTCTGGCTTTGACTTGCTCCCAGCCTGGATGGTCTGGTGGTTGTCACCACGAGCAAAAATTCGATCTTGTGTCACCTCGCGTATCTTTGGTAGCATTTCTGATTTAGGGTCGTGAACATAATGTAACGCGACGAATCGAGCATCGGGGATGATACTAAGCACGTCGTCGATTATCTGCTTCCTCTCTCTTTTTTGATGGTTGTTCCTATCCGCAATCATAACAGGTTTGGCGGCGAGTGTATTGCAGACTTGAGATGTAAACTGTTTTGGACGGTTGACCTTTCCAGTGATGTTATCGTTCTGGATATGACCCCAGTTGAAGAGTTTAGTGAGAGCGATCGCCAGGGTCGTCTTGCCACACCCAATGCTAGCAACTGGGAGCAAGATGACATTCTTGGTGACGATTTCTCCCAGACCGCCCTCCTCCTGTTCCTCTTGTCGAATGATGTGGGAGCCTGTCAGACCCAGTTCCTGCAGAAAACCGTCCCGCATGGCAATGATGCCATGGTTTTTTTGGTAATCCTTGCCAATGGAAGGATCCTTGGCAAGCTGGCGTCGGGCGTACTGTAGATATTGTTCTGTGACCTGTTTGTGCTTCTTGTACTTTGAGGGCTTGCCGCTAATGATAGCCTTGGTGCATTCGCGCCATTGACGGTACATAAGGTAAGGCTCTTCGAACTTGTATTTGAAAAACCAATCATGATGGCTTCCACTGGGTTTAGGATCTGTGCGTCTACATCGTATGACAAAGCCTTCGGTGTCTCGACCTGCGTAGGATCCAGTCTCAGCACATTCAGATAGGAATGTCTTCATCGAATCAACGTCATCTTTCATCAGGTACTGTGCTTTCTTAAACCCCCATTGATCGGCGAATTGATGCACAAGCTCGCTAGGGTATGTTGCAAATTCCGGTAGGTTAAGATTCATGCCATGAATATAGAGCCCCGCATCTTTGGGCTCATAGGCAAGTACATGCTCTTCAAACTGATCATCACAAAGCTCGGCGACCAGGGTGACGTTCCTCTTCCTCAGCTCCTTTGCTAGATCGGTTCTTGTTTTTCCAATTGCTCCCAGATGCTTGTCTACCCAACGCTCTCCAGCGACAGCATGGCTCAAGTCGGCGTCGGCTCGCGCTCCCGTGGAATGCTTACTGCAGACTAGGAGGATATCTCCCTCAAGACCAGATATGAAGATGATGCATCCGTTTTCTTTGACACTGAGCTCGTACGGTCCTTGAGTCATGGACTCAACATTCTCCCACCTAGTTTCGTGTACCTCTCCGACGTTGAAGAATTTGTCGTATCCTCGTATGGCAATTTCTGGTGTACCATCCCGTTTCCGGTAGGTAAAGAGGCCACGAGCGTATGTTGGAAGGTCACGACGCTTGTAGTCCCAATCTCTAAATTGCCATGAGTCGACAGAACCAGCGCCTTTGTCGAAACCTGCCACTTGGTAGGTATTTTTCTTCGCAGCAGCGCTATTCCGCCCTCCTCCGCATTTTTTCGTACTAGATTCTAGACTTTTGACAAGGGCAGCAACCTCTTGAATGTCCTGGGGAGCATACGGTGTTGATTCCTGGGAAGCCATGCTTCTTTTGGTCCAATGCTTTTGGAACTGACAGACACGGGTAATTTGGCAAACCGTAGGCCGCTCTCGTGTCGTTGTGGGAAATTTTAGGATCAAGGTGAAGAACCTGCGCTCAAGTACACCACGGACGAGCATCACCCTTTATGAGTCAAAGCCTGCGTCAACAGGAATCGACTGCGCCCCGCACCTTCCTCTCGCAGTAGCTTCCAGTCAAATGTGACCGTTGGATTCTTCTGACGAGACCCATGAGTCCGAAGTCTAGAAGGAATCATCTACTAGTTTTAGGGGTCTGTACCTACCAGTGGTCCACGCTCATCATCAGAATTGAACTCATCCGGCTGATGATTTTGACCCTAGAGCTGGACCCCGGACATAACAGGCTTGGGGCGTCAGCCCCACAGGGCTGGGCCACTAGTAGGTTGCGGGCGGAACCATCCCTACGATTGCGGGCTTCGCGGTTGACTCTGTTGCTCGTCACCTTAAAGTATCTGCTCACGGCGCTCTCGATTACCTACTTCCATATTGACTAAAGATGGCACAACAGAACCCCTTCACTCTCGCTGCTGACAACAGCCCTCATCTACTACCACTTCTGCGCTCCAATCCTTCTTTGGCTTCCTCGCAAGATGCACACGGCTACTCTATTTTCCACGCCGCGGCCTCCTACAATCATCTTGATCTGCTCAGGACTTTAGTCAACGAATTTCATGTTGATGTCAACATCAAAGATGAAGACGGCGAGACCCCCCTATTCGTTGTAGAAACCGTTGAAGCTGCGCAGTGTTTGCTCGAGGAGTTGAAGGCCGATCAGAAGGTCAAAAATGTCGAAGGGATGACTGCGGAGGAGAAGATCAAGGCCGAGGGGGACAATGTCACTATCGCGGACTTTCTGAGAGAGTCAAGAGTTAGAAGTGCTCCGACGACTGGCGATGATTCGATGGATCATCCTTCACATGGACACCATCCACCACCTCTGCCTCCAAATGTGAAAATGCACTTGGGAAGTTTGGAGGATGAGCAATCAATTGGCGACGTCTCAGAGGTCGACCCCGAATTCAGACAAAGAATAGAAGAACTTGCGGCTACGGAAGACTTTCAAGGAGAAGAGGGGCAAAGACAGTTGAGAGAATTGATCAAGGACGCTGTCAGAGGTGCTGGCAGCGATGAAAGAACCGTGAGGCAGCGACTGGAATGAATTAGGAATTGGCCATTGGATAAGATTCGACCTTCTGAAGCGATGTCTTTCCTACATCTCTCGTCCGAAACACCAATAATATTGCAGGAAGTATTCAATGTGGCAGCCGATCATATGTCGCTTCTCATCTTCCTGAAAAAATCCATGACACCAGTGAAGACGACCAACAAGATACCACCACCAGGGCCCAGCCTGAGCACCTTGGGCACGAAGCCTTTATACAGCGCGCCGAACCCCTCCTCTTTCATTACTGTCCCAAGGGCGGGCCAGGCCCAGTTGTACTTCGGGACAGAACCGGATATCTTTGGTGAGTTCTGTATCCTGGACTTGACCACATCCATTGGCGTGTTCAAAATTGTACCGACTGTTCCTCCAGTTGCACCAGCTATCAGATCATTTCGGATCTGTTGTCCCTTGCCGTTTGCGTCCGGTAACAGCGACTTGACTTGGAAAATGCAACCAAAATAACCTGCGTTCCATAGAATGTGCCGCCATAGCGTACTTTCGAGTCCATTGTACATGGCCAAGGGACCTTCCTGCTTGATTATCTTCATGACGCAGTCAACCATTCCGTTGTATTTCCCAGCAGACGCACGATCCTGCAGTCGAATCTTGACAAGCTCGAAAGGGACCACGACAAAGGCTTCTGTTGCACCGGCAGATGCCCCTGTCAAGATGGACAATTGCTGATTCATTTTGGCCATGCCGAACATATTGCGATAGTATTTGCCCCAGGCATCATTTGCAGCGAATTTGGTTGCTCTGTTCGAACTGCTCAGCTATTGCTTGGAACGCAAGAGACAGTCAAGATGTTACCGTTTCGGAGCTTCCATTAATATAGGCGCCGTTATTCCTCGATACAGCCGTGAGAAACCTTCATTCTTGACGATCTTCCTAAAGCAGTCCACCATGCCATTGTAGTATTCCTCGCCAACGCCTTTGCCTTGTTGCAACTGCCTGCCATGGCGCATTAGCTTATCGATAGCTGGAAAATCGTCGACAGCTTACACTCTAGTCTTAACGACGTCGAGGGGATACCTAAAACCCCGTAAGTTTGGCTTTATTCCAAAGAGGGCAGCGATTTGTGGTCGTACATTGTTAGGATCTATGACATATTATATCATTAGCTATGTCTCCTTGCAATGATAGATTTAGGCAGCACTTGCCTCTGATACTCCGGCCACAGCACCAGCAGCGAATTGGTAGACGAACGGTAAAGGCTTGTCTTGCGACATGATGGCGGGATGAGAGGGGAAGCTGAAGAGAAGATGTCGGTTATTAAGATCCAATTGTGTCTAGAAAGGTCCTCAATTTTGTTACAAGGGAAGGCGCGCTGAAATTTATGTCAGGATTGAATAGCAGTTTCCCTTGCATCTGAACAAAGTGTCGGAGAGTTCTTTCAGGGTCCACCGATTTGGGTCACGTGTTGACGCGCTACCTAATCGATCTCAGACGCGCTTTCGGACGTGGATCACAACAAGTCGCCTTCAACGCGGGGCATCGTCCAATAAGCCTGCCAATCAGCGGACATCATTTTACATACTAAGCCCGGCTATGGCGAACCGACAGAAATCTTTCTTCGATCAGGACACAAAGGTATGCTCAATTTTCGACGCAACTCTACATGGAATCCAGCTGAGAGCTTCTCGTAGGCTCGTCCATATTGGCGTCAAGATAGGAAGCCAAATGACATACGTCGACCAGCCGAACCTCCTCCTAGGTTCCCACCCAACATGGCTCCAATAGCAGCATCATCGCAGTCGAAATCCAAGCTCAAGGCCTTCCGGTATGAGCAGAAAGATGCTGGATCTACTGCAATGACGGCCGAGGCCGACAAAGAGAACGCTCCTGATGGATCAGACACGGCAGATCTACAGATGATACCTCCGCCACAGCTTCTATCGCAGAGGTCTGCAACGAAAGATCTCAGAGAGTGCCCCCAAACCCCGTTGGGCAGGCTTCCCCTCGCAGACCTTCTAGCTACTGGTGAAGACACTTCCCGTGGACACCTCAACCTCACGCCCATCGAGCGAGTATTATGGGAAAACTCGCCTCGAGGCTCGAATCCCTCGAACTCTCTCCCCACCAGAAAAGGACGAAAAAGAGCCCATAGTTCGTCTCCGGCCTCATCATCTCAGAATGAGACTTCGAATCATTTCGTGAACGAATTGAAGGCAACCGACCTGCAAGCATTACAACGGGCATTGCGAACACCCAAAGCAGACCCTGCAGATGACCTATGGACTCGCTATTCCTTGAATACGGATACCATTGAGCGCCGGTCACCCACAGCTCCTGCTGGAGGCGGATTCACCCACCTAATGCATTCGTCATCACCTCAGACACCCGCAAGTTGCTTGCAAAAAGATATCGGTGGACTTCGGAGATCGTTGAGCTGTATTGAGTGGCCTACGTCAGTAGCCAAAAGGCGGAAATTGTTTCATCATACCAGCCAAAGAACCCCCGCCGGCATACCCATCGATGCAGATGATTGGAGTGGCAATTTTGAGAGGTCGAAGATGTCCAGGGTTAGCTTGCTTGTCGACAAGATACATGACGGCCTCGTAAAGCCAGCTGCGCGTCATAGCAACTATTCATCATCCGAGCCTTCTAGGTCTTCGCCTGGAGCAGAAAGGGATGACTCTCCGTCGTCGCCCAGGAAGAATGATGAGCTCCCAGATCAAGCAAGCCAAGAAGCTATTGACGCTGTTGTCACTGTACTGAGCCAAACGGCCGTCGTCCCTAGGGAGACTGGTGTTCGACCGCTTGTACTATCTGACGAGGAGATTGCGAGCCTTGAGAGAGCTGACTCTTCGGATTTCGATGACGACGATCTTGATCTAGAAATGATGGAGGATATTGACACACATACCCAAACGAATAGGCCGAATTCGACTGAATCAAGAAAGCTACCCTGTGCAGTCGGAGATTCAGGAGCAGGCCTGGGTGCTGTAGCGATAGACGCTGCGGCAGGCTTAGAGAAAGAAAATGCTCATAATTCTCACGGGACAGCGGAAAAGAAGGATGAAGACTATTCGAATCTATCATTTCCAACTGACATATCCTCCTCCTCCGTGAAGGTGTTACCCCCGAAGAATGATGAATTTGACGATGATGAGACCGACATCTTTGCCGCCGACCTAGAAGATGTCTGCGCCAAGTACGATTCTCAAGTACAGCACCAGGCCCGGAAAGACCGAGAAACTGCAGACCCGGCCGGGGCGCATACCATAATAGATTCATATCAAGGTGCTAAGTTGACGCGGAAGAGTGCAACGGTAGCTGAAGTCGAAGTGCTTTCCGATGATGAGGACTTTGGCAGCGACTCTGATTTTGAGCATATTGCTGCCGAGTGTGCTGAAGCGACCAAGACACCGCACGAACCACAACCTCAATCGTCTGTACGTACCGTCAGATTTGGCTCCTCTATATAGCTAGCTAAACAACGGAAGCATGACAGAAAGCCTCTCGCAATACAACGATACGTAATTAGAGCCGTAGTAGAATCAACGTATGATGACAATAATGGACGTACACGACCAGAGAAGGTAGCCGGACCCAAAGTCTTGTCATTCAATCAATAACTAACTTCAGAAGGTCCTTTCGGTCCAGTGTGAACGAACCAGGCTTAGCAAAGTAATTCTACTACGACAAGCGTGGACTGAGAGTCCCTGCAATCCCGAGGCTTTCATACATCTCATTGGAGATTTCGATCGCTATGGCCAGTGTATTGTGGATAACGCTCAGAATCTGCTAATCCTCCATCCTGATCATCTCATCTCATCTACTGTTGTTGGAGACTCTTTCACATGTACTCGGAAGGCAGTATTGCAGGACCGCGTCAAGGCCACAAGCGATGCGAATCAGTCGACGATATACGGGCACATGCTACACGAAATCTTCCAGGAAGCGATGAGGGCCAATCGGTGGGATGATGAATTCATGGCTACTACTATTGATAATCTAGCTACACAGTACCTAGAGACCCTGTTTGAGGTCCAGATTGAGCATACCATGGCTGTTGAACAGCTCAAGACCAGGGTGGTCAATTTGCAGGCGTGGGCAGAGATATTCGTTTCGGCAAAACCTAAGGTAAGCCTTGGGATTGAAAAGCAGTTCCGCAGCTAACCATGGTGAAGCCCAACGCGTTCGTCAAAGACCGGAACGGGGCACAATCACTTATGGCCGTCAATAAGCTCCTTGAAGTCGAAGAGAAAGTATGGTCGCCAACTTATGGTCTGAAAGGAAATGTCGATGCAACAGTGCAGGTTTTCCTCAAAGACGGGGACGATGAGAAGACGTTGACTGTTCCCTTGGAGTTGAAAACAGGCAAGCATCAAAGTGCAGCACACAAAGCGCAAACGTCACTTTATACGCTTCTGCTATCTGATAGATATGGTAAATGATGCCCTCTGCAAATCGTAATCGTTGTGCTTGCTGATAGACTCATATCCAGACGTTGAGATCGCTTCTGGTATTCTGTACTACATGCAGACCTCCGAGATCTCCAACGTTCCTACAATCCGACATGAGCTGGTGCCTATGATCATGCAGCGAAACGAACTGGCGACGTACGTTCGACACCGCGTTGAGCTCCCTCCAATGATTAAAAGACCGTATGTCTGCGGCAAGTGCTACGCACAGACTCCTTGCTTCATCTACCACAAAATGGTCGATGATGGCAACGGGGAGACGAGCGGTATGGGAGCCAAATTCGATGATCTTGTGAAGCATCTCAATCCTAACCACCAGCAATTCTTCAGCAAGTGGGACGACCTATTAACCAAGGAAGAGAAAGACGTGGTCAAGTTCCGGAGAGAATTATGGTCGATGCGGAGCTTGGAGCGTCAAAAGGTTGGAAGATGTTGGGGCGAAGTCGTTATTGACCCAGGCTCTTTTCTCGAGGTCGAAGGCGCGCCTAAGATTAATCGGTTCCAGTACAGCTTCATTAAGCAGAAGCCATTACCAGGCTTCCTCTTCACAGAGTCACAGATCACACTCGGAGAGCCGGTCGTGATATCGGATGAGAAAGGCCACTTTGCCCTTGCCAATGGATACGTGACCAGAATACGAAATCATAAGGTTCAAGTCACGATCGACCGGCGTTTACACAACGCTCGAGTGAAAGGCAAGAACTTTGATGACCAGCGAAACCAGTCGTTTGTCGGTATCATGGAGGTTGTTGAGGATGGTATCAGTCAATCGACCACTACCCCTAATCAGCCTGAGGAGCCTGTGGTCTACCGAATCGACAAGGATGAGTTCAGCAATGGCATGGCAATGGTCCGCAACAACTTGATCCGACTCATGGAGAAAGATGTCTTCAACGCTCAGGCTCTTCGAAGACTGATCGTCGAAAATGTGGCTCCCACTTTCAAGCCCAATGCGTCTGCATATGTTCTTGCAGGTACAGCAAGTCAAGCAGATCTAAATATTGATCAAAAGGCTGCTATTGAGAAAGTCATGAGTGCTAAGGACTACGCCCTGGTGCTCGGAATGCCTGGGACTGGGAAAACGACGACCATCGCCCACATCATTCGTGCTCTTGTAGCACAGGGCAAAAGTGTCTTACTCACATCTTACACGCACACTGCTGTAGACAATATTCTGCTGAAGCTGCGGAGTGACAAAATTGGCATCTTTCGCCTTGGTGCCGTTACCAAGGTGCATCCTGAGGTTCAGGAATTTGCAGACCTTGCCGGCAAACCTATCAATTCTGTTGAAGATCTGAAAAGGTGCTATACTCAACCCATTGTCGCGACTACTTGCCTTGGAATAAAGCACCCCATTTTCAATCAGCGAATCTTTGACTACTGCATCGTGGACGAAGCATCCCAGATCACCCTTCCTGTCTGCTTAGGGCCCATTCGAATGGCGAGGACTTTCATTCTTGTGGGCGATCACTACCAGCTTCCTCCTCTCGTTCAGAATAAGGAGGCTTTGGCAGGCGGCCTGGATATCAGCCTGTTCAAATTGTTGTCAGATAATCATCCTGCCTCGGTCACCAATCTCGAGCATCAATATCGCATGTGCGAAGACGTCATGACGCTGAGTAACACTCTCATCTACGATGGGCGTCTCAAATGCGGAACTTCAGCCGTCGCGTCTCGCTCTATCAGCATCCCCAACATAGCTGCGTTAAGACTGCACCATCACAACCCTATGAGCATACTCGCTGCCGACGCGAAGACAATCTGTACCAATCCAAGCCGCAGCTCCTGCTGGCTTCGCGACCTTCTCGACCCTTCATTGAAAGCCTGCTTCGTAAATACCGACGGACTCATACCCCAGTCACGCGAAGTCCTCGAAAATGGCTCACGGATCACGAACCCCACAGAAGCTACACTCGCCACGCAACTCGTCGAGGCCCTGCTCACCGTCGGTCTCAAACCTACAGACATCGGCGTCATCACGCCCTACCGCTCCCAACTCGCGCTCATCAAACAGTCACTCCGTCACCGCTCCGGCGTCGAGATGCACACCGCTGATAAATTCCAGGGCCGTGATAAAGAAGTCGTGATACTGAGTCTTGTGCACAGCAACGACTCTAAAGTCGTCGGTGAGCTATTGAAAGATTGGCGAAGAATCAACGTTGCGTTGACGAGGGCGAGGACGAAATTACTTATTTTGGGAAGTAAAAGCACGCTGGTAGGTAATGATCTACTAAGGGATATGATAACCTTGATGGATCGAAGAGGCTGGTGCTACAATCTGCCGCCTGGAGCGTGCGAAGGGCATGTTTGGGAGGAGATGGCTACGTTGTCCTCTGGCAGAGGAAGCGCCGAGGAGAAGGAAACGATGGCAGTGGACACTAGCAAGTTTGCGCTGGGCAAGGGCAAGGAGAATATGCTGGGCAGAAGGATGCCAGCTAAGCAGGGAAAATTGAATATGCAAGCGCTGTTGGGGAGAAGGCCTGTGTTGAGGGATATTGTGAATGACTCGGCTTGAGTAAATAAGAAGTATCAAGGTTTTAATTTTAAATATTCATTGACTCATATTATATTCCAATATTATATTCCAATATAATATGTTGAGAAGAGATTTTCATCCGCGAGCAGCCGGCTGGGGAAAATTCTGTATGTTGAATATCGTAATATTCTAATATAATATCCCAACATTAAATCCTATGAAGAGATTTTCATCCGCAAGCACCCGAATCGGCAGCAAATTCTGCTGTTTTTCGATTGTCCGAGCACAGCGGCCACAATGACATGTCACAAGCATAGGAATAGCATTGAAAGAGTAAAAATGTGTACTATATTGATCTCAAGACATTGAAACTATGTCCCCGTGCCCATCATTGACCCTATATGAAAGACAAAAAGAAAACCCATTCCCCCAAAACTCCATCGCTGTGCCAGTATTTCCCAAGTAATGCCAAACTCCCTCCAACAAAGGAAAAGCCAACGGCGATGACGACCTAGATCCCCATCCTCCACATTCTCAATGCTGCTGTGAGTAAGGCGTCAGTGATGATGCTTGTGAGAAGTCGGGACGGAAGAGAAAGGCATACCTATTCCCACCACGGCACCAAGCCTCCAGCTCGGATCCCATCCTCACCAGGACAGGGCCGACAGATCCATCCCATTAATTGACAACGAACATCCTAGATCCCCATCCTCCACATTCTCAATGCTGCTGTGAGTAAAGCGTTATGGTGCCGGCGGAAGGCTGACGCGGGGATGGAAGAAGAAGGCATACCTATTCCTACCACGATGGTGAGCCACCAGGTTAGAACATACCCCCAAATTCAAAAAGGCCCGCATCATTCCCATCGATGTCCTGGTACCCAAACATGTCGTCAGGGTCCAGGGCTGCGGCTCCGGTCTCCACCGGCGGTGTGATGGCGGTCCACCGTGAACCTGGGCCGGTATATTCGTCGCCATGGTGGGCCGAGGCTCCCGCTGTTGAAGCAGGCGCGGCCACAAGGAAGTTGTCGATGACGGGCGACGTCAGTGCTGACGGCATTGAAGTCTGGTCGAGGGCGAGGTCGGAGTCGTCAGCGTGGGAGGAGCTGGCGATGTCGGCGTGTGAGGTAGGTGGCGAGGGCTCCTGTTGTCGCTGAGCGGGCTTTCTCGCCCGCCTCTTCTTCTCTTTCTCGGGGTCCTTGAATTTGTAGCCCGTCCTCGGTCTGCTGTCCAGGGCTCCCTTGGGGCGGCCTCGTTGCTTCGCCGGCGGCTGCTCGGCGTTCTTGTCCTTATTTTTGGCGCCTGGGGGTCGGCCACGTCCTCTCTTCGTGATGGCCGGAGGGTTGTTGTCGGCCGCGGGGGGGTGGGGAGCGGCCTGGAAGGGGGGGAGGCCGACCTGTTGGGCAAGCTCCGGAGGAGTAGGTTGGGGGTGTGCCCAGGGTTGAGGGAACGCATATTGGCCGTAGCCAACAAAGAAAGGAGGACCGGCGGAAGGCGGTGGTGGCGATGGAAGCTGAGGGAGAGGGCCGAAACCAAGGGGGAGGGCATACCCAGCGGTAGGGTATGCTGTATATTGACCTTCATAGGAAGGTCCAGCGGGATATGCATGGCCATGCTCCAAGCTATAGCCGGCCATGTTGTATCTGGAATCCATCTTAGTAACTTATAGACGCTTACTATGATGGTAATTAGAATGAGTGCTTGAAAGGGATTCTGAAAGTTGATTGATGGTGAGAATTTTGTCGAGGAGTATGGTCCCAGCGTGCATCAAATACTTGTGCCAAGTAGGGGCGCCATTTGGCTTCACCGTGAGTCAGTATATATTCGAATATCCAAAGGTTAATCGTTCGGTTAGGCTACGGCTATTGGCCAAGTAGGCTCGCCACAGGGAGCGGTATCCACAGTGCATCCTGAAGCATCCTGACTTTCCCTAGATACCGGAAAATGAGAGAAGTGGAGCTTCAGAGCATGTAGGGTAGTAACGAAAGTCTTCCGCATAAGGGTACACAACAGTGTCAGCGAGTAAAAGGAACATCTGATGAGGAAGAGAAGCAACAAAGACCATGACAGTATCGAAATATATATTTTTGTAGCAATCGAGAAAGGAGCCAGAGAGTTGCAAGTCTGCATGGATTAAATCATTTCCCACAAGACAAAACTCTTTCTCTCCCGAACGACCCCTTTTGGGTCGTCTAACTCTGCTAAAGTCTGACCTCGCTCCCTACTCGTCTTCCCATCAGACAGACACAATACAGTGTAACCACATTGGCGTGCCTCAGAGTCAATGCTGAAGCCATGGGCACTCAACGAAAAAAATGCTTGGCGCTGGCTTACCCCTTTCCCCAATTGGAGGCAATTCTCGCTGTCCACCGGGCGTTCTTAGTCTTCCACTGGAACCAGTAGCAAGCGAAACTCACCTGGCTTTCATAAAAAGGTTGCGGATCCACTGTGCGGGCAGCAGCCCTCTCCAGGTTACGCTTACCATATCGAGAGAATCAAAATACTCCCGTGAGTCACCTTGAGGACACGGCAGCCGGTACCGGCAGAGAAAGGGGTCGACAGAATCCCCTACGAGGATGCGAGGACTCTCGATTCCAAGAAGACTCAGCCATTCATACGTCTCCAGAGCCCAGTCTTGGAATGCATCATCGGAATTCGCCGAGAGCGCAGGATTCAAGTTGGGGAGAAGGACTGCTTTGTTCGTCCTCGTTTGCGGCGAAACAAGGGTCGTGACAGGATAATGCTTGGCAATTGGCCTTTCGATTGAGTCTGCATCACAGTCAATACCAGCCGTCGTATAATTCAGGTACGGAAGGTACGACTCACCGTCTGATAATTTCTCAAAATCATGAAACAGCCATGCCACAGACCGATTGAGCACATTCTTGAATGCCCACACGATCCTTTCGAAGGCCTTCTTGCCATGCAGCATGGAAGGTTGGCGAAGGTCAATCTCGATAGCTAAATGGTTAGTATGAGGGATCTCACGTGCCTTTGAGTGTCTGGACGAACATACCATACCTGGTCCTCAAATGCTTCCGTCCTCCATCAGAAATGACCTTTCCAATAAGTCCAGAGCACTCATATTGTTCTTTAGCGAGTTCAAGACGAAGCTGACCTGAGCAGGAAGCGAGAATGTCAGAAATAGGAGGCCACAACGCAGTCATACTTTGATAAACAGACCATCAAGGACATACCGTCTCTCAGAATGAATTTATCGTCTACACCAGCTCGGCCCTCGGAGAGCATCAAGATGTTGCCTTCGCGACACATGCAAATTAAGAAGCGGAACAACAACAGATACGGCGGCATTGAGCAGAAAGATATCTTGCGGAAGAGAAGGAGATTGAGGTACCAGTCTTGATATACGAGTTGAAGAAGTCTCCTTCAAGTAAAGCAGACAGCGACATGATGACTCGCGAGTATTGTAAATGACTTAAATTGTTGCTGACATTCTTCCAGATAAGATCATACAACTCTTCAGGGAGGAGTAGCTCAACCTACAACTTCTCCTCAGCATCGCTCACTCGCAAACTTCAGTGAGCAGTCATCTACCGTGTGAGTGAACGGCTGGTTCATGATCGCACTGAACGGTTGCTTCTTGCTTGGCGGTTGCTGAGGGTCTATCAACCTGGGCAGCCTTCCGATCGAGACAACAGCCTTCGACGGCGACATCTGAGATCTTGAAGAGCCAAACATCGCAATATATAGGTCGACTTGCGAATTATTCGGAATTATTGCGAGTGGAATAATTGCCAATAAAAGCGGGTCCACCCGTAGCCGAGAGTCACAAACTCAACCATTTCCTCATCTGGACAAGGAATCCATTGTCGCATTCACTTTGGACCGGTTACCATGCTCTCCTTGCGCACCCTTTGCCCTCTGCGGCTCACCTCGTGGAGGCTTCAGGAACAAGCTTGATTCGACGACATCTCCCCGAAGCTCTCTCGAAATTGTCGATCATGGCCCCTCCATATCCACGAAGACCAATAGCTAAAGATCGCTTCGCCGCCCTCTTCCCAACACTGAAGGCTCAGGCATACTATGACCCACCTCCTCGAGGCTCAGGCTCTCACACGTACGTCCACAGCTCTCTCGGTCCAGCCTAGCTCCCAGTGACCCTCTCGACAGCATCCGCACCTTAGCTTGGAGCCCAACTGGTCACCTCATAGCTACGGGCGCTGCAGATCGCACGTTGCGCATATGGAATCCAGACAAACCGCAGGTGAAAAACAGTACGGAGTTGAAAGGTCATCTCGGAGCTATTGAGAAGGTGGCATGGAATCCTACAAAGGAGGCGGAGCTGGCCTCCGTGAGCAGTGACGGAACGTGTAAATTCTGGGATGTGAGGGGCAAGACTTGCACCGCGACTGTGCAGCTAGGTGGAGAAGGCTTGACCATAGCCTGGGCAGGAGACGGCAGTGTGGTCATGGTCGGAAGCACTGTGAGAAAGGTACGGCTCTTGCGATTCAAATATCATGATTAATTACCTCTTGACGAGACTGAGACTTCATACAGGAAGGCGCCGACTATCTGGTCCCTATCACCGTCCACCCAACCCCCACCGCCAGCACACCCATACAACAACCTCTCCAAACGAACCAAGTGACCTTCAATCACTCCACACCACCCACCTACCTCCTCCTCACTCGCGGCGACGGCTCCGTCACCATCGCCCTCTACCCTTCCCTCCAAACCATCCACACCCTTCACGCTCATACCTCCTCCTGCTTCGCACTCGCCTTATCCCCATCCGCACGTTTCCTCGCCATCGGTGGTTCCGACGCGCTCATATCGCTCTACGACACTACAGACTGGGTATGCAAACGGAGCCTGACGAGCGCGACGGGTCCGGTCAAGAGCGTCGGGTTCAGCTTCGATGGAAGCTTCGTGGTTGGAGGCGATGATGAGGGGAAGATGTTGGAGGTGGCGCATGTGGAGAGTGGCGAGTGTGTGGGGAAGATTGAGACTGGCGGTGGTGCTGGGGTTGTGGTGTGGCATCCGGGACGGTATTGGATAGCTTATGCTGGGGAGGGAGGGGGGTTGAAGATTCTGGGAGCGGCTGGTGGACAGATGTGAGGGCTGAAGCTGTCTTATGAATGTCCTCATGATGCTGCAGTCAAGGGGGAATCCCGGGCATGCTAGACTGCTGGAATTTTCACCCACGATAAATAATATCTACTTATTTTCCCTCCTCACCTTATTGAAATCCTATTCCATAGCCCCAAGCAAATCAAAACCATTGATCTTTCAACTATGCCTTATGAATCCCTCTCCACACCCCAACTCTCGCTTCTCACCGTCCTCTCGTAGCATACTTGTTGATCCTACAGTTCACCCCACTCTTGCACACGAGTAGGTGTGCAGACACCATTTCTCATCCTCTCATACTACTAAAGGACGCAATAGGAGAAGAGGTTGGATGGTTTATATACAGAACTGAGCTATGTAAGGTACTGTAGCTGGCTGGGGTGATGTGGGAAGTAAATACACTAATTGGCTTGTGTTCTAACTTAGCTAGTGCATTTTCGATGATTGTTGTGTGCATGTGTGATCGATATCTGAGCGAGTGAGATAGAGAGTGAGAGCAGGGAGAGTATCCGGAGTGTTGTGGACGTTGATGTGGGCGTTGATGTGGGCGTTATCTTGACGGTGATGTAGTAAGGGGGGTTTTGTACATGGAGGTTCACAAATGGGAGAACCAAAATATACAGTTGATTTGTGACAGTAGATGGGGAAGTATATGTATGTCGCGTTTATTAGAAATTTGTCTGGATTGGTTGGTAGATAAGAAAGCGAATCTACTTTTGCAAAAGGCACTCCATAGAGAAGTGGTTGGTGAGAGGATTCTTATGTGACAAGGCGAACAATACATATGAGTGTGAGTGGGTAGACAAGACCTAGTTCGCGACGTGTAGGGGAGGGTTCGGTATAGACAGACATGACGACGTTGAAACGCGAGGAGTGAAAAATAATGGTTGCAACGCATGGGACTTCAAGATGCATTCGTCGATAAAGCATTTGACTGTGCCACGAGCTATGCACATGCGGGCCCATGTCCAAAGTGGAGCCATCTCTATGGAAATCCAGCCAATGTAATGCCAAAGCCCGATCGCAGACACAGAGCTTGCAGAAGCCAATATGAATCAGCCACCCTACTTTGCTCTAAGGCTCTACTTACCATTGTCATCAAGCTCCTTCGATCCCGATTGTATACCTTACCCGTCATTAACGCAGATGCAAAAGAGCAACTCCCACATCCCAGCAGCGCCTGATACAGATATAATGATGCTGCACTGGTGTGGTAGTAACAATGCTAAGGATGGATGCAGGGGGATGATGAGTGCTAGACACACTAATGTCCTGCGAGTCATGTACAGCAACTTCATCCAAATTTTTATCGTGTCGCGGAAAAGGAAATTCGGAATTTAGATGACTGAGGACTATGATTGGAATCGCCACATGCGGTCGTTGCACGTCTCCGTTCATCATCCTTTGTTATTGTGAAGGTTTACAGAGCCAAAGCTAGTCGTTGTCGTTGGGTGAGAGCCGCTGTCAAGGTAGAGATTGTGATACTTCTTGGCCCATTGGCGTGTGAGTATCGACGCTGACAATTGCGGTAAGCGCTATATTCGTAGAAACACAGGATACTTTGTGACACACCTTTGAGGAATTTCTTGCTTGCGTACTTCTTGAAGAAGGCTTCATGGGCGACGGGTCCATAGAGGTAGTCGACCATCAACAGAAATACTGGCGATATCTCCTCCTCAGTGTAGCCAGAATAGTGAGCGAGAGTAGCATCCTACGCCGGTCAGCAAGTTTTGCGCTGTGTGGGTAGGAGTCGGAAAGACTTGCCCATTCGCCTCGTTCAAGAATCAATCGTGCCAGGAACATTGATGCAGCTGCAATGTGACTTGGGTGGTACTCCATCAACCTATGATCGAGCAAACTGATCTCGAGCAGATATTTTCCGAGTGTGCGGGTCTGAATGTCATAATTGTCTGCTTTCGAAATTCTCCGGAGGAAGTTCATGGGGTTTGGGTAGCTCAAGTCATAGTTGAGGGCTTGCAGGACGAATCGCTCTGCCTTCAGAATCTCTCCCTCCGTGAAACCGTCGTCGGCTACGTGCTTGAAGTTGGAGACATGCGGCGAGAGCACCTCTTCGTATTTTGATGCAATGAACATGGCCGTGATGCCAACCAATTGTAACTTCTCTAATTCAACGACCCGGACCGAAAGGAACCGATCGATGATATTGATGGCGAGGAACATAGTTTCGGGCAAAAGGTGGAATCGAGTATGGACCTCTATTAGCCAATCGACGAGAACACCGCGTAAGTGCCACTCCAGGTGGTCTTGGTGAGCCATGTAGTCTGGGTTGGGCATTGTCGCCTCCTCAAGGACTTTGAGGTATTCGAAGATCTCGCCAACGTACTCTGCCACCATGAGAGGGTCTTCATAATCTTCGGCGTCTAGGTCTTGGACGCCTTCAGCGGATTGTGGTTTCACATCAGCCTCATCTTGGTAAGTTTCTTCAACTACGACGGCCTTCTTTGTCTCGACCTTTACCTGCTCTTCCACTTGAACCACTGCTGCCTTTTCCTTGGGTGGCTCGTTTTCGGAGTCCGCCTTGTCCTCTTTGCTTGACGGCTGGCTACCTGTTGAGCCTGTATTCCTCTTCTTAGCTGCTCCAGCCATCACACCGGAACCGCTGGCGGGACGCTTCAGCTCAACGGTAGCTGGTCTCTTGTTGGTGTCCTTAGTACCGAGGATGGATCGGGCAGAGTTCGTACGTGAGAGCTTCTGTACGCCAGCGGTCGGAGCAGCCTTTGAGACCAGTCCAGCCTTCCCATTCACGGCCTTTTTGCCGTCTTTCGAATCGACCAGCTCATTCTTGGTGACGTTGCTCACGTCGCCTAATGCTGCGCGCTTTCGTTGTCCTGCTCCAGTGGTCAAGACATTGGATGCTGACTTCTTAGTCGCCAAAGCTTTCTTTGGCATTGCTCCACCAGCCAGGTCACCTGGCACTGTCAATGCCGATGCCGCGGCCTTAGCCCGCGTAAGACGTGTTGTGCCGCTGTTCTCGTCATTCTCGTTGTTTGCAGCACGCCGCCGTATCGATCGTGCCTGTTGCTGTAAGGTCAGCATTTGTCAGGCCAACCTCAAAATGGAAGCCAGAGATCCGCCCACTAATAAAGTAGGCGAGGTCGCGTCCGCTGGCGATGCAATAACTCACTGGAGGCATTGTTTTGTATGATGCAGAATCTTAACCACCGGATAGCTTCTGGTAATTATTCTGCCAGGTCGAGTAGGCTCCAGAAACAAGGCCTGCGTGGTATAGCTGGGGGAGTGTCTGTTAATCCTGTGTTAGCTGAATTGCGATCGCCGGATTATGCACAAGTTGACGTACTACACCGACGAGTATTAGGGGTGTCGGAAGGATCTAGATTGTATCTGGTGAAGATGCTTCTGCTGGTCCAGGCTTAGAGCTTGGTATCATCAAAGCCAAGGCCTTGTTCAGACAGTTGTATATCGGCTCGGATTTGATTCCTTAAATCCCGAGCTTGATGACCTTCATGAATAGTGCATCAAGCGATGTCCCGAGGTCTTGAATCAATTCGAAGAAGGATGGTGGAGGTTGAAGATGGGAGGTGTGGAGGCGGAGCGTGAAGGTAAACAGTACGCACGCCTGCGGCCGTGTCTCTGCGCTAAGTGGGGATTGGCGTTTAGAACAAATGTACGGGCTGCACCAGGGTTTTTGTAAATACAATGCAATTGCAGATCAATGCTGCCAAACACTGTAGGAGGAACAGATTGAGATGTAGCGTAGGATGTTGGAAGACATGCAGTTTTCAGTACAGTATCAAAGCAACTGCATTTCTCGAGTTCCCGAGAGCCAAGATTTCCCATGGCAACAACGCGGTCATAAGGAGCTATGCCTGTTCGAACGATGACTAAGTGAGATCGAGACCAGCCAATGGTAAGCCTGCATGATAGAGACTGTCAAGGTTCTGCGGCCTTCGTAACGCTCAATCTATTCGAGTGGATTCATATCATTGTAGCCATGCTACAGACACGGTTACTTATTCGTCAGCCACTGCAGCGCCAGCAATGCCTTCACAACCTCTCCCGTCGATTACACCCTACAGAAATCCTCCCTCCTCCAGAGGCAGGCAAAGTCATGAATCAGACGCTCGGCGTCCAGTCACATCTTAGCCACACTCCAGAAGAAAAGAATGCTGCTATTCTCCGAACTTATAAACCGCGGACGCCGGGTCTACGGCATCTCAAGCGACCGATCAATGATCATTTGTATAAAGGACGACCGTATCTCCCGTTGACAATGGCAAGGAAGGGTCAGCATATTGGAGGGCGAAACTCCCATACAGGCAAGATTACCGTCCGGCATAGAGGTGCCGGAGCTAAAAGGAGGATACGAACGCTTGATTACCAGCGACTGAATCCTGGGAAACATCTAGTGGAGAGGATTGAGCATGACCCAGGTCGGAGTGCACACATCGCTTTGCTCAGCCGGACTGAGGGTCAAACCAAGAGCTATTCATACATTGTCGCGCCCCAAGGGATGAGGGCTGGAGAAGTGATCGAAAGCTTCCGACAGGGAATTCCGGACTATTTGATACGAGAACTGGGGGGAACCGCAGATGCTGGTATGATAGCGGCCAAGACGGCCTTCAGGGGCAATTGCATGCCACTACATATGATACCTCCGGGAACAATCGTTTACAACGTAGGACTGAAGAAAGGCAAAGGGGCACAATTATGTCGAAGTGCAGGAACGTTCGCAACGGTAGTCAGCAAAGGTGAAGGAGATCCCAAAAAGGCCGTGTACGTCGAGGTCAAGTTGAAAAGTGGAGAAGTACGAAGGATACACAAAGACTGCTGTGCAACAATTGGAACGGCAAGCAACGTCAACTTCAATAGACGGCAGCTCGGGAAAGCTGGAAGAAAAAGATGGTTGGGTATTCGTCCGACTGTTAGAGGTGTTGCAATGAACGCATCAGATCATCCCCATGGTGGTGGTCGAGGGAAATCGAAAGGCAATGTCCACCCAGTCAGTATCTGGGGACAATTGGTACGTAGCATCAACGGTCCTCATCTTTTTAGTCTATCATCTAAACCATTCTCTAGACCAAGAGCGGCTACAAGACGCGAAAGAAGTCGAATATAAACAGATATGTGGTTACTCCCCGACCACGGTCAGAAGGAAAGAAGGCGAAAGCAAAGAAGAAGAGAGCAGGATAGAGAGAGTTGATTTAATTGCATGGTCTGAAGCTATTCATCGAGATCATCCTGTTTCAGTCAGATGTGCTTGTGAAGCCCATTTCGAGGGACAGCGAGCACAGTCTTGACCCTCACTACCATAGCGTTGGCACACCCCCATGTGAATTGGCTTCATCACATAGCCACGGTAGATTGCCGTCCCACGGCAGTAACGCTCCATTGCAGATAAGATATCTAACAAGAGGGAAAGAGGGCAGTGAGTGCAGAGCAAAACTTGGCTATGGCCAAGAAAGGCTTGCTCTGCACCAAAGCCTGCTGAAACCAGGTATATCAATCATGTATATACTACATGAACCATCTTTGGGGTATGAATGTGAAACATGCAGAGGTTGATTAGCGACCACAGCGCGATTATTCCCTTCGTAACTCGTATTCGTACCCTTCACCGTCTATCTCTGATGATGGCGGGTAAATGTGCTCTGATTGGTTGCTTTTGCAGTGCTGAGTCTCTCAAACTAATGCTTGGCGCAGAGGGTCACTCCAGACGACGATAAAGTTATGAATACCTCATTTCTCGTCTCTGTAGGCCCATCCTCTTAGATCTTGTCAATCCTGAGAGTCTGCACATTGTTGATATAGTATATTTGCCAATGCCTCACAGTCCAGGCATCGTCGACGACGGCTACTTCAACGACCTCACCAGGCAGCCACATGCGGGATCCAGAGATCTAGATAGTCCACATGATGCTATCGCTAACGGCGAAGACAATGGCCCTCCGAAGACGAAGCGGATAGCATGCGTTCTGTGCCGAAGGAGAAAACTCAAATGCGATGGGAACAGACCAAAGTGTGCGACCTGCGCACGGTTGGGACACGATTGTATGTATGATGAAGTACGGCGAAAGAGTGGACCGAAGAGAGGATATGTCAAGGATTTGGAGGCGCGCCTTGGTCCGTATACTGTCTCTTCCATGTCATAGACCTCAAATTGATATAGTTGGCGGCCTACAGCCCAGGTGGAAACACAGCTCAACAAGACGAAAGATAGCAAGAAAGCCAAGTCAAGCGAGCCGAAACCCTCGTTCCTGAACCCCGATGCCGACTCACTCTTCTCCTCAAGTTTCCGGCTTGGAACGGTTGCGGACACGCCTTCTCGGCCTGCAGATGCACCGCCGACATCACGACAGCCAGCGATCCCAGAAGGACAGGGATACCCGTCTATGCCCGATGTCATTGACACGGCTTTTACGCTGCCAATCTCGAGTATGTCTGCAGACACGAGACCACTTTCACAGATGATGGACGGCATGGCTTCGAATACGATGCCAGATCCACAGATGATGGAAAATTTGGACCTGGGTCTTGATGCAACCTTTTCCTGGGAAATGATTGGTCTCGGGCTGGAAGAGCCAATGCCCATGCAGGAAGCAATTGACGAATTGTATGTATGGGATGCAATTTGTGCCCATCTCACGCACTAATACTATCATAGGACCGATATTTACTTCGAAAAGATACATCCATCTCTACCAATGCTCCATAGATCTCGATATCAAACATCCATGTGCCTGGCTCCTGACAGGCGTCCTCCAATATGCCTTCGTTACATTATGTGGTGCCACGCGGCTGGAATCACAGATAAATACATGCATCACCAAGATATCTTCTACAGACGAGCTCGGAAGTACATCGAGATTGACGAAATGAAAGGTCAAGGAGAAGCATTTGTTTCCCTTGCCCACGCTCAAACTTGGTCGCTCCTATCTGCCTACGAATTCAAGATGATGTATTTCCCAAGAGCTTGGATGAGCGTTGGCCGAGCAGCTCGTATGGTTCTCATGATGGGGCTGAACAGGGTCGACGGCGTCGGCTTAGATGTCAAGCAATGCCTACCGCCGCCAAGGGACTGGACGGAGCGTGAGGAACGAAGGAGGACTTTTTGGATGGCTTACTGTGTCGATAGATATGCCAGCATCGGGACAGGCTGGCCAATGAGTATTGACGAGAAAGATGTAAGCAGCTTCTGCCATAGTCGGAAAGCAACTAGATAAAAAGCGACACTGACCCAAG
>JAABUK010003905.1_pt1 | contig 24764 bp, 13 predicted proteins | sample 5559141 | NCBI WGS metagenome assembly JAABUK01 (sample SAMN10711869, study PRJNA513367) | rock metagenome | isolation source: Antarctica rocks | place: Antarctica: Victoria Land, Pudding Butte nord | collected 2016-01-03 | reverse complement strand
CATAATGCTGCTTTGATGCACGGGTTTTGAGGGCTCTTGCCATTTATATTTGCACTTTATAAGGCAAAAGTTATGAAAAACTATTAACTCTATTGAACTTTATAGTTTTTCAGCAGACCCTAATTAAGAGTTCAAAAAACTGCTGAATTAAGTTCTTAATTCAGCAGTTTTATTTACATTATTGATGTTATTGCTGCTTCTTCTCCCTCTATCTTTAGAAAAATAAAGGAAATAGTATAAAAATGAAAATGTTGTTACTAAAGCTTGGCTTTGCTATTTTCCTGTAAATACTGCGGTTGTTTATTTTTATTTTAAAGCTGTAACTGATTTCATTCAGACAAGTACACTATTTTAAACCTTTTTGAGCAGTTTTACACTTTATTGTTTTTTATTTTAAGCAAAACGAACCTATTTCACCCACATTTTTTCAAGCTCCTTAATGTAGTATCCTCCCACCACGCTTCTCGCCTGGAATCCGACCTGTTTGCCGTCAGTAGTTTCATGCCAGTCGCTTAGCGGCACTTTCGATGTCGTTTGTGTTGCATACATATACACCGGAGTTATTAATGATTTGAAATCCTTTTCATTTTTTGCCAAAGTTGCTGTCCAGGTAATCCAGTCAGACTTGGTGTAAGTTTTTCTGCTGTCTAATGGTAATCCGAACTGATTTTGCTTATTTAAATAATAGGCTACTTCTTTGTCATATACCTGCTGCGGAAATAAATGTAAGCCCAACAGTTTGTCCCAAACCATATTGTATTTCTGGCTCCAGGTATTTTTATTATCAAAAGTTAAAGAGTAATGATCTCCTGCATCTGCCAGTGTCATCCATTTTGTTGCCATGTCTTTAGCCATGGCTTTGTACTTTTCGGCTGTATCTTTTTTACCCAGCATCTCTGCCAGCATACCATAGCTGCCGACCCCGGCGATTGCTTTTACAGACAAGTTTGCATTTCTTGCCAGGTGCCCGGCAAAGTCATCAGTGCATAGCTGGTTGGCAGGGTCAAGGCCTTCTTTTGCAAGATAATTTGTCCAGGTAGTTAGTGTTTGCCAGTGCTTTTGGGCATATTCAGCATTACCCTCAGCTTTAGCTATCGCTGCAGTAAGTATCACCATATTGCCACTTTCTTCTACCGGCATGCCTTCGCCGTATGTTTGCCCGTTTGCAATAGGATAAGTGCCTAAATCATGTGCAGCAAAAGAGTTTGTCCACCTGCCCGTTTCGCTGAACTCGAATATGCCATTCAGCATGCCTTTTAATAAATCAGGATTATATACCAAAAACAATGGTGCCGAAGGATACGTAACGTCTACGGTATTAACAGAGCCATTGCTGAAATTTTCTTTAGATAAAAATAAAATTTCTCCCTTGGGGCTTTTTAAAAGTTTGTGTGCAGAGATAGCCTGCCGGTAAGCCATAACGCATAATTTGCCATAATCCTCTCCGCCCGCATTTACCGCATCAGTATATACTTTAGTATCTGCAGAGTCGCATTTGGAAAGTATACTGGTATAACCTGATGAAGCTTTTTCCAACTCATTTTCGATAGTTGAAGAATTGTCTTTTTTCCACCAGGGTTTGAGATTTTGCTTAAAATATTGCATTGAATACAAGTCATCGTAACCAAGCATTACCATCTTTTCTTTATCGCCGGATCCTATTTTGCCAAACGGAATAACTGTATTGAGCCACAAATTATCTCCCGTAAGAACCGGCGCAGCCGGTAAAGAAGAAAAAGCAGTTTGATTAGGTGTAATGCTTTGTATTGCATTTGCAGACTTTGGCGCGGCAACGTACATATAACCCCAATCTATGCGCAGGTTATCACCTTTTTTTTGCAACACAGGTTGCTCCACCGTACCTGCTTTTAATATATTTAAATTTCCCGAGGCATACTTTTGAGCCCTCACTTTTTGTTCGGGTTCATTTACGGCAATAGCTGTGGAAGCTCCGAAGTACACCTGCGCGTCATGCGTTTTATTGTCGTTGGAATGAATTTTAAAAGATATATATGACACCGGGCGAGACAGCAAATCAAGATCATTCATAATCAAAGGCGAAGTAAAAGTGACCGCAACATCTGCGGGACCGCAGGCAAAAGTATAAACGGTTTGGGTAGCTTTTACATCTACGCTTTTCTGCTCTGCCTGCAGTACGTTTGCCCCTGACTTCAATGCAGGTTTATTGGCAAGTCCTGCATCTAACCATGCGCCTCCGGCGGTGTTGGCACAATGTATGGCAAGCACATTTTCACCTTTTTTCAACTGCGACTTCAAAGCGTTATCTATAGGAAAATCTTCTACTCTATGATTGTAACAGTCGCAGGTGTATATTTCTTTGCCATTCAGATACACTTGCACATTATCATCATGGCGCAGCTTCAGATACAATTGGTTAATATTTACATCATTCATCACGAATGATCTCCTTACCCATATATCTTTGCTTGTCCACAAAGTAGTTTTGTGCCGGCTCGTATCATTGCTGAAAGGAGCGGTTGTTGTCTTCCATGCCTTGTCATTAAAATTTGCATTCATCCAGCCATCTGCAGGTTCTGATTCGGTATATTTGCATTGATATGGCTTTTGGGCTGCCGCAGGCAGCACCGTCAGTAACGGCTGCTCATCCTTTCCCATAAAACGATACGTTTTGCCATCAACTCTTATCATCCCAATCATAGATTGATTTGTGCCTGTCCAGTGCTTAGTCGCAGACTCGTTTAGTTTATCTGTAAAAGACCATAAACTAAAATAAGGATCATGATTTATTAACGGGTAAGCGGGCGCTTTATCAACCTGCGCCAAAAGCTGCTGGCCGGCCAGCAAACAAAATAACAGTTTTGTAAGTTTTGAACAATTCATAGGTTTTATTTAATCGTTTTTATTGTAAAAGTAAGCCTCCGCTGATAGGAAATTTTATCGGCTTTTCAAAGAGTTTAATATTATTCTTCCTAAGTCAGTTTTTTTAAGCAACTGTTTTTTTGGGTACGGGCATTTGTATTTCTATGCATCTCCTGTTGCGTCGCACTCTTACCTACCGTTAGGACACAAGTTGAGATGCTAAGTTTTGAAATAATTAAGCAGCAATAAGGGTAAATTTTGCTCCAATGGGAGCAGCATGTTTGTAGCAAAAAAGAGATTTTTCAGTTCTTTGCTCCATAGGAGCTACCCAAAAGAAGCAGAAAGGGAAGCACCTACGGAGCTTAATAAACATTTTCTTAAAAATATTCTACAAACAGGATGCTCCCTATGGAGCAAAAATACAAATTTAAAAGATGTGTCCACACGGTAGCTCTTGTACAGCAGCAATACACTAGCTTTTTTCAATTTTTGTTGCTTTAAACCTTTTTAATGACTATTTCTTACTTGTCAAAGAGTCAATCAGTTTAACCTCATCTTCTTTGTAAGGTGTTCCGTCAGGCCTGAAAATATCATGGAACCAGAGTTCAGGCTCACGGCCATCGGGCATGGGATTATCCCACGCATAAATCGTATTTGTTTTACCCATTACAAAACCCCAGTTAATTGCCCCGATATTATTTTCTTTCAGTAATGGCATTATATTGTCAAATCTGCTGCCTCTTATGCGCGCCATATATTCTGTACAAATAAGCGGACGTCCAAACACTTTTAAGCTGTCTATTGCTTTTTGATGTAAATCTTCTTTTTCATAATTGTGATAAGTGATAACATCATCGTTTTCAAACTGAAATTTATTCAGCTTTTTCAAATCATTGTTCCAGACACCAGCAGAAAGCGGTTGGTCAGGATTAACCTGCCTTCCCCATTTGAAAATATTTGCAAGCAAAGGCAAACTTTTATTGCCAGCCTTTTCATTTCCAGGCTCGTTATATACATCCCATAACAAAATTCTTTTATCATGCCTGAAAGAAGTCATCATGTCTTTTACATATCTCTCTAAAGAGACGGTTAAAGTTGGCTGATCATAATATAGTTTTCCAGGGTCTTTAACCCATCCGGAATTATGAATACCTGTTTTAGGTGCAGGTTGCGGACCAGCCTTATAAACTGGATTCCAGCAGTCGTCAAAAAACACAAACATTGTTTTAATATGATGCCTGTTGGCAATCGAAAGGTATGTATCCACTCTTTTCTTAAAACCAGCCGGATCAACCTGCCAGGCCACGTGATGTAAAAAAACGCGCATGAGATTAAAACCAATTCCTTCCGCGTAGCCCAGTTCGCGGTTAATGGTTGCTGTGTCAAAAGTTTCTTTTTGCCACATTTCCAACTGATTAATAGCAGTGCTCGGAATAAAATTGCTTCCCCGCAACCATCCTTGTTTACTGTACCATTCATTCGCCTTTTGTTTGCTCCAGACAGGTCTTTGCTTCTGTGCATTTACATCACAGACTAATAAATAAGATGAGGCAAAAACCAATAAAACAATTTTTTTCATTTGTAATTAATTTATGAACTCTAAAAATGACATTTTATATCGCTTATAATTCCGCTTCACGTTTTCTCTGCGCCAGCTTTGCTTTTCTTCACGGTTAATATTTTACCGCAAAGTACGCTAAGGCCACAAAGAAAAGCCGCAAAGGAAGTTATTAGTTTCCTTACTTAGTGCTTAGCAGCAGAAAAAACAGCTATTGTTTTTACTACAGTTTCTTTTCACTTTACCACCGGCAAAGCTGAGATACGTAATCTTGCCGCGCCCATCGGTATCAACTCTATCTGCTGTTCTTTGGTAGTAACGGCTACGGGGCTTTGAGGCAAAGTATCACACAAACCATATTTATCCAATGTCCACTCCGGGATAATTTTACCTTTCGCTTTTAAAGCTATCGGTGTTGCACCAGGAGTAAAAGGATAGTTATCAGACGGCCATGGCTTTTTAATGATCTCAAACTGCTGGTTAAGGGGTTTATCGTTTAAAACCAACCCATAGTTCCACAGGCCTGCCGGGTAGATTTCGTAAGCGGGCCATTTAGATGGATCTGCTGTTGCCTGCCATTTAGAATCGCCGATAGCCGATTTTTTACTGTCCATTAAACGATATGACTCGGCAATATTTAATGAAAAGGTAAGCGGTCCGTAATTTATACTTACACTGTTCTTATTTTTCTCCCATGTATCCTTTTTAAGCTGCATAGGCAAAACCAGTTCGACCACATCGCCCTGTTTCCACTTCTTTTCTATTTTTGCATACGAACCGGCTTTGAGAGGTACATTCATCGCTTTGCCGTTTACCATAACATTAGCTTTGTCGCACCAGCCCGGTATACGCATGTATAGCGGAAAATCAACGTCACTTTTTGTGCTTACCTCAATTTTTATATGCTCGTCAAAAGGGTAATTTGTTAACTGCTTCAGCGTTACGCTTTGCCCTTTGCCCGCACCAGCTTTTGCTGTCACTTCACTGCTGTTATATAAAATGGCAGCGATGCCATTATCAGGTGTGGCCATCCAAAGGTGCTCTGCATAATAAGGCCATCCCTGGGAATGATTGTGCTGGCAACAACGGCTGCTGAACGGGTTCATCATCAGAAAGGGACCTTCGTTCTGAATGCCGGGCGCATGATTGCGGCTGTCGCTCATAACCATATTAGGAGCGGTGAGATATCGAAGGCTTTTAAAATCGGGCATCACAGCAGCGGGATAAGTATTGAAAGCAACATTTTCACAGTTATCAGCCCACATCGGGTCACCGGTTATCCCGGTTAGTATTTCATCTGATGCCATTTGCTCAACCATACCGCATGTCTCTACCGCCTGTCTTGGATCGTCGTAACCTTTGCGGGCATTTTCATCCGCGCCAAACATACCGCCGGGAACCTGGCCGTATATATTTCTGACTAAAGAAAAATCATTATAAGTAGCATTGAGAAAACCGGTGTCTTTGGCCTGCATATAATAAGTGGCGGGTTCTCTGAAACACTCTGCTATATTTACATTATGCCAGTTGGGCAGGTTGTTTTTTTGAGACCAGTCAGCAGTGTTCCTGTGAATTTTTTGTGCAAGATCAAGTAAAAATTTATCGCCCGTGCGGTTGTATAACCAATAAACGCTGTAGAGATTATCACCGCCGCGGCTGTTTTCCCAGTATATCTTCAAAAATTTTTCGTCGGGCACTGTCATTTGCCATTTAAAATATTTTGTCATAAAAGGGATAACACGGGGATCCTTACTGTATTCGTAATAAGACTGCATGCACCAAAGCATAATCATATTTGGCCAGAGATCATACGTTTCACCTTTGTTTTCCTGGTGCTGGGTCTCGACCATGTGTGGGCCAAAGTATCCGTCAGGCCGCTGGCTTTGAAATGCTTTATCAAGCCACAATTTTGTCTCAGTAATGATTTTCTGATCATTAAGAATATACCCCATATCACCATAACCCTTCAGCCAGTAAGGCACTTCTTCCCAGCCATGGTCACCCTTTCCGTTGCCGCTAAACCAGGCATTATTGTTTTTATCGAGCCAGGCGCTTATTTCACCAAGCTTGCCGGTCAGACCATCACGTTGCAACTCAAGATATTTTAAAATCCATCCCTTAGGCTCTATACTTCCTGCCGGTAATTTTATAAAATTCAGCGGAGTTAAAGGCGCTCTGTTACCGGTATAATAACTATTTGAAGAAACCTTTGACGGACGTTCGACATTCGTAACTTCAATACCGGCTTTCTGAGCATATAGATTATAAAAACCAGTAAAATAAAAAAGGCCAAAAACAAATAAGAATTTTCTCATTTTATATTTTTAAAAAACGTTTTGAGAGATGAATAAATCACTTTTAATGCTGTTTAATTTAAAGCCTGATGTTGGATAATGCTGTTTTTTATTCCAATTGTCTGCAGGAAATCAAATTTCTTTTATTTGGTTTACTTTGTTTTAATCTTTTATTACTAATGCAGCAATTTTAACAGAGCTTTTCCAACTTACAGGATTTACCCAGCCCGTATTTAAAGCAGCTCTATAAAAGATTATGCGGCAAATACACTCAAAAATTCCCCTTGTTATTGATTTTTAGCAGCAAGGGCAGGATTATATAATCTGCTGTTTACCTCTTTTAATTTTGTTGCGGGCACTTTCATAACTTTTCTGTCATACGTCATAAAACCATTTGTTTCTACCTCTACATCCGTAGTCTGTGTGTAAACTGCAGCAGATAATCCTTGTTTTATCAAATCTTCCAACCTGGTCACAAAAGAAGAATATGTCTGGAATAAAGTATCTGCATTTGTAAAGCGTTTGTAGCCCCAGTTACCTTTTTCTATCCATGTATGACCTTCTACGGGCAAACCTAAACCGCCAAATTCACCTAAAACAATGGCTTGCTTTGCCCCGAATAAATCTGGTCTTGGCATGGCTGGTTCAGGGTAATTGTGCAAATCAACAATATGACCTGCCGGGTAAAAGTTTCCGCCGCTGGCACTATTCACCAAACGTGACGGGTCCTTTTTCATCGTCCAATTGGCTATCTCGACAGTTTTAAATTGTCCCCACGCTTCATTAAAAGGCGTCCATACTACTATGCAGGGAAAGTTATATAAGTCATCAATAATTTTATTCCATTCTTTGCGGTAATAATTTTCCGACTCCGGGGTACGATCTTTATCTGTAGCCCTGTCAATAACTCCGGGCCTGTTTTCCCAATGATTTCCAAGATCGCCGCTTGGCATATCCTGCCACACGAGCATCCCTAACTTGTCACAGTAATTATACCATCTTGCAGGCTCAACTTTAATATGTTTTCTAATCATATTAAATCCCATTTCTTTCGTTTTTTCAATGTCAAACTTCAGGGCTTCATCGGTAGGTGCTGTATACAATCCGTCAGGCCACCACCCCTGATCCAGGGGACCAAACTGAAATACAAATTTGTTGTTTAACATCATCCTTTGTATACCTTTTGAATCAGCCGCAATAGAAGTTTTGCGCATAGCGAAATAGCTTTTTACTTCATCTACAACTTTTCCATTGCGGACTACAGAAACAATCAAATCATATAAAAAAGGATTATCCGGAGACCACAGTTTGGGATTACTGACTGTAAGTGTTGCTGCTGTATTAGCATTCGCTGTTTGTTCTGTTACCTTGTTTGTACCGTCCCAAGCTGATACTTTAATCATGTCTCCGCTTTGAAGGTTTTGAACATTGGCGGTTACAGTTAAAGTTTGTTTATCAATATCAGGTGTTTGCTTTGTGGAAGTAATGTATGTTTTTGGTACTGCCTCGGCCCATACTGTTTGCCAGATGCCTGTTACAGGCGTATACCAAATTCCTTCAGGATTTTTTACCTGCTTTCCCCGCGGCTGAGGACCATCGTCGGTGGGGTCCCAGACTCTTACTTCAAGCTGCTGGTTTCCTTTTTTGATTGCAGAAGTGATATCGAAAGAAAACGGATCATACCCCCCTTCATGTGTTCCGATTTTTTTGCCGTTTACATATACTCCTGTCTGCCAGTCCACTGCTCCAAAGTGAAGCAAAAGATTTTTGCCTTTCATATCAGAAGGTAGAGTGAACATGGTTTTATACCAGAGTATACTGTCTTTTCCCACTGTTTTTCCAACTCCCGACAGTGCCGACTCTACCGCAAACGGAACAAGTATTTTTCCCTGGTATGCAGCGGGCGCTGCCTCTGCTTTTGGAACAATAGCATAATTCCAGAGACCATTCAGGCTTTTCCAGTTGCTGCGAACCATTTGAGGACGCGGATATTCAGAAAGCGGATTTGCAGGATTTACTTTATCAGCCCAGGGACTTGTAATTTTATTACCGGCAATTTTCCAGGCGGATTGCTGCGAAAAAGCAGAATGAAAAGCAGATAACACGACAATACAAATCAGAAAAACTTTTTTCAATTTATAACTATTTAAAAGTGGTGAATGTAAAATCTGATACCGAATACCCCTTAAAACAAAAACCTGCACCAGGGGTTTAATTTGGTGCAGGATATATTGTACAAGTTGATCAGGATTTAAAAATAATTGTATTAAAAAACTACAATTGTATTTGCATTTCATTTATTGCTAAAATTATTGCTAAAAATAAAATACAATATGAAATATTAAAACTGGATTTTTTGAACCGGCGAAAATATCATGTCTTCAACACCAGCGATTTTAACTCCTATCCGTGCAAAAACATAATTTTGTGTTGGTACAAATACAGGCACTTTTACCCTTAAAGAGATATTATTAAGATCAGTTATAGCAGAACCGGATAAATCAGTCGAAGCGATCCTATCTCCTCCTGATACAAACTGCGTTTTATTGATGTAAAGACTCACCCGGTCTATACCTTTTTGATTAATTGTATCAGTAATTATCTTTTCAAGGTTAAAAGTAGCTGCGACTGAAGTGTCAGCAGGAGCAGGAGTCATCTGAGGTGTTCTGATCATATAATAAGGAGTTACCTCAAGATCTAAAGTCTGATTGCCTTTTAGAGAAATAGCAATGGAATCAGGCGCTCCGGAGGCTGTCTTGTTCCATATAAAAGGTCCTTGCCCGTTGGGAATGATCAATTTATAATCGCCATCAAAAAGAAGTTGGGAATAAGTGCCATTCTGTGCGAAAGAAGAACCGATAGCGCCAACTTTACCAAAACCGTACTGGTAAAGCTCATAAGGAACCTGGTCTCTTTCAACACCGATCGAGTCGCCCTTATATAGGAGCCGTCCGCTTAAAGTGGAAGAAGGCGCTGCATAATTATCTTTTTTACAAGAAACGGCAGCAGCACATAGTACAGAAAAGTAAATATACAGAAACTTAACTTTCATAATAGGCAATTTGAGAAATGATTTCTTATTGATTAGGTTGTCTTACAATTTTAGGGTTAGCTGCACGAATATTGTCACCGATAGCAGAATAATAGTTACCAAACAAAAACCTATTGGCACCGGTTACAGCTGCGGGGCGTACTTCTTTAAATATCCATTTGCCGTCATTAGGATTTCCGGGGTTGTAATATTTATAAGACCATAAACCCCACGGTTGCGTATTTCTTTTGGTGGCCACACCGATATTACTGACGAGATCCTCTTTAGTCATAGGATTGCCGTCCCATACGATATGTGCTATTCTCCAACGTTTCATGTCAAATAATATATGTCCTTCAAATGCCAGCTCAACCCTACGTTCATGAACAATACGATCAAACCCATCCATAACATTTAAAACAATAGGTGTAGTTAAACCTGCCCTGGCACGTACCTGATTTAAATACCCTGAAGCAACATCTAACTGGCCTAATTCAAATGCTGCTTCTGCAGCATTTAATAAAACTTCCGCAAAACGATAGCGGATAAATGCCACATCACTACCCCGGCCTCTTCTTCCCGAACCGATTGTAGGATCGAGATATTTACGGATGTAAAAGCCGCTTTGTGACCTGGCTTCAAGCCCGTTAACCGTACCGTCTGCACCTACCACCTGTACATTGGCTGTAGTGCCAGGCAGCGTTTTTTGATGCACATAATTATCGCTGCTAATGACACTTCCATCGGCTAACTGATAGCCAGCCCATATATCAACTCTTTTACCTTTGTACTGTGCATTGGGCAAAAGAACAGTGCCTGCAAGACGGGCATCTCTGCCGCCGAAAATATCAAGCTGATCGGCGTAATACAAGGGATTACCTGCAGCATCAGTAGTGGCCATAGGGGCATAAGTGTTATCTAATTTTTCAAATGCTTCTACAAGGTTTAAAGAAGGATTTAAACGACCTGCATCTGAACTTCCATTTTCATCTGATATAGAATAAGGCTGGTCATTTACCGTAAAACCATGGGTTCTGCCACCTACCTTAAAATCTTCGATATATATAGACTCTTGGTTTACACTGCTTTTATCTAAAAAAACAGCAGCGAAATTATCTGACAGATCAGGTAAAACCTGGTACAATTTATATGCACCGCTATTAATAATTTCCTGAGCGGCGGCTAAAGCTTTTGCATAATACGTTGGAGCCATCGTCGCAGGAATACCTACCTCACCCCCAGGAAGCGAAACTTGTGGAGTCGTCGCGCCATATTTGGCTATTGACGCTGCATATAACGCTGCCCTTGCTTCCATAGCCAATGCAGCGGCTTTTGTAGCCCTTGATTTTTCATTTACATCGGCAGGTAACTGATTTTTTATGGCTTCTGCCTCGCTGATCACGAAGTCATAAATTTCAGACTCTTTTGATCTTGGTATTTGCAAAGAAGTAGCATCTCCCTTGTAATCGTAAGCTAAAGGTGAAGTAATCAGGGGAACACCACCCATTCTTTTTACCATTTCAAAATAGTAGTTAGCTCTTAAAAAACGTCCCTCAGCTAAAAACCTTGTTTTATCAGCTACTGTAAGTTGCGTTGCTGCGCTGTCTCTTTGAATAAAAAGGTTCAGATCACGAATATATCCATAATCCCAAGTTGCCCATGACCCATAGTCCCAGCCCGTTCTTTGCACAATATAATTACTGCCATTTTCAGAAGGGAAGCTTTCACTGAAATCTGTAAAACTTGCCCAGCCATTATCTAAGCTTGTGAAATCTACCGAACGGTTATAAAGATCACCCAAAACAGACAGAACGAGAGCAGGATCAGAAAAGGCGACTTCATTTGGTATGACCTGGATAGGCGGAATATTTAAAAACTCAGTGTCTTTTTTGCAACCCCAAACACCCATGAGGAGGCAGAACATCGTTATTGATACTATCTTTTTCATTGAAATTATTTATACTAAACGTTTTATTAAAAAGTAAGATTTATTCCTACATTAACTACTTTACTCTGCGGAAATTGAAGACCGTTATCATCCGTAACTTCCGGATCAACACCATATTGTTTAAGGTTGTCAAAAGAGAACAGGTTATACGCATTAAGATATACTCTTGCTCGTTGTATTTTCACTTTATTTAACAAAGAGGATGGTAATCTATAACCTAATTGGATTGTTCTTGCCCGCACATATTTTACATTATGCAGCCAGAAACTTGAATTTGGTCCGTAATCACTGTGACCGTGTCCGGGATTATACCTGTTGGCAGGATATTTTCCCGGTATCCATGCACTATTGACATCAAAAGGATCCGTACGATGCCACCTGTCTTCAAAAATAGTATTCAGGTTACCGGTATTTTGAAATGCCCATCTTGTTTCCCAGTTTTGAAACCATGTATATCCCGCACCGCCGGAAAAGTCAGCATTAAAGTCAAAATCTTTATAGATTAAACCGACTGTGAAACCGAAGTTTATATTAGGTTGTGTGCCGTATCCATAACCTATAGGCCGGTAATCATAACCATCTATTTTTTTATCTCCATTTACATCTTTATAGATCAGATCACCAGGAATTAATGTTCTGTTTCCCTGCCCATCAATATTTACAGGATAATTGTTTATTTGTTCCTGAGAAGTAAATTGTCCTTCTGTTATCAGACCAAAATCAATATGTGAATACCTGTTCTCGGTAGAAGAAAAGTATTGATCCAGTGAATTAAAGAATAATGGATTATAACGATGTAAATTTTTTGCACGGCTATAAGATGCATTTCCCCCTACGTTGAAGTTAACCTGACCAATTTTACCAGTATATGCCAAAGATATTTCTTCGCCGAACTGAGCATCGCTGTTAATGTTTTCCTGCGGCAGGCTGTATCCAATCTCAACAGGTACTATTACATCATTTTTATCACCTAATAAACCGGTACGCTTTCTGTAAAACCAATCAATAGCCCCGGTTAACTTTCCTTTTAACAGGCCAAAGTCTAAACCTATATCTGTTATTTTACTTGTTGACCATGAAATTCTTGTAGTTGGTATACCCTTATCCCTGGAGACGGTAACAGCATTTCCATCTAAGATAGAGTTACCCTGATTATAGTTATAGCCGGGAAGGAATGCGTAAGGAGCAACAATAGGCTGATTGGCATCATAAGGATTTCTGTCATCTCCCAACTCTCCGTAAGAACCTCTTAACTTCAAATCGCTCACTACGTTTTTACCTCCCAACAATTGTTTTATAAAAGGCTCTTCTGTTAATCTCCATCCTGCTGAGACGCCCGGAAAGTAACCGACCTGAAAGCCCGGAGCAAAAAGATAAGATGCATCACGCCTTGCAGATGCTTCGAAGAAATAACGGTTTGCATAACTGTAAGTCAGACGACCGATATAACCGATACGTGCTTCTGTAGCATCCTCATCCTGGTATTGGTCCATTGTCGGAAAATAAATAAGCGGCAAAGCGTTAGAAATGGGTGAAGCATGGAGCCAGTTGCGGGTGCGACGATTTTTTATTCTTTCTGCTACCACTGTTGCACCAATTGTATTCTCACCAAAAGTATTATTATAATTTACCTGAACCTGTGAATTTTTATTTATTTGCTTAATCTGTTCACGATCGCGCCATGGGTTAGTGCTGCCACCTGTAATATCATAAGCTTTTGTTTCAGGCTTATACGTATAAGCATTATAGGTGTATTCCTGGTTGTTTTCAAGATAATCTGCAACATAATAAGAATATAATCCTCTCAAAGTTAATCCCTTTATTCCGGGAACCTCATAGTCTACATGCAGATTAGTTTGCAATACGCGCCAATCGCTGTGGTACAACCCGGAAATTTTCTTATTCAGAAAGGCATAGTTTGTTTCAGTATGCCCGATGTTGTTTAAATAGGCAGGGTTATCATTAGCGTAAGGTCTTTCTAATGGCGTATTTCTAATCACCGCAAACCTTGCTAAAAAGTAATCATCTCCGCCCGGTACGCCTGGGTTCTCCCTGGTCTCAACCCTCCCATTCAGGTCAACCCCTACTTTTAACCTGTTTGACAATTTTGCAGTTATATTAGACTGAAGATTTGAGCGGTTGAATAAGTATTCTCTTCCCAACATTGAGTTTTGAAACAAATTAGTTGCAGAAACATAATAGCTAACTTTGTCTGACCCTCCATTGATATTCATATTAACAGAATTTTGAGGAGCATTTTTTCTAAGCACATAATCGCGCCAGTTAAAACTTCTGTATGCATCACCGGCACTTGCGCCTTGCTTATACTTATCCAATTCAGCCTGCGTAACACCCGTTCTTTTAGTTGGATCTGGTTCATTAATATTAGAGTTTACCTGGGCATCTGCCACATATCTTTGGTAATCGTAGGAATTATTAACTACAGTAGGGAAACGATACCAGTTTTGCCATCCTGAATAAGCATCTATATTTATGGTATTGCGTCCGGTTGCACCTTTTTTAGTTGTCACCACCACTACTCCGTTTGCTGCGCGCACTCCATATATTGCCGCAGAGGCATCTTTTAATACAGAAATGCTCTCGATATCATTAGGAGCGAGGTTATTAAACTGGCCTTCATCCTGTTGAATACCGTCTATAACATATAAAGGCCGGCCCATGTTACGTATCTGGATATTTGCTGAGGCACCAGGCCGCCCTTCAGACATTCTGAAAGTAACACCGGCCAATTTACCTGCAAGACCTGTACTGACGGTAGAACCTCCGTGCACACGATCGAGGTCTTTACTGGTAACGGTTGCAATGGAGCCGGTTACTGATCCTCTTTTTTGCGTGCCATAACCTACCACTATTACTTCACCTAATGCCTGGCTGGTCTGCTGCAGCCTGACCGTCAAGCTCGTTTGTGAGCCAACACGTACTTCTAATGGTGCATAACCAACAGAAGTCACTGATAAAACAGACCTTGTACCGGCAACCTTTAAAGAAAATCCGCCTGTCTGACCGGTTGAGGTCGAGTTTGAGGTGCCTCTCTCTGTTACGGTTACAGTCGGCACACCAACACCTGCACTGTCTACAACTGTACCGGTAACAGCAATTTTGCCGGCAGATTGAGAAAAAACAGAACTTAAAGAAAAAAGAAGAAAGCCGAGTAAAAGCATTCTTTTTCCTGTGGTAATAGAGAATAAGTGTTCAATTGATTTCATAACAAGTTTATTTATATTATAAGGCGGGGAGAAATATTTATTACCAATACGCAGATTGATAAAGGCTCTTGACACATCTGAAGTTGAAAAGGCAGAAAAGGGTGAACCCCTGGATAGATACATATGGCTTGCAATTAATATTAAAAAAAATAAGACAACCGGATAATTAATAATGCTGCAAAAAATTCATATTTATTTAACAGTATTTTCTTGCAAGTATACAATTCAGATTTGCCAACTTTTAATTAACAAACGAAATAAAAGCTTTTTTGATAATCTGCTAATACATTTTGTCTCATGTTTTATTCAAATTGTCTCATTTTATATTTTAATAATTCCCGGGTTGAATTTCAACTATAAAAATGTAACTTTTATAAGCACAGCTTCAGCCGTTTTATAACTGCCTGCACTACTTTATACTATTAAGATAATAGAAGCTTTTTTCATCCACCATTAATTTATCTATACCTTTTTTCCCATCCTTTACAAACCTTATTTTTACCACGGCTGTCGTTCTTGGGGCGACAATGCTATCAGAATTGTGTGTATGAAAAACATATAGCAGATTTCCCTTTTTATCTTTTATAAAGTCGCCATGACCGGTTCCGTTCTTACCGATATTATTTTTGCTGATAATGGGATTGCCTGCATATTTTTTCCAGGGTCCTTCGGGATGCTTACTGACGGCGTACCCGACGGCATAATCGGGATTGCGGAAATCATTTGCGGTATAAAACAAATAGTATAGATTTTTATGCTTTAATAAAGAAGGTCCTTCGGTGACAGGCCACGAAGTGTTAGCTGTGTTTTCCCATTTACTGGTTGCGGTTATACATTGACGCAGTGTTGCAGGCTTAATAGCGGAAAAATCATTTGTCATTTCTGCAACAAATAATTTATTTCCCCCCGAAAGTCTTACGTGGTATAAATACTTTTTTCCATCATTATCAATAAAAACAAACGGATCAATTTGCTTTACCGAAGCTGCCAAAGGTTGTTTTATCTTTTGTGTAAATGGCCCCAACGGGCTTTCGCTTTCTGCAATGGCTATATTTTCATTAGCCACATAAGCCATGTAAAATTTGCTTTTATACAAAAACACCTGCGGTGCCCAGAAGTTTGCTGTTCCATAAACATCTCCTTTGTGTAATGCATAACCATTGTTAACTTCTGTGTTGGCTTTCCAGGTTTTCATATCGGCAGACGTATAGACAAGAAAACCTTCGTTGGCGTTTTCTTCTACCGTTCCATATAAATAATAGGTGCCGTGGTAATAAATCATAGCCGGATCAGCGAGGTGTATTTTTTGAGCGCTGTCCTGGTTATTCGCCTGCGCAGAAATATTTGTGAACCAGCCACAAACAATAAAAAGAATAACGGGAATATATTTTAAAGATTTATTCATGGCGGCAGTTGCAGAATTTATTGTTGAAAAAAACAGGCAAATGAAGTATTATGTTTAAAATCTTTTTACGCTTTAATTTATCTAAAACATTGCTGCTATAAAAACGAATTTTCAATATTACGCCTTACATTTCAATTTAACGCCTTACATTTTTAATCTTTTTTCGCTCAAGCCGCGTGGCTTCGCTATTGCAACCGGACTCCACCCGCTTCTTTCCAAAACTGCTGCGCATGTTTTGGAATTTCTTCGCCTTCGCCCGAAACCAAACCTGCTGATGTCCCTTATGCAATAACTGTTGTTAGTTAAAGAAATAAAGCAGTAATGATAAGGCAAATTAAAGTGTAATTTTGTAAGTTTTTCTACTAAAGATTTTTAAATATTTCATTGCTTTCCCGCACCTTTATATTTTCCTGTTTTATTTAAATCGTTTTAATTTTTCAGATAATTATTTCTTCATCTTAAAGAAAATATGCTGGCTTTATATAAGCAGCGTACTTAAAAGGTGGAAAACTATATTTGTGCTTCATCAAGCTGCCATGAGCTTTCAAAATAAACTGCCTTTTATTTTTTTTACCGTCTTTTTGACTGTAACGTCTGGCCTCAGCAGCCAGCCTTATTATTTCAGGCATTACCAGGTTGAAGACGGGCTTTCCAACAGCACGGTTTATGCCTGCCTGCAGGATAAAAAAGGATTTGTGTGGATAGGAACAAAAGATGGATTAAACAGGTTTGATGGTTATACTTTTAAGGTATTCCGCAATAATCCCGTCGATTCTTTAAGCATCGGCAGCAACGTGGTGCGAACACTTTACCAGGATAACAGCGGGATAATGTATGCAGGTACAAGCAAAGGATTGTACAGGTACAATGATACGGCAGAAAATTTTAGTCCGGTTAATCCTTCTTACGGCGAAGTAAGAGATGTAAAGATGGACGACAAAGGCAATCTGTGGTATATTCTCGACTTTACGCTTTGTAAATACAGTCTGAAAAACAAGACTCAGCAGCAATATAGGCGCAGCGCTTATTTCGATGCAAGTTCTATATGCTTAACGCAGAATGCAATATGGGTTTCAACGCTGGCGGGTAAGCTTGAGAGATATGATGCTGCACGGGATGCCTTTACTTCTTTTGATGTTTTTTCAAAATCGAAAAAAACTTCCTCCCGATGGATAGAAAAAATCTACGCTGCCAACCCAAATTATATATTTATCGGCACCTCTGCTAACGGAGTAAAACTTTTTGATACTAAGACGCTGCAGTATAAAGATATTCTTACTTACAACCCCGATAAAACGGAAATATTTGCACGCGACTTTATACAAAACACTGCAGACGAATATTGGATAGCAACAGAATCAGGTATTTTTGTTTATAACCTGAAAAAGGGTACAATTATTAACCTGAAAAAAAATTACAATGATCCTTATGCCATTTCAGACAATGCTGTCTATTGTATATACAAAGACGTTGAAGGCGGAATATGGGCAGGAACGTATTTTGGCGGAATAAACTATTATCCCAAAAAAAATGCTGCTTTTAAAAAATATTTTCCTGCTGATAGTAAAAACTCGCTAACCGGAAATGCCGTCCGCGAAATCTGCCAGGATCAGTACGGCAGCCTTTGGATTGGAACAGAAGACGCGGGCCTGAATAAGCTTGATCTGCATGCTGATATCTTTACCAGCTACAAGCCAACAGGCGCTAAAACCGACATATCTTATTACAATGTACACGGCCTTTTAGCAGCAGGTAACGAGCTTTGGATTGGCACCTTTGAGCATGGCTTAGATATAATGGATATACGAACGGGAAAGGTAATTCATCATTATTCTGTTAATACGGGCAGCAGTGGCCTGGTAAATAATTTTGTTGTTAGTTTATACCAGACCCGCTCAGGCGAAATTTTAACGGGCACGGCTGCAGGACTGCAGCGTTATAATTCTCTTTCACATACATTCAGCATTGTACCGGAAGTTCCTCCCGATTTTATTTACTCCATTATGGAAGACAGTAAAAGAAATATTTGGGTCGCTACAATGGGCGATGGTATATATTACTACAATCCTGAAACAAAAGAAAAAGGAAGTATCAGAAATGAACCTGGTAACGAAAACAGCCTGAGCAGCAATGTCGTAAACAGCATTTTTGAAGACAGTGATCATAATATGTGGTTTGCTACAGAAGGCGGAGGCTTATGTAAATATAATATTGTTCAAAAAAAAATCACGAAGAAATATGAGGCCAATAACGGTTTCCCCGCGAATTATGTTTTTAAAATGCTCGAAGATGCCAATAAAAATCTTTGGATCAGCACGTCGAAAGGCCTTGTAAAACTGACACCGCAAACAGGCAAAATACAGGTTTTTACCAAAGCAAGCGGTTTATTGAATGATCAGTTTAATTATAATTCGGCATATAAAGATAATGACGGCAAAATGTATTTTGGGTGTCTTAAAGGTTTAATCAGCTTCTGCCCAAATGATTTTGTACATTCTGCTTATCACGCTCCGCTATTCATCACAGGACTCCAGGTATCCAATAAAGAAGTGAATATTAATGAAAAAGAGTCTCCTTTGACAAAATCCATTATTTATTCTCAAAAGATTGTTTTAAACCATAATGAGTCTTCCTTTAGTATTGATTTTGCTTCCCTTAGTTTTTCTGCCCCTGAAATGACCGCGTATAAATATAAAATGGAAGGACTTGATAATGACTGGACTTATTTAAAAACCAACAGAAAAGTTTATTTTACAGATCTGCATCCGGGCAAATATGTATTTAAGGTAAAAGCTGCCAATATTGATGGTATCTGGAACAATAAAGAAACTAATCTTGAGATTAAAATTTTGCCTCCTTTTTGGGCCGGCACTTTAGCTTATATTATTTACTTGCTGCTGTTAATTATTATACTGTATTTTCTTATTAATGATTATCATAAAAAAACTACAGAAAAGAACAGGAGAAAAATGGAAATATTTGAGAATGAGAAACAAAAGCAAATCTACCAGGCAAAAATTGATTTTTTTACAAATATTGCACATGAAATAAGAACGCCGCTAACCTTAATAAAAGCGCCGCTCGAAAGGATCGTAAAAAAGGCAGCAGGCAACCCTGACATTGGAAGCCATATAAAAATTATGGAAAGAAACACAAACCGGCTTATCGGCCTGACTGACCAGTTGCTTGACTTCAGAAGAGTAGAAACCAACAAATTTCATTTGAATCTTGAAAGAATAAACATAACTGAATTCCTGACAGAACGCTTTATAAGTTTTAAATCTATAACTGAACAGGAAAGTAAACAATTTGAATTAAAGACGCCTGCGCAACCTCTTTGTGCCTGCGCGGATGCTGATGCCTTTTATAAAATTCTCAATAATTTATTTACAAATGCTATTAAATACTCTAAGAACCAGGTATTCGTTTGTTTACTTCCGTTTAATGAAAATGATGATAATTTTACGATCGAATTCAGAAACGATGGTTATAATATTCCCGCAGAAATGAAAGAAAAGATATTTGAGCCTTTTTACAGAATAAACGAGACTAAAAACAAAACGGGCAGCGGTATCGGGCTTGCTCTTTCACGATCTTTAACTGAATTGCACCGTGGCAAATTATATTTAAAAGAGCCAGATAATCAAATGAATATTTTCGTACTTACATTACCTGTGCAGCAACCAGCAGAATTTGATATTGAATAATAAACAGCCCTTTGGTTAAATGATTGAAAACGACAAAATGAAGCCGGCGATACTTATAACAGACGATAATGAAGAAATAGTAGACTTTTTAACAGATGACCTCAACAGTAAATACACTGTTTTTAAAGCATATAACGGCAAAGAAGCGATAGACATTCTGAATACAGAGTCTATACAACTTGTTATCTGCGATATTATGATGCCTGTAATGGATGGTCTTGAGCTATGTAAAACTATAAAATCAAATTTTCATTTAAGCCATATACCGGTAATTATACTTACCGTCAAAAATACACTTCAGAGTAAGATAGAAGGTCTCGAGTCCGGCGCTGACGCTTATATTGATAAACCTTTCTCACCTGAATATTTGAATGTTCAGATTGCAAACCTGCTTACTAACAGAAATAAGATAAAACAGTATTTTGCCAATCTGCCGCTGGTAAGTATAAAAACGATGGCTCATACCAAAGCCGATGAAAAGTTTCTGGAAGAATTAAACAACGTGATAAATGCTCATATAGACGATACCGGGCTGGATGTAGAACAACTGGCCAAATCTATGAATATGAGCAGGCCGACTCTGTACCGCAAAATAAAGGCTATATCAGACCTGACGCCTAATGAGCTGATTAATATTTCGCGGTTAAAAAAAGCAGCCGAATTACTGGTAACCGAAAAATATAAAATCAGTGAAATAGCAGCCAGAGTTGGCTACAGCTCACAAACCAACTTTGGCAGGAATTTTTTAAAACAGTTTGGACTGACACCTACACACTATGTGGAGCTAAAGCAAGCAGAACGTAAAAATTGATTTTTGCTGTAAGATGCCTTTCTCTTTGCGTTTTTCTCTCCGCGAACTTTGCGCTTCTCTGCGGTTACTTTCGGCTGTATACAAAATTTCAGTATAATACATCCTTCAATTTATAATTCAATTATCTTCGCTGAAACAACGCAGCTATATATGAATTTGCATGAATACCAGGCTAAGGAATTATTGAAAAGATATAACGTTCCTGTACAGGAAGGCATTGCAGCAGATACTGTGATGGCTGCCGAAGAAGCTTACAGGCAAATTAAGAATGATACAGGCAATAATTTTGCGGTGGTAAAAGCGCAGATACATGCCGGCGGCCGCGGCAAAGGCAAGATACAAGGCAAGGAGCAACGGGGCGTAGCAGTAGGCAAAAGCCTGGAAGACATTTCTAATATCACCAAAAATATTTTGGGTGGCACGCTGGTTACCATTCAAACGGGGCCTGCAGGTAAAAAAGTGAATAAAGTGCTTATAGCACAAGACGTTTATTATCCCGGCCCTAACCCTGTAAAGGAATTTTACCTGAGCATTCTCCTCGACCGTACAAAAGGGCAGAATGTAATTATGTACAGCACAGAAGGCGGCATGAATATAGAAGATGTGGCGCACGACACTCCTGAAAAAATATTTAAAGAATGGGTGTATCCCGGTGGCGGACTTCCTGGTTTTCAAGCGAGAAAAATTGCTTTTAACTTTGGCTTACAGGGCGAGTCTTTCAAAAACTGCGTAAAGTTTGTAACCAATCTTTATAATGCCTATGCCGGTCTCGACTGCAGTATGGTAGAGATTAACCCGATGTTTAAAACATCTGATGATAAAATTATTGCCGTTGACTGCAAGATGAATATTGACGACAATGCATTAATGCGTCATCCTGATATTGCAGCCATGAGAGATGTTTTTGAAGAAGATCCTACAGAAGTCGAAGCAGGTCAATACAACCTGAATTTTGTAAAGCTTGATGGCAATGTAGGCTGTATGGTCAACGGCGCCGGACTGGCAATGGCTACAATGGACATGATTAAACTAAGCGGCGGTGAGCCCGCCAACTTTCTTGATGTAGGCGGCACTGCAAATGCACAAACTGTGGAAGCAGGTTTTAAAATAATTATGAAAGATCCGAACGTAAAAGCCATTCTTATAAATATTTTTGGCGGTATCGTCCGCTGTGACCGTGTTGCTGCCGGCGTAATTGAAGCTTATAATAAAATGGGAAATATTCAAATTCCTATTATTGTCAGACTACAGGGAACAAATGCTGAAGAAGCTAAAAAACTGATAGACGAAAGCGGCCTGAAAGTGCAAAGCGCCATCCAGCTGAGCGAAGCAGCGGAGCTGATAAGAAAAGCAGTGGCTTGAGAAAATGTCTGAACTGGGATTTTTGGGATGGGTGGGAATTTTGGGATTTTGATTGTAATTTTTTAAATAAGATTGGGATTAAATGGATGGTAAGGAAATACCATATTACAAGTAATTCATTTATTCCTGCAAATGCTGTAAAGTTGAGTTTAATACAAATAAAAGGATAAAGTAATCCATTTCCCGTCCATCTTAAAATTACCGCCATAGTCAAAATAGGATATATGCAATGCGGGAATTGTAGGATGGTAAGCTTGATTGCAAATAAAATTAGGATTAAATGGATTGCGTAGAAATACAGGTTATTATACTTTATGTAAAATAATCAATTCAATCCTCTAAATCCTGCAAAATCCCGGTTCAGACAAATTCTCAGCGTATTTATCAATTTCTTATGTATCCTCAAAATCCCAATTATCCCGCTTCAGACAACTTGATTTTATAAATTTCCCTTTTTCATTTCATCAACAGCATAGTTAGCTGCTCTTGCAGTTAAAGCCATATATAAAAGTGACGGGCTTTGATTGCCCGTGCTTGCCATGCATGCGCCGTCTGTTACAAATACGTTTTTACAATGATGCATCTGGTTCCAATTATTTAATAAGGAGGTTTTAGCGTCTTTGCCCATTCTGCAGCCACCCATTTCGTGAATATCCAAACCGGGAGCCTGGTGATTATCATGCTGATGAATGTTTTTAACACCAGCCTTATCAAGCATTTCTGCACTTTGCGTTAAAAAATCTTTTATCAGCTTGTCATCATTATCGTCATAACCTACCGATGTTACGAGCAGCGGAATACCCCACTGGTCTTTCTGGTCTTTGCTTAGGCGAACATGATTTTCTTCTTTCGGAATCGTTTCTCCCTGCAGGTACATATATGACTTCCATCCGCCCGGCTCAGTTAATGCATCTTTAAAAGTTCCGCCGATTGTTTCGGGTAATGTTGTTTCATCCACATTGCTCCGGTACGCTCCCATAAAAGTTGTGAATCCTCCTAAATAATCAGTATCAATTTTACCCAAATTTCTATAATTAGCGATGATAGGTTCGGTAGGATTTCTGCCATAGTAATATTTGTCTTCCATGCCAGGCAAATCACCATTTACAGAAGCTCTATAGTTATGATGTGCTACATATTTTCCTAATAAATTACTATCATTTCCTAAACCATTGGGAAAACGGTCAGATGTTGAATTTAGCAGAATAAGATTACTGTTTAAGGCAGAGGCGTTTACAAAAATGATGCGGGCAAAATAGTCTGTTATTTGTTTTGTATTGCTGTCAATCACTCTTACACCAACCGCTTTGTCTTTTTGTTTATCATAAATAATAGAATGTACCACAGAAAAAGGTCTTACAGATAAATTACCTGTTTTCTTCGCCCATGGCAAAGTGGAAGAAACTGAACTGAAATAAGCTCCGAACGGACAACCGCGCATGCACAAATTTCTCGCCTGGCACTGCGCCCTTCCCTGTTGAAGGTGAATTTCTTTTGGTTGTGTAAGATGCGCCCATCGGGCATGCACCAAATGCCGGTCTTTATAGTTTGCGCTAACGGTTTGCTGAATATGCGCCTCTGCACAATTAAAATCAAAAGGCGGAAGATATTCACCGTCAGGCATCGCTTCTATTCCGTCTCTGGTGCCGCATACACCGATAAACTTTTCAACGTGCGAATACCAGGGAGCAATTTCTTCATAATTGATTGGCCACTCAATTCCATAGCCAAAGCGGGAAGGCGCAGTGAATTCATAATTGCTCCAGCGCTGGCATGCACGGCCCCACGTCAGAGATTTTCCACCAACCTGGTAACCGCGTATCCAGTCAAAAGGCTTCTCCTGAATGTACGGGTGATCTTTATCTTTTATAAAAAAATGTGCCGTGTCTTCACCAAAACCTGCAGCTTTACTGATTAAAGGGTTTTCCTGTAAAAACTCTTTTGTCATTTGCCCGCGGTGCTTAAATTCCCAGGGTTTTTTTGTAGCCGTCGGGTAATCTTTATTGTGCTCTACATTTCTTCCCCGCTCAAGAATCAATGTTTTTAAACCATGTTCGCAAAGTTCTTTAGCAGCCCATCCGCCGCTAATTCCAGAACCGATAACAATGGCGTCAAAAGTGTTTTGCTTTGCGCCATTAGTATTTATGTTTATCCTTGCAGAATCTTCTGGCATTACAATCGTCATTAAATGTGAGGTTGATATATAAGGCTATCAAAAATACAGAGATAATTGATAGGTGGGGAGATTGATTTATTGGAAAACATAACGAAAAGCTTGTTTCTAAAGAAAGAAGCGGTGCACTCATTGTGAGATAGCTTTTTCTACTGACCCCCTTAATGATCCCTTCAAATATTTTTTTTGCTGCTTTCTCAGTTTCGCTTTGTGCAGTTCGGTCAGCTTCGCTTAAAAGAAGTACAATACCCATACTCTACCGGGTTTTGCAAATGCGTACGCCAAATTTATCGAAAAAGTTACGATTGGGCAAAACAGTAAAAGCCTCATTGTCAACTACAGCCGCAGCCTGGCCTGCATTTCCCTGCACTTCAGCAGGCCTCCTCACCTGGTAAGTGTTGATGAAA
>JAABUK010003904.1_pt1 | contig 24766 bp, 32 predicted proteins | sample 5559141 | NCBI WGS metagenome assembly JAABUK01 (sample SAMN10711869, study PRJNA513367) | rock metagenome | isolation source: Antarctica rocks | place: Antarctica: Victoria Land, Pudding Butte nord | collected 2016-01-03 | reverse complement strand
GACTAGCAGTGGACGCCACCCTGCGAACGGCAGCCCCCTACCAGAAGATCCGGCGGGCGCGAGCCTTAGCAGAGGGCAAGGCCCCACGCAAGGTGTATGTGGAGAAGTCAGACATGCGCAGCAAGCGGCTAGCGCGCAAAGCTGGAGCGCTGGTCATCTTTGTGGTGGATGCTTCTGGCAGTATGGCTCTCAACAGAATGTCCTCTGCCAAGGTGGGTCAGCAGCTTTCACTCACTCTTGTGCTGGTCCCTGACCTATCGTTCTGTAAATGTTATGCAGTTTCAACATGTCTGCAATGGAGAAAACCGATACATGCATCTTTACATGGATCAGATTCAGAAACAGATTGTGCTGCTAGATTCTGCAGTTTGGTCTCATGAATTGCCTGCGCAGATCTAAAAGCCATCAAAATATAGCTTCAAATTACTGTATGTAAATGATTCACAGGAGCGTGAGATTTAGTGGAGCGACATTGCACATTCATTCCCTGATGACTGTGATAATTGCATTGTCACTATGGTAGTGAACAACATGGAACAGCTCATCCCATCAAGCACATTTCTCAAACATCAAGTTACATGTGCAGTAACTGCAGTCACCATTGCTTTGTCCAAGATTTGACTGCAACTCATTGATGGACAGGAGTTGTATACACAAATGCCGACGTCCACACATGAGCAGAAGACAGGAGGCAACAACAGCGTAGCATGCAGTCAAATCTGTGGACGTCGGCATTTGTGTAAACAACTCCTGTCCATCAATGATGTTTCAGGAAACACCAAAATTGTTGCAACTCACTGTCTCTGCCTCAGACTGAAACACAAGATGATGAGACTCTGCTACCTATTAGCACACAATCAAAATGTGTCACTGACTCCTGATTGCCTGTATTGAAGCAATCCAGCTTGTCCATGCACTGTCTCCATAGCTGTCCAGCACTCCATAGCTGCTATCTAATTCAGCCATTTCATGCTGATATGCTGCTGTACACAGGGAGCTGCCATGCGGCTGCTGGGTGAGTCATACACCAGCAGGGACCAAGTGTCTCTGATCCCCTTCTGTGGGGACAAGGCAGATGTGCTGCTACCCCCCTCCAAGTCCATCTCTATGGCCAGGAAACGATTGGACACCTTGCCCTGCGGTGGAGGATCCCCTCTCGCCCATGCCTTGTCCCTGGTAAGCCTGTCTACCACCCGGGTAGATTTACCACCCTGGTAGTCCACCATTCTGGTAGACTAAGATATTCATTCCTCAAGTGTGCATTGGCGCTATTGGAAACGATTGGACACCTTGCCCTGCGGTGGAGGATCTCCTCTTGCCCATGCCTTGTCCCTGGTAAGCCTGTCTACCACCCTGGTAGACTTACCTCCCTGGTAGTCCACCACTTTGGTAGACGTACCACCCTGGTAGTCTACCACCTTAGACTTAGATATACATTTCTCAAGTGTGCATTGGCCCTGTTGGTTTGTGCGCAGTAAAGCATGACTCTCGCCCATGCTTTGTCCCTGGTAAGCCTGTCTACCATCTTGGTAGACTTATACATCCATTCCTCACATGTGCATTGGCCTTGTTGGCTTGTGTGCAATACAGCATGACTGCGGCTGGTGTTCGGAGACACTCTTGTTGCTGACACTCTGCCAAGTGGTGCTCGGATGACATGCTCACACGGTCAGCAAACTGCTTCCTGCCAGAAAAGCTGTGGTAGGCCTACCTTCACATTTACAAGTCCGCATTCCGCCAGCAAACCTCCCAGACAAGTAACTGCCTGTCTGCATCCAGTTGTTTCAAGTCCACTCTACAATTTCCAATGGCTTGTGTGTTCCATACATGAACCACCTGGTCAGTCTCAAAAACAGATTATGATGTTGTTGGTGGGTGTGTGTGCAGGCAGTGCGCACAGGGCTGAATGCAAAGGCCTCTGGGGACACCGGGCGAGTGATGGTGGTGCTTCTCACAGACGGGCGGGCCAACGTCAGCCTAGCCAAGTCCAACGAAGACCCTGAGGCTCTAGCAGAGGGCGCCCCCAAGCTGTCAAAGGTGGGTCCTCTCATGGCCCCCTGCTTTCAGTAGGATTGCCTATAGATCAGTCCTGTTGTCTGGTGCGTGCCTGGGCAGGCAACGCCATGAAGTTATACAGGTGTGTAATACTTGCAGCGAAATTGATGATAACGCTCTTTGATCCACAAAAGAATGCTGTCTGCATGTTTGGTGGCTTTGGCTTGCTACGCAGCAGAGTCTGGAACTTTTTCCTCAGAAGTGTCTGTCTTGTTCATGCAAAGTCAAGCTAGCAAATTGGCCTGAGCAACACGCTGTTCAAGTAAAAGTATGCAGCAGTTTCAATGCTGAGTGTCTGACTTCTTCATCCTAGACCATGTGTAATATGTGCTGATCTACAGCAAAGGAGCTGTGAGTCTTTGTCTGCTACCATCATTTTGGGGACATTCACGTTAGTCTTGCTTGTGCAGAATGAGCTGCAAGAAGAGGTGAAGGACATGGCAAAGAAGATGGGATCAGCAGGCATGCAGTTGCTGGTCATCGACACAGAAAACAAGTTTGTGTCCACTGGGTTTGCTGAGGAGATTGCAAAGGCTGGCTTGGGCAAATACTACTATCTGCCAAATGCATCTGATGCCAGCATTGCTGCAGCAGCATCTGGTGCTATGGCTGCAGCAAAGGCAGGCTACTGATGCCCTGCATTGTAACACTCCTGTTAGCCCTCCTCAGCTTAAACATCACCCAGCTCTCCATTTCTTGCTGCCATGCCAGTTGTCCTTAGCAAGGCTTCACTGACGAGATGGTGCGTGCTGCATCTACATTGTGTTGTTTTGAAACCACCAAGAAAAGATAGAGGACATGTTTCTTGCACATCATCCGCATCACGAGCGCATGCACATAACTGCTGCGCATCATCGGAATGCATACCTACTGTCTTACAAACACGTTCTGGAGTTGGGCCGCTGAGGGCAAGGGCGAAACTCTATGCTGTCCTCTCACAGCTTTGCTCACCAGAGATGTAGTTCTTCGACAACAAACTTCGGTCAACCAACATACGAGCCCTCCTAGGATCCCTTGAGCTAATCAGTCAACAAACCTCATGGTGCGAAAATAAGTTCAAAACAAGCTGAAGCACAAATCACAACACGTAACATGACGTTAACGTTTCACCAATTATATAATATACAGTGAACCAAATGAAAAGTTTGAGATAGCTCTGGCTAGAAGCGCTCAGCCCTCAAAGTGCTACAGCAGCAAAGTATTTGGGCATCAGCTTGAAGCAATGCGGCTCTTGCTGTAGCTGAGATTTGTCTCTGAAATGAATGTTATAGTGGCTTTGGGGCCTCTTCATGGGCCAGGACCTGCTTCAAGCCATACACCAGCTGTGCAACAATATCAGAAGTCAGTTTATCCTTGGGAAAGTGTATATGAGATCCAATGTATCAAGGGAACAATATCAGAAGTCAGTTTTACTGCGAAAGGCAAGGCAGCCATCCGGACAGGCAGCCTGCTTTGTGTCTTCATGTCACACATTCATCTTTTGGCAGAATTGCAAAGAACAGTGAAGAGAAGACAGTCACAACGCTTGATTCTGCACACGTTGCTCTAGTGCTATTGTTAGCAATGCTGTGACAATGCTGTAAGAAATATGCTGCAATGCAACAGAATGGGACTCAACAAATATGCTGCAGTGCCAAAAAGGAGATGGGATGCTGACCTCATCATCAGGCTGTCTAATAAGCATCGGGGTTACACGGCGTAGGTTTGACTCGACATCTGCATTCATAGGAGCATGATCAGGGGGTCAGATTTTAGAGCCATGCCCTGCCAGCTCACCATGACAAATGATGTTCCATCATTTGTCATGGTGACACAGTCACATGCAACAGCATGCAGAACACCAAGCAAAAAGCCGACCCCAGGCTGTGCAGACAAGAATCAAGCTGGAGACATGCATTCTATGACTTCTGTGATAGCAAAAGCTGTTTTCAATCCTGAAACATGTGATGTTGCACAGAAACAGGGAACTTTGACAGTGACTGGTGTCTTCAGTGTGCTGTGCTTACCTGAGGGCACTTGTGCAATGTCAGGTGCTGGTGCAGGTGGTGGGGGCTGATACCTGCACATGCACCTTCCCATTTTGCTGGTATCCATAGTCATTCAATGGTTGGATTACCATGTCACAGCAGTCCCATGCTGTGTGATTGAGTCGGCTGGAATGCAAAAAGCCAATGCCATGTCTCCATGCAATGCAGCAACAAGATTGCTTTGATATGCAGCAGGCATACCTTCTCCATAGAAGCCGAAGCGACAGAACTAAAAAGAAGGCGTTAAATAATCCTGCTATGAGAACTGCAATCAGCAGCATGAGGCATCAGGGATATCGCATTGCCTTTTGCATGATGTGAGTGATAAGAGTATGTGAGTCTGCATGTATGCTACAGAGGCAGCATGATGTGCTTGCTGTTGACTCCAGCAAAAGCACAGCTCACAAGTCCAGGACTCGTGGACTGCTTGTTTGTGTGTACCTATGATTATGATTTGTATCTCAGCAGGCTTGAGGTGACCATTCCATAGCCCTCCTGTAGAGGGTGCAGGTGCAGATGCTGCTGGTGAAGGTGACACAGCAGGCGATGCAGAGGCTGCTATAGCAGGGCTTGGCGACGACGAAGGGCTTATGCCCGTGCCGGTGAGATAGTCTATGCTGCTAGTGGCCATCGTTTGACGTCGATTGGTAAATGCTGAAATTTGGTTTGCAAATTTTGTCGAGGTCTAGGGTGTGTAAGCTGTTCACACTACGCAGCACCTGTCCTCGAGACCCACGGCGTACAACTGCGGGCAAAATTTCGACCGGAGCACATAAGCGAGATCTACAATGCAAAGTTCTGTTCTGCAGTACCTAGTACGTTGATGTGGCTGCCCAGGCCTGCGACGAAATAGGGATAGGGATCAATCAACCCGGTCAACAGCAACAAAGGAGATCCTGCAAAACGCGAGCTGCAACGCTCGGGTCTGAGGGTTGCGACGTCTCAATGCTGTGACTCACCACCTCAGGCTGCGCGTGTTCTTTATCTGTGGCAGAGACAAGCATTTCATGTCGGAATTTCTGCCTGCACAATAGCTTGAAACGGCTACGCACATCGTCGTGACTAATGCACCTGCCGTAGCATGATCATGACTCATCTTGCATGCACGTCAACGCAGTAATCAAGTCCTCAAGCTTTTTTATGCAGCGGATTGCGCATACCTTCGGTCAGGGTGCTGTATGAGATTGATACAAATCAGCAGTTCAGCGTCATTGCTGCTCGGGATCGCCGCAGGAGCACTTGCGTTCAAAGGTCTCTGAGCTAATTGCTGCTTTTGAAGCCAAATCCTCACGCAGTTTTAACGGCCGCGGCCTCTGCATGCTCATTGAATAAATCCATCTCGCGATGGCGATGGCGAAGCGTAAAGGGCCAGACACACTTGACAAGACTGTCTCCTATCTTGCCAAGAGGGATGGCATCGACAAGGCAAGCGCTGTGCTCTGTGCTTGAGCTTCCAGTCGTCAGCATCTACATCCTTGTAGCAGTGCCACTTCGCATTTATGACAGGACAAGTGCATGAAACTCGGATGTGCTTGCCTGGCAGGTGCTGAAGGTCATTCGTTACTCAACTAAACTTGCATTGGCAACAGCCTTGAAGAATGATTCAAGTGATCTGGCAGTACGGTTGAAAGAGTTTGAGACCAGCATAGGCACCAGCAGGTAAAGTACCTGGTGTCCTTATCTGCCAAGGGCCACAATTATTGGACCCTGAATTTAGGTGCTGACCTGTTTGGTGTGGCCGCAGAAAAGCCTACCGTTTGGGCAAATGGCTGTCTGATCTCAACACTTTGCGCAACACCCCTGTTCTGACCAAGGCTGGATCATTGGAACTGCTTGCCAGCGGTGGTGAGGGAGTGTACTACTTTGTTGAGCAGCTGACCTGGTATGTATGGCTGCGGCCAACGTCAATACCAAAGTGAACACTCACTTTGATTCATCATGTTTGCTTAGCATGAGCTCACTGTTTGACTGTAGTGTATGTTTGACTGGTGTAGTGTGAGCATAGCACAGCAACACATGATGCAGCTTCTGAACCTCAATGTCATTCTACTGCCATGCAGGCTTGTCAAGGCTGGATTGTTGGACAAGAAGTATGCAAAGCGCTTCAGCACAATCAGTGCCTGGGCCGAGCTGATTGGCTACGTAGGGAACGTCACTCTGAATGGTCTGCGCATTGCAGCAGCTGTAGAGCGCGAGCTCATGCTTACACAGGAGCTTGTCAGAAGGAAAAAGGTATTGCAACCGTTTTGTAGCTTGCATTGCTTGTCTGTTGTATGGCTTCTTGTTACGCTTCTACCCAAGCTTCCCCTACGCAGCTCTGCACATGTCAAGGAACACACAACCATGTCATGCCGATGGCGCACACTCTACATCACCTTTGTTCATCGCGCCTTGAACTGCACGGGTTGATTTGCATGGCAGTGTCCCTCAGCTTTAATCCTGCTATGCAGGAAGATGACACAATGCCTGATGATGTCCACTTGATCAAGGAAGTGCAGGCCTTGAGAGCCAGGCGGCTGCTACGAACTCTGGCTGTTGTGCAGGACCTGTCAGATGCCCTCATGGCTGTCAATGATGTCACAGGTGGTCACCCTGTCACACTCCTGCTGCAACTTGCTTCTGAATTGCATCGTCAGCCCCCATCATCAACCAATGTTCTGGCCTGCTGCAAGCAGGCCACCACCACTCGCGTCAAATGAGCCTGCAAACTGCTTCTTCTGGCCCATGCAGCATCTGGCTCATGCAGCCATGGGCCTTGTCATTGTTTGCAGCCCAGAACTTGTGGAAAGTCTTCTGGCAGTGCCATTGCAAGCACAAGCAATGCACAGAGTGACTCCTGCAGGATCAGCGCCTCCACCAACTTCAGCAACTCCCCCACTCCACCCGCCTTGCTTCCACACTTTGCAAGTCAAGCCTGACAGACATGTTGTGCTGCAGATGGAAAGGGACCAGTGAGCAGCTCTGCAGTGCTGAGCGCTTGTGGGCTCATGTCAGCCTTCATCAGTGTGCACAAGAACTGGCCCAGCTGATCGACCTGAGCAGCTTGTCCTGTGTTGTGAATGCACACACATCTTTTTCTTTATCTCATGTGTGCACTGCTGCAGATGGCAGGGGGCCAATGAACAGTTCTGCCGTTCTGAGTGTGTGTGGTCTCATGTCCGCATGCATCAGTGTCCATAAGAACTGGCCAGGGGCACAAGAACTTCCCCTTGCCAAGTTTCCAGGGTCCGCCTTCAATGTATGATGCTTTTCATTGGCGATGACCAGGCAAAATTGTACTTTCCCACTCCCGATCAGTCTCTGTTTGTCGTCTGTGCTTCCAACAGATGACATATTCATTTTACAAATGGACCATGCAGGGACCTGACACTACATTAGGCAGGCAACTCTCTTGTGTGTCCAGGTCTCTATCTGATGAGTCACCAGTATAGCATAGCATACTTGTCCAGTGTAACAAAGATGCCCCAGTGGGTTAGCTTAGGTGTCATGCAATCATGTGCCATATGATCCTGACAGCACCAAATGTGGTGCATGTAGTGCTAGTTTAGATGGGAGTTATCTACTGCTCTGTATACACTACGTAGTATTTCTTTGCAAGTTAAAAAGTGCTTGGCAGTGTTTTGCAGATGTTAGGCTGCAGCCTAACCTGCTCAAAATTGATGCTTGACACTAAAGTCAGCACTTACTACTGTGGTGCTTAGACTACACATTGACTTCGTTCAGTTGCTCGGTTGTGCACTGGTATTGTCTAGGATTCTTTCATTAGGGTGTCTGGTCACAGAAGCAACGCTGGCACGTCTCTCAAGCACTCTATTACTATCTCTTGGCGAGGCTGCCTGCAGAGTTGAATTGCTGCTTAGCCCTCGTGGACTGCAATATGCAGCTGCCATCTCAATGTCTTGACTGAAGTTCTGCATGGCACATTCATTGTGGCTTGCCTGGTCGACGAGCTAAATATGGTCTTGGCGCAAAAAGCTTCAGATGAATTCAGGCGGACTGAGTAGCTCCAGTAAACATGTCTCACCTGTGATGGAGCAGACAGCAGATTCAAAGTGTCCAAGTTGTCTGCAATATCTTGACTAGGTCCATCGTCCAGAGCCTCTCTGATTGCTCGCCTGCACAAGCCATGTCAATGAGCAGTGCTAGTGGCTGCAAGTGTGCATGACAAACCAGGAGCAACAAACAGCCAACATTCTTGCTGCAAGGATGCTAGCACAACAGTCATGCAACGACAAAAGCTGGCACATGATGCCAATCATTTGCAATGTAGCTGAGCCATATAAATGTAACCTACGGCATCTCCAGGGCATTGACACCATCAAGGCACAACAGCATCTGGCTTACTTGGCAATGATGGTGGTGTACGTCACCGCAACAGCCAACATAACTCCAGAAATAGCCAGAAATATGATGGAAGTGCGTGTTCCTGGGCCAGTGTTGCCATCAATCACATCTGCCATGGTGTGGGCCAAGCTTCCAAAATATGCGAAGGTCACATTCCAGGGCAACACAGCCACAGCAGATGACACTGCGTATTGCCAGAAGCCGACCCCGGTAACAGACAGGGCATAATTGAGCATGTTCCATGGCACTATGGGTGAGAGCCTGCATATGCAACAAGACAGATGTTTAGGTAGATATATGCTGATGATTCCAACTATTGCATGCCACACGCTGTGTGTTGCTCATTGTTGCTCTTTTGCTACAGAAATTGCCAAATGGACACAATTTCAAAGCTTGCAGTCCTGATGGTTGTGTGCATGCTGATTTGCAGCAGACTGCATGTGGCTGCAATTTGTATCATAGAAGCCACGCCATCATAAAGCTTGATGCAGGCAGAAACAGCACACCAAGTGAGGCAGCAACACTACAGCTGCTACAACAGCGCTAGTACAGTGTTAGGCAGGAAGGCAGTCAGACGTGTGACTTGTTTGTGTCACACAAGAGCATGAGTTCTGTATGTTTTACAACAGCATTGAATGACTTGTATCATTCAGACTTAGCATTCTCAGGAATCTCCCAGTCATTGTCTGTTGACTCCCCTAATGAGTCCCAAAGACAAGAAATGTAAATTGATTTGTTGATTGATTGATTGATTCTGACCTGAGGAGCGTGATCAACTTCCAGCCTTCTCGACTGACAGCGGTGTCAACAGCAGCCCAGCTGGGGTACTTCTTCAGCGTGTAGTCAACCACCAGATCACAAAGCAGATACCTGCAAGCACACCACAGCATTGCACGACTGCACTGGATAGTTCGTACTACAAAGCATGCATCGGCTTCAATGAATCCCAACAACCATGAAAGAAGACTACTTTAGGTACCGGCGAGCACCTGGCATTGCACTGTTCCGTGTGCAGCTTGGGTGCTATGCTTTGCAATTTCCAGCAGCTTGCAATGCTTCACATCAAGACCACGCTCATAGCAAACACATGACCCAAATGTGTACACTGTTTACACAAAGGCACCACAGCACCACATATCACACACAAGGCTGCCAAGCATGACTATATGTTCAACGTCGCATAACATTTCATCAGGATCCAAAACACAATGCCTGTACTGATTGTTGCACATTCTGTTGCTGTACCTGCCGATTATGAAAGCCAAGGTCTGGCCCAGGACTGTCCCCATCCACACCAGCAGGGACCCCAGCACTAGCCCAAACACCGCCCCAGCAGCCAAAGCCAAGATGGAGCCAGGGAACAACACAGTGACTGCCACCACATACAAAGCCTGCGCTTGCCCTCAGTCATGTCAGCACGAGATGAGTGAACTGGCAAAGGTGAGGCAGTATGGGCATCAACTTGTCACTGCTGTTGCATGTGCAGTTGCCATGCATTTCAGGGCTCTGTGAATTTCCCAGGTTATGCAAGCAAAGGCACAGTGAGACACTTTTGAAGACATTACTTAAGATTGCAACAAACTTTGCTTCAAATCAGCGCAGTATAAGTCAGCCATGTTGATCAGATGAGTACAGGAGAACGAGCATGATTGATGGATTCATGTTGCGCTGATGCTTTCCAATCAGAACACCAGCCACACATGCATGCACACATGCATGCACATGCTCATGCACTTTTGTATGCAGCGGGACAGAAGCACACCACAAAGAAGATGCTGCCCTGCACAGGTTCTTCTTCCATCCATGTCAACAAAGCTTCCAGCCTGTCACTGTCCTGAATGCACAACACAACGGTGAGCACACTTCAGCCAAGACAGATTGGTCATTCTGGTCAAAGAAGAATGCACTGAAATTGCTCGTGCTCCTAGAACGGCCCCTTGACATCAGAAAACATCATTGTAGCATTTGCATTGCTGAAGACAGGCAATCCTTAGTTTCTGTGAGCTACATCTATTTTGGTGTGGTAAACACCCATGGTAGCGAGAGTGGCATCTCCTAGTACTTGCAAGCACTGGCGGTACTTTATATGATGCAGCCAGGCTGATGTGTTTATTTGGTTTACCTTTGCACAGAGAGCGTCATACCAGCACATGCTTACCGTATCAGATGCTACTGAGGATGGTCACATGGGCAAATTGCTTCAGTGCATGGTGTGAGATGCACACAATTGCAAAGTATGCCATGGCGACAGGTGCCAGGTGCAGATTGCTTTCTTCATTGCATCTGTCATGTTGGCATGCAGATGCGGACTTTGATGCGTGCAGTAATGGGCAAGAACAGAGAGGCTTACCAATGTAAGGGCCCCGCATGTGACTAGCGTCACCAGCAACAACAGCAGCACAATCTTTGGAGCAAGCTCTGCGTTGCATGCTATCTTGGGCATTGCCATTTCAATGCCTCACTGGCAATCTGAGAGCCTTGCTGTAGAATTTCACAAGACTGAGGTGGCTCAGGCTGGATGCAAATGCTGTGAGGCCATGAGCTGTCTTCAGGTTCCATCAGTGGTCATTCCCTATCAAGAGGGCATCATGACTTCTTGCAGTGGAGACGAAGCTTTTGCTAGCCGATTTACAGGGTCCACCACTTTGTAGGGAACAAGACCGCGTAGTCGAAGGGCTGCGACGCGTGACACTCTGAGTCACAGATACGCCTGTGATCTAGAGCGCGTGAAGGCACTGCCTGCAATGCGATGCAGTGACTGCCCAACGTTGCAAATCTCAACACGGTGGTTGTGACTGACGACTTCAAGATAGCATAGGCAACGCACAGCGACAGCAACGGAGCCGGAGACGGGCGTGTGGGGTCCGCGGTTTACCTACACAAGCGTCAGAGAGCTGAATCTGCGGGATGCAATTTGCACTCAGGCAGTAAGGAATCTTCGTCCCCAAGATACTTGCAGGCCGCTGCCTGCTGTTGGAAGTTGCTTGCCTTCTCTCACTGCACCGAAGAAGAAGCTTTGCTGCTAAGCTTTTGAGATAAGTCAACCTGCCATGACGCCGCAAGCGGCATACAGCGCCAACAGAGGCGACAAAGTACTTCATTCAGATCAGATCATAGACTACACGAAGCCACAGCTTCTTGCAGTTTGGAAAGAGCTCAATCCTGATGGCTATGAGCCAGAGACTTACAAAGGTTCTTTATAGAACGCTATGGCGATTATCGTCAGCATATGTGCACTCCAGTTCCCTTTGCTGTTCACAGCAAAACACCTTCGACAGCCTCCAACAGTCAACAGGAAGAAAACCTCCCTCCAACAGTCTCACAGCCAGCTGAAGACCTGCCACAGCGCTTGTCATACAGCAAAGCTGCACAACGTTCACCTGATGATATGGATCGCAAACAGAGGGAGTGCGATGAACGGTTGATCAAACTGGAGAAGACAAGCAAAGCTTACGATCGCAAGTTTGAGGAGATCAGCAGAGACCACAAGAGTTTGAATCTGGTTATGTACAACATACCAGAAGAGGGCGAGAAGGCGAAGAACAGATTTGAGGCAATCAAGACCGTAGCCATAGAGTTTGATACTGCACTTGAGACTGCGGTTGAGACTGCAAAGAGTGAGGTTACGTTTGAGGAGGAAGGCATCAAGAGAGTATTGCCAACAACTGTAGAGCGCATAGGGCAGTTCATAGCTGACCGTACCAAACCTAGACCTGTACGACTGGTGTTCAGCACACTGTTACAGAAGCACGGTTTCCTACGTATGGCCAAGGCTTTAAGACAAGCAGGGTTCAGATTGGATGATGATCTCACGAGATCACAGCAAGCAGAGCGAAAAACTTTGAGCCTGGATTTCCAGGACCTCAAAACCAAAGGTTACCAGCCTTACTTCCGAGGCTCACTCTTGCAGTACTACAGCAACAACAGGGTCCATACATGTGCAAAAGGGAAAGCAAACAAAGTCTGCATGAATGTTTAAACTGTACAGTCAAGATATGTCACACATGAGCAATGTATGCAGACTTTCACTTGTATATGCACAAGCTTGTCATGCATTACTGACATAGTGGTCATGACAGTGGTATTTGGTATCTGTTTACATGCTAAAAGGCTTTTGGTTGTTGCACATTTGGTTTCTCTTCACACACAGTGACAGCTTATTTTATTTTGACAGTTTCTTGATGATGATCTTTTTGTTTGTCTATGTCACTTGTTTGTCTGTCTCGTTTTCTGATGAAGAATCGCAATTTAGTCAAATGGGCTAGCTGGCCCCAACGACTGTAAAATCCATGAATGAATGAATGCCACCTGGCGCTGCTGTCTCTGAGACTGCAGTGCTCGTAGTTTCGGCATTGATGCTAGAATGGCAGCACACGTAGCCGTCTACTCCTGTGGCCTTAAGTATTTATCTTGCCGAAAAACAGATGCTAGTGCAGTTCGGTGAAGTCTCTCGCTGGCCGATCACACTTGATGGTCACATGCTGGCGTGCTGTTGTTCCTCAGGGGCATGTTTATGTTGCGTACACGATCCGTTCACGCAGGACACCTAAAGTCTTCGCAGCCGCTGCCAATGCAGACATTGCAGTGGCTGCAAGACGGGTACGTCTGCCACTGCAGCCTGCAACCAACACTTGTCTTGCGACTGTGACATAGTGTTGATGCTACAGAGCAATTTGACGCTGCAAGATGTGCGCGTTGTTCTGACCTCCCCAAAGTCTCCTGGCAATATTGGCTCTGTGGCAAGAGCTGCTGAAAATTTTGAGGTACTCACCTGTGCCAGGAGCTCCACATCAGCTAGTCTTATAAATTCACTCCTCCTGTCCAACGCATTGCCGCTGCGTAGGTGTCTGACTTGTGGGTGGTGGACCCTCGATGTGACCCACAAAATGGCGAAGCACAAATGGTGCAGCTGCAATCCTTTCTCTCCCTGTACCAATTGTTGTTTGTTAAATCAAGCGTAGTCCTGGGACCTGATCTGGTGCAACATTGAATGCTTATTTCACCAGTTGCTAACATGCTTATTGTGCTTCAGCTGGCCTGTGGCTCTCCATTGATGGACACCATGACCATTGTGCCCACTCTACAAGAAGCTCTGGCCGACACTTCAGGTCTGCCTGTCACGCCTGGCAAGATTACTTCACATGGTGCTTCACGTTGACTCATACACAGCTACTGGCCGCTGCAACATAAGCGTCTTGAGACTCATGATACAGCTCATGCTTGCCTGTCATGTGACATCCTGCTGCAAAAGCATGTGCAGCTAGTGTACTGTAGTGTCATGCACAGCATGCATACAAGCTGTGTATGTCATGTTGTGCAGTGGTCTCAACCATCAAGCTGTATAGACAGATGTTATGCTTGGCATGCAAGCCATATGCAACGTTCAGCACATACACAGGGTTCCTGACTCTGTAACCTGCTGCAGCGAGCATTGGCTTCACAAGGCGCGTAGGCAATACTCGCCTGGTGCATGCCAGCTTGTCACAGCTGCTGCAAGCCTTTCCCAACACCTTGCCTGACCCTGCAACAACAGCCAGAGGCAGCAGCTGGGCTTCAGAAAGACGCATAGCTCTCGTCTTTGGCCGCGAAGAGAGCGGCTTGACAGCAAATGAGCTGTCCCTTTGCACGCACAGCTGCTCAATACCGACAGGCCCTGTGCAGCCCTCTCTGAACCTGTCTCACGCTGTGTGTGTGGTCTTGGCTCAGATATTTGAGCAGAGAACCTCCAACCATGAAGCAGGTGTGAGATCTGTCCACTTCACATAACTTGCATATCTTTGTCTATGCATAGCGTACAGACTCCCATTGCATGCAAGGGAGTTTGCCACAACCAAGCAGTGTCTGTGTTCAACTTGACCTTCACTGTGTGTGAAATACAATCGCAAGTACCAGAATGCAATGCTTGTGGTACAGACCACAGCTACAGCTTACCTGACCCAATGCATCCACTGCTGCATGCCAGTTCTGCCACAATGCTGCCTTATGTGGTTACATTGAAACCCATTCCCTGTCTGTCAAGAAGCTGTCAGAGACCGACTGCACCTTTAACACTACAAGTGGCTGTGTGGCCGCAGATGTGGCAGTCGTCAAACAAGTACCAAAGCAGCATCAGCCTGCGCCGAGGAGTGATGTTGAGTCTCTCATCAACAGATGGACAGAGCTTACTGACGCTGCTGGTCTCGGGTATGTTGCAGCCGAGCAAAGGCTGCTGTGATCAATGCTACTGTTGTGGCAATTGCACTGTATGCTGTAAGCGCTGCGGCCAAAGTGATGTGCTTGCTGGCAGTTGCAATTTGCTGCTTGGGCTGTGTTGAGCTGCTGGCAAAAGGCCAACTGCTGCATGATGTGTTCAAATCCCATTGCTTGACGCCACAGCATATTGTGTATGCAAAAGCATGTCAATAACCCCAGCCCTTCTGCTTCTGTCAAGAGCCCCTGCAATTCTGGGCTCAGACAAGAGCGGCTGAGACGGCCACTTGGTGTTATCTTCAATGGTCAAGCGTTAGCAAAAGTGCAAGTAAACAGCCATGAGGCGGCTCATCCCATGCCTCACAGTGTTGCACGCAGTGAATTCCAAGAATGAAGGTGAAGTGAGGATTGTGGCATGTGTGGTGGCAGGTTTTCTTAGTGATGTGAATCCGATGATCAGTTCCCAAAAGTGCACTGTGTGGTGGCAGGTTGGCAGACAGTGTGGGTGGCACGGGCAGTCATGGCCGCAAACGCAGGACAGCAGGCCATGTGAAGGCCGTCCTGTCCAGAGCCCAAGTTACAGTGCAGGTATGAGTGCGATTTGCTGTCTGCCCACACGCAGTTTTGCACGACTACTGATGCGTGGGTCTCTGGTATGCGCAAGTCACAGTGCAGGTATGAGGGCGATTTGCTGTCTGTGCACACAATCACAACAAACACTAGGTCCTCTTTCCTCCTCATAGAAGCATAGCTAGTGTGTGCAGCAGGTATCACATCATGTAGCAGAGCACCTTGCATGACTGTTGATGTGTGTGTCTCTGGAATGCGCAGCAGGCAATCGTGTATTCTTTGCAGGTGCTAGTGCACAGTGTCTGTAAAGATTAGGGGTGTGCGATTTGCCTTTCACCGATCATGACTGAATGGTGATGTTACTGCAATTAGTGCAAATCTACTGTTGGGGTCATGAAGGTAATTGAAGCAGTTAGCGTTTCACTTCATACAACACAGCACTGCACAGCACAGCACTGCACTGCACTGCACTGCACTGCACAGCACAAAATACAACACAATACACCTGGAGAGCCTGGTCTAGCTGCAGACTGGTCTGCACTGATAGCCATGGCAAGGGGTTTGAAGCTTGATCATTGTATGGACAGCACAACATCAGCTGTTTGGACACAGAATCAGGAAGTGTCGCATGCATCAAGGCAGGGCAATCAGGCTGGGCCCAGAACCTCACCAAATGCTTCACCTGACATGAACAAACAGTGCTTCCACAAACAGTGCTTCCACAAACAGTGCTTCCACAAACAATGCTTCCAGCTGCTACATCCAGCTTTCTGCTGCTGCATGCACGCTATAAAAAGACAACTCTGAGCAGCATGGTCTGCAGGCAGTCATTCTCATGAATGTAAAATTGTTATGCAATGATGATGGGGGGCAGTGTTCCACACACTTGTCCCCATATACAACGCCACTGCATAAGTGGCGTACTCTTTTCTTTTCTTTCTTATGCAATGATGATGGCAGCCTTCTGTCATTGGTGCAGGAGCTGAGAGTGTTGCATGGCGTGTTTTGATTATTATTATTATCATTATTATTATTATTATTATTCTGCCATTGGTGTAGGAGCTGAGGGTGCTGCATGGGTTGTGCTCAGCCTTGCTGGAGAAGGTACAGCAGGCTGACCTTTAATGCTTGGTGTCAGACACTGCAGCTCGCCACATGCTCCAGTCATTCCTGGCGCTGCAGGTATGCTGCTGCTGTGGCACCTACAGTGACTGTGCACTGAATATTCTACAGTAACTGTGTACTGAATATCCTACAGTGACTGTGTACTGAATATCCTACAGTGACTGTGTACTGAATATCCTACAGTGACTGTGTACTGAATATCCTACAGTGACTGTGTACTGAATATCCTACACCGTGTGTGTAGTCAGGTATGCTGCTGTGGTGCATGCTTGTTGGATGTCATACCAGTCAGCAGCAGCTCCTCAAAAGCCGCTTTTTCATTTGGACTATCCACACTATTCATCTTTTCATCATTGATTGAACACACAAATTGCACAAGTCTTCTGTCGTTCTTCCATTGTAGCCCGACAAAGGCTGCAAACTTTGCGTGTCACAGGTGTTGATTTTGGCTTTGGAACTGCATCTATAATGGTGCAGATGATGTATGCAGGATCTGCAAGGCATGAACAGTCCCAAAGTACTGGAGTGAAGAGGAGATGAACAAACCTGTGTGGCTGCAGTCATGCTGTCCATGTGGTCAAATCAAGCTAGAGGATAGTGTGCATGAATACGGACCACCCACTTGCAAAAGTGGCAACTGTCAGCACAGGCAGTCAGTGACCAGTTGAATGCTGTGAGTTTCTTGGCTGATAAGATGTATAAGTGCCAGCGCATGGTTGTAATTGGTGAGAACATACGTACACACACAGACACAAACGTGGCAGGGCATCTGACTCAAACTAATGACTAGGGCTTATCAGAATGTATTAGGGTTTCTGGCGGACAAGCCTAACTATTTTTTCCTTCAACAATGACGCCCAGTGAACATTATCTTCAGACTAGGTGACACGTAGTGAAGAGACAGATCGCTGCGAAGCCTGTGCACAAGCATTACTGAGGATGCAAGCACCTGATGTGAGTTTGCATAACAATCTTTGCTGCTTGATAGGTGCACAGATAGTAAAGTTGGCTTGAGTGTTCACACGTGTGGCTATGATAATCAGGCTTAGAGGCACACGTGTAGTGGATGAGACGAGACAATGACTCAACTGTCAACTCTTAGTGTACATGTCGTGATGCGGCCCTATGCGGTCATCATGTGAGACAAGCTGCAGCTGTCATAGGAAATGATATTGCACTTTTCGACTTGAGGTTTTGCACTAGCTTCATTGACTTGACATGACAGCCATGCTTGTTTGCTGGCTTTGGAGTACACTTGAAGCTACTTTCATAACTTGAGAGGCACCAGCACACTGTGACAGTTTGCATAGCCTTTCACTTACTCAAGCTTTTCTCAGCTTCTTAGCTGAGTACAAGTCAGTGCCGTTTGGTTTGCTCTTGTCTCATACTCACTTGCTCCACCTGCTTTCCACAGGGAGTCACTGCACTTTCCCCACATGCATTAATATTAATATCAATATTGTAATATTAGAAAGAGTCCCTGCAGTTTTCACACTGCAGTGCTCCCTAATGATCCCTTGACATTCCATGCAGTTCCTTCAAGCAATGAACAGGGAACATTCCCCCTCGGTCCAATATGTTTCCACCATTGGATGAGCACAAGAGCAGTTCACAGGGATGAACTGCTCTTGTGCTGATTTATTGCTTGTAATCAAGTATTCCTGCCGATTTCCCCATGCCTGGTTGCCTCATCATTTGCCTCAAGTAACTTTGAAGGGAGATCGCCGAACCTCCAGTAGGGGGCATCACTACTGTCTTTGAGACAGCACAACAGAGAAGGACATCAGCTTCTGGGCTAGGGTTTCTGGGGCAAAGTGGGGTTTTTGCAGAGCAAAACCAGTCCTCGATAGGTCAGCAGTAGATGTGTGAAGCGATGCCGCACTCCAGGCAGATATCGTCGCTTGAGCGCCGCGCAGGTGCTTGGCCTTCTACCGTCCACGCATCCGATGTTCAGGTAGGCCTTTTTGCTGGTTTTGGTGGGTGCCGGGTCTCTTGTATTTCCTTAATCAAGCTTGCTGTCTTTCGGCCGGACGCTATACTGGTCGTTGCGGGCAACAGTATAACAATGCCATCATCACGTTCGTGTGCAGGCAAGCGGACAGCAAGGAAGTAGAACCTGAGCTTTCTTCTAGTTTGCCTCAGACATAGTTGTTTTGATATCAACGACGGGTCTCCCAAGGTTAGATATGAAAGCCGGGGGTCTCGTTAGCGTTGCTGCTGCTGTCGTTGGCGGCGGTGTAAAACACTTTCAGCACCGCTCAAGAGACGTAAGCCCTTCTGTGCAGCCGAACCTGTGAATTGCTCTTGTCACGTGCGAAGCGCTAAGCTCGCTGGCTGTTTCGTATCTTTTGTCACATGTCAGTGTTTTGGCCGATTTTCAAGAGGTCTTGTTGCAGGCTGCTCGTTGTCATGCGCGTCAGGTATCGCAGATGAACCAGCAGCTGGTTCAGCGTGAGCAGAATGTACAGGGTCTGCAGGCTCAAGTTCACAGCCTCCAGGTGGGCTATTTGCAGCATTCTACACCACACAATTGTGAAAGTGGCATGTATAGTGTCTCTTGTACGTGCTGCTGATGCATTTGTTGTGATGAGTCGGAGCCTCAGCATTGCAGACTGTGAGGAATAGCGCCAAGACATTACTGCACATCCATCTTTCATGCTCACAATCCATGCCAGAAACGTCTAACAGGCTGACGCTCAAACCTCATTGCATTCACAGTGTAACGGGCCTGTCAATAAACCCAAATGCATGCCAGCCTGCACCTACAGCTCTTGCACCTGTTCTGCTGCAGGATTGATCAGGGTCTTATCACTAGTCTACTTGGTCACTAGATGCACTTTTCAGGAGGACACATGTGCCAGGTCTTGATTCTTGCATGGCAGTGTGTTTGACTGACACCCTGTTTTGGCCCATGCAGATCTCTAAAGCAAACGCACTTGAGCGAGCTGTGGCTGCTGAGAGCAGCAATGCGCAGCTAACGCAAGAGGGTCAAGATTACCAAAGGGGTATTCAAGAGCTGTGCAATAGCCGAGATGCTACTGCTGCCTTGCATGAACAAGCATTGCGAGCACTGCAGGCTGTCAAGAACCTGGCTGAGGTGAGACTGTGAGCATCTGGATTGTCGTGCACACTGTGGTGCATGTTTTGCTCAATTGTTTGCTCATACAATCCTTGTGGGCTGCCACGTTTGCACCTTTGCACTGTTCTGAACTGTCCTCCCTTCTGACTGACGTCAATCAAAACCCACTGAGTGCTGTCAACTGGAACTGAGTACTTATCATGTACATCAATCTGCTTACTGCGGGGTTGCTAAGTTCCTAAAAGCGTCCGCGCACTCTTCTTTCAGAACTGCACTGGAGTGGCAGCTGACCTTTTTCTGCCTTTCAGCAGGCTGCAGTCCCACTGTGGGCTGATTCTGATGTCAAGGATGTATTCAGGAAACGTTGTGAACCAAAGCTCAATCTTGCCATTAGCCCAGATCAGTTTGCTTGCTACATTACCAATATTTGACTGAATGAGCTCCTTTACTCTGGATTTTGCTGCCAGTCTCTACCTGGCTGTTGCTCACAACCATATATGGGGAGAGAGTTCAAGGCGCTTTGCTGCTTGACTTTTGTGCCAAGGCATGGCATGAAACAGGGTGCTGTCCACTTGCAGGCTGCCAGAGGGGAGGCTGTCAGGCGTGCTGACGAAGCTGAGGCCAACCTTCAAGCCCAGCAAAACCTGCAGGTCTCAGTGGATATGGAGCACAACAATGCTCTTCAGGAGCTCACTGCCTCTAAGGTGTCACATACGTTTGCTTGGTTCTGAGCTTTGCATGCCAGGCTGCGTTGATAACAACAAGAAGAATAACAACGCTTTCCAGCTCATGATGAGCTGGGTACGTGCGGGACAAGTCTTGTCTTTCCAGAGCAGCTACCAATGCGACAGTATTGACAATCACGTAATGCAAAATCATTGAAACTAGACCTAGGGCGACCAGGTGGGCAAAGCCTTTTGACTTCACCATACAAAAGCGTCTTAGGCAATCTGTGGTTAGGCACCCTGAAAATCTATCGTTAGGCATCCTGAAAACATGACTCAGGCTGCGTTGCGTTTCTGATTTCCTGCACATGGGCTGGACATGGTGTCTTGTGGTGTTATATGATGGTCACTGTTACCTGACTGGACAGCAACAAAGTTAGCAAGGCATTGTACCAATGCCTGGACCTTCTAGATCCTACAAGAGACCCTGACAGACCTGGTCTGGAAGAAGTCATGTTTTGCAAGTGTGTAATGTCCCTCAATTTAGTGAGACATCAACATCAAAACATGTTGTGTAGGTCCAGCTTTGTTGTCTGTCTGCACCCAGCCTATCAGCAGTAAACTCAGTATATTGACAAGGACCAGATGAGCCCATTAAGCACGCTCACCTAGACAAGCACAGTGACTACTGCAGCCTGTTAAATACGTTTCTCCTTTTGCTAACTCTGTGAATCTTGTCACTCAATTCTTATGAGTACCATACAATTTCCGACAGTGCTTGTTTCAGGGGTTTTCACAACATTTCTTAAATTTTTGAGCATGTCTCACAGTGCCACTCTACGCCTTGTATGATTATGCTGGTGATGAGTATGATCACCTCCTTCATGGATGGCTGACTTGTTAATGTTGCATGGCAGGGGCAGTTGGCTGCTGAGCAAGAAGCCCGTAGGGCAGTGAGCAGGGATCTGGCAGGGGCCCAGAAGGACCTGGAGGAAGTGGTGCAGCACAACTGTGAGCTGCAGCGTACCAATACCGCCATGGGTGACCAGGTCCGCCAGGCGCAGGTGGAGCAGGTGGACCTGATGGCCAGATTTGAGGCTCAGTCGGCCGAGCTGACCGCTGTGAAGGTAGGCACATCTCTTTCTATCTGAGCATGACTTGCAGACAAGCTGTGCAGTTTCTTTCCCCTGAAATTTCCTCTCTCCACCCTTGCGTTTACCTCATTTAGCCCCAGATATGACACCCCTGTACACACGCCCTTTGCCCTTGTGGGTGTTACTAAGAATGTATTGCAGAAGCATCACTGATGTTGTTGTACATGTACACTTGATAATAGACAATGGCGTTTGGAACTTATTTTGTGCTGTTAGTCAAGGCAGTCAGCTCACATTGCAGGCGGAGTTGGCTGCACAGGCAGCAGAGAAGCAGCAGGCAGTCAGTGATCTGCAGGAGCAGGTTGGCCGCCTGCAGGACCAGGTGGCGCGGGCTCAAGTTGGCCCCAGCCCTGCACAGGTACAAACTAGGCTAACACATATGTATACAAGGCTGACAAGTGTCTCTATCATCCAAACATGCTTGTTTCCGGTGTGCAGATGTACTAATGGGTTGGGCCTGCAAGTTGCATTCTGTCTGTGCAGCATCCTGACATTACAGCAGTGGCTGCAGACTGAGCACCTCTCAACCTGTATGCAGCAGATGTCGCATGGAAACACAGCTTGTGCTGCATGAGAGATAGACGTGTTGACACAGGAGGAGGCTGCAAAACTGCAGATGGAGGTTGGTGCGCTACAGCAGCAGCTGAGCAATGAGCACAACCTGGTGGTGGAGGCCCAGAGCATCATCTCCACCACACAGGTATTGTGGCTCCCAACACTGTGTTGACATGTACAATATTTACTTCTGTTGCTTGCATTACGTCTGTATCCGTTTCTGCTTCAACTCTCACATGACATGTAGCACGCAGTGCTCATGTCCAGCTCCTCAGCATTTACTTTTTGCTTGCCGCTATGCTCATGCAGCACATGGTGCGCTGACTTTGCAAAGTGCAGCATGTTCCTCTGGCTATAAGAGTGAGCTTCTCTGTGACATACCAGGGAATGAGTGTGCATTGCTGATGATGATGGGTGGTGATGTGTGCAGGAGGAGGGCCGGCAGCTGCTGCACAGAGCTGAGACTGCCGAGGGTCAGGTCCACCAACTCAAGGCCGAGAAGCTGACTCTGTCAACCACATTGGCGGACATTCAGCAGCAGCTGCCAGCGCTGCAGACCCAGCTTGAGGTGAGAGCTTGAACCTAAACCTGCAAGCTCTCTCACATTTTTGCACGTACAGTCCTGATGTACACGAATGCGTCAGCATGTTTTGATGAGGCGTTATGCAGGCTGACCAGTCATTGCGTGATATGTGCCCAACAACACCTCAGTTGCTGAAAGATGCAGTGGTGCCTGGTTCTGCAGGGTGCTGCTGGGGGTGAGCAGTCTGCCATGGCAACTGCTGAGCGCCTGGGCAGGCAGGAGGACCCTCTGCAGGGGCCAACAGCAGAGCTGCGGCGCCAGCTGGACCAGCAAACCAGCCAGCTGAGCAGTCAGGCAGCTGAGCTGGACAGCACCAGGAAGAAGCTGCAGGAAACCCAGGTCAGCTCTCATGTCTTTGTCTAATTGGGCAGTCATGCAAACTTGCAAATGACTGTGAGGTAGTGTGAGACAAGAGACACATCATACAGAAGACCTTCACGTCACTCAGCAGAATGTCAGCAACATGTCAGTAGCCCGAGCTTGTTGCATTTTGCAGCTTGACAAGTACATTTCATGACTGCTTTCTGTTGGCATAACTGGATGAGGTCCTGCAATGTGAATTCCAGCAGGCAATTGCAATGCATGATGTGTGTGTGTGCAATGCTCAGGTGGGCTGCAAGGCCCTGGAGAAGAGCCAGGGCAGGGCTGCCAGGCTGCAGCAGGAGCTGCAGGTGAGAACACAACGCAGCACATGCCACATAGTCCTGTGTCTTTGCTGGAACGATTGTCTTGGTTGCCTGGCATTTGACATCACATGGCTTCTGGGCTTGAGCTGTCATGCTTTCTGTTTGTGCAGGTAGCAACTCAAGTTGACATCATGCTGAATGCCTTGTGCTTGACTGACTAAGTGTGATGCTGGATGGTGCAGGCAGCCGTGACAGCTAGGCAGTCTGCTGAGGCCAAGGTGATGGAAACCACCCAGGAATTGGAGGCATCTCAGAAGATGCTGAAGGTACACACTTCTGACTCAGCATGCAACATGTTATCGCTCAAGAGACTTTACAACACCTCAGCAACAGTGCCAATGAATGAGACCAGCAGCCTGCTTAGCAATGCAATATTATATATACCTACACCTTAGATATATACATCCACACCTCAGCACACCAATCATTAGAACTTGCATAAGCATGCTGGCAGCATAGGGTCACCTCATCGACTCACAGTCGTTGTGACATGCAGGTGGTCAGCAAAAAAAAGGAGAAGAGCCGCAGCCGCAAGCTTGAGCTGCAAGAAGAGAAGTCCACCTTGGAGAAGCAGGTCCAGGGCCGGGATGAGCACCTGGAGAATGTGAAAATGCAGCTTGAGGTTGGTTGCCTTCACCATGCCGTGTGCATCAGCTCCGTTGTGACGCCGAGTAGCAGTGTGTGTGCGTGCTGTCGGTGTGTTTGCTGTCAGTATTGAGCATGAACTGCAATGCTTCTGCAGCAGTCAGTATGTCTTTGCGATGGTCTTCACTGCACAGCAAGTTGAGGATCCTAGCTGTAGCTGTTGCCCATCTTTCCTCATTGCATTCTATTCAGATGCACCGGGTGGGAAGATGTCCCAGGCCTTGACTATCATAATGCTGGTCACACTGCTGAAAGGGACAACAGCCTGCATCAAGCTCATCATTACATGCTCTGTGTCATAATGTTTGACTACATTTGCAAATTGATGTGAAGCTGAAAACTGACTGCAGGAGGAGATTGCGCAAAATGCCTATCTGAGCAATCAGGTGGAGGTGTTGAAGACGCAAATGGAAAGTGTTGGGCTGGAGCCAGCCTTTGTAGAGCAGGCTGATGACCCTGATGTGAGTCCTCAGCAATTGCCCTGCCATCACTTGCTTCCTGGTGTGGTGCTTTTGCAATCTTGAGTCTTTGTGTAAAACAGCATGCCATGCAGCCTGTTTGACTTATGCAGCTTCCACACTTTGTCAGTGATTTACAGCTGCAGTGCTTGACACTCTTTTGCATGCGGAACAGCTTACTGATTAGTGTCACTGAGCCAACAGTCAAGAATTTTTGCCCTGAGCCATCTTGAGACCGCCCTGATGTGCATGTCTTCATGTGCAACTGCCTGGCGTACAAAACTCATCACTGGGCCCATGCCACAGACATGGTGCAAGATACACTGGCATGTTGCAGGATGAGTTGTCACTGCTCGCGGTCAACACGACCGTAACTCATGGAGGGCAGACTGACGGTGGAGACATGTCACCCCAGTCGTCGGGGTCATCGTTGGGGTCACCCCAGATTGCAGCAGGCTGGGGGCAACTGGATGCAGGGGCTTCCAGCTCCAGCAATGTTGAGCAGAGCCTCGAGGGGCACAGTGAAGGCGCATCTGGCATGGAGGACGCTGCCAGCAGTGCAGATGTCCGGAGTGTTGCAGATGAGACAACCACTGCAGATGGGGGTGATGGAGGGGTGAAGGAGGACAGG
>JAABUK010003903.1_pt1 | contig 24769 bp, 17 predicted proteins | sample 5559141 | NCBI WGS metagenome assembly JAABUK01 (sample SAMN10711869, study PRJNA513367) | rock metagenome | isolation source: Antarctica rocks | place: Antarctica: Victoria Land, Pudding Butte nord | collected 2016-01-03 | reverse complement strand
CTTAAGTGGTTGGAACGTGCCTACTGCAGAAATGGTCAGCTCCTACGAAGCAAATGATGCAAGGCTTCTGGCTTCTGTTTTGGTGGTGGAAGGTAAAATAAGCGGAGTAGAAGATTTTACTATTACCGGTACTAAGAGTCCTGTTGGCTATACGCCAACTGCGGGCATCACTCCAATGTATATGGTAAAAAAATATTTTCATCCTCCTTATTCCATTGCTTTTAACACGCCTGATGACTGGCCAGTTTATCGTTACTCTGATGCATTGCTTTTATTGGCTGAATGTTTAGTAAATGAAAATAAAAGTGCCCAGGCGCTGCCGTACCTGAACCAGGTAAGAAGAAGAGCCGGGCTGCCTGATGTTGCCGCAGCTACTGCTGATAATGTTGCTAATGAAAGGCGTCATGAACTGGCCTTCGAAAATCATCGCTATCAAGATCTAATCCGTATTGGTAAAGCTATCGAAGTATTGAACGCAAAAGGAGTGCGGCTGAAAGCACAGTATGGTTGGATTTTGCCTGCGGCTTTCAATGTTACAGCAGACAAATTACTTTATCCCATTCCTTTCAGGGAAGTACAAATAAATAATAAGCTGGTTCAAAATCCTGGTTATTGAGGTTTGAATAATTAACCGGGTAATAACTTAAGATGAATGGTTTTTGAGAGAGGGGATTTAATTTTTTTAAATCCCTCTTTTTTTAGCAAAGAAGGAGTGTGTCTTTCCAGTTTCAGGAAGACTTCCAAAGTCTCCATGACTTAAGAAGTCACGCATACGGATTAACACAACTCTTATGAAACCTTGTACTTACATATTAGTATCATGTTAAGTGTAAATTGACGTATTCGCTATCAGCCGTCAGCTATCAGGTATCAGGAGGAAACTTAATGCACATTGATCTCCTGACTGCTGATAGCAGAACGCGTCACTTTACGGTTAACTTAGCATTAGTATAACAAATAACTGACGGACAATATTGGATTGACTTGAAAAAAAATACCATGCTTCTACTTAAAAAGAAATTATTTACAAATGTTCTTTTTTTCAGTTTAATACTGTTCTTATTCAGCTTTAATAAATCTGCTCTTACAAATAAGGCAGTTAACAAGCCAGGAATAGATGAACTGAGGGCTGGTTTTGTAAACCCGCCTGATTCAGCCAGGCCGGGAGTATACTGGTATTTTATGGAAGGAAGTATATCAAAGGAAGGGATGACGAAAGACCTCGAATCAATGAAGAAAGCTGGTATTGGAAATGTTTTATTTATCGAAGTAAATGTAGGAGTTCCCCGTGGTCCTGTTAATTTTTTAAGTGATGAATGGATGTCATTATTTAAGCATGCCGTGGATGAATGCCGTAGATTAGGAATCTCCATGATGCTGGGGATTGGTCCGGCCTGGACAGGAAGCGGAGGTCCCTGGGTAACACCGGGCCAGTCTATGCAACATTTAGTATCAAGCACCTTGCAAGTAACCGGCTCTGAAAACACGCAAATTAAACTCCCTCTCCCTACTCCTAAAAAACCATATTTCGGTGAAGGTCCTTTTACACCGGAGATGAAAAAGCAATGGCAAGGTTTTTATGAAGATATTGCAGTGCTTGCCTTTCCAAGTACTGATAGCACTAAAAAAATTAATGATACAGATGAGAAAGCGCTTTACTATCGCGCACCATATACTTCCGCGCCTTCAGTGAAACCTTATTTAGCGTCTGCGGTAGATTATGATAATGTTCCTGCCAGTGCTTTAATTTCAAAAAAACAGATAATTGATCTTACAACTAAGCTTCAGCCAGATGGAACATTGAACTGGAAGGCACCTGCAGGCAAATGGACGATTATGCGATTTGGCAGGCGTAACAATGGCGCCACCACAAGGCCCGCACCTGTACAGGGGCTGGGATTTGAATCGGATAAATTTGATACAACTGCTTTGAATAAGCAACTCGAAGAGTACCTGGGTAAGATTTTAAGTAAGATCGGAACACAGGATAAAAATTCAGCAGGTGGATTTAAAACACTTTTCATGGATAGCTGGGAATCCGGCTCACAAAACTGGACACCTAATTTCAGGAAGGAATTTGTTAAAAGAAGGGGTTATGACCCATTACCCTTCTATCCGGTATATGCAGGCAACATAGTTGAGAGCCGGGAAATAAGTGAAAGGTTTTTATGGGATTTAAGGCAAACAAGCCAGGATCTGATATTGGAATATCATGCATTACATATTAAAAAATACGGTCGGCAGCATGGATTAAATTTAGCTATTGAACCGTATGATATGAACCCTACTGCAGACCTGGAACTTGGTGCAATCGCGGATATTCCTGCTGCTGAGTTCTGGAGCAAAAGCTTTGGATTTAATACGGCTTATAGCTGTATAGAAGCTACTTCTATTGCTCATGTTGAAGGAAAACCGATTGTACTGGCTGAAGCATTCACGGGTAACCCTCCTGAAGGTTGGAGACAATATCCAGGGTCAATGAAAGAGCAGGGCGACTGGGCCTTTGCAATGGGACTTAACAAATTCTATTATCATACTTTCGCACATAAACCTTTCAACGATTCATTGCAGCCCGGCATGACGATGGGACCGTATGGCGTTCATTGGGACAGGAAACAAACCTGGTGGCCTATGGCCGCAGATTATCATCGTTATATTTCAAGGTGCCAGTTTATTTTGCAGCAGGGAAAGGCTGTTGCAGATGTTCTATATCTAACACCCGAAGGTTCTCCGCATGTATTTCTTCCACCACCATCAGCATTAACCGGAAACGATACCATACCAGATAAAAAAGGATATAATTTCGATGGCTGTTCACCAGGCCAGCTGTATGCAGCCACTGTAAAGGATAATAAGGTTGTTTTTCCGGGAGGAGCTTCTTACGAAATACTGGTTTTACCTGCTGTTAAAACTATGACACCAGCCCTGCTTGAAAAAATACGTTCATTAATTAAGAATGGTGCAACAGTAATTGGAATACCTCCGATTAAATCTCCTGGTTTGTCAGGCTTTCCTGGATGCGATCAAAAAATTAAGTCTGTTGCAAAAGAAATCTGGGATGGTATAGAACCTCCTGCTTCACAGGGTGAACATGCTTATGGAAAAGGCAAAGTAGTATGGGGTGGACAATTAACCGCTACTAAAAAAAATACGATGTATCCGGAGTATGACCTTACAGCTACACTGTTAAAGCAGACAGGTGTGCCACAAGATTTCGAAGCATCAGGGCCGGTTCGCTATAGCCATCGCACCTTGAATAATATAGACATTTATTTTGTCGCGAATCGCACAAACCAGCTTATGAGTGCATCTTGCAAGTTCCGCACTGCAATGGGAACACCGGAACTCTGGGATCCGTTGACAGGCAAAACAAGAATGCTTCCTGAATTTACTAACAGTAATGGACAAACTACTGTTCCATTGCAGTTTGAGTCCTATCAAAGTTTCTTTATTGTATTTGCGAATAGCAATACCAAAAGTTCATCCGAAAATAAGAACTTCCCAGCTAAGCAGAATGTAGCTACTTTAAATACCTCCTGGAAAGTTTCTTTCAATCCGAAATGGGGAGGCCCTGAAAATATTAATTTTGATCACCTGGTTGATTGGACAACCCGCCCTGAAGAAGGGATCAGGTACTATTCAGGAATAGCAGTTTATAATCAGACCTTTGACTTTCCGATTGCCGGGAATAAGGGTGATAAAAAACTCTACCTTGATTTGGGAGAAGTTAAAAACATGGCCCGTATCAAACTCAACGGTCAGGACCTTGGCGTAGTGTGGACAGCTCCGTGGAAAGTAGATATTACCAACGCAGTAAAGCAGAAAAATAATCAACTGGAAATACAAGTAGCCAACTTATGGCCAAACAGGCTGATTGGTGATGAGCAATTTCCTAATGATGGAATTAAGAACGGGAAATGGCCTGAATGGCTGCTAAAAGGTGAAAAGCGCACAAGTGGCAGGTATACTTTTACTACTTACAATCCTTACAAGAAAGATTCTCCTTTGTTAAAATCAGGATTGATTGGTCCAGTTACCATTCAGCAGACTGAATTTTAAATGTAATATAACTTTCAGTTGAACATCACAAACAGGCTATGGGAATTTATGAGACATATTAGACGGAGGGCGTGATAGTAATCAAAGACACCGCAGTTAAACCTATAAGGTTTTTAAAACCTTATAGGTTTAATTTCTTTAACAGTCAGATCAGGCGTTATCTTCCTGTCACGGCCAAGGCTAACCGAAATTTGACGAATACTTTTGATCAATAGTCCTGCGTCTATTCCATATGCCAGCATTTTATACCCTTCCTTACTTCGTCGTTGAAGGTCTTCTATACCGGTAGTTACAACGCCGCAATTTTTCCCTGCCGCTAACACTTCATTTTTTGCATTGTTCATATGCTCTATAACTTCAGGCACTTCCCATTGTCCTGCAAAACCAGCAGAGGCTGAATAATCAGCAGGGCCAAAAAAGAAGATATCCGTACCAGGAACTTCCAGTAAGGATTTTATATTATTACCGGCAAGCACCGACTCAATTATCGGAACCACAAGTACAGCATCATTGGCTTCACTTACATGTTCAACGAAACATTGTCCCCAACCGGTGGCTCGCTCGGCGCCAATGCCACGGCTTCCGGCTAGTGGATACTTTGAGAAAGCTACAGCACGGATTAATTCTTCAGTAGTTTCAATGTGCGGAATGACTACTCCATCTGCACCTATATCCAATACTCTTTTAATAAGTCCCTCCTGTAATTCAGCAATGCGAACCAGCACTACGGTTTGACTACGCACCGCAGCACGGATATGATTAACGATATCCGCCCAATCCAGATGTCCATGCTCAACATCAATAACCACCCAATCCATTCCCGAGGCAACGGCTATCTCTGTTATGCTGGGTGATTCGAGTGTGATCCAAAGGCCATAAACAGGTTGTTTATTAAATAATTTTTGACGGAAGTTTTTGAGGGCTTCAGTTTTCATTTGTGTAGTTTGTGTGTTTAGATTTTTTTTAACCACGGAGGTGGTTAAATTACTTTCTATCTATAAGCGGCCTTAATTATATCCCGTAATCGAATAGTCTCAGAGAGTGTATCTACCTGGTTACATCCCTCCCAATTTATCCAGATATACTCGAGCCCTATCCAGCCACTGTAATGTATCTTTTTTAAATTTTCTATAATCTTCAAATAATCAATGGTATTATCGGCCATGGATACCTGCAGTTGCCCCTTCTTTGCACCGCGCGCGTGAAAGTGACTTGCAATAACAAGCAAAGGATCCACCTCTTCCTGCGCATAACCATTACGGATAAAATGTGTGTAATCCAAAGTCAACGTTAAACCGGGAACAGCATCAATCAATGCCTTCGCATCTTCCGGAGCTGCAAACGGAGATCCTACATGTGCTTCCACTCCAAATGAAAGTCCTGAACCGGCAACCCGTTCTAATCGCCAGTTTAATTCTTCATGAGCAAGTTTCAAACTTGCTGTTTTTTCTTCGGAGGTAAAATACATTCCAGGCAAGGTGGTTACATGGTCAGCACCTAATTGAACAGCATAGTCAATTAATTTAAGAAAGCTGTCCCGTGCATATTGCCTTCGGGTATTATCAGGATGGTTGATAGCAAAAAGCGAAAGATCTGTATCCAGTTGAAGGTAAACATCTGTTGCTACCAGGCCACGGTCTTCCAGTTGGTTTTTCAATAATCTTGCCCGTTGATGGATTTGCTGAAACTCACTTTCAGCAGTTAAATGCGAACGGCCACTGAAAAGGCCGATGTCTACTCCTTCACAATCCAGCATGGCAACCAGGCTCAACACTTTATCATGCGGCAGCAGAGGAAATGTAAAATCGGCGCAGGCAAATTGCAGTTTTTTCATATTACTGAGCCTCCCTTCCATTCGGCAGTTGCCAGGTAACCACCGTCTATAAGTATACTGGTACCGGTAACACCGATAGAATCATCACAGCTGAGATAAGCTACCGTTCTGGCTATGTCCAGCGGACTTAAAATACGCCCCGTCGGTACCCGGTTTAATCTTTCCTGCAATGCCCCGTTATCCCCCATATGTTCTCTTAGCATAGGGGTATCCGTTATACCCGGACAGACAGCATTACAGCGGATGCCATCAGCAGCGTAATCAATTGCAATAGATTTGGTGAGCATAAGAACTGCACCCTTGGAAGCAATGTAACCTGGTGTTCTCGCCTGGCCGACAAAGCTGCTGACCGAACCCATGTTTACTATACAACTTGATTGCTGTTGTTTTAAATAAGGATAGGCATATTTAAAGCTGAGGAAGATTGCTTTCAGGTTTACACCCATTTGCCAATCCCATTCTTCACTGCTATATTCATGAAGGGATCTTACTATATTAACCGCAGCATTATTGATCATTACATTTATACCATTGAAACAGTCAACGGTTTTAGAAATGCAATTTTTTATAGAGGCTTCGTTATTTACATCACACAAAAAAAAAGCAGCTTTACCTCCATTGCTGCATATGAGTGATGCCAACTTTTCACCGGCTTCTTCTTTAATATCAGCGAGTGCAACGGATGCCCCTTCACTGGCAAAGTATTCGGCTATACCACGGCCGATGCCTTGTGCGGCGCCACTGATCCAAACTACTTTCCCTGTAAATCTTTCACTCATTGGTCATCCTGTTTTAGTAAATGGAAGTTTTATATATTCATAACGTTATTTCTTTGCAGGTGGCTGCAACGGCAGACTAAGCCAGGCCAGGCCAATATTACGGCGCATATGGCTTTTGTTACCGGGTGGAATTTCGGCAGCATCATTACCATCATAAAATATTGCCAGCTTACTACCTACTTTAACAACTGAAGGCAATCCGATAATCTTTTTACTCCAGTTGCAGTTTACTGAATCCAGCACCACCGCTTTATTCTCAGGATCCCATTTCTTTAAATCTTTTGTCCAATATACCCAAACGGCATCAGTATATTCCAGCTTATTTCTAATCCCTACATGATCTGTAAAAACAAACCATGTTTTGTTTGCAGGCTCATAATAAACAGCTGAATTTTCCACTTGCTCTTCTATGGGCAAAAATGGTGCAGGATCAGGGATCCAGGTGCTGTCAAGATTTTTTGTACGTGCATAACTTAGTGTGCGCTTTATCACCGGCACATCGGTTGATGCAGCAAACAGCATCAGGTATTCGTTGTTATGTTTAATTATATTTCCTGGACTTACAGATCCTGCATAATAAGTTCCCGGCTTTGTATGAATGGGATTGATATCATAACGTTTTTTCCAGGGTCCGCCGGGTGCATTGCTTTCAGCCTTCTTGGTAAGATAAGGGAAGGCAGGGATAAAATCCGGTGCGGTAGACACATGAGGTGTGCCCATATAGAACATATGCCATTTAACACCATCAAAGTAAACACTTCCATAACTTGCCGATCTTGAATCATCACTTCCGGGTTTTCCGTAATCAAGCACGGGGCCTTTGACCTGCCAGTTCAGGAGATCCTTACTTGTTGCAAGACAAGCAAGCCAGCCGTTTACTCCGGCGCCATCATAATGCATATAATAAGTTCCATGATGCTCAAACACAAAAACATCCCTTGCGCCAAGATAATCGCTGCTATCAGGGCCGGTTCCATATTTTAACACAACACCCTGATCCTTAGCATTAAGCCGGTACTTTGCCATTGGGCGGCCATCACTATACGGGGTGACTGTTGTAGCGGGCTTTACCTGTGATCCGGATTGGGAAACTGCTTTGCTGTTGGCAATTAAAAGTATGACCGTTGCTGATATAAATTGAGAAAATTTAATGAACATTAAAGGATTTATTTTATGAATGATGTTAGATGCTTTTGATTTGATTAGCGTTTCAAATGACAGAACCCATCCCTTGCCTCTCCGAGGATCCGAGGAGGGGATTTGTGGTCACCGAAATTAATCACATTGCTTCTTCATGTTCCGAATGTAATCAAGTTCATAGTTAACGTTTTTGACTGAGTGAGGTACGTTCCCCTCCTTTTCAAGGAGGGGACGTTGCGTTAGGATGCGAAGCACTTAACGCAACGGGGGTGGTTATTGGCTGATTAGTACTTTGATTTCCCTATCGATCTTTCATAATTCATGAACTTTCAAACTCAACTTTAAACCTTAAATTTTTAATTTTGAACAACTAATACCCAATCCTGGTCTCCTGGTGGCGATGTTGTATTGCTATCTCCTGCACCGTCTGCGGTAAGCGTAAATTCAGCCAGCTTTTCACCGCTCACAGGGTTGAACCAGTATGCTTTATATTTGCTACCGGTTATGAGTGACCGAAGTTTAATATTGCCTGAGGTAAGAATATAAATTACCCGAAGGCGGTCACCATCAGCGGCACAAAGTGGCGCAAGTTTCGTTGAATCACTGGTTACCCAGTCAGTTTTCGGTTCCATTTTGTTCCATGAAGGTAATGACTCTATTAATTTTTTTGCTAAACCTAGCTGTGTTGAACCTGGCAATTGCATTGCATCATTCCAGGGCGTTATTCCCCAGTTGTTACCACCCGGTGAATTGCCATAAGGATGCTCACGGCCGTTCACCTGCCACACACCATTTGCTCCATAAGTATGACCGGCAAATCCTGTGTTGATGGTATGTGACCAGAATGCCTGTCTTGCTGCTGCGGCTGGAAGTGGCTGCGGTATTGCCAATGCTTCATAGCGGGATTCTCCACTCATAACGGGCATTACTGGTTGATCTTTCCAACCTTCCAGTGCAAGGGCAGCCTGTTTAGGTCCAGGTGATCCATGTCCGCTTTGATGCATATCAAAATCCAATACTGAGGGATCGGTTACAGAAGCACGCGCCGTTCTGGACGGATGTGATGTAACAAGCCGGTGAAAAGGATCTGTTTCATGCATATATCGCATGATATCGGTCCATTCTTTTTTCTGTTGTTCTTTATCAGCGTCTTTATTTTTTGAAAGATAAAATGGCATGGTTGTTTCTCCAGCTGCAACCCACACAACCGGTAAAGCACCCCAACGTGCAATAATATAACGCCAATGTTTTTTTAATTTTTCTTCACCAAGCCATTCCAAATGATAGCCCCATGCGCCAACAACACAGGGAACAAAACCCTGCTCTGCTAAATACATGATCCGCTTGTCAGCAGCATCAAAATACTCAGGCCTTATGCGCGAGTAATCATGTTCCCATGGAAAACCTGCTTCATTCTCACCACGTTCATCAAAGGCCGGCATATCAGGATACAGTCCGGCTACAATCTGGATAACATTGAATCCTTTTTTGCTTCTGTCTGCAGCAAGCGCTTTTACATCTTCCGGCCAAACCAGTCTTTTTGTAAGTCCCATCCACCAGGTATCTCCCAGCCAGAAAAATGGAGTTCCGTCCGCATAAGCAAAATGACGTTTATCATCGGCTATGCGTAGTGCACCATGCAGCAAGAGCGGATTCTTGCCTTTGTAAGGGAGTACATCTATCTTCCCTGTAACGCCGTTCAGTCCTTTGTCATCAGCCTCGGAACATACACTACGAAAACGATGAGTCCCCAGGACAGCAGATGAGTATCGGACCTTCCACTTGTTATTACCATCCCAGAAGCCGGGCACCTTAAGTTCATGGCCTTGGGGGTCGGTAAATACAACGTCTAGAGTAACCTGGTTGAAAGGATCAGGATAGTTACGTGTAGCAGTAAACGTTAACTCAACCATCATATTCGCTTGTGTCTTCAGTACAGTATCTTTTATCATCGCCTTTAATGAATTCCCTGATGAAAGTATTAAGAATACAGCTGTATTCATCAAAACAATAACAAGCACCTTGCAGGCAAATTTTTGCATCAACTGTAATTTTGTTCTGGAAGGATAGTATTTGATCATAATTAAAAGTAGTTGGGTTGACTTTAAATTTTTAATTAGCTCGATATTCTTGATCCTTTGTATTGCTGTGAAAACCTTAACGACTATGATGAAACTGTACAATGCTCAAGCCGGAGGGGTGGCATGATCCTTCATGTTCAAGACCCTTATGTCACCCTTTCATGGTTCACGTTTTGTGCTTATTAATTTCTATAATCATGACACCCCTTCTGGGTTATATAACTTCTTCAGTATCTTTGATCCTCTAAATTTCTCCTACCTCATACCTGATGATCAGCTTTGTTGCATGTAGACTGTTTTGGTCTGCAGGTATTCTTCCAGTCCGTGTTTGCCATCGGCACCACCGATGCCTGATTTTCTCCAACCAGCATGAAAACCCTGAATGGCTTCGAAGTTTTCACGGTTGAAATAGGTCTCTCCGAAATTGAGCTCTTTTGTCGCCCTTAGTACTTTATTCAAATCATTAGTATAAACAGAAGATGTGAGACCATATTCGCAATCATTAGCAAGGTTAAGGGCTTCATCAAAATCTTTCACTTTCATTACCGGCAACACCGGTCCGAAAGTTTCCTTTTGCATGATCTCAAAATTCTGTTTTACCTCTAACAGCACGGTCGGTTCGTAGTAATATCCTTTTATGAAATCACTGTTTCTTTTACCACCGCAGGCAACCTGTGCGCCTTCTGCCACAGCCCTTTCCACCATTTTTGAAACTTTATCCAATTGCGTCTGGTTGATCTGCGAGCTCATATCTATTCCTTCATCATCAAACGCATCTCCTGACCTGACCGCCTTCATTGCCGGAATTAATTTTTCAACGAACGCATCGTAGATACCCTCTTCTACATAAACTCTTTCTGCACAATTGCAAACCTGTCCGCTGTAGATCACGCGTGAGGCTACGATAGCTTTTACAGCCAGGTCAAGGTCTGCGTCTTTACATACAATGGCAGGTGCTTTCCCACCCAGTTCAAGAGACACTTTTGTAATATTTTTTGCAGCAGCAGCCATTACTTTATGTCCGGATAGCACACTGCCTGTTAAACTGATGATACCTACATCTTTGTTATGGGTAAGTGCTTCGCCGATCTCTTCACCATATCCGCAAACAATATTCAGCACTCCTTTTGGCAGGTCTATTTCTTCTATTAATCTTGCAAATTCCAAACTGGTTAACGGTGTTTCTTCACTCACTTTTATGACGGCGGTATTTCCTGTTAGTAAAGAAGGAGCCACTTTTCTTGCCATAACAAAAAATGGAAAATTCCAGGGGCAAATACCTACTACCACTCCTATAGGAAATTTGTGGAGAAAGATCTGTTCTCCAGGCCGGTCGCTGGGAATGATCTCACCTTCATAAGAACGTGCCAGTCCTGCATAATAATCATAATAACCGGCGGTAACATCAATTTCTACCTGCGCCAGCGTTATAACTTTAGCTTGTTCTTTAGATAATACGGTGGCAAGGAATACGCGGTTTTTCCTGATTACTGCGGCCATCGCTTTCAGGTAAGATGCCCTGTCTACTGAAGTTCTTTTGCTCCATGCCTCCTGGGCCTTTTTAGCAGCAGCAACTGCAAGGTCTGCATCATGCTGCGTTCCCCTGGGTACACGTGCAATTAATTCTTCGGTACAGGGATTGAACACGTCTATATAATCAGTGTCAGGTGTGTTTTCAACAAATGCTCCATTTATATATTGCCCATAAGTTTCAACCGCTACTTCCTGTAAATTGTTGTCGCTATACATAATTAAGTTTTTTATTTATGAACCATTAGCTTAGTTTGATTCCATTTATTAATTATATCAGTATTGACTACATCTTCCGGGATCTTACCTTGCGAAATATCTACTACCTGCCTGCAGGCCTTTATGCCAATCTCTCTAAACATATCATGAGTCCAGGCTATGCAATGGGGCGCCAGGATAACATTGTCAAATTTAAATAACGGATGATTTTCGGCCGGCGGTTCCTTCCCGAACACATCTGTTGCATAGCCGGCTATAGAATTATTTTTTAGTACTTCTATTAAAGCTTCTTCATTAATAATTCCACCGCGGGCAGTGTTGATTATATAAGCTTCCTTTTTTAATAAAGACAATTCATGAGTACCGATAAGGTTAAGTGTTTCCTCAGTAAGCGGACAATTTATAGAAAGAAAATCCGAATGCTGCATCAGGTAATTAAGATCTGTCATTTTTACTCCGGCTGCTTCAGTTCTGGTTTTATCCGCATAAGGATCGAAAGCAAGAGGCTGGTTCATACCAAAAGGTTTAAGCATTTCCACCAACCTGCCGCCAATGCCACCGATACCAACGATACCAAGCGTTCGGCCGCGTAATTCGCTACCCATATAATTACTACGTTGCAACCACCCACCATTTCTTACCAGCCTGTTTTTTTCCAATACACGATGCGAAAGTGCCAGCATCAAGGTAATGACGGCTTCTGCAACAGAATAATTTACAGCGCCTTTTGTGATCGTAACAATTACATTAGCATTACTACAGGCTTTCATGTCAACCATATCATATCCAACGCCGAAGCGGCAAATGGCTTTCAGATCATGAACATCTTTAAAGCTATCAACATTATAAGAGGGTGCCAGAGAGATAATCGCATCGTAACCTTTAAGCATATCTGCGGTTACTGGTGACTGGTACTCCTTCATGAATTCATAGGTGATTCCTTCAGCCTCTTCAAGAATTCTTAAACCGATATCATTGTAGGTAAGTTTGCCTTCTGGCGTTAAAAAATCTCTTGTTAAACCTACTTTGAACATACTATCATTTTTACTTTGGTGTTTTTATTCGAATTTTTTTATAACTACAATGGTTATAAAAAATATCATCATAGCTAGTTCTTATAAATCAGCGGATTCTGCACATCATTATCTAAAGGATCGCCAATTTTTTTTGATTAGATATTAGTCTACCTTATCAAAAGTAACCTTATGCACAAAAAATAAAAATGGTCAAAACCATTCTTTTTTTGTACTTTTTGATATATTTTGATTGTATCCACTTGCCAAAACTCACTAAGCTATATGAAAAACTTTTGTAAATACTTTAATATAAGTAAAACGGAAGAGAACTGGGGATTGTATGTAAACACTGTTGGTTATGACAGGGTCAATCCTAATCAGCATTATCCTAAAAATGAAGAACACCCCCAAAATCATTGTTTCAACTGGAACCAGGGTAGAATATTAAGTGAATACCAGTTAATATTTATTTCCAAAGGCCAGGGCGTATTTGAATCGGAATATACCAAACCCACCACTATAAACGAAGGAACCTGTTTTTTCCTTTATCCGGGTGTATGGCATCGTTATAAGCCAAATTCTAATTCGGGTTGGGAAGAATACTGGATTGGTTTTAACGGGTCTTATCCAAGTGAATTAATGAATAAAAATTTTTTCAATGTTCAAATGCCTTTTATTAATGTAGGTTTATACCAGGACCTGCTTCATCTCTGGCATAACATGATTAACACAGTTCAAACATCTTCTTCAGGATTTCAACAGGTAATTGCCGGCATTACCTTACAAATATTAGGGGTAATAAACGGAATATCAATGAATAAAATGCAGGAAAAAGATCCTATGGGAAGAATGATTACAAAAGCTAAATTTCTGCTTGAAGAATCAATTGAAAAACCAGTTGATATGGAAATGCTTGTAAAGGAATTGCCGATGGGATATTCAGCCTTTAGAAAAGCTTTTAAAAAACTTACAGGTGAGTCACCCAAACAATACCACCTTAATTTACGTTTAAACAAGGCTAAAGAATTACTTACTTCTACCACTCTAAATATTAATGAAGTAGCTGAACAAACCGGCTTTGATTCAGTATTTTATTTTTCTAAACTTTTCAAAAAGAAGAATGGAAAATCGCCTAAGTTTTACCGGTCTGGAAGTGCACAAATTTATATTAACTAGGGTTATGACAATTTAATTATGAAACATGCTTTATCGAGGTTATATCTTATGGAATCAAAGTTGACCATGATTTATTTCGCCGTCCCTAAAAGGCAATGTAACTAAGTAAACGTTTAATACCCTTTAATAAGTTAAGGTAGCGTACGATTTCATTTCAGCGTTTGAAAGCTACCAGCCCTGAAAGGGCATAATATATTAGCACAGGGTGAAGCCCTGTGAAACAACGTTGCCATTACCCAAGCCCTGTAAGGGCGCAATATGAAGATCAAGTGCATGCCATCAAAAACAATATTACACCCTTACAGGGCTTTGTTGCATCGTCTTCCTTATCACAGGGCTTCACCCTTTGCTAATATATTGAGCCCTTTCAGGGCTGGTCGTTAAATAAATGACATTGCCCTAACGAGCCTTAATAATGTTTCATAATTAAATGGTCAGTACACTAGTGTCATGTCAAACATAAAATGTATGTAAATGTTGCTATCAGCCGTTAACAATCAGAACCTCACAATGTAATGTATTTCCTCCTGATTGCTGATAGCTGACGGCTGATAGCAAAAGCGACAAATTTAGGTTGACATGACAATAGCATACTCAATCCTTAAACTACCATGGTATAATTTATGCATCTATACCAGCAGGTGAAGGATGTGCTTACATTATCAGTTTCCATAAATATCTTCTGAATTATTCACTAATTTTTACTGGGATGTATATAACCGTTAGCTTAAGAATACTAAGAAGCTATCTAAATCAAAAATAATATTCAGCGTATACGGTTCCTTGTTACTTACTCCAATTTCCGCTATTAAAGGCTAATGTCCTATATGATAAAGACTACATATTGATCTGCTGGCGGCTGATAGCTATTGATATAAATTTCATCGTTAACATAGTACTGGAATTAAGTGTTACAATATAAAAATTTCGTTAACCCTATACAACAATGCCTGAATAAACTCTTATACTAATAATATTTGTTTCTAATATTTTGTTAACGACTTATTCAATTCAATTCATATAACTATATTGTTTTTACAAACTTAAAAATGAAAACTAAATGAAAACTCAAGACACAAAAGTAAAAACCGGCTTCTTTGAAAATTTAGCAGGTAAAGTTACACAAGCGACAGGAAGTACTCCCGCCTTTATCATTGCCTTGTTTATTATAATTATATGGTGCGCCTCAGGACCAATTTTTCATTATTCGGAAACTTGGCAATTAGTTATCAATACCGGAACTACGATCATTACTTTTTTAATGGTTTTTCTTATACAAAAATCACAGAATAAAGACTCCCTCGCCATTCAATTAAAATTAAACGAGTTGGTGGCTGCCCACGAATTTGCAAGTAACAGATTGGTGAATGTTGAAAATATGAGTGAGGATGAACTAAAAATTATAAAGAAATATTATAGCCGGCTGAGTGAATTTACCAAAGAGGAAGAAAGCCTTCAGCAGTCTCATTCCATTGATGAAGCACATGAGCAGCATGAGATTAAAAAGGGACTCGAATCTGAATTGAAAGGTATTATCAGGAAATAGGTATGAGGTATGGGCTATGAGGTATAAGGTAATGGTAGAGGAACCACGGAGACAAAGAGGCAAGGAAGAACACGATGAAATATTTTTACACCTTCTTCAAACTGTGTTTCTCTGTGTCATCCTGTCTCCGTGGTTCCCTACCTGATACCTCATACCTCATACCTCATACCTCATACCTAAATAATCAGCAACAATAATGAACAAGAACCTATCAATCGCTACAATGACCTGGGCAAGGGATGCTAAAGAGGAAAAATTATTACGTGAATCTTTATTAGAATTATCTAAACTTAATATACCGGCTTTTATTACAGATGGCGGCTCCGGCACTGACTTTTTGAATTTTATCACGAGCTTCCCAACTTTTACTTTACTAGAACCCAAAGCTAAAGGCGTATGGCCACAGGTTCAAACAAGCTTAGAAGCAGCTTATAAGAAAGGATCTGATTTTATTATTTATACAGAGCCTGACAAAATAAATTTCATTAAGCAGGATTTGCCTGATATGTTAACCCGCATTTCTGTTAATGAACAATCCGGAGTTATTATTGCTGTTCGTTCTTCACCTGGTTTTGAGAGCTATCCAAGGTTTCAGCAGATGACGGAAACAACCATTAACAATTGTTGTGCTGAAGTAACCGGCAATGATACTGATTATACATATGGACCTTTTATAATGAACCGGCTTCTGGTTCCATACCTGCACGAATTAAATAACAATATCGGTTGGGGCTGGAGGCCTTATACATTTGTTATTGCTAGCCGCCTTAACTATAAGGTAGAATCTTTTGAAGGTGATTATTTTTGTCCTGTTGATCAAAGGGATGATGATGCGATGGAACGTATATATAGGATGAGACAGTTGAGTGAAAATATTGAGGCGATTGTTTTGGCAAGTAAGGTATCGTTAAATAGTGATAAGCCGTTGAAGGAATTTTTTAACCACGGAGCGAAGGAATAGGTAACACAGAGGTAGCACAGAGGCCCATCGCAGACCTCTGTGCTACATATTCCTTCCCGTGATTAAAAAAGCTTAAAGCTATCTGCCAAACAACTCAGTAGCCTTCTTCACCACATTATCAACCGTAAAACCAAATACTTTATACAGTTCCTCAGCAGGAGCAGATTCACCAAAGCTTTTCATGCCAATGATATCTCCTTCATCGGTTACATACTTATGCCAGCCTAATACCGATCCTGCTTCAACAGCCAAACGCTTTTTAATATGTTTAGGGAATACCTGTTCCTTGTAAGCTGCATCCTGTTTTTCAAAAAGTTCCCAAGACGGGAAACTTACTACTCTGGCAGCTATGCCTTGTTCATTTAATTTTGCCTGCGCCTGCATTATCAACGGCACTTCCGAACCTGTTGCTATCAGGATTATTTCCGGCTCTTTTTCACTATCAGATAAAATATAAGCGCCTTTAGATAAGCCGGAAGCATTGGCATATTTTTCCTGGTCAATAATAGGCAATCCCTGGCGGGTAAAAACCAATACCACCGGGCCATCTTTATGTTCCAGCGCTGCTTTCATCGCCTGTGCAGATTCATTGGCATCTGCTGGACGTATTACGGTAATATTAGGGATAGATCGTAAAGAGATCAACTGCTCGACGGGCTGGTGTGTGGTACCATCTTCCCCAAGTCCAATACTATCATGGGTATAAATAAAGATAGGGCGGATCTTCATGATCGCAGCCAATCTTATTGGAGGACGCATATATTCAGAGAAAATAAGAAAGGTAGCTCCAAATGGAATAATGCCTTTGGTAAGTGCCATACCAACAAGCGCTGCGCCCATAGCATGTTCGCGGATACCAAAATGAAAATTACGGCCATCCCTGTTTTCAGTTGTAAAGGAAGAATACTGTTTCAGGGTTGTTTCTGTAGAAGGTGCCAGGTCGGCTGAACCACCAATTAATGAAGGCAAACCATCGGCAATAGCATTCAAAACCTTACCAAGAGCCTGACGTGTAGCCATCTTGCCATCAGATGCTTTAAATACGGGTAGCTTGGCGTCCCATCCCTGCGGTAAGTCTCCGGAAGCTGCCAGGTCATATTCGGCCGCCAGTTCCGGAAACTTTTCTTTATACTGGGAATATAATTCATTCCATTGTTTGTCAAGTCCAACGCCCTTCTCTCCTGCTTGGTTATAATATTTCAACACCTCATCTGGAACAACAAATGATTGCTCCGGATCGAAACCGAAAAATTTCTTAACCAGCTTTATTTCATCGCCGCCAAGCGGCGAACCATGCGCACCTGCTGTATTAACTTTATTAGGACTACCAAATGCAATCTGCGTACGCACCTTAATCAATGAAGGACGGCTGGTTTCCATTGTAGCATTTCTTACAGCATTTGATAATGCAATAAGGTCATTACCATCATCCACTGACTGTACATGCCAGTTATAAGCTTCAAACCTTTTAGCTACGTCTTCGTTAAAAGTAACATCCGTATTCCCTTCAATTGAAATATGGTTGTCATCGTAAATATAGATCAGGTTACCCAACTCCAGGTGTCCTGCCAGTGAAGCGGCTTCTGAAGTTACCCCTTCCATCATATCACCATCACTGCAAATCGCATATATTTTGTAATTAAACAATTCAAAACCTGGTTTATTAAAACGTGCCGCTAAATGTTTTTGGGCGATGGCAAAGCCTATACCATTTGCAAAGCCTTGTCCCAGCGGGCCTGTTGTTACATCTACACCATCCAGTAAGCCATATTCCGGATGACCGGCTGTTTTGCTGTTCAGTTGCCTGAAATTTTTGATATCATCCAATGTAAGGTCATAGCCGGTAAGATAGAGAAAGCTGTATTGTAACATGCAGGCATGGCCTGCAGACAAAATAAACCGGTCGCGGTTTGGCCATTGGGCGTTCTTTGGGTTGTAATGCATGAACTGTGTCCACAGAACATGCCCCACCGGAGCTAAGGCCATAGGAGTTCCAGGATGTCCTGAGTTAGCTTTTTGTACGGCATCGGCAGATAAAATCCTGACGGTATCTATGGCCAGTTGCTCAATATTTGTAGTAGTTGATTCCATATTTGAATATTAAATTTGAGTGCGAACTTAAATATTAATTGTTAATTGTTAATGGTTAATTGTTAATTGTTAACGGGTAGCTAATGGATTGTAAAGGTGCATGCTATGTGAGTTAAGTTATTAACTACTTTCAGTTATAAGTTACCCGTTAACAATTAACCATTAACAATTAACCATTTACAAGCCTCTTCATATAAGTAACATATCCTACGTGCAATCCTTCATGGAACGATATAAATTGAAGTGCATCATCTATGGAAGTTATTTCAACACCATAGCGGGTCGTCCAGGTAGGATAATTTGTAAACAAATTGTTTTGAAGATCCTTCTCCAATTGATCTAAAGAAGAAAACAACATTTGTTTGATTGTTGCTGCTTCTTCGGTACTAATAGGTTCACCGGGTTTTGTGCCAGACTTATACAATTGAATATAATTATCCGGAACTGGAGGTTGCAATCCAGCCCTAAGATAGCAAATGAGAAGTGGTGCTACAATAAGATGCCCGAGATGCCAGATGATATTATTAGCAAACCCGGAGGGAATCACATTAAGTTGTTCGATGCTTACATCTTTAACAATATCAAGTAAAAACGTTCTTGTTTTTTTTATACGGTCTACCTGTAATAGTTGATTCATGCGATTGATTTAAGGGTATGAATGTACAATAATTCAATCTTTATTTATTGATTTGATATCACCCTAAAATAAAAAAGGAGCCAGGATAGAAATCCAGCTCCGTTTTAAAATCTAATATCCTATGAAAAACCAATTATGTAATGGCTAACAATATGCCAGTAGCATTTTACGCGTAAATCAGATGTGCCAGGCTTTATTTTCATCCCAAAAAAGGAATTATTTTTTCTTACTGGGAATGAGTTATCGATAGCAATTTTTTTAACCACGATCCTCCTTCAATGTGCTCAGGAAACTTACCAAATCCCTGATCTCTTTTTTCGAAAGAATGTATTTCATTTCAGGCATACTTGATGGCGCATTGGTGCGTTTTGCAACCAGATCTTTCGGAATGTCTTCATTGGCTTTATCACCCACTTTTACTGTAAGGCTTGTATTGGTTTCACCTTGCAAAATCCCTGAAACAGTTTTACCGTTTTTAAGATTAAGATATACGACACCGAAGCCCGGCGCCAGGCGTGCACTAGGATTGATCATGGCTTCAAGGATCTGTGGCCGGGTAATTCTGCTGGCTACCCCATTTAATCGCGGACCGGCATTACCTCCAATATCATCATAAGAATGACAACGGATACATTGGGAAGTCTGACCACGGAAGAAAATATTTCTGCCTCTTTCCGGATCACCTCCATACAAACTACCTGCATAGGAAGCAGCTAACTCATCGGGAGATAGTTTTGAACTGATTTCTTTATAACGTGCGATCAACTGAGGCGAACGTGTACTGTCAATAGCTTCTGCAAGCTCAAGATATACATCAGAGGAAAGTTTACCTGTAGCCATTTTTTGCAGCTGATCATCAAAAATTTTCTGGGTATTTTCAACAGGCAATTTTCCAAGCGTTAGCAGTGCCGCCTGTTTTTCTTCCGTTGTTTTTGTATTGATGACATCTGTAAGTAATGATACCATCATGTTTTTAGGAATATCCATTTTGCTAAGAAGACCGATGCCGGCGATCCTTACCATTTTATCTTTATCAGAAAGCGCCTGCTTAATAGCCTCACCTATTTGCTCATCTTTCATAGTGGCCAATGCTTTCAAAGCTTCTACCCGCACCGCCGGTTTGGGATCCTTTTTTAACAACCCTAATATAGGTGCTGTCCCGGCTTTTATATTCAGCTTACTGATAGCTTTTACTGCGCTTACCCGTATGATTGAATCTTTACTGTTTAATAAATGAATTAAAGGATCAGCGAATTTACTAATGACTAATGCCGGGTCTCTTTCTACAGCACCACGTAATCTTCCATCAACCCTGTCTAATACTGATGGTTTTGGCCAGGTACTTAATGTTTCAATAGCTTCCGCCTTCATATTTGCCGGAGCTCCATCCTTAAGCGAATAATCCACCAGGTTCTGCATAGCTTCGGGTGTGCCTGTGCGTAAGTTCGCATTAATAGAACGCCTTATCAATGCTTCATTATTGAAACCGGTATTCTTCAGCACGTTTCCTAATGCAGGCAATGCATCTTTTATGGATAGATCATCGTTAATGCCACGGGCCGCTTCAGTAACAATAAATTCATCAGCATCATTAAGGAAGTTGGCAATACCTGCATTACCCATTCTCCTTAGGGTTACAACTGCGGCAATCCTTAATGCACGCGATGGATTGTTTGCTAATGCAATCACAGGGTCCGCTTTGCCGATACGTGAAAGCGCCAGGCATCCTGCATGACTTAGATAGGCATCTTCGTCGTTATTCTCTTTCAGCATTTCAATTATTGGATTGATGGCAGGTTCATAGGCTATTCTTCCCAATGCTTCTGCCGCAAAGAAACGGGCACGGCTATATGAATCTTTTAGAACAGGTACCAGGTAATTACCTGCGTCTTTATAACGGATATCACCCAGCCATTTTGCTGCCTGCGCCCTGATCTCCGCATCTTTATCTTTTAATAAAGGAATTAAATCTTTTGCATACCTATTTTCCTTCCTGGCAAGCTGCGTGAGGCCCCAGATTCCATGAACCCTTGCTAACTGGGTACCTGTCTGCCCGATAGCTTTCTGAAATTCCGCTGCACCTGAGGATCCCCGTTTAACCAGTTCAAACTGAGATTTTAACCTGACACGCATATCCGGATTTGCCAATAATTCTCCCAGCTCAGTATCTTTAAGATCATTAAAATTTTCAGCAAGTAACTTCTGTGTTTGCCGGCGTTCAGCTATAGCTGCACCTGCCTTATCATCCAGTTTCCAGATACGTCCATAATTATGAGTACCCCAGCCATCAATCCAATCTGCAACATACATAGAGCCATCAGGACCAAAATCTAGTCCGGTCGCCAATATACCACTAACTATTTTATTATGTTCGCCTAACTCAAAAGTGGCTCCTTTAGGATTTAATTTAAAGCTATGAATGCCGGATTTAGCAGGATTACCAACAAACTCGGCAACAAAAAAAGTATTTTTATAAGAAGCACTTAATGCCGTACCCGGATTGTATACCAATCCTGCAGGACCGCTCACAAAATTATTAATGCAAGGCGTAATATACGCGGCCTGACCTTCAAACCTGGGCAGGTACATTTTTTCATCCATCCATACTTTGTAACTATTGTTATCTTTATCACGATACTTGCCGTATTGCCAATTGCTGCGCCAGCCTGCATCAGAGCCGTTTACTACATACACCAGCCTTTCTTTTTCACCTGCATGATCGCCATCATTATCCTCACTAATAAGGTTAGCGTATTCATCAAATACAAATTCATGTATGTTACGAAGTCCGGCTGCAAATATTTCAAAATCACTTCCATCAGGATTAGCACGAGCAACGACACCACTGTTTGGATACTCCCATTTTTGTCCGTCAGCGCCTTTACCATTGTAACCTATGTCACCGATCTGCCAATAGATCTTACCGTCAGGACCCATTTCAACACCAGACATGCCATGACCGCTGAAGCCGATATGTACACCATAGCCATGTGAAATAGATGTTTTATCATCAGCCAGTCCATCACCGTTCTTATCTTTTATTCTCCATAAGTCAGGAGCCACTGCTACAAACAAGTCTTCCCCATTGATTAATAATCCGCCGGCAACATCCGTTACTTCGTCATGAAAGTCATTTACTACCAGCTGGCTCTTGTCTGCTATACCATCTCCGTTAGTATCTTCCATCCGGTAAACATTCTCCTTTTCTATAGTAAGGTCTTTCCAGTCATGAGAGCTGTCTCCATTTACATCTTTCAGCCATAAATTTCTTTTGCTGTTTTCGGGTGATAATTCTTTATGAAGAAAGGCTCTGCGGTCTTCCACCGTTTGGAATGAGATGGAAGGTATCTCCCAATCACGGTGGCCACGGATATCGAATTCAGAGTTTTTTTGCCTGTTGGTGGTTGTATAATATAATTTACCCGCATCGTCGATATCAATTGCAATAGGAGATATTACCAGTGAATCAACACCCCATAATTTTAAGCTCAGTCCATTAGCCAATTCAGGAGTAACTACCGATTCTATTGATTTTGCGAGCTGTACGGTTTTCGCAGGATCCATTTGTTTAATTCTTTTATCTGCTGGTTCCTGTTTGCATCCTGCTAAAGATATAATTACCAGGATAGCAAGTAAAGTAAATACTGAATGAATTCTTATGGCTGCAACGACTTTTTTCATTGTAGATGTTTGTGAAATTGTTATAAGCATTTTGGAAGTGAAAATTTACTACAAATAGTTGTCTTGAACTGTGATTTTTATGATTAAATGATATACAGGAATACTGTATTTTCATAGTGATCAAATAATCACAAAAATCACAGTTCGGAATTATGTCTCCAAAACGCATTCTTGCTTTTAGCAGTTCCAGGGTAGGCACCTCCGGCTATCTTGAAAAAGCCGCGCCTGTTATTGAAAGTTTCCTTGGCAAAGAACGGCTTAATATTGCTTTTATTCCTTTCGCATCAGTGGACGAAAACTATGAGGAGTATGTATCAATGGTTAGAAAAGGATTAGCAGGATTGAAACATACTATCAATCTTGTGACACCTGTTCAGGCAATCTCCATAATTGAAAGTAGTAATGTTATAATGGTAGGAGGCGGTAACACTTTTAAGCTGCTGCATAATTTGTATAGCAACCGGTTATTGGATTGTATCCGGGATAAGGTGTCCGATGGCACTCCTTATGTTGGCTGGAGTGCCGGATCTAACATCACAGGTGCTACTATTAAAACTACTAATGATATGCCCGTTATTGAACCGGAAAGTTTTAATGCGTTAGCGTTTTTTCCTTTTCAAATTAATCCGCATTATTACAATGTAAAAATAAAAGGGCAAAACGGTGAGAGCCGCGACCAGCGTTTGAAGGAATTTATTATGATCAATCCGCATGCTGCTGTCGTTGGCTTACCCGAAGGCACTGCTTTGAAATTAGAGAATGAAGTGCTTAGCCTGATTGGGGAGATGGGGGGCGTTTTGTTTGCTATGGAGGATGGGTTGGTTGTTAAGAAGCAGATTAAAGCGGGGGCGGATATATCTTTCCTATTATGATCAACCTGTGAGGTTTCTAAAAACCTCACAGGTTGTTCCTTCTTTCAAAGAATCTCCATCAACGCCTGCACACCATCTTTCAGTAATCCTGAAGCTTCATCAAACAACATATCTTTATTCTTCTTGGAATTTTTGCTACTGGATGACAATTTTATCTTTGATCTTACTTCATCCAGCTGATCAAATAAAGGAGCTGTATTTTTAGCATAGCTATCGTTTATAGCTTCGATCTTTCTAAGGATGTCTTCATACTCGTCGGCAATATTATTCATTTCCAATACATTCTCAACAGAATGCCTGCGGGGTATCCTCGATCTTAATTGCTCCAGTTCCTGATTGTATGTTTCCATTGTTGATAATATATAAATCAAACTTACGACAAACTGCTTCCATATCGTTATAAGTATGTCTAAAGGACACCTGAGAGCTCGCCAAACAGCCATCCAGGCAGCATATTATCAATAAAACTGACGATAATTTCCATAATAACACCCTGCATAATTATTGCACCCATGGAGTAAAGAAGTAAGAAAGCTATGAATAATAAAAGTGTATTGGTGGTTTCCAACAAACAGGTTGAAGGAAACGCCTTAAGCGAATGGACAAGCATCCCTCATCCTTTTCATATAAATATTGTTAACAATGATGAAGCAGCAATAGAATTGTTGCATCAGCTTCATTTCGATATGGTTGTAGTTGATGGCACAGATAGCAATATAGACGGAAGAAAGCTACATGCTGTGCTGCCTATTCTGCAGGAAGATGTAACAGTGTTAAAATATGACGGAGAATCAGCTATGGAACTTGAAAATTATGTAAAAGCCATTTTCAATGCCAAGAAGTACCAACGTTTGCAACGTATGCTGATGCTGGAACCTGCAGTTCAGGGTTCCTGGAGTATGCCAGCTTTTTCTTTGAATTAATAAAGGCTATTTTTATAACCACAGAGGAAGAGCCGAGGTAACACGGAGGTCCACAGAGGAAGTTCTCTTTGTGAACCTCCGTGTTACCTCGGCTCTTCCTCCTATATAACTATATTCGAAACAAATTAAACTTCAGGTTCGAAGAGTTTTTGAACCACGGAGACACGGAGGCACAAAGAAGCACAAAGAGTTTTTTTGAAAAGTAAAACAAATGAACAAGATCT
>JAABUK010003902.1_pt1 | contig 24769 bp, 15 predicted proteins | sample 5559141 | NCBI WGS metagenome assembly JAABUK01 (sample SAMN10711869, study PRJNA513367) | rock metagenome | isolation source: Antarctica rocks | place: Antarctica: Victoria Land, Pudding Butte nord | collected 2016-01-03 | reverse complement strand
GCCGCCACAATGGGTCGTCAGCTCGCGGGCAGCACGCTCGGCATCATCGGCTACGGCAGCATCGGCCGTCGCCTGGCACCCCTCGGCGCCGCACTCGGCATGGCGGTGCTGGTGACGGACCCCTATGTCGCGGTGGACCCGCCGTTCACGCCCGTACCGCTCGACACACTGCTGCAGCAGGCCGACTTTGTGGTTTGCCTCGCAGCTGCCAGCGCCGAGACCGAAAACTTGATGGATGCCACTGCATTCGCCCAGATGCAGCCGGACGCCTTCTTCATCAACGTATCGCGTGGTGGGCTGGTCGACGAGGCGGCCCTGGAGGCTGCGTTGCGCGAAGGCCGGCTGGCCGGTGCGGCGCTCGATGTCGGGCGCGCGCCGGATCAGATGCCCACGCCAGGCCTCGCGACCTTGTCCAAAGTGGTGGCGACGCCGCATATCGGCGGCCTGACCCCGTCGGCGATCGAGGCCCAGGCGCTTGAAACGGTGCGCCAGGTGTGCGCTCTCTTGCGAGGCGAGGTGCCACCAGGTGCCGTGAATAGCGATGCCTGGAGCCGTCGCCTGTGACACCGCATCCGAGCGTTCCGGATGGGGCATGCGATTGCCACGTCCATATCTACGATCCCGCTCAGGGCGTAGGCGCGGGCGGCGCGGGCCGGGTCATGCCCGAGGCGACACTGGACGTGTATCGCGGGGTGCAGGCCCGGTTGGGGCTGCGCCGCGCGGTGATCGTGCAGCCGAATGCCTACGGCATGAACAACACCACGACGCTCGCGGCGGTCGCGGCGCTCGGGGCCGATGCCTGCGGCGTCGCCATCGTCACGGTGGACACGCCGCAGGAGGAGCTCGCCCGCCTCCACCGCGGCGGGATCCGTGGCGCACGCTGTCACATGCTTGGCACCCCGCTGCTGTCATGGGATGCCGTCGAAGCAGTGGCGTCCCGCGTCGCGCCGCTCGGCTGGCACGTACAAGTGCAGCTCGATGGCCGGCTGCTATCAGAGCACAACGCGTTGCTGCGACGACTTCCCTGTCCGGTCGTGATCGACCACATCGGCAAGTTCTTGGAACCCGTCCCGCCTGATCATGAGGCGGCTCAGGTGTTGCTGCGGCTGCTCGAAACTGGGCGACACTGGCTCAAGCTCGCAGCTCCCTACGAGGTGTCGCGCGCCGGTGGACCGAACTATTCCGACGTGTCGCCGATCGCCGTGGCGGCAATCCGAGCAGCGCCTCAACGCGTAGTCTGGGCAAGCAACTGGCCGCATGTGGGCGTGGACGTGCCACCAGATGATCAGGCCCTCTTGGACCTTCTGTTTGCATGGACAGCGGACGAGGCGCTGAGCCGGCAAATCCTGGTTGCCAATCCGACAGCGCTTTACGGGTTTGCCTAACGGCAGCCAGTTTCCGTGAGCCCGGTTGCTCTCGTGGGAGCCAGCGTAGCCGGGCAAGCCTATGGATTTTTGTCTTTGGATGCTGAGAACCCTGCTGCCAACCGGCCGGGATGCGTGCAAGACGGTGAGAGTGGCCGAGAGCGGACTGGCAGCTTTGGGTGAGAAGGTGCGAGTAAGCGGCCGTTATGTAGCTGTTTGCGAGTTTGCTAAGTGCTGACAGCAAAAGGGTGTCCAGGTCAGGGCCATAGGTCCATCTGCCGTAAAGCAGATTGCCTGGAGCCAGCGTGAATAAACCTCCGTCCTATGTCTTCCAGTCCGAGGTTCCTGGAAACGCATCCGGAAAGCAGGCCAGTTCGCTGCCCGTTCGGTATTACCGTTCCAACCTCACGCGCAATCGCCGCGCGCGCTCCCGGAAAGCAGCCTCGCCACCCTCCAGGGTCTCGCAAACGGCGTTTCGGATTGCGGCGTTTTCCAATCCGCCCGCCACATAGCTGATTGGCGGAAGACCACCCGATGGATGCGGGCCTGCTTCGGCTACGATAATCTGGTCCGCATCGGTGTTGATGACGAGGTTAGCATTGTGCGTAACCATGATGACTTGGCGTTTCGCTTTGACGGCTATGAACAGCGCCACCAGCTCGTCGAACACCGACTTTGGGTCGAGATTCTCCTCGGGCTGGTCGATGATCAGCGGTCGGTCGTCTAAATCGTCGAGCGCGAGATAGAGCAGCAAAAGCACGATGCCTCGCGTGCCAGGAGAAAGCTTTCGAATGTCGACGGCGTCGTAAGAGATTTCGTAACGAACGGTGATGTGGTCGGTGCCGAATAGCCATTGCGCGAACTGCTTCGACCAGGCGCGGAACTCGGCATGCTGTGCCGGGGCGTACGGCGCATGCGAGAGTAGGTCGTTCAGGTATTTCCCCATGAAGGTCGTCATCGCGCCATGAACGTCGGCCGCGGAGCCGTTCTCCCACGCGGGCTTGAGTGCCTGCGTCGCAGCCGCGACTAGCGAGCCCCGGCCATAAAACGGTCCAGCCTTACGTCTGTCGAGGAGTTCTTCCTCCCCAGCCGAGCCCCATGCTTCGACGTCAGCGATCCTGCGAACCGAGAAGCTGAGCTTCTTGAGCGTTCCAGATGACGCTGCGAGCCGCGCCATCAGCGGCGCGTAGAGTCCGGCCAGCGCGTTCTGTTCGTTGATGATCGCTTCGAAGACCCGGCCGTAGGTGTCATCGCGCTCGGTCTGAAGCGCTTTCCGGCGAGTTGCGGCGCCTTGTGCATCAGTGAGCCGGGTTTCGAGGGTCTGGAGCGCGGAATTTTCCTGTGCGATGCGGCCGGTCAGCGCCGTGTACTGATCGCGAACCAGCTTGTCGGCGCTGAACAGCGCTTCGAGACGCGTCATCTCGGCCGTGACCGGTGCGAGCGGAAGATCTGCAAGATCTGCATTGTCGGCAATTAGCGGGACGTTCGGATTTCCAGGCGGAGATGTAACGCCGTTGAGCTTGGCAACTTCTCCGTCTGTCCATGCAATATAGGCGGCCAAACTCCTGTCGACGTCGCCCTTATAGGTCAGCAGAAATGCGTCCCATTGCTTGGCATCCATCCCGCTGTTGCCGTGCCGCGTTTGGGCCTGGCGGAGCATCTCCGGCGCGCCCGTGGCGCGCATACTCCGAACTTCGTCCTGTAGGGCGACGAAAGTACGGCGTTGGTTTCCGAAGGACTGGATCTTACTACGCAGCTTCTGAGCCGCCTCGCTAAGCTTAGTGTGGCGGGCCACCTGCGCCTCGGTCCCTTTGACGACGAGTTTGACGCGGTCGGCGTTATAATCGGAGATCAGCTTCTTCTTGTGTGCGACCTGCGTGGTTAGCGTGGCGACGAGCTTTTCGTTCTCGAACTCAGTCGCGATGCGCTCGGAGACGTCAGAGATGGCCTGAGCTTCACGCTTACGGGCCTGCTGGAACCGTGCGGTCTGCTGGTCCCGTAGCTCCGCGAAGTCGATTGCCCATTCGCGATCGTCTTGCGAGTGCGACTCGAAGATTACCCGTTCGATCTCAGCCACGAGACCATCCGAGACGCCCTTGGCCGAGCAAAGCTCTTCGACGAATTGTTGGGAGAGATAGCGAGCCCGCGGAAATGACGTATGGCCGTTTGCGTCTCTGCCGTCGAGCGAACGCGTGACGGTCGCGCCGCTGCCCCAGGTGAGCGTCGTGGTCGCGTTGCCGATCAGCCTACGCGCCCGCGTCAGGAAAGAGGGACTGATGTTCTCGTCCGCATCCCATCCAGAAGGCAAGATCGCATCGCAACCTGCTGCGATCACGTCAGCCAGGGCCGTCTTGCCCGAACCTCGCGCCCCGATGATCGCCACAAGCCCGGGATTGAGCGGGATGTCGGGCGTGGCTGCCCAGTCCGCATCGTTGATCCTGATGTGCGAGATGACCTGCGATGGCATCGCTGACCGAGCCGGCTGCTCGCCAACATAGGCGCGGCCCTCGGGATCGATGCACGCTTGGCGAAGGGCATCGAACTCGTGCCCTCCCTTGATCCAGGAGAAGCGATCGCCAAACGGCGTGGCAACATCTTCCAGCTTGTGCGCGTCGCTGCCGTGCAAACAGGGCTTCAGGCTGCCGTACCGCGCGCGGATGTCCGCAGGCGCCAGGTCTTTTTGGCCGAGCCAGAACTCGCGCTGCGCTCCGCTGCTGGCGAAGATCACATGCGCGAAGCCCTCGATCTCGCGTCGAATGGTCTGATCGGCCGCCTCCCGCACGCCCGACGTTCCGTCGGTCGCGCCACCCGCGACTGCGATCAAAAGGTTCTTCTTCGCCCATCCACTCTCTGAGAGCAGCTCGCGCAGATTCTGGAAATTGACCTTGAACTGGTTGACGCCATAAGCCAGCGCCGCACGATCGTTGCTGATCTTCGAATCGGCCTTCTTGCCCAGCCGAATGAGATCCGCTCGGGTGCAATCGAAACGGTCCTGCATGACATTGAACTGCAGACGCGACAGGAGACGCTGTAGCTCTTCCAGATGCTTCGGGTCTTCCGGGCTGACGAAGAGGTGGAGATTGACGAAGCCGCCCTTTGCCGTCGCCACGTCCAGCCGTAGCTCAACATTAGGAAAGATGAGCTTGGCGCTCGATAGTCGCCCAGCAGCCTTGTGTCGGAGAACCTCTTCGTAGGTGTCCGTTACATAGTAGTCGGTGACGGCTATCGCCTCGATGACCGGCGTGGCCTTCTCGAGGGCGGTCAAGTAGTCATCCCATGCAGCCGGACCGGTGAACTGGTTGTTCAATGCCGTGCCCGGCGCATGGATATGCGGCTCCCACCGGCGCCATTCTGATCCGCGGCTCAACATAGCCCCTTCAGGCCTCCTTCTTGTCCAGCCATTCCGGTGACCCTGCGCCAACCTCTGTGTCTAAGCTCGGCCTCACATCCACGACCCCGCTGCAGCCAACCCGTGGGAATCAGTACTTCTTACGTCTGCTCTTGAAAAGGGGATGGAGGGCCTGAATGATCGACGTGGGCGCCAAGCCGTCTCGATGGCAGAGCGAAGGCGCTGTCCGCTACCGGGAAGCTGGCCACGGCGCCAGAATGACCGAGATGGGCGCTCAAGAGCCGGACAGTGCGGGATCGCTGGCATGCGCGGGGCTGACAGCCGACTTGTCGTTGCTTGCATCATCTCATACAACGCAATCATTGATGGCAGGACGAAGCCGGATGGCCAGCATCACGATCCGGAACATCGAGGACACCCTGAAGTCCCGCCTGCGCGTCCAGGCGGCCTTCAACGGACGGTCCATGGAGGATGAGGCGCGGGACATCCTGCGGTCGGCGCTGAACCGCGAGCCGGCCCCGCCCGGCAAGCTCGCCGCCTCTATCCGTGCGCGCTTCGCCTGCCTCGGCGGGGTGGAACTGCCGGCTGTGTCGCGCGAGCCAATGCGCGAGCCGCTGTCCTTCGACGCGTGATCCTGCTCGACACCAACGTCTTGTCCGAGCTGATGCGCCCGGCGCCGGATGCTGCCGTCGAGCGCTGGCTGACCGCCCAGCCCGACACGAGCATGTTCATCTCGGCCATTACGGAGGCCGAACTACGCTACGGCGCCGCTCTGTTGCCGAGCGGCAAGCGGCGCTCAACGCTCACGGCCGAGATCGAAGGCATGCTGGACGAGGACTTCGGCGGCCGCATTCTGCCTTTCGACCGCCTGGCCGCCCAGGCGTTCGCCGCCATCGCCGCCGATCGCCGGGGAGCGGGACGGCCGATCTCTCAAGCCGACGCCCAGATCGCCGCCATCACCCGTTCACGGGGCGCCTCCCTCGCCACGCGTAACGTGCCTGATTTCGACGGCTGCGGGATCCAGGTCATCAATCCGTGGAGCGTGAAGTGACCGCGGCAAAGCAGGTTTATCGAGCCCCGGTCTACCGTGTCCGGTCCAACTAGGCCCACCAGCGCGAACTTCGGCTTCCTCGCCCGTTATGACGGTGCGTTGGTGGCCGTGGCCGCGCACGCGGAGCGCTACTTCGCCGAAGATTCGGTCACCTGCCTGATGAAGCTGCGCCAGTTCGGCGAGTTGCTCGCTCAGCAGCTTGCGGCCCGCGCCGGCGTGTTCGTAGGCGTGGAGGAAGCCCAATCCGACCTGCTCGGCCGCCTCAAGCGCGACACGGCCTACCCGCGCGACGTCATCGCCCTGTTCCATGACCTCCGGCGCGCTGGCAACGAGGCGGTCCACCAGCACCGAGGCGACCACGCGGCGGCACTGGCTGGGCTCAAGGTCGCGCGGCAGCTCGCCGTCTGGTTCCATCGCACCTTTGGGGAACGTAATTTCCGGGCGGGTCCGTTCGAACCGCCTCGGCCGCCGTCGGCTTCTACCGCCGCGCTGCGGGACGAGCTGGAGCGGTTGCGCGCGGAGCAGATGTCGTCGCTCTCGGCGGTCGACAGTGCCACGCGTACCGCGGCGGAGGTCGAGGAGGCACGTCGCAGCGCGGAGGAGCGCGCCCAGGCCCAGGCGGAGGAACGGGCGGTTTGGGAGGCGCTTGCGACCGAGACGGAGAGCCACCTGCTCGCGCTGCAGGAGGAGCTTGCCCGTGTCCAGGCGGCGGCGGTCGCGCAGCCGGCCACGCTCCAGCTCATCGCCGGTGCCGCAGCCGAGGCGGCCCAGGCGATCGACCTCGACGAGCAGGCGACCCGGTCCCTCATCGACGGGCGGCTGCGCGCACGGGGGTGGGAGGCGGACACGCCGACGCTCCGCCATGCCGCCGGATCGCGACCCGTGGCGGGGAGAAACCGGGCCATCGCCGAGTGGCCGACCGCAACCGGGCCGGCCGACTACGTCCTGTTCGTCGGGATGATGTGCGTGGGCGTGGTCGAGGTCAAGCGCAGCCGCAAGAACGTGGCCGCCGCCATCGACCAGGCCGGCCGCTACAGCCAAGGCTTCCTGCCGGAGCCCGGTATCCTGCTTCCCCTTGGCGGCCCGTGGCCGGCGCAGTCCGGCGAGACCACGGAGACACCCTACCGCGTGCCGTTCCTGTTCGCGACAAACGGACGGGCCTACCTCAAGCAGCTTGAGGCGCAGTCCGGCATCTGGCACCGGGACGCGCGGAGCCCCTCCAATCGACGGCGGGCGCTCGTGGACTGGCCGACCCCCGACGGCCTCAAGGCCATGCTCGACGTCGACCGGGCGGCGGCAAGCGCCGCGTTGGCCGCGTTGCCGTTCGACTTCGCGTTCGGACTGCGCGACTACCAGATGCGCGCCATCCAGGCGGTCGAGGCGGCGTTGGCCGATGACGGGCAACGTGCGCTGCTCCTCGCCATGGCGACCGGCACCGGCAAGACCAAGCTGGCCGTCGCACTACTGTATCGCCTGCTCCACACGCAGCGATTCCGGCGGGTCTGCTTCGTGGTGGACCGCACGGCGCTGGGCGAGCAGGCCGAGGACGCCTTCACCAACACACGCATCGTCAGCGCCCGCAGCTTCGCTGACATCTTCGGACTCAAGGTGCTGGGAGATACCGCGCCGGACCCGGCCACCAAGGTCCACATCTGCACCATCCAGGGCCTGGTCAAGCGCGTGCTGTTCGCGCCAACGCCGGACGAGGTCCCGCCTGTCGACCAGTATGACCTCATACTGGTCGATGAGTGTCACCGCGGCTACACGCTCGATCGCGAAATGAGTGACGCCGAGCTCGGCTTCCGGTCCGAAGCCGACTACGTCAGCAAGTACCGCCGGGTGATCGAGCACTTCGACGCGGTCCGCATCGGCCTGACCGCGACGCCGGCGCTGCACACGACCGAGATCTTCGGCCGACCAATCTTCACCTACGGCCTGCGCGAGGCGGTGATCGACGGCTGGCTGGTGGACCAGGAACCGCCGATCCGGATCGAGACGGAGCTGTCCCGCGACGGCATCCACTTCCGGGCTGGCGACGAGCTGCCGCTGCTGGACCCGCTCACCGGCACGCTCGACCTCACCACGGCGCCGGACGATCTCGGCTTCGAGGTCGAGAGCTTCAACCGCCGGGTCGTCACCAGCGAGTTCACGCGGGTTGTTTGCGAGCAGCTCGCCCTGCACATCGACCCGTCCGATCCCGGCAAGACGCTGATCTTCGCCGCCTCGGACGCGCATGCGGACATGGTGGTGGCGGCACTCGGCGCCGCGATGGAAGGCCGCCATGGCCCGCAGGACGAAGCACTGATCCGCAAGATCACCGGCAGCATCGACCGGCCAGGGCCTATGATCCGACGCTTCCGCAATGACCCGGCGCCGAAGATCGCGGTCACGGTGGACCTGCTCACGACCGGCATCGATGTGCCCAAGATCGTGAACTTGGCCTTCCTGCGCCGGGTCAACAGCCGGATCCTCTACGACCAGATGATCGGCCGCGCGACCCGGCTTTCCCCCGAGATCGGCGGCCCTGGCATCGACAAGGAGAGCTTCCGCATCTTCGATGCCGTGCGCCAATCCGAGGCGATCGGCGACCTGACCGAGATGAAGCCGGTCGTGGTCAACCCATCGCTGTCCTTCACGCAGCTTCTCGATGAGCTGGCGCGGGTGACGGAGCCGGAGCAACGCGCCCTGGTTCGTGACCAGTTGCTGGTACGCCTGCGCCAGCGCGTGAAGCGGCTGTCTCCGGCGGCGGCCGAGCAGTTCGCCGCGACCGCTGGCGAGACACCGGCCGATGCGCTCGCGCGGGTGCGCACGGCCGACCCGGCCGACCTCGCCGCGTGGGTGGCCGCCCGGCCGGGCCTCGGCCCGATCTTGGACTGGAGTCCGGATGGTGGGCGGTCAATACCGCTAGCGGTCTCATTCCACCCGGATGCCCATGTCGCCACCACGGTCGGCTACGGCGCTGCCGGCAGGCCGGAGGACTACCTGGTCGCGTTCGGCGATTTCCTTCGCGCCAACGAGAACCAAGTCGCCGCCCTGTCCCTCGTGCTGCGCCGCCCCCGCGACCTGACGCAGGCGGACCTGCGTGCCTTGGCGCTTGCCCTGCAGGAGGCCGGGTTCTCGGAAACGGCGCTGCGGTCCGCCTGGCGCGAGGCGCGGCAGGAGGATGTCGCCGCCAAGCTGATCGGCTTCGTGCGCCAGGCGGCACTCGGCGACGCGCTGGAGCCCTGGGCCGTCCGGGTGCAGCGCGCCGTGGAGGCGATCATCAAGCGTGGTGGCCTGACGCCGGACCAGCAGCGCTGGCTCCGCCGCATCGGCACCCAAGTGGCCGAGATTGGCGTCGCCGATCCGGCGGCGCTCGACCAAGGGCAGTTCCGCGAGTCGGCGGGTGGCTTCACCCGGCTCGACCGGGTATTCGGCGGCCGGCTCGCCGGGTTGCTAGGCGACATCAACGAGGTGGCGTGGAAGGATACAGCATGAGCGAATCACGAGCGGCCGCCGGGGTGACCCGGGACATTGTCCAGAAGCTATGGCGCCTGTGCGACATCCTGCGCGACGACGGCATCACCTACCAAGCCTACGTCACGGAGCTGACTTACCTGCTCTTTTTGAAGATGCTGGCGGAGACGGGACGGGAGGATGCGCTGCCGTCGGACGCGCGCTGGGCCAGCCTCACCAGCCGCCAGGGTGAGGCTTTGCTGGCTCACTACCGTGCGCTGCTGCTGCGACTCGGCACGGAGGGCGCTGGCACCGTCCGCACCATCTTCGCCGACGCCCAGACCAGCCTACGCAAGCCCACCAACCTGCACGAGCTTGTCATGCAGATCGACCGGCTGGACTGGTATTCCGCTAAGACCGAAGGCCTGGGCGACCTTTATGAAGGACTGCTGGAGAAGAACGCGGCGGAGAAGAAGTCCGGCGCCGGGCAGTACTTCACGCCGCGGCCGCTGATCGACTGCATGGTCCGCCTGCTGCAGCCGCAGCCCGGCGAGGTGGTGCAGGATCCAGCCGCCGGCACCGGCGGCTTCCTGGTCGCCGCGGACCGCTACATCAAGGACCACAACGACGAGCTGTTCGCGCTGAAGACCGAGGCTGAGCGCCGTTTCCAGCGTGAGGAGGCATTTCGCGGCCTCGAGTTGGTCAACGACACGCACCGCCTGCTGCTGATGAACTTGATGCTGCACGGTATCGGCGGCGACCTGGTCCGTGGCGGTGACGCCATGGGGCCCGATGGCGAGGGGTTAGGCACGGCGGACTTGATCCTGACCAACCCGCCGTTTGGCACCAAGAAGGGGGGCGGACGACCGGCACGGCCGGACTTCACCATCACCGCTGATACCAGCAACAAGCAGCTCGCCTTCGTGGAGCATGTGGTGCGCGCGCTACGTCCGGGCGGCCGCGCCGGCATCGTGGTACCTGACAACGTGCTGTTTGCTGATGGCGCCGGGAAGGAGCTGCGCCGCTGGATGATGGACGTCGCCGACCTGCACACCATCCTCCGCCTGCCGACCGGCATCTTCTATGCGCAAGGCGTCAAGACTAACGTGCTGTTCCTGCGCCGCGGCCCGGCGCGGGTCAGCAAGGGCAACACAAAAGCGGTTTGGGTCTATGACATGCGCGCGGGCCAGCCCACCTACGGGAAGACGCGCCCGTTGCACGTGGGGGACTTCGCTGCGTTTGAGGCCGCCTACGGCGGCGCCCCGAACGGCGCCGAGAGGCGAGAGGACCAGGGCGCCGAGGGCCGCTTCCGCCGCTTCACCCGCACCGAAATCGAGGCGCGCGCCGACAATCTCGATATCGCCTGGCTGCGCGGCAGCGATGAGGCCGGCGAGGACGCGCTGGAGGAACCGGAAGACATATTAGAGGCCATGCGCACCCACTTGGCCCGCGCGCTTGCGGAGGTGGACGCGCTTGCGGGTGAATTCGGGACGCCGGAGATGGCGGAAGCCGCACAGTGACGGGTTCTCGCACGCTTCGAATTGCCGAACTGGCGGACAAGGTCTTTGATGGGCCATTCGGCTCCAATCTGAAGTCGAGCGACTATACCGCCTCCGGTACTCGTGTCGTTCGGCTGGAAAATATCGGTCACCGTCGCTTCATAGCCGAAAAAGAGTCCTTCATATCTAACGAGAAGGCAGAAGGCTTGGCGCGCCACCGACTTCTGCCGGGTGACGTTCTTTTTTCGTCGTTTGTGGAAGACCAGTCCGGGTATGCCTTTTTCCGGCAGAGCTACCTACTCCTGCAATCAACAAGGCAGATTGCTTCTGCATCCGTGTTGACACCAACCTTGTCTTGCCCGAGTTCGTGGCTCTCCAGCTTGCATCTCGCAGCACTTTTGAGGTCATGCGTGACCTCGTCCATGGCGCTACTCGCCCGCGAGTTGGGCTAGATGCGCTGAAGAATTACAATATCGAAGTTCCGCCCTTAGCCGAGCAACGCCGGATCGTTGCGCGGATTGAGGCGCTGTTCGCACGCACTCGCAGCGCCCGCGCCGATCTCAAGCGCATAGTTCCATTAAGCCGCCAATACGTGGAAGCGGCAACTGACCGTGCTTTCGATGCAAATGAAAGTGCTGGATGGAAGGTCAGCACCGCGGGTCAACTCTGTGACATCAAGTCCGGGCTGGCGCTCGGCAAACGCTACGCGCCTGATGCCGAGCTGGTGAGTCGCCCATACCTGAGAGTTGCCAATGTACAGCGCGGTCACCTGCGCCTACACGAAATCAAAACGGTCGATTTGTCAGTAGCGGAAGCAGACCGTCTGACCCTATGCAACGGGGACATCCTGATGAATGAGGGCGGCGACCGAGACAAGCTCGGACGCGGCTGGGTCTGGGAGGGACAAATCTCAGACTGCGTTCATCAGAACCACGTATTCCGCCTGCGTCTGCGCAGCGATTCGGTGACGCCTAAGTTCCTGTCTCGATATGCGAATCAGGTGGGAGCGCGCTATTTCCTAGATGAGGGCAAGCAAACTACTAATCTGGCCAGCATCAGCATGTCGAAAGTCGCTGCTCTTCCCGTTCCTGTTCCACCACCGGGCGGTGCTGCCCTTATCGACGTGCTTCTTGATGCGGTGGATCAATCAGCAGGCACTGTGAACGCAGATGCCGCTCGCGCGCTTGCTCTCCTGGACCGGCTTGAACAGAGCATCCTTGCCCGCGCCTTCCGCGGCGAACTTGTGTCGCAGGAGCCAGGCGACCCAGATACTGGGTCTAACAAGATGCCACGGCCACGGCGGACGGGCCACTTTGCAGCTTAAACAATTAATACATGCCCCGCCAGATGTCCGCTATCGGGACGCTGGCCCAAGCGTATGAGCGTCCAAGATGGGCGCAAACCAGTCGTAGGAAAGTTGAGCTTCTTGGGCATTGGGCTGGGATACAGGTTTTCAGCCGTTGCCCGCTGGAGGTAACCCACCCACTAAACTGCTATGTCTCCTCGTCATCCACGCCGATCAGGAAGTCGAAATCGCAGCCCTGGTCCGCCTGTGTTACTGTGTCGTGGAACAGCTTGGCATAGCCCCGCTTCGGGCCAGGCTGGGCCGGGGGCATGGCAACGCGCCGCCGCGCCAGCTCGGCCTCCTCCACCAGCAGGTCGATCCGCCGTCCCTCCACGTCCAGCCGGATGGTGTCGCCGTCTCGCACCAAGCCCAGCGGCCCACCCGCCGCGGACTCCGGCGTGATGTGCAGCACGATCGTGCCGAAGGCCGTGCCCGACATGCGCGCGTCGGAGATCCGCACCATGTCCTTAACCCCCGCCTGCGCCAGCTTCCGCGGGATCGGCAGGTAGCCCGCCTCCGGCATTCCCGGTGCCCCCTTCGGCCCGCCGTTAAGCAGCACCAGAACGTCATCGGCGTTCACGTCCAGCGCCGGGTCGTCGATCCGCGTCGTCATGTCCTCGATGCTGGTGAAGACCACGGCGCGGCCGGTGTGCTGCAGCAGGGCTTGGGTGGCGGCAGCGTGCTTGATGACGGCGCCGCCCGGGGCCAGGTTGCCGTGCAGCACCGCCATGCCGCCGGTGGACTTCAGCGGGGCGGAGCGCGGGCGGATCACCGTCTGGCCCGGCACATCCTCGGCCACCGCCATGTAGTCCCGAATCGTGCCGCCCATCACGGTGGGGGCGTCAAGCGCGAGGAAGGGCTCCAGCTCCTGCAGTAGGCGCGGCACCCCGCCGGCGTGGTGCAGGTGCTCCATGTAATGATCGCCGGAGGGCTTGAGGTCCACCAACACCGGCACCTCCCGCCCGATGCGGTCGAACTCGAGCAGGTCCAGCTTGATCCCAGCGCGGCCCGCTATGGCGGCCAGGTGGACCAGGCCGTTGGTGGAGCCGCCGATCGCCTGCAGCACCACCATCGCATTCCGCAGCGACGCCGGTGTGATCAGCGCCCGCGGAACCGGGCCATGCGCCATCGCCACCGCCACCGCGGCCTTGCCCGAAGCCTCCCCGCTCCGGAACCGCTCTGCATGCGGCGCCGGGATGGCCGCGCTGTAGGGCAGCGACAGGCCCATCGCCTCGATCATGCACGCCATCGTGCTCGCCGTTCCCATCACCATGCAGGTGCCCACCGAAGGCGCCAGCCGCCCGCTGATCACCTCGATCTCCGCCGTATCGATGGCGCCGGCGCGGTGCTGGCCCCAGAGGCGGCGGCAGTCGGTGCAGGCGCCCAGCACCTCGCCGCGATGGTGGCCGACGACCATGGGGCCGACGGGAACCACGATTGCGGGGATGCCGGCGGAGGTGGCGCCCATGATCTGCGCCGGGAGCGTCTTGTCGCAGCCGCCGACGAGGACGACGGCGTCCATCGGTTGGGCGAGGACCATCTCCTCCGTGTCCATCGCCATCAGGTTGCGGAGGTACATGCTGGTGGGGTGGGCGAAGGATTCGTGGATGGAGATGGTGGGGAAGCTCATGGGCAGGCCGCCGGAGAGCATGACGCCGCGGCGGATGGCCTCGATCAGCTGAGGGGCGTTGCCGTGGCAGGGGTTGTAGTCGCTGGCGGTGTCGGTGATGCCGACGATGGGGCGGTCCAGCGCGTCGTCGGAATAGCCGGCGGCCTTGATGAAGGCCTTGCGCAGGAACAAGGAGAAGCCGGCATCGCCGTAGCTGGTCAGTCCCTTTCGCAAGCCCGTTGGCATGCAGCCCTCCATTATCGATACCAGAACTTGGCGATGCGTTTAGCATAGCTTCAGCCATGCCATGCTGCACAAAATTATTGACAATCTACTGAGCCCAGCCCTCTCATGCCGGCAATCAAGAAAGAACGGGAGGATGGCACATGCGTGGAGCCGGTTTCGGATACTGCTGGGTTCTGGCGACCTGTCTCATGGCAGCTCCGGTCGCGTCCGCATCTACAGCCCAGCTGACCATGTGGAGCAACTGGCCAGACGAGCCCGCCAAGAGGCAGTGGGTGACGGATCGGGTGCAGGAGTTTGAGAAGGCCAATCCGCAATGCCCGGTGAAGCTGAGCTTCATCCCCAAGGCCGACGAATACACCCAAGCCAAGTCCGCCGTCCGCACCGGACAGGCTCCCGACATCTTCTACATGGAGCCGGATTCGCCGGAGTTCCTGACAGGCGGCTTCCTGGCCCCGCTGGACGACGTGATCGACCTGGACAACCTGAACGACTGGGCGCGACAGGCCTGGAGCTACAAGGGCCACGTCTACGCCGTTCCGGCCGAAGCCTACACGATCGAGGTGTTCTACAACCGCGACCTGCTGAAGAAGCTCGGCATGATCCTGCCGCCATCCGCGCAGTTTACCCAGGACGAGTTTGCCGACCTGGTGAAACGCGCGTCCGCGGCAGGCATCACCGCCATCGCGGCCGGCACTGGAGACCGTCCCTTTCCCGGCGCCTTCTTCTCCTATGAGGTGCTGCTGCACACCCTGGGAACCGAGGATTACGGCAAGCTGCTCGACGGCACCCTGTCCTACAAGGACCCTCGGGTGGTGAAGGCGCTGAGCTGGGTGAGGAGCCTGGCGGACGCCGGGGCGTTCCCCAGGAGCATCTCCACCCTGAAGCTGGGCGAGTCCCACGCCTACTTCTATCAGACACCCGGCGCCGTGACCTTCCCGGACGCCAGCTGGTACACCGGACGGGCCTTCGCCGCGCCCGACAAGGGCGGACAACCCGCGGGCTTTCCGCTGGGCATCATGCAGACGCCCGCGATGACCGACGGCAAGTGCCCGACCTGCAAGACCCTGTCCGTGGGTGGCAGCTTCGTGATGTACAGCCGGAGCCAGAACAAGCAGTGTGCTGGCGCGCTGCTGAAGTCCATGGCCACGGTGGAGAACGGCACGAAGTGGGTGGAGCAGGTGTCACTCCAGAGCGGCATCCGGTCGGACCCCGGCAAGATCAACAGCCCCCATGCCGCCTACTTCGCGGAGCTGAACGAGCGGGACGCCGGGCAGACGTTCTTCCTGGGCACCCCGCTGCTGCACCTGCGTGGCAAGTGCGCGGAGACCTTCGCCCAGGTGATGAACGCGGCGTTCCCGGCCGGGCTGGTCTCGGTGGACGATGCAACGACGAGGATGGATGAGGCCTGCCGCAAGTGAGCGGGCTCGCCGCCGCGGCGCCGGGCAGGCCGCCAGGCTCCACTGCCACCGCCACCGTGCTCCGCGGCACCGACACCCGTGCGGCGTCCTGGCCGGTGCTGTTGCTGTTTCTCGGCCCGGCGCTGCTGATCTACGCCTGCATGACGGCCTACCCCGTCATCCGCACCGTGTGGGACAGCTTCTTCAGCATCGACGATCCCACGGCACCGGTGTTCGTCGGCTGGGCCAACTACCGCACCCTGATGGCCGACGAGACGTTCTGGCGCGCCGTGGGCAACACGCTGGCCTGGGCCATCGTCGCACCGCTGCTGGACGTGGCGATCGGCCTGCTCCTGGCGCTCTGCCTGTATGCCAAGGTGCCTTTCGCCCGCTTCCTGCGGATCGCCTGGTTCACCCCGGTGCTGCTGTCCTACGTCGTGGTCGCGATCCTGTGGCTGTGGATCTACAACTACGATTGGGGCGCGGTGAACCTGCTGCTGCGGGCGGTGGGCCTCGGTGGGCTGGCGCAGGCGTGGTTGGGCAACCCGAACCTGGCCCTGGCGGCCCTGATCTTCACCGACGTGTGGAAGTGGGCGGGCTTCAACATGGTGGTCTGCCTGGCCGCAATCCACTCGCTCCCGTCCGAGGTGCTGGAGGCGGCGGAACTCGACAATTGCGGCTGGGGCGGCAAGCTGCGCCACGTGATCGTGCCCCTGCTGCGCCCGACCTTGCTGAACCTCTACATCCTCGCGTTCATCGGCAAAATGAAGGTGTTCGACCTGGTCTGGATCATGACCCAGGGCGGGCCGCTCTGGTCCACGGAAACCGTGTCGACCTACGTGTTCAAGCGGGCGTTCAACTGGAACACCTTCGACCTCGGCTACCCGTCGGCCATCGCGACGGTCTGGTTCCTCGTCGTGGTCGGCCTCGTGCTGGGGCTGAACCGCGCCTTCCGGTCGCGCGACCGGCTGGAGTTCTAGGGATGTCCCGCGGAGATAGGCTGCACCGGTTCCTGAGCAGCGGCGGGATCATGGCGATCCTGGTCGCGTACACCGTGTATTCCACAGCACCTTTCGTGTGGGTGAGCACCATGTCGGTGCGGACCACGACGGAGATCAGCGCCGACCATTACGCCTGGCCCAGCCCCTTTCATTGGGAGCAGTTCCACGAGGCCTGGGTGGAGTCGAACTTCAGCACCTATTTCGTCAACAGCCTGCTGGTGGTGGTGGTTAGCGTGGCCGTGCTGACGATCGCCGGTTCGGCGGCGGCCCACTGCCTGGCGCGCTACCGCTTCCGCGGCAATCGGCTGATCTACGGCATCCTGTTCTCCTCCATCATCTTCCCGCCGCAGGTGGTGCTGATCTCGATCTACCAGGTGCTGGTGGAATACGGTCTGTACAACAGCCGCATCGGCCTGATGCTGGTGTACATCTCGCTGCAGCTGCCGTTGACGGTCTACCTGCTGGAGGCATTCTTCGCCCGCATCCCGCAAGACCTGTTCGACGCGGCCAAGATGGACGGCTACGGGGACGCCGAGATCTTCCTACGGCTGGTGCTCCCGGTGGGCCTGCCCGCCATCGCCACCACGGTGATCCTCAACTTCATCCTGCTGTGGAACGAGTTCCTGTTCGCGGTCGTGCTGATCACGGACGACGAACTGCGGACGCTGCCGGTCGGCATCCAGAAGTTCATGGGCGACCACTTCCAGGACATCGGCCTGATCGCCACGGGAGTGATGATCTCCGTCATCCCGGTGATCCTGGTCTATGCCTTCTTCTCCGAGAAATTGATCCAGGGCATGACTGCCGGCGCGGTCAAGTAGGCGGGCGGGACCATGGCGAACGTGCAACTCGAGGGCGTGTGCAAGACCTATGGCGGGGGCTCCGCCCTGGCCGTCGATCACGTGGACGTGTCGGTGGCGGATGGTGAGTTCATGGTGCTGCTCGGCCCGTCCGGATGCGGCAAGTCCACCACGCTGCGGATGATCGCGGGACTGGAGTCGATCAGCGCCGGGCAGCTGCGGATTGGCGGCCGGCTGATGAACGAGGTGCCGGCGCGGGACCGGGACATCGCCATGGTGTTCCAGTCGTACGCGCTGTACCCGCACATGACGGTCGGGGACAACCTCGCTTTCGGGCTTCGACGGCGCGACGTGCCAAAGGCGGAGATCGCGCGGCGGGTGACGGAGGCCGCGGGCATCCTGGGCCTGACCCCCTATCTTTCGCGCAAGCCCGCGGCGCTGTCGGGCGGACAGCGGCAACGTGTGGCGCTGGGCCGGGCCATGGTGCGCGAGCCGCAGGTGTTCCTGTTCGACGAGCCGCTATCCAACCTGGACGCCGCCCTGCGCGTGAACACCCGCAACGAGCTGATCCGCCAGCATCACCGGCTGAAGTCCACCATGATCTACGTCACCCACGACCAGGTGGAGGCGATGACGATGGGCACCCGCATCTGCGTGATGAACGCCGGCCGGGTGGCACAGGTCGGCGCGCCCCTCGACGTCTACTGGAACCCTGCGAACACGTTCGTGGCCCGATTCCTGGGCAGCCCGCCGATGAACCTGGTTCCCATCACCGTCCAGGGCGATCACGGCGCCGCCCCGGGGCTGCAGGCCCCGCTGACGTGTTGGCGGCCGGACACGCTGGGCCGCCTGCATGGGCAGGCCACAATCCTGGGTGTGCGGGCAGAGGACCTGATGCTGGGCGAAGGTGGCGCGGCCTGCGGCCGGATCGAGGCGCGGGTGTTCGCCGTGGAGCCGCTCGGCGCGGAAACGTTGCTGGCACTCGAGTTGCCGGGCGGTGGCGAGGTCACGGCGCGGCTGGGGCGCCATGCCGACGCGCGGGTGGGCGATACGGTGGTCCTGCACTTCGCGCCGCGCTCGGCCTTCCTGTTCGACGCCGGGACGACCGCCGCCATCCCCAGGGACCACTGATGCTGCGCGTCGGTCTGATCGGCGCGGGAATGGTCAGCCGCCACCACCTCATCGGCTGGGCGGCGCTGGGCGACAAGGCGCGGGTGGTGGCGATCGCCGACCCCTCCACGGAGAACCGGGAGCGGCGCGCCGGGGAGTTCGGCATCGCGTCCACCTACCCCGACCTCGACACGATGCTGGCCGCCGAGACGCTGGATGCCGTGGACATCGCGGCCCCACGAGAGGTCCACGCCAGGCTGGTTCGCGCCGCGGCCGCGCGCAACCTGGCCATCCTGTGTCAGAAGCCCCTGGCGGAGGATCTCGCCCGTGCCGAGGCGCTGGCCGCCGAGATGGCGGGCACACGCCTGATGGTGCATGAGAACTGGCGGTTCCGCCACTACTACCGGGACGCCGCCGAATGGGTTCGGGCCGGACGGATCGGCACCGTGCAGCAGTGCCGGATGACGCTGCTGACCTCCGGCCTGCTCCCGGGCGAAGATGGGGTGCGGCCCGCGCTGCAGCGGCAGCCCTTCATGCGCGACCTGCGCCGGATGCTGGTGAACGAGGTGCTGATCCACCACCTCGACACTATGCGTGTCCTGCTGGGTGAGCTGCGGGTCACCGCCTGCCGGCTCGGGCGTTCCTGCCCCGACATGGCCGGCGAGGACAACGCGCTCGTGTCATTGGAAAGCACGCAGGGGGCGGCGGCCGTCCTGCTCGGCAACATGGCGGCCTTCGGCTTCCCGGCGGCCCAGGCCGACGACATGCTCCTGATCGGGAGCACCGGGACGATCCGGCTGCACGGATCCACGCTGACCTGCCATGGGCGGGACCCCGAGGAGCGCGAATACGATCTGGCGGCCTGTTATCAGGACTCGTACGACGCATGCATCGCGCACTTCGTCAATGCGCTCACCTCCGGCGCACCCTTCGAGACCTCGCCCGCGGACAACCTGCGCACGCTGCGGCTGGTCGAGGACTGCTACGCCCTCGCGGGCCCGGCATGACCGACCGCTCCGACCTCCTCGTCGCACTCGAGGATGACATCATCTTTGGCGTCCTGGCGCCCGGGACGCGCCTGACGGAGGACGGGCTGATGGCCCGGTTCGGCATGACAAGGCACTCCGTTCGGCAAGCCCTGCTGGACCTGGAACGCACCGGAATCGTCGTCCGCGAGCGCAACATCGGCGCCACCGTCCGCCAATATAGGCCGGACGAGGTCCGCGATATCTACCAGGTGCGCGAGTTCCTGCAGCGACAGGCGGCGTTGATGATCCCATACCCGCCCCCGCCCGACCTCCCATCCCGCCTGCGTGCCTTGAACGCCCGGTTCCGCGACGCGCAGACCCGCGCGGACCTGCGCGGGGTGCACGAAGCCAACGACCTGTTCCACCTGACATTCTTCGAGGCCTGCGGGAACCGTTACCTCGTCCGGTCTATCCGCGACTACATGAACCTCTCGCTACCGATGCGCGCCAAGTCCCTGGCCGACGAGGACGCATTCCACGTATCGGCCCGGCAGCACGGCATCATGATCGATCTGTTGGGGGACGCAGATCGTTGGGCGCTAGCACAGCTCTGCGTCGATCACGTCCAGCCGAGTAAAATATCCTACCTTGATCGAGTGCGACTTACGAGTTCAGTGAACGTGCGGACGCCAATAGTACTCAGTCAGGTTATAACCGTTTGATCCCGTCTGCTTTGGAGCAGTTGTAAAGTCGTTTGGAGAGTCCGAAATGGGCGCGGAGCGGACGCCAACGCCCTATTAGATCGCGCCAAAAAGTCAATTTACGTCTTCTCGGACAAACTCTTCTGGACCATGCGTCTGCAGCGCAACGGAGGTGCATCCTAGTCCGATCATCAGCCTGGTAGTTGCTGGATGTGGATAGCCTCTGCCGGCACCGCCCCCTGCAGCACGGGCAGCAGGTGCTCATGGTGGCTGAGCAGGATGACCTGGGCTGTCCGGCTCAGGTCCAGCAGTGCCCGGAAGGCAGCGGCGGCGCGGGAGTCGTCGAAGCTTTGCAGGACGTCGTCGCCGAGGAAAGGCAGTACCACACCGGCCGCCGCCTGGTCCTCGATTGCGACCAGCCGCAGCGCCAGGAAAAGCGCGTCCCGCGTGCCTTCGGACAGCCCGTCGACACCCGTTTCCTCCTCGGGGAAGGTGCGTGAGCGCAGGATGAGGCGCGCCGTGCCGCGCTCGTCCTCCTGGGACGCGACGCCGGTGTAGGCGCCGTTGGTCAGCGTCGAGAAGGCCGCCCCGATCCGCCGCAGCAGCCGGTCGTCCGCCCCTTCCTGCACCGTGTCCAGCGCCGCCTCCAGCAGCCCGGCGGCCACCTGCATCAGCAAGGCGTCCTGCAGCGTCTGCCCGATCTGTCCGGCCGCCGCGGCCTCCTCGGCCGCTGCCCGCAGCGCCGCGTCGTCGTCCGTGGCCTGGCGCATCTCCAGTTCCAGCCGCGTGACGACGGCCACGGCCTCCTGGGCCTCGGCAGCGTGGCGCTCCCGCGCCGCCCCTGCCTCGGCGAGTGCCGTTTCCAATGCCTCCGCCGGCACCGCTTCCGCTTCCGCCTGCAGGGCGTTCAAAGAAAGGCCATCGCCGCCGACTAGAAGCTCGTGCTCGGCCGAAGTCCGCAGGCCCTCCTGCCGCGCCCGCTCGGCGCCGAGGGTGATGCGCGTCTCCGCGTCCTCCGGCGTCGCCGCCCCGGTGGCGGCGAGCACCGCCTGCAACTCTGCTTCCGCCTCGGCCAGCGCCACCTCGCCCTCCCGCAGGGCAGCCGCATCCCGCTCATACCCGTCGCGAAGCGCGGCCCGGCGTGCCGCATGCGCGGCTTCTTCGCGTTGGCGGCGGTCCAGCGCCCGCACCCCGGCCACACGCTCCGGGTCAGGATCAAGGCCGAGCGCCGCGCAGAGCCCGGAATAGTCCTCCCGAAAGCGTTCCAGCGAGGATTGCCAGGCGCCCGCCCGGGCGTCCAGCAACGCTGCCTCGCGCAGATCCTGTCCGAGCGCCTCGTAGGCGAGAAGCCGCTCCTCCAGCGCTGGTGGCGGCAGGCCGGGCGCCGCGCCGATCCGCGCCAGCTCGGCCTCCCATTCTTCCTGCCAGCGCCCGCGCCGGGCATCCACCTCGGCGTGCTCGCCGTCGAGCTCCCGCAACGCGTCACGCGCGGACCCGATGGCCGCCGCGCGGACCCGGCGCTCACCCTCCGCCGCCCGCTGTTGCCGGATGCGGTCCTCCGCCTGGTCCAACAGCAGCGGCAGTGCCAAGGGGGCCGCTTCGCCCAGTGCCTGCGCCAGCCGCGCCGCCGCCCCTTCCTGATGCGCGCGCAGCTCGTCGAGGGCGGCGCGCAGCGCCGCGAGGGCCTGCGCCGCGGCCAGCCCAGCCTCGCGCGCGGCCAGGAGGCGCTGCGCCTCGGCGATGCCCGCCTCAGCCTCCAGCCCAAGCGGGCGGACCGCCTCGCCCCACTCCGCCCGGGCCGCGGTCCTCCGCTGGAGGGCTGCCTCCCGCACTGCGCCCCTTGCCGCGTGTTCTACTTCCTGCTCCGCCAGGGTTCGGGCCAGACGCTCCGCTGTGGCGGCGCGCTCCGCCTCGCCCCAGCGGGCGTCGGCCAGCCGGTCGGCCTCCGCTACGGCCTCGGCATAGGCCAGGGAAATAGGGCGGTCGCCTGCGTAGGCCGCCTCCGCTGCGCCGTTCGCCTCGCCCGTGAGGCGGCGAAACACCAGCGCCCACCCGGCCTCGCGCCGCGCCCGAACCTCGGCCAGCGCTTCCCGCGTGGGCGGGGCGCCGGCGGCCAGCAGCGCCGCCCGTTCCCGCCGCGTCGCTTCCCGCGCGGCTCCAGCGCGCGCCAGCGCATCCTCCGCCCGGGCCAAGTCTGCTTCCGCGGCGTCGCAGGCCCGCATCCGGCGCTCCAGCATTGCCGCGCCGGGCGGATCGAGAGCGGCCAGCGCCTCCGGATCGCGCAGCTTGGCGGGCAGGCCGGCCAGCGCCGTGGCTAGCCGGGCCTCGCCCTCGGCCACGCCGCGCCACGCCGCGGCAAGGACGATGACGGGGTCGCCACCCTGCCGGGCTCCGGCCAGCAGGTCCTCGATCCGCCGGGCGTCGGCGGGCGGGGGCAGGGCAGCCAGCGCCGCCTCCGCTTCGGCCAGGCGCGACTCCGCTTCCGCCGTCCGGCGCGGCAGGCCGGCCTGCGCCGCATCCTGTCCAGCCGCCTCCGCGATCAGCCGGCGCAACTCGGCGAGCAGGGCGGGAGATGGCAGGAGGGTAGCGGGATCTGCCTCCGCCGGCAGGCCCAACGCGCCCAGCGCCACGGCAACGCGCTTCCGAACCTGCGCCAGGGTGGCCTCCGCGTTCGGTAGACCTTCGCGGGCCTGCTCGACGAGGCCGATGCCCGCGCTCAGCGCCGCGATCGCCTCCGCCCGCGCCAGCAGGGCGTCGTCCGTCACGATCGCCGCGATCTCCGCTTCCAGCCGGGCCAGGGCCTGCCTCATCGCCTCTGTTCCGTGCGCGGCCAGGGCCACCTTGCCCCGCGCTGCTGGCAGGCGGGCAGCAAGCTCGGCCGGCAGGAACGGTGCCTCCGGATGCGCCGCGAGCCAGGCGTCGGCAGCGGCGTGGCGCAGCAGCTGCGGGCGGGTACGGCGGATGCGCTCCAGCCGGCGCAGCGCCTCGCCCGCCTCGGTTGTGGCGCGGTTCGCCACGTTTCGCACTTCTCCGGCCTCCCGCAGCACCCGTTCCCGTTCGGCCCATTCCTGCGGGCGCACGAGGCTTTGCCGGAGTGTCTTGCGGCTGTCGCTCCAGCGGTCGAGGGCGGCGTAGAAGGGGCGGGTCGCCACCCGACGTGTCGGGGCAAGCTTATCGCGCTCCTCTTCCAGGGTGCGGCGCAGGGCGGAAGCCTCACGCAGCCCCCCGGCCGCTGCAAGGAGCGCGTCGGCTAGCGCGCCGCCGGAGGAGAGCAGGTCACGCCCACCCTGGCGCAACCGCTCCGTGTCGAGCGCAAAGAGCTGCGACAGGAGCTTGGCATCGGCCCGTCCCAGCAGGCGCTCCATCCAGGCTTGGTCCAGCGGGACATCGCCCTCGCCGGTCAGAGTGTTCTTGTTGCCCTTGCGCCGGGTGAAGGCGAAGGGGCTGCCGTCGAATGCGAGGCCCGTCGCGGAAAGCTGCATCCCGGCATAACCGTGGCGGAAGCCCATGGGCGTCTGCCCGCCGATCCCGAAGAGCAGCTCGCCAAAGGCGTGGTGCAGCACCGACTTGCCGGCGCCGTTCGGGGCAAGGACGAGGTTGATCCGTCCCGGCGTTGGGTCGAAGGCGAGCACCGCCTCCTCGAAGGGTCCGTAACGACGCAACGCAAAGCTGGTCAGCCGCATGGCCGGTCAGCCCTGCGCCAGGCGGGCAAGCAGCAGGTCGCGCGCTTGGCGCAGCAGCTCGGGCGGCAGGTGCCCTTCAGCCGCCCGCACGGCAGGGTGGTCGGGACCTAGCGCCTGGCGCAGCCCGCCCGCGCCGCGCTCCAGCAGGGCGGCGGCGTAGCCCTGCGCCGCGGCAACAGCACCCGTGGAGGCCGAGTCTTCGGGCGCAGGCGCCTCGGCCAGGGCGTCGATCGCACGTACCAGCCGTCCTACCGCGTCGTCCCGCGCCCTTAAGCTCTCGAGGTCCTGCATTGGCCGGGTGTGGAGGCTCACCTCCTCCAGCCAGACGGTGTCCGCTTCTGCGACCTCGAGGCTTGCTGCGATCAGTTTCTGGCGCAGGGTGGCCGGGTCGCGGGCCAGGGCGTCGTGAGCGGGGCAGGGGCCTTCGAGGCGGAGCCGCAGGGCGAGCAGCCGGCCATCGGCGGCGTCGACCCCCTCGCCGACTGCGCGGCGGACACGCTCCAGCACCGCCTCCTCGTCCGCCGCACCTTCGCAGTCCACCGTGACGCGTGCCCAGCGCACGGTGTCGAGTGCGTGGTGCTCGACTTCCACCACGCGGCCGTGCCGGACGGTGACGAGGCTGGCGCCCTTGGCGCCGCGCTCGTTGGCGTGGCGGCCCTGCAGGTTGCCGGGGAAGACGATCCAGGGATCCCGCAGCAGTTCCTCGCGGGCGTGGACGTGGCCCAGGGCCCAGTAATCGTAACCGTGGGCGGCCAGCTGCTCGACCGTGCAAGGGGCGTAGGAGTCATGGCCGGGGCGGCCGGTGGCGGCGGTGTGCAGCAGGCCGATGTTGAAGCGGTTCGGGACCGGGGCCGGATAGGTCTGGGCGAGGTTCTGCTGTACGTCGCGCGTCCCGAAGCTTTGGCCGTGCAGCACCACCGCGAACTCCGGCCACGCCAGCGTTTCGGGCCGGTCGGCGCGCAGCAGGGTCGCGCCGTCGGGCAAGCGCAGCGAGCGGGTGAGGACGCTTTCGGCGTCGTGGTTGCCGCGGATAGCGACGACGCGGATGTTGGCGCGCGTCAACCTGGCGAAGGCGGCGACCAGTACCTGACCCGTGCGGAAGTCCGGCCAATCGCCGTCGTAAAGATCGCCGGCCACCACGACGAAGTCCACCTGCTCCCGGATGGCGAGGTCGACGAGATTGGCCAGCGCGTCGCGCGTGGCCTGGCGGA
>JAABUK010003901.1_pt1 | contig 24778 bp, 27 predicted proteins | sample 5559141 | NCBI WGS metagenome assembly JAABUK01 (sample SAMN10711869, study PRJNA513367) | rock metagenome | isolation source: Antarctica rocks | place: Antarctica: Victoria Land, Pudding Butte nord | collected 2016-01-03 | reverse complement strand
GTTTGCGATTTTGTTTCACTTCTTGCGTCGATTTGGGGTTGGGATGGGGGTGGGTTTCACGCAATAAGTGGGGCTGATGGGGGGAGGGGAGGGGGGGTGAGTGACGGTCATCGAGGGGGGTCTTGGATCGGCTCTAGGCCGTTGTGAAGACGCCGGTTGAAGGATTGATGCGACGACAAGGCGGCATCGGTTGGTGGGTACGTTCAAGGCTCTCATCTCATGTCCAACACAACATCCGGCTCTCGGTCCGAACCAATGAGCGGTTAGGACCGTTCCTTTGGCCGAACTCCCGCGATTGTGAATATAGATCGCAAACGTCGAAGGGAAGGGAAGGGAGGGATGAAGTAGGAGCATGTCACTGTTGTGGATGAAGATGGTGGGGTAGTTCACTTGCTTGCTGTTGTTGTGGGCGTGATGGGGAAGGGAGGGGGTGAATGAGCTGGGTGTGTTGGTTTTTTGTTTGTGAATGGTGTGGTGTTTAGGGTAGCTTTGTGGTATATGCGGGAAGGTGGGAGGGGGAGGGGGAGGGGGAGTGGGAGTGATGGGATAGGAGATGATGGATTCACGTGGGATTTGGGGATGGGAGATGTGATGAGGGGAGTCACTTTGGCTATGAGCAGGTAATGAAGTTGCTAATTAGGTGCTAGCTGCACGATGTCTGAAGGATGTTTCGGAGAGGTGTTACCTAGACTCTGCCTTGCTTTCGAAAGAGTATCGATGATCCTTTTGTGTTGGGTCCTCTCCTCGTCGGTAGTTGAGATGGCTTCTATGAATAATGCTGGAGCAGTGCTGTATGGATTGCTAGGCGGGTGGTAGCGAGCTTCGTTTGTAAGGGCACGTTCTTTACAGGTTATGGATAAGGATGGCACGGTAGGAATAGCACGGGTCAAGGAAATGGAGAGGATTGAGATGGCCTGTATGGTTTGAGGTTTCGCGGCAGGGGCTACGCAGGCCTTCATATCTATCTTGCGCCGACAATGCGCGAGCTACAATACCATATCGCACTGGAATACCGACATTATGAAATATTTGACACACTCGACCGTTTCGTGGCAGAACCGTTTCACCCACCCGAGCTGCATTCCTGGTCCTGTAAGTGGGTAGGAAGCTCAGACGGCCTCGTCGTAAGCTGCTCCCATCTCCTCGGCGAGTTCACGACCGATGGGTTCGGAAGCGGGGCCGTTGGTCTTGGGGTCCATATACTTGCGCTTCTGGATCACTGTTAGAACCATGAAGAGATAAGGTGTTGCGAACGAAGGAAAACGCACCTTACGAGCGGGCGCCTTAGTCTCCTCTTCCTCCCCGCCATCACCTTCCTCGTCCTCGACATCTTCCTGCGCCGCTTTCGCCTTGACGCCCCTCTTCCCCCTCGGAGCAGCGGCGGCGGCGGGTTTCTTGGCTTTGGAGGGAGGAGCTCTAGTTTTGGTTTTTGCAGGGGACGCAGTTGTGGCTGGCGCGGTGGGGGAGCTGGAGTCGAAACCGGCTTTGGCGTCTTTGCGGAGTTTTTTGATGCGTTCTTGGACGGCGCGGGGGGAGCAGTTGCTGCCCATCTGTGTGGGGGGTTGGTTGTGGGGAGGGGAAAGGGAGGGGGGGTGCTTACCATGTCGGCGAGGACTTCGTAGTCGATTTTCATTTCGCCGTAGTGGGCTAGGACGGCGAGGAGGAGTTTTTGGTCGGTGGGGGCTGTGAGGGGGTTGGGTTAGCTTGAGGTTGGGGTGTAGGTGGAGGTGTGAGGGTTGGGAGAAGGGTTATTGTGAGGTGATGACATTGTCTGCGGTGGTTTGGAATGAGGAGTAGGTGGTTTGTGTTGGTAGACGGGAGTGTACAGCAAAGGTGAGGCGCCGAGAGAATTTGGCTGATTGTTGGTGGTGGCCGCGACTGAGGCCTGCCCTCAAACATGTCCACACCAAAGAAGAAAATCAGACTTACCATCCCAGGTCATGGTCTGCTTCTTTGGAGAGGACATCGTGACAGGTACAAACGTGTGCGTTGGTTGAGTGCAGGAGTACTCTGGGTATTCTTTGAGGATGCGTTGGACTGTGCGGGCGTGAAGCTGCTCGATCGGATTAGCATCGAAGCCGCCGATGTGGTGAGCGGTGCTTGACGCTGAGCTCAGACGACCAGGGTGGCTGCTTGCTGACATTGGGGTGATACTTGGGAGTGGAGTGTGTCGGTTGGCGTAGGTGTTGGAGTTGTCTGTGATGGGTGTAAATCGCGCAAGCAGAAGGGCGATTAGATTGGCGCTGAGTTGTGCTTTTGCAAGCTCAAGTTGGGGACTGTCTTGACTGCTGCAGAGGAGCTAGACGCCAGGAGACACTCGGGCCCGTAATCCGCGAGGTGACCATTGGATGAGAAGATACAGGAAGTAAAAATGCTACTCACGCTATGCTTTGAATCGTTGATACACGGGTTACGTTGTGGGCTCTTATTGCGGAATGGAACGTCGGATGCGCCAGATGAGGCCCACGATGAATAGAGAGATGATGACGGCAAGGCGAAGTTGGTGCGGGAGTATGATGAAGGCAGGGAGGATGAAGAGGAGAGTTCGGCAAAGGGACATTGCATGTTAATTAGACGGGTCAGTACAACACACTGTATCCTTACGCCGGTGCCGATGATGGACCGAAGCGGATGACATTACGCTCCGACTCGGCCCTTCACCACGAAGCTTTTGTTCCCCCAGGGCCTACTCAAAGCTAAGATTGTCGCTTGTAGAACGCATGAGAAGCCTTATCATTGCACCTGGGCTGTCGTTTCCTGTAAGGCCTTACCTGTCTGACTTAAGCATAGCTTGCTGCATGCTGCAATCTTCAAAAAGCAGACGGGAATCAGTTTCTGAGGCTGGTACCCCATTCTATTTCTTAGCAACCTGCCTTACGTTCAGAGTTCAAGGCTACTTGAGCGAAAACAAACGAGTTTGTCGGTAGACATCACTCGCTTCATTGATCAATGCCATGTATAACCCAGCTACAACTTCTGGATTTAGCGAGGAGCAAGCAAAAATGGTGGTCTTTCCCCTTGTTTCGATTGACTACTTTATTTGTGTTAGCCGGCAATCGTCGAAGTACTTACCCAGATTGCTTAGTCCACAACTACTCAAAAGAGGATCATTCTCAATCGAAAAGAGCGTCCTATATCGTACCAAAACCAAAGCGAATTTACACTCGTTTCTCTCGAGTCGTATACGCTTCCGGATTCGTGAAAGTCGTTAGATTGTCATTAGTCAGTCACAGCAGACTGCGCTGATCCAACACCTGATTCGACCTGACGATCAAGCATGTAAATCAGTCACTTCTGCCATCGTCGATGTTAATGGATTGAGGCTAAGCATCAAACAGGAAGATCTGTTAGGCACTATGATTGTGAACTTATCCCTAGCGCAGGCCACACCGGAATATCCTCCATGGAATAAGATATTCTATAGAGGAGGGGATTGGACTCATATAACTCGATATTGGCTTCTTCCTCATATGTCCCACAATCTCTTCCTTGAGGGAACACTCCTCCTTTCTCTGCTTTCTCTTGATCTTCTCAATTAGACAATCTTGGTCTTCGCCAATTCAATCTTGACCTTCCTGATCGAGCCTTCTGCTGTGACACGTGAGAGAACCTCATCATTGTCAGCCTTTGGCTTTGTTCAATGTACTGACTTGTTTGGGCTTCTCATTCGGACCAGTGGTTTGTGAGGGCGTCTTGCGAGGAGATGGAAGCTGGGCTTCGAATAGCACCTATTGCGGGATTATGACTTCCGTGGTTACCATGTGCTTCCATCATACGCTCGTAACGTTTCGCACTACGAGTGGGGTCAACTTCGGTGAGCTTGAACATGGCTACATCCAAGGGGAAAACTAACGCGGCCCCTTTGCTGACAATATCACACTCTTTCCGAACCTCTTCGAAGTCGACCTAGCTTGATTGAGTCGTCATATAATGAGTAAATAAGAGAGAAGAGAAGCTTACCCTGCCATTGTCGCTGTGACGAATACAACTGAAAAGGAATTTGAATCGATCGTTAATACTTGCTGGAGCCATCTTTCCTTGGCCGGAGTTAATAGTCAAATATGAAGGATATGAAGGAGATACTTCCCAAGGTCGTGGCCCGATGTGGTAGGTGTAACGATATTTCAGAGCAATGCACCAACTGTGTGCTCAATTGTACTGATAGTTGATGTAGCTGGGTGTGTCCCAGTGTACTTGACGAGCAATCCTAGTGCAAACCGCACCGCATCGCCAATGTAAGGAGTGAGTGGAAGATGTTGATTGGATGTTGTACGCAAACCACGGTAGGACAAGGGGTGAAAAAGAAGTTCCATTGAAGGGCGACATGCAGGTGTACCGATTTTTTAAAGCGTCCCTACTTTAAGGCTTTGACGGACACTGATGTTTGTTGACAACTCGCATGGAATGTTTGTTGAATCTTAGAAAACCACTAGGAGCAACGGCATCAATCTAAGCATTTCTGCTGTCCGTATGCACTTCAAATCCCCTCAGACGTCAATTCCAGCCATCAGCTTTCGCTTCTGCGGCAGCCTCTTCAACAAATCTAGGAACGAGGAACACTGACAACCTTTGCCTCAAGGGAACGAGCTTGCCAATGGTATAGACCATTGGCTTAGAGCTAATGCAGAGTATTGAAGATTTGCTACTATCAGTTGATTTCGATGTCAAAGAAATTGACGTGGAAGAGTTGCATGATATCGCGAACCTTGATGGAACCTGCGCGTGGGTTCGGCGCTTTGGAGAGACTTCCAATTGATACACTTAAGCCAAATGCCCCACTGTCAGCCTCTGGGCGATACCACATCCCTCGGATTAATGGTGATGATTGAAGTAACAGTCGCCACGAATGACTAGTGGAATTTTGAAAGGAAAAGCAATCTTGGCGCCAAGGCATCTTGGCCAGCGCGCAAGCGAACTAGTGTTAGCCCTACAACATACCACGCTTTGAAGATGACTGAATACTGTTGTACCCAATGTCACGTTGCATATGACAGTGGATCATTCCAATCCACACACTACCAGCGCTACAAGAGTCAAAGACTCTTGTTCCGACACCATCCCCACGTGCTTGTAAACGCTGTGAGTGTCAAGAGGCCTCTATTGAGGCTACGTTCAAAGATTACAATTACTGCCTATCCAACAGCGATAGCAACATACACTGTCCGCCCGTTAATGTGAGTCCGTACCCAAAGGATCAAGGCATGAAGACGCAGAAGCAGACCTCTTGCATCCCTACTATCGTAAGAAGTCATTGCACCCTTCCGAAACTGAACTCCGAAAAGGCCTTTGACACAAAACATGGATATATTTCCGTGATTGAGAATTTGAGGACGTACTGTGTTTGCCCCGCTTCAAGGTGGTCTCGTGGCACTGGCCCGACGCCTCCGCCACTGTCTAGGCTGAGCTGCAATTTAAGCCCCATGGTTGAAGATATACTCGAAGCTTCGGTCTTCTGGATTAATGCGCATCGGTGGGGACACAGTCCCCGCTTCACGACTTTGGCGATCCCTTGCATCGACTCCACGCCGTCTTCTGGTTCTGTCTGGACAACGGACTTCCTATAACGAGTGTCTGCTCGTTCTCCCTAGGCTTCTCCGCTTGGTTTGGGGAGTTCCTGTCTGGCTTTGCCTTCTTCTGTTGAGGAACTGCGGGGCTGGGCTTCCGAGGTGTAGATGGAACGCCCTCCATCTGGATTTCAGCCGGGAGAAGCGCATGCGAGCGGTGTGCCCGCTGTCGATGTCCGATTGGTCTGCGGCTTCTTGCCAGTCGATTTATCAAGGCAGTCAGTAAGTACAAATGATGTTGAGTGTCCAAGATGTTACTGTTTTGGAATCGACCTGCCTCAAGATGATGCAGAGGAACTTCGAGATGGTATCATCTGTAGGCATGGTGCGGGTTCTCCGTAGGCTTGCCGCTGTGGACGGCGGTCTTCCTTTACAGACTTGCAAGACTTGAGACGATTTTGAAAAGGCCAAAGGATGCCGAGCATCCGAGATCTGTCGTAACGGAGCCCAAGAATACTTGCACAGCAATACGTGTGTGTCTCATATTGAAAGAGGAGATTGAGGCTTGGTGATGATGAAAGAGCCTGGTCTGGGTCTTGAGGTAGATTGGACCTTATAATCGCCTTTCATAAAGCCAGCTGTACCAGATATGTTGACCAAAGCTGCGTCAAGGAGTCTCTCCCGTATTGCAGTGGGACCTAAGCTCTTCCCGGCCTCCAGCATCGAATGAAATACGGCTCTCTGTATGAAAGGCCGTTGTATGCTTGGAGCACCTCAATTGAGTTATCCATCGACCAATCGCGCTTAAGGTATCTTCCAGAAAAGATCCTAGTAGGTGCGGCCCGTGAGTGGCAACCATTCGTTCGATGCTCGAAATGGCTTTCTTCGTTTTAATAACATCCTTCCCGGGCACAGAGTCTTTAGCTCCCTCATCTGCATTATATGCTATCGCTATGCCATGTCGGCGGTGAATGAAAGTGGATCCATGAAAGTGTTTACAAGAGGTATCCCTACCTCCCTCTATTAGCCTCGTTCAGCGACAACGTGGTCAGCTTGCCGCCATTCTGAACACTAGTGTAGATAAGAGAGATGCTCCGAAGTGTGTGCAATTTTTCGAATATTGGGTCCCTTGTTCAATTCCTTGGTAATTTAAGACAGAGAGTAGACCTCTAAAAAGAGCACTGATCAGGAAACAGGCTGGAGAGCTCAATGGTCCAGGAAATATGTCAACATCTTTTGAAATCACATTACAAGGACAGCAAACCACCGGCTTGACTGCGGGCTGTGTGAGACGAAGGCGGTTGTTGATCCGAAACTTACTAGCGCGATCATCGGCCCTACAAAAATCACTTCTTCGCTCACCACGATCGTCTACTTCCCATCATCTAACATCTTCTCATTACCCTCTTTCCAATAACTAAATATCTTCCACTTGCGAGCAAATCAAGGTTTCATCGTGCTCCAGCTTCAAAGATTGCTTACAAGTCAAATTTCACTTCTATAACTCTCAACTCTATCTATACTCTGCTCAAGATGCCATCCTGGACTGCTGAGAGTGAGGTAAGGCTGCTTCTGGCGGTTATCAAGACGATGAATCCAAAGATTCCTCGCGTCACCTGGGATCAAATCGCCGCGACCATGGGCGCTGAATACACTTTTGAATCTGTTCGGTAAGCCTCCTATTCCCTTTCATTGTCATCAAAGTCCTATGCTTCCCACCTATCGAATTCTTCTCATCCATGACTACCCAGAGGGGTCTTTCATCATTACATCTCGCACTCGTTCATCATAGAATTACACTTCTTTATAGCTTCCGCTTCCGCCTATTGTTTGACTTACATCATATGCAGTCAGAAATACCAGAATCTGAAGAGGGACTCGGAAGCCTTGCATCGCGGACCAGCAGCCTCTGCCACTAATCCTGCCGCTGCCAAGAGCAAGACCACCGTTGATTCCACCACGGCCAACAAGAAGCGAAAAGCTACTTCCGCTGCAACAGACGACGAAGAAGACTTTGTCAGTCCCGCCAAAGTCCGCAAGCTCAAGGCAGAGAAGGTAGAGGAGGAGGATAAGAGCTGTATCAAGGTCGAGGACGAGGCCGAAGCCTTCGGTGATGAGATGTATGTTTTATCTCCTATCCTTGCCATCGAGCCACATACAAGGACAAACACTGAATCCTATCCCAGCGTCAACGAGGTCTAGGTGCTGGCATGGCTCCCAGCTGAGGAGCTATCTCCACTCAGCCTTGCTATCTTCGACGAAAAGAATATGGCTAGGCTCGCAGGCGTTACTTGGAAGGCTTACAACCCGAGAGGCTTCAAGCCAGGACTGGGAGCTGGGAGAGAAGGGAGCTGCAACTTTCTTTCGTTACTTGTACAATAATCTCTTCGCTATTGACTTGGTGCAAGGTTAGGAGGGATAGCAAACAATCAATGCCATTGACGTCTTGAATTCTGCGCTTGGCATTGCCAGTGACCTAATTCCTGCTACTAAGGATAAAGCATCGATCGTACCTTGGTAGAAACATAAGCCAGATATCAGGGAAAGCAATTCTACGCCACCATAGTAGCAGCGGCTTTGAAATATCTCGATGATTGGCTTCCTAGCCTAACGAGTGTTCTGCTACAGTATCACCCAGCTCTACAAATCACTTTGATAGAACTGCACAGCCTGCTATCCCATTCAAGATTCGGAAAATTCTAGGCACGGTCACATCCCACTATCCATTGCACTACCCTCTTATCATTGCCACAGCCACTCCGCATACCCACTACCGCTAGACTAGACCCCCCATCCTCATCCCCCCATAGCACCCTCAAATCATCCATTAATACCCAAGCCGATCGATCGGTAGTCACCAAGTTCAACCATCCTCCTCATGCAAGCTCAGCTTTTTCGTGGCTTTTTCCTTCGATCGTCCACCCACGCCCAGAACGATCGGGAGAGGGACGGGAGGCAGCTTAGATCTCTTTTTTGATTAAAAATCCATCCGCGCCTCCTTCCTCTTCTTCCTCTTCATCGGCGCTATCCACACTGGCCTTCTTCGCAGTCCCAGCCCCCTTGCCATTCAACTTCAACTTCATCACGCGCCCGGTTGCTACTTTGTCTTTCTTACCGGCCATCAACTCCTTTTTCCCGTTCTTCTTTGTAGGTGTCACGGTAGCGCCAGCAGCAGCAGGAATTTGTTCGGTAGAGCCGTCGGCAAGTGCGGCTTTCAGCTCTAAAGCCTCCTTTTTGATGATTCGGAAGCGGCCTTCGATGCTGTTGTATGTTGCGCCTGGGGGTGTTAGCTGGGGAGGGATGAGATGAAGGAGGTGAATGGGAAGGGGAATGGGAAGGGGGACTGACCTTGTCCGTAGAGGGAGGCGATTTTCGTGTAGTCGATCTGTGGGGGAGGGAGGAGTTAGTGGCTGCTTTGTGGAGGGGTGAGGGCGTGTGGAAGGTGGTTTTGGGATGGGGGTCGAGAGGGGTTGAGAGGTGGGGGGGTGGATGGAAGGAAGGGAATGGGAAGGGATGAGGTGGGAGGTTTTGGAGGGTTTGGATAGTTGGAAGAGAAGGATTTCTAGACAAGAGCGGAGCTTTTGGGAATAGACATGATGGAATAAGACGGAGGAAGGCTTTGTGACTTTCTAGATGACCGGGGCTGGAAGAGGTCTCACATACCTTGGCGTCGATGCTTGCAACTAGGGCTGCGATGAGCCGGGGATAGGCTTGCTCGGATTTCCAGTTGATGAGTACGCCGGGCATGATTGCTGCTTTCTTGACTGATGTTGGCTGGAGAGCGGTTTTGGATTGAATATTTGTTTTGGGTCTGGTGAGGTAGGTGTGGGCGTCTGTGTTGAAGAGCGTGAGTTGAGCGATGGGCTTGTCTTGTCCTGTGACTTGGGTATGAGAGGGCGTCGAAGTCTGTGGATGGGAGAAGCTGGAACTTACTGGATGGTGATGGATGCGATGGATGAGAGAGGAATGTACTGGTGTTGGGCCGTTGTGGAGGAGAGAATGGTGGAGTGAGTTGGAAGATGGAAAATCACTTAAGTAATTTCCTAGGTGAGAGTGAAGGCTCCTGTAATGACTCGGCCCGTCCGAGTTGATTTGAGATTTCCAAGCTCCGAAATCATGGCTATAGCAGAGTATCACTGGCAACGGCCTGTGTTTTTGGGTACGTTGGGCCTGCTTGTGACATCAAAGACACATCCAGTAGATAATTGCCAACATACCATGGCTGTATTGTGGAGTGACTGTAAGAAGACTTATATTGAAAGCTACTCATCCTCCACATCGAGACGATTGAAAACGTTTCCTCCTTTAAAGCATTTACAAGCTAGAGATAGAAGGTCATACCCCTTCCTCCATCGAGAGCTGACCATAACCGAAATCAAAGTCAACACCCTCTACACTACCCCTTGCAGCCCCAGCACTACCGCGCCCAAATGCTGCATCCAGACCGACAGTCCAATCCGCTACCTCCTCAGAAGCACTCTCCAATTGGCTCTGAGAATCGTACAAACTGCTCGCGCTACTCTCATTTTCCTCCTTTATCGTCCTGGTAAAGCTGCCACCTTTCTTGGTGGGAGTGGCGTTGGTGGATTTGCTGACTCGACCAGTAGCCGTCCGATCTTTGGGCATCGTAGCGGGCTTCCGAGGGGTAGTTGGGTTCGTTTTGGCACCGCGTGGTGGTGCGGAGGGGATCTCGCCGGATTCTACTCTGGCTTTGAGTTCTTTGGCCCCTTTGCGAATCTTGCGGAATTGCCCTTCGATGGCATCGTATGTTGCACCTTTGGTGAAAGTTAGAATGGAAGGAATGTACATACGTATTCGGATGAAGCAGGGACGTACCTTGGCCGTAGAAAGTTGCAATTCTGCGGTAGTCCAACTGTGGAGGAAGATGTTAGCGGGATCGATTCAAAAGCTAATCTGTCGCCAGGCAGGCCTAGCAACAGTCCTGACAGTCTTTTGAGGAAAGAGATGACGGTATGATGCTTACGGATAGACTCGATGGAAGTACATCAATTTGCACGGCAGTAGGTCAAAACATAGAGGAAACAATAGGAAGTAGCCAAACATGAGGGTACTCGCGAAATATTGACGCGCAACTGATGTTACGCCCTACCTTTGGATCACAAGCAGCCACAGTGGCAAGGAAAAGCTGGTCCTTGGCCTCGACCGTTCCCCATGGGATTGGCATCTTGAGATTTTCTCGGGTTGTACTCAGATGGAAGTAGGAGGGAATTCGAAAAATGCTTAGTGCTCTTGGTGGTATGCTGTGGAATTCGAGGGCCCTGTCGAGCGGAGCAAGTGTGGGGTTTCGGAGGTGCGTGCAGAACGTAGGGAACTGTATCGAACAAGTCAGCTTTGCGTCATGGTGGGGTGTCCTCAAGGGTGATGTGCATGTCCGACGGTCTCAAGGTCAGATAAGTTTGTAGGAGAGATGAGAGGCTAGACTTACTAGACAGTGCTGATGATTCCCCACGGGTCACTGCTGTGATTGAAGAGTAAGCAAGATTGGGAACGAGATCAGGAATGGATTGTTGCCACCATCAAAAGAAGAGTGCACCTTGAAGTTGTCAGGGCCTATTTATACCCGCTCTTGAGCAAGACAAACCCTCACATCCTGGCCCATAAACCATGCCCTCCTCCACTCTCGTCCAGCTGCCGCGATTCCGTGCCCACACAGGACAGCACAGATGTGCACGCCATGACTCATTCCCTCCCTCCTGCACCCTGATCTATCAATGCTGCTGCCCGTTGCCGGGCGTACGATGCCGTTTCCAGGAGCAACGTTATCAATCACATCCGAAGACTGACGTTCGCCGTTCAATTGGACTCGACCGGCGTGGCGCTACTGCAGGGCAGCAGGTGCCATGCATCCCCGCAAGACAGCAAACATCAGCCGCGTGCTAGTGTAGGAACGAGCCATGGCTCGAGCTGTCGATTGGACGCCACAGGATGTTTGAAGAATGGCAGCGATGTTGGAGTAATAGGTCAGAGACTGGAGCGATTGCGAAGTCAATTACGATGGATAGGTCTCCACGAGCAATCCTGGTTTGCAGGAGTAGGTGGTGTGTGTCGATATCGTGAGAAATGAGGACTATTCTCTGCACCTGCCACACTGTGCAGACTGATCAGCCATGTTCGATCTATCGAGGCCGGCGTTGTGCAGATCTCTAGCTTGCAGGGGTTTCTGAACGCGTGAAACCGCGTATCCGGGACGCTACATCTGCACGCACTATACACCTTGATCCCTGCAGAAAGCGAAGCTCCGCATTCAGCGAGGATTGAGCGGTCAGAGGGGTGGTCAAAGCACGGAAAGTACGAAGTGGGCTGTTGTTGTGTACAGATCGTTTGAATGCTTGGTGTGGGTTAGAGTAACACCCGGGCGACGCTTTGTGCAGAGCACAAAGCTGCATATCTAATGTACAAATGGCTCAAATCCACCATGGTGATTTAAAACTTGGCAATCAATGAACGCTTTGCTAGTGCTTCTGCCAACGCCCCTTCCGATTATCGCTCTGGAGACGCTAATGTCATGCGAAGATGCACACGAGGCGGACGATGGTGACAGCTGACGATGAGCAGAAGTCCGAACTCGTGGACAATTGTCTCATACTACTTCCTCCATCTTGACGTTCCCCTCCTCCGTCCCACCGTTCGTGAACTCGGCATCTTCAGCATAAGTATCCTCGCTGTCAGACTTGTCTGTGTCGAAAACCCGGTTGCCATCCCCGTCGACAGTGCTCTTCATGTCCACGAAAGGATCTTCGAGTGCTTTGTAATCCTTCTTGCCCGATTTGCGAGGTGAGAGGCGAGGCTTGGTGATGCGGCCGCCGATGGTCTTCTGGCGCTTGGCGGAGGCGCCATGGATCTTTGGGCCAGTTTCGCAGGCGTCAGTGTCAGGTGGGGTAGCCTCCTGCTCGGCATCGGTATCATCCTTGAAATCCATCGATTCATCATCGCTTGAACGGTCAGTAATCCCATCATAATTCGGATACGGGTTAGAGGTTTCTTATATTCTTACCTCGGACCTTCATTGGGAATCCCTCCTCTATGCTTGCGAGGCTTTCCTTTGTCTTTGGCCCCAACTGCAACACGCTTGACCGACTTTGCTGCACTTTGAGAGCCATCATTGGAAGCTAGACCTAATGCTGCACCCTCTTTGCGAAGCACACCCATACGGTACGCAATTGCAGCGGTTGGAACATTGGGACCTAATTTGAAGGATTAGGCACGAAAGTTGTCGCCATGAAGACGATCAAACACGGGTAGTATACTAAAGAAAGGATTTGGAGCTGGATTAACGTACCAAAGACAGAAGCGAGCTTTTTGAGGTCTAACGCTCCTGGATGAAGACACACAATAGCAGCGAGGAGCTTAGCATTATTTTCGGGGGTCCACTTGACAGCTGGCAGTCCTTGAACCATTTTGAAGGTGCTATGAGAAGCGAGTGGTCAACTGGACAGGATTCGAAGTGAGGTCAAACCGTGTTTCATGATGGGTGGTAGTTCGCGAAGAATAGACGTACATATGTGGTGTTAGGGCGCACAAAGAAGGAGTATAAAGATGTGAGATCTGTATATGTCTTTCAAAATGTAAGTCCAGAAATTGCGCAATCTCACTTGGGGTGACACGTCCTGGATTGGAACAGCGCAAGGAACTTACGGAATTGAATTAGTGGGCTTGACTCATGGACTGGAGGCGAGTTGAGAACCCTTTGATGCGTTTTGATATTAGCTCGGTAAGGCGGTAAAGTGCGTTGATGTTTTGAGGTTGAAATTGTGATGTGGAAGAAGTTCGGATGATCGTGTTTTGCAGAAGTAGGTATTCAGCATCCGATAATGCTTCACTTTCCAGAAACGAAATTGATCACAAATGCAGCAAAGACTTGTGTGAATCCCTTCGTTCAGGCGATTCCCTGGCTAGCAATGCCCATGATCGCCTTCGAAGTGTGAACTGCTCCATACACTAGGGTTGGTTCTCGAGCCTGTGCAATTCTGGACCAGGTATAGAAGGCTCGTAGACTAGTCTTCGTTATCTTCGCCTCAGGAATGGGCGACACGTAACGCGGACAGAAGTACCAAGTCGTGATTTTAGCCTTTGAGGTAGCCCACAATGAACGAAGCGGATGCAAAGCCGGCCACCTCCTCCATCCTGGCTTCGTGTGTGTGTAGAGTAGCCCCAGGCCAAATCCCACAGCAATATACCCTTCAAGCATCCAACTTCCACCTTCCACACCGCTCATTTCGAGTGTCCATCCTGCAATCTCCCATCCCAGTCTTCGCAGCAAGTACCTGTGACTCACATCTACATCAAAGATACAGAGGTCTGGGGAGGAGAGGCATGAAGTTGAAGCAAAGTTTCCCAGCACACCGTAGCGCGTGGCTGGATCACATCGTCTCCGCGCTAATGCAGGGGAATCACGCTAACCTAGCGGAGAAGATCGTCAACGCCATGGTTTTGGCGCTAGCGACGACATCTCATCGCTTGCAGCATGCGAGAAGATGCGTTGTGATAGAGCGCGACATTTGCAATGCTGGTCACGTCGGAATACGCGTTTGTAAAATGGTTGCCTGATTATACAGGGGTCTCAGGATGCCCATGATCGGGGTCCGTTCCTCAAGTCCACTATGAACGCCAAGAGCCCATCGTAGGGCCAATGGTTATGATCCTGGCATCTGTCCCCTCGTTGCTTCTCTACATGTTACATGTACCACTATATGGAATCACTGCGATTACAAGCAACAGTGTTCTTCACATCTAGGTAATCTACAGTAATGAAGGATCTTGCCCCGGAAGACTCCCTTTCATTCACTCTGCTGGTGGTAATATCTTACAATCCTACTTTCTTCAATCCTGTAATCTTACAGCTCCACTCTTCATTCACCTCAGAATTTAGCTTCCAAACTTGATCCTTCGGATATCTAAGCTCGATCTGGCCCTCTCATAATCCTGTTTAAGCTTCCTCTCTATCACTCGAGCACTCTCGCAGCCTCAGTCCACTTCTCAATCCCACTCTCACGGCTCCCAAGCCTAGTCTCGACATCCGTCCATCCCGGCCTGGTACGGAAAAATGCCTATCAAATGGACCCCCGAGGTTGACCAAATTGTAAGTGTCTACTACCTCCCATCCCCTGGCTCATAATGTCTCTACCGGCACAGTCACCCAGTCAGGTAATTCGTCAGTCAGTTGGCAATTTTGGCATTAAAAACTTGGAATTGTCTCCAGCAATAACGAAGCTAACACCTAATCGCTACAGCTCCTCCTCAAAATCCTCGAAACCACCAAAGTCAACGTTGACGTGCAAGCCGTATCCGCAGCCTGGCGTAAGCCCTATCCCCCCTCAACCCAACCCAACGCTAACACCACCCACACAGCCGACGCATTCGAGAAACCCACACCTCGCGCCATCACCGAGCGTATCGTCAAAATCCGAGCCTCATCCAAAGCCAATGGCGCCGCCAGCCACTTCAGCATCTCCAATGCCCACGGACGCGGAACGTCAAGCCCAGCCACCACGCCCAGAAAACCTCGTACGCCCGCCAAAACTAACGGCAGCACAAAGGGAACGCCTAGCAAGCTTGGAAAGGGTGCCAATGGAACTTCGGGTGGAAAGCGCAAGCGTATGAGCGATGAGTATGTCTCCCTCTCTCACAGTTTTCGATATAGACGAGTAGGCTCATAGGTCCATCACAGCGACGACACTGAAGGCTTCAGATCCGAAAACAACGGCACTGATGCCTCTGACTACGACAATTCTCCTAGCAAGAAGAAGGCTAAGAATGTGAGCCGGGTCAAGGTTGAGAGTGTGCAGGAGAACAGTAATGGGTTCTTTGATAGCAGGTTTGGGAATAGCGCGGCTGCTCCTTATGGAGTGGAGGATTTAGAGGAGGGCACTTATGCTTAAAAGAGAGCGGAGGAGGACGTCCAAGGGACGTGGTGGGGCTGCCTAGTGCTTCTCATTTTTGCCTCGAAAGTGGGGTATGTATTCAAAGGCCTCGCTTGTATATTATATGTGGCATGGTTTAGTAGTCGATGCGTGCTGGAATGAGATAGTGCTGATTGAACAACATGGCTGTCGCCAGCTATATGCATAGCTTGACATAGGGGCAGCATACATACTCGATCACCTCTATCCATAAAAAAACCATTACTCACAAGCGTAACAACCCTTCATATACGATATCATACGACCTCAACACCATCTCTTCGTGCATGTCATTACCACTGGCAAGATCAAGCCCGACAACCAGGCTCTCGCCATCGCTATGGGAACCGGTAAGAGATGTCTTTGCATCCTATCCTATCCTATTAAACGATTACATCACCTATCAGCCCCAACGCTTAACTATCCTTGCGCTTGCAATCCATGCTATCAAAGTCCACCACCACCACAGCCGTCATTCCAGACGATATTATTCCCTAGCTATCAAGTATTGGAACCACAACCACCAACCCATGAAAGCGATGCCATTACCTTCCTTTGCCTTCTGTACGAACATGACCACCGTAATAAGAAGACAGCCTTGAGAGTCTAGAGGTCCGATACCTAGGCCATCTCATCAACGAAAGGAAACCCCAGTGGCGAAAAAGGGATCTTAGGGATCGAAGAAAGGGAAGTCCCAGGACCGGAGGCGAGTTGTATACAACTTTCCCACTGGATAATATTCCCGGTGCAGGACTCACACTCCTCGTCCCCCAGTAATCTCCTCCGGGCCAACGGTAACCTTAGCATCGAGATCCGTGTTCGTAGAGCCCAGTCCGCTATTCCTAGATTTCTGTTGATAGATATTAGTATATCTTCCGATGTGCATTTGGGATACGGAAGAAAGTAATTACCTTGCTGGGTGTGATAACTTCTTCCTCCTTATTGTCTTCATCTTCTACTTCCATCTCTACCTTTAAGGGACTGCCTTTGGTGGTTTTGGCCTTGCCGGTGGCTGTACGTTTGGTGCCAGCAGATGCAGCGCCCGGTCTTCCACGCTTTGTAGGCGTGCTCTTTTTGGCATCGGGAGTAAGGCTGGTGGTGGTCGCGGCGGTCTTGGTTTCACTGATTGTGGAGGCGGGTGAGGAGGTAGCTGCATTCATCAGGTCGCTAACGCCTGGTGTGCTGGGCTTACGGGGACTCTTGGGGGTGCCGCCCTTGCCAGCATTTGGGCCGGCGGGATCAGGGCTTGATTGGGAGGCTGTGGTGCTCGGCTTGGCTGCTTGGGCTCGGAGCTTTGCCATGCGGTGCATTATTGCTTTGGGGGTACATTCTGTAGGAGGAGAGTGTTAGCTTATTGTTGAGTATCGTTGGGGTTGTTGGCTTGTGAAATTAAGTTTGTGAGGGGCAGTGAAGATGTGGTAGGCGAATTTGGATGCATGCTGCTTTCAGAGAGATGGCTTTGATGCTTGCATGGCCACTGTGTGTAGCTTCCTGGCGTAACAAGTGGCTAGAGATGCGGGAACTTCAACAGGAGTAGGAGAATGGGTGATGCAGGCACTGAAGGACGAAGGTTAGATGAAAGAAGCTCAGGATTGGAAGCTCACCATCACCCATAGCGACGGCAAGAGCTTGATAGTCGAGCTTGATCTTGCTAATAGCCATTACATGCATGAAGAGCTGGAACCAAGGTCAGCATGACATCGTACACTGAGGGTTGCTAGCCACTCGCGCCGAGACGTAAGAGCACCGAAAGCCCACAATGCAGGTATCAGAGCAAGTGAGTTGACATACCTTTGCATCAGTCTCCGGACCCCACTGCATTTTGACTATTGTTTGATGAATTGTTTGATTCTTGGGCAGGGAATGAGGGAACTCTTGTTATCGAATGATGAGATGAAATGATTTGGTTGTTGATGCCTGCACAGAGAATGGCCGGGCGTTGTAGAAAGGAAGAAGAGATTGGACGGTTGCCGGGTACCTGTAAGGGCGGTCGGCTTGTGTGCCTGCGCTACCCGATTGATGTGAAGTGAGTTCAGAGGGGAAGAAGTTCACTTCACAGTGGCGTTCAACAATATTTGGGCCCGAAATCCTCGTATTAGACGATTCACCCATGCTCCAAACCATGGTTTTATCGGGATGTTGTTCCCTTGTGATTCTCTCTCTAGGCGTGCAATGGCATCAAGTATCTAGTCTCTATTAAGATCTCGTTCATCATATACTTCGGCTGAACATGCATGTGTGCGTAATGTATCATGGCTTGGCATAACCCTCTTTATGCTCAACGGAGGCAAATCAAGAAACTTCTAGGGGGGTTTTCGGCCAGGAAGTAACTTACAATATCTATGCGCTCATCAAATTGGCGCTTCTGTGTTGGTACGACATTGCCAGCTTGCATGCTCTTCCCCATACGTGATACATTCCGGATCCAGGACTCTGCTACTCATACTATTCCACAACCTCTGAGGCTCACTCGCTACTGAAACCTCCGATAACTGTGAAGGTGAACCAGTTGAACTCAATGGGGATGTATGGCACTCACTTTGAAGAGGCTAGAAGCATTTTGATCTGCTACATTTTGATTTCCACCGCCAACTTCCAAATTCCATTGTACATGGGAACAGCAGGGAGACTTACTAGCCACACTATGATACTAAAGCCAAAGGGGATTATCTAAAGCTACAAATGCCTACCAATATACAGCGACAAAGACGACTCACATGTAGAGTCCAGATCAGAGATATCCACTTTCGATTCTTCAGTGTACAAGAAATTCCAGTAGAAACCGCACGGAAGACTATACCTTCTGCTTGAAGAGGGGACTGATCGGTAAGGGTAGCTATGGCAAGGGGCACTATACTCTCACACGGCCGGAAATCTTTTCAACTCTTGAACGCCGTCTTAGCTTCGAGGGAATCCTCTGTTGCCCTGAGATTTCCTAAGGCCAGGTTGGCGATCTTTCAAGTTCAGAGCGACGGTGTTCCGATCCTATTGCTTGTAGGGCGCCGGCGGTATCAGAGGCGTCACCACATCCAAGTATGGGGCCATCTGGACGTTCCATACAGCTGTCACCTTCGAATAAAGTTGGTAGCTGGTGAGCCGCGCCATGGCATCGAGGTCTAGAGCACCGAGGACACAATCTTGGAGATCGTAGCTGTATTTTGGGACAAGTGGAATTGCTTGTCTAGCGTCTGGGCTCTCGCACCACTGCCACCATGTCACATCCGAGGTAAAGGCTGGTAGTTCCAGTATTGGCGGCTTGCCCTCGTGGGCCAGGGAGTGTATCACAGCACCAGCACCCCAAACATCAGATTTCTGGGAGAGCATTGGTAGCTCTGGAGGTTGCCATATAGGAGTTCCCCAGCGACGTGATGGATGCAGGTCGGCCAGCCCGAAGTCGCCGAGGGCGAGTGAGGGATACTCTCTGGCGAGGGGATCACTTGAATACGGATCTGGTGGACCGAGAAAGATGTTCTTGTCTTTGACATCGCCATGAATTATGGAGATCCAGTCGGCTGGTGGTGGACACAGGGTGCGTCTGTCATACCCATAATGTATGAATGCCAGCGCCTCTGATATTTGTTGATACGCATGCCACAGAAATTCTTCCGGAATGCGTTGCCAATGGTCTCGATAACTTTGGATCAATTGGTTGAGATCCCCTCCAGCATAGAAGTCGTAGTAAAGCTGAACTGTGTGGGTTTGGACGACTACCTGATGAAGGCGGAGGATACGGTCGTGTGGAGGGAGGATGTCCCGAAGTATGCTGGCCTCGATAGGCCCATCTTCATAGTCGTCAAGCTTGTAACAATAAGCACGTTGTTGAACTTTGCAGACCCGCAAGGCCTTGTCTGTGCTACGCTCGAGTAGAAAGCAGTTTCCGAATCCTCCAGAGCCGATTTGACTTAATTTCTTGTAGCTATAGGCTTCATTGAAGCGCGACCTGGTCATATTACTAACTTCTTGAGAGAACGGTGTCGAAGCTAGTGGTGCTTTCCAGCAGCGCAGATTCGATCGACGTGCTGGGGTCAGTCCAGAAGCAGAATTCGACATCTTCTTCGGGGACTCACTAGGCGAAAGACCCTCCTCCCCTCTTGAGAAATCCATGGCTTCAGATCCTATTGTCGACTCATTACCCCTAGTCATCGTGCTATTCAGCGGACGTAGATCTGTGTATATATATTAGAGGCTGGAAAGATACTGAACAGCGTTTCTCGTGGGTCGAAGCTGAAGACCAAGGGACATGCATCGAGAATCTGCGTGACTCGCCTTGCTGCAAGCTATGAGGGGAGGGGGTCACAAAGAGAATTGTAATGGACAAAGGATTGGGTATAGACAAAGGCTTCTTTATCCTCGTACACAACGCGGTTGTGACAGCATTCACAAAGAAGAAAATTTTGAACAATGCCTGAAGAGTCCCTCTTTGATAGAGACGGATTGATAGAGACGAAATAAAAGTCATGGTAGGACATGGAAGAAGTGGCGAATTTTTGCTTCTTCCCGGTGCAAAGGGTGATTACTTGTCAACCAACTCTAATAAAATATACGACTTACAGTAGAGCAGGTCTGTACCCTCTGGTATCGATAACGCATGACACGAAGGCGATCAGTGAGTACAGACTCTCGAAGAGATAATAGTTTGAGCGGAGTTTGTAGACCAATAATGGGTCAGTCTACCCATTGAGCCTACTCGACAGGGTTTGAAGATAAATCGTACACCACGAGTAGAACAACATGGGCGTCTTGCACGACTTACCCAATTCACCCATATTCGTCACATGCTAGACTTTATGCTGCTAAGCTGCCGATCCCACATTTGCTGCTGTCAAAGCTTGACATCAGAGCAACATTTGCAAGCTCATAGAATTTGACCGTTACGGAGGCGAACAATCTCGACTGCTCCGGATTAGATTTAGTGATACCGTGGCTGATCTCAATATGTCGTTCAGGGAAGTCAGCAACGGAGATATAGCCTAAGCGCATCCCAGCGAATGGCGGGTGAACATCCTCGAGGCTATCGAGACTGATTCAGGAACCCGAACAAGGCCGGGTCAGGTTCTCCTCAGGTGGACCATTAACAGAACCCAACATCGAGATCATTCTGCAAGTCGAGAAGTAGGGCATAAGTATCGGTTATGAATGCTTTGCAGACAACGTGTAACGGATGTAGAAAGACTCCATCATTGAAGAAGGGCTGTATCAGGTTGATATATTCTCAGGATTACGGAAGTCGTAGATTCTCTCATGAGATTAGAATGTAATGAACTAGACTCGTCTTGAGCTAGGGGCTTAGCAACCTGTCGATGGTAAGGCGATATGGATCTGCCGGCGGAGACTGCGGAAATGTAGGAACGGTCTTTTGACGAAAGGGCGCCTTCAAGACTACGGCCAAGCCGTTGGATCTCTTAGCCGCTCATGTCTGGGTGGAAGGGCTCTCGTAAGCACCAGGATCTTTACGATTGACAAACAGCACATCTTGGCTAGTGAAAGAATGATGAAAAGGTATGAGATCCGTGAGCGCCGAGTAATACGGCCCTGCTCAGCTGTACGTTAGCGTTTGCTAGCGGAGACATTTCCTACATCTTGTATGACAATGAAGTCCCTTGAACGTAGCATTAGAACACGCAGCATTGCCGTATGATACAACCCAGCATAGCCATATTAATCCCAACGTTCCGCCTCGCATCGGTTGTTGGACCGAATGTTGGTTGGGGGCCTCAGCTGCCGCCTGACGAACGGGCTGCTGATGGGTAGTCAGACCGCGTGCGGAGATACCCATCTGTTGCGGAACAGCACGAAAACCGAATGATAATCCGAGTGATCGTTATGGTCTATAGTCAGTAGAATCAACTGATAGCCAAAGACACCTTCAGTTGTGTGATATTTATCCAGGTGGGTTAGTAGTAGATGCGGAGAACGGAGAAGTGTACCTAGCGCCGAGTTCTAAAAGCAATCATGCCAAGACATCTTGTCCCTGGCACGCCTCGCTCACTGTATCCGCTCAGCCCTACGACACGAGTTCAAAATTCACGGGTGACGGGCCTGAAACAGCGCATCGCTTTCTCTGCATGTGCACCTGTGTACACTCTGCGCGCGAATTGTTCGCAATTGGCGGAACAATGGTCTCAGATCAGCGTTCACTTTTCACTCGTCAGTCAGTTGTCGATTGACCCCGTCGGTCAATCTTCAGGGCCTCTCATTCGGCGACCCCTTTCCCTTCCCGCCAGGAACCGCCACGCCAAAGGATGATTAGCCTATTCTTAGCCTCATTACCGCATCGGGTCGTGCTGGTTGGTCCTCTCGGCGATCAACTTTCGTAATCTTCCCTGTTCCTGTTTGACGCCTCTTTTGACTTTCGACTTTCGACTGAGCACGAAACATGTGGGGCCCTCTTCCCCTGACCATGTCCCTGCGACTCCGTCCTACCCTTCTCTTGCGATCTCCTCTCCTCCTGTACCACCTGCCCTTGTCTATAATTATTCTTCATGACATTCTGACGCGTTGCTCTTTCCACCACTGTCGCTATTCTGTACATTCGTTATGTATCATATCAATAGTTTTTCCTGCATCGTACTCACCACAATATGGGGACTACATGCTTCATTCGCTCAAGCGGCCGGCTCCTCCTTCTCAGTCGCTACCCACACACCAAAGGCTACAGGTTCACCCAGCCCAAACTCGAAAGCAGCGCCTGAGAACGTGGTCAAATTACAGCAGAGCACTGGCAGCTCTTCCGGGTCACGTTATAGCAAAGCCCTTGCCCATGGTAACGGCGCGCCGGAGGTTGAGGGCACATACGGCACCAGCACCTTGAAAGCTGTTGAATCAGGTATGGTCGCCCGAACACCAGTCGACTAGCAGCCATTGATAAAACTCACAGGTCTCGTCTACACGACCCCGATACGGTTCGGTGACGAGGATTTCACTGTCGTTATCGACACTGGGAGTTCGGACACCTGGATTGTGGAGAACAATTTCACTTGCTCCAAAGGTGCACAAAGTGCTTGCAGCTTTGGCGCTTCCTACACCAGGTCATCTACCTTCTCCCCAATCAACAATGAGAACTTTGAAATCTCATATGCAGATGGAGAGTTCTTGGACGGTGTTTATGGGAAAGAAAAGGTCACTCTTGCTGGCATAACAGTCAATGACGCCCAGGTTGCCGTCGTGGAACACGCGAGCTGGACAGGCGACGGGGTATCCAGTGGTGTCCTTGGCCTTGCCTTCCCAGCCAACACTCGAGCGTTCACGGGAACGAGCTACAGCGCGGACTCGATTGCCAATCAGATCGCCTACAATCCACTCTTCACCACGATGTATGTCGAAGGGTCTGTTCCTCAGATCTTCAGTCTTGCTCTCGAGCGCGATGGGACTGGTCAACTCGCAATCGGTGGTACACCTGACATTCAATTTGTCCCTACCTTCGCAAGCTCGCCATTCCAGCTACTCACGACTTCTGGCGCCGCCCTAGGCAAAACCTTTTACACATTCTACACGATCACCACCAGTGGCTTCGAATACCAAAGTGCACAAAGCAATTGGAACACAGGCGCTTGGCTCACTTACTTTGGCAACCCCAACGACCCTTCCAAAGTCCAAGTCTTGATTGATAGCGGCACCACTGTGAACTATCTGCCCCCGACCATTGCCGACCCAGTAAACGCGCTCTTCGAACCTGCTGCGGTGTACAACAGCCGGACCGGATACTACACCGTGCCCTGCAACGCAAAAGCTCCCGAGTTTGGTGTAAAGATTGGCATGGAGACGTTCTACGTCAACCCACTGGATATGATAATCAAGCTGAGCGCTTCCACTTGCATCACGGGCGTTACCAAAACAGGGGCTGGTGGCAATTCTATCCTAGGGAATGTCTTCCTGAAGAACGTGCTGGCCATCTTCGACGTAGGAGCAAGCGAGATGCGCTTTGCAGCACGCGAATACTATTGAGCGCTTCTGAAGCTTCTGCTGGGTGGAAAGGAAACGGAGCATGGTATTGGCGCTTTAGATTTACGATTTGGCCCCATTTCCGCACGACTTGGAAATTATGGGATATTGGACATATGGACGAGAAAACATATTTGAGCAACCGTGCTCACGAATGTCAGATATATAAAATAATCATAATTCGCAAACGTCACGAACTCATAGCCTTCTAAAGATCCTGCTCGTTGTTCTAGCGCTAGTAGCGCACCAAGCGGAAGGGATATTGACTCAAGCGACGTGCGATGGGATATCTACTGGTCTGAGTGCTAATTTTTGATGTTGTTGTTAAGTAGCAGCAAGCAAGCAGACAAGTAATTCAACGTGATGCCAAGCCACTAGGCCCAGGACATCATTAGGTTAGAGGCGAAATAATATAGAAATCCCAGAACATTTAACATCTATATATCGAAAACAACAACTTGAGGAAGACAGCCACCCCTACATTTTGCATCATAAACAGCCTTCGGGCGTCTAAAATATATCTATAGTAGTCCGCTAAGCAGTCTATCGCAACCCGTACACTCTATTTAGGTACGCGTAATTAATAACTCTAGTTAATCCAGTCTATAAACGCGTCTATAAATAAATAAAGGCCTAATAGGCTACTTTATAAATATAATAATATCTACGTACTAACTATATATATCCTAATATATATATCTTAAGCCTATACCCTATTAGGCCGTATTATTAGAACCTAGCTAATATATATATCTAATATTATATATAGGACTCTAGGGGGAGACTAATAGTATTTAAACTAATCTACCTTTTTATAAAGGTCTTTTTAATATATACTATCCTAGAATAAATAAGTAATAACCTCTTATAATTCTTATATCCTTTATTTATATCTTAAAGCCCTTAGGTAAAATAAGTTATAAGGCCCTCTAATAAAAGCTATTAATAAGGGAAAGCTATTAATAGAGGATAATCTATTATAATATAAGGTACTATTTAAGAGTAAGATATAGCGCTAGTAATATAAAATATAGATATATTAGCTAATAATACGTAGTTCTATAGCCGTTAGCGACGTAGGATTATACTAAATAGTAGTAGGATACCACGGTTTATAGGTTCCTACAGGTAGAGGGTTAGGGGCGGAGTAAATAAAGGATAGGACACTAGAGCGGCTAGGGGCTAAGAGGGGCCCTATCCTAAGGTATACTAGCGACTAGTATCTCTTTATTCAGAGGGCGGAAAGTAGGGCAGATGAGCCTAAGCGCTAGGGCATTTTAGGGGGCTCCATAGACACACCCCGGCATAGCCCTTATAGGGCTGGATCCGTGTATAAATACTACTACTACTACTACTAACATCTATATATCTCTGAGGCATCAATACTTCTATTTCCAGTATATTCATAATGCA
>JAABUK010003899.1_pt1 | contig 24785 bp, 24 predicted proteins | sample 5559141 | NCBI WGS metagenome assembly JAABUK01 (sample SAMN10711869, study PRJNA513367) | rock metagenome | isolation source: Antarctica rocks | place: Antarctica: Victoria Land, Pudding Butte nord | collected 2016-01-03 | reverse complement strand
CGCGGTTCGTTAAAGCAGAGAACCTGAAGGCGAATGTTCGATGAGCAACGTTGGCGTTGCAAGCGGCCTTGCCTTTGCCCAAGCGGTGCGACGATTCTTAGGAGATTCACTCGAATGAGTACTCGATATGTTCGTCAGCCGCAGACGCAGCCGCAAGCCGTCGCACTTTCGCCGTCTGCTTCGCACCACATACTTCGCCGCAACCTGTTGATTGCCGGTGCTTCGCTGGCGCTTTTGAGCAGTGCGCTGATGTCTCGCGCGCAGAGTGCGCCACAACGTTCAGTGCGAATCAGCCGTTCGACGCCGCGCGAAAAGTATGTTGGAAGCCTTCAGCGTGTCGCCACGTTTTATGGCGCGATGCCGACCGGCGTCACGGTTTCGCACAGCGGTCGCGTTTTCGTCAACTATCCGCGCTGGGGCGACAAGGTTCGCTTCAGCGTCGCCGAGATTCGCAATGGCCGCGAAGTCCCGTTTCCCAATCGCGCCATCAACAGTTTTGGCGACGACGGCAATCGCGCGCCATTGTCGCAGGAAAAGTCGGATGTCGCGGCTCGTTTGCGCGCTCGTTCGCTGGTCGGCGTGCAAAGTGTCGTTGTTGACCCCAAAGACCGCTTGTGGATTTTGGATACCGGCAGCATCAAGTTTGGGCCGGTCGCGTATGGCGGCCCCAAGTTGGTCGGCGTCGATTTGCGCACCAATCGCGTCTTCAAGACGATTCTGTTCCCGCAAAATGTCGCTCTGAAAACGACTTATCTGAACGATATTCGCTTCGATTTGCGGCGCGGGCGCGATGGCGTCGCCTTCATCACCGATTCGTCGGGAACCGGTCCCAACGCGATTATCGTCGTCGATCTGGCGAGCGGCCAAAGCTTCCGTCGCTTGAATGATCATCCCTCAGTTAAAGCCGTGCCGAAGTTTGTGCCGTTCGTCGAAGGCCAGGCGATCATGCAGCGGCCCAAAGGCCAGAAGCCGAAATATCTGACTCTTGGTTCCGATGGCATCGCCATTTCCAACGACGGCAACCGCTTGTATTATTGTCCGCTGGCCTCGCGCCGCCTTTACAGCGTCAGCACTTCGGCTTTGCTGAACGGCAAAGAAAGCGATGCAGCGGTCGCTGCAACGGTCATCGATCACGGCGATAAAGGCATGTCGGACGGCCTGGAATCGGACGCGCAAGGTCGCATTTATTGCACCAGCCCCGAGCAAAACGCCATTGTGCGCCGCGACGCGAGCGGAATGTACGAAACGCTGGTTCACGATCCGCGCGTTTTGTGGCCGGACACGATGTCGCTGGCGACCAACGGTTATCTGTATTTCACAGCCAACCAACTGCATCGCGGCCCGGATTATCACAACGGCCAGGACTTGCGCGTCAAGCCTTACAGCTTGTTCCGCATCAAAGTGGACGCTTCGCCGGTTTTGCTGCGATAAGAATCAGATTTGACACAACAAAGCGGCGCTATCGAGTACTCGATAGCGCCGCTTTGTTATACAAGTCCGTGTTTGAGGCGAAGTTGAAATGGGTGTAGTGAACCCTGTCGTTCCATCCTGAGAGGGCGAAGAAAAAGCGAGGAAACGCAGCTTGTCGCGGAGTTCGTCCTTATCGCATTGCGCTTTTGGGAAATGCGGCCAGGCATCCAAACCATCTTCGTCAAAGCGGGGAATGAGATGAACATGAAAATGCGGCACCGATTGTTGAGCTGCGCTGCCGCTTGCATGAAGCAAGTTGACACCCGTGCAGCCAATCGCCGCGCGGTAGTGCAAAGCCACTTTTTGGAGGGCGACAAGAACACAACGGAAGGTTTCCGGCGCCAAGGAAAACAAGTCGGGACAGTGCGTTTTGAGCGCTACTACAGTGTGACCGAAGGCCTCGATTTCAAGAGGAAGAAAACAAATGACTTCCTCGTCTTCGTGAATCACCCACGATGGAATTGCTTTGTTGACGAGTTGGCAGATAACACAATCGTTCATGCCCGTTTTAATTTTAGAGCTTATACCATTAATCAAGCACTGCCGCGCCTACCATTTTGGCGCCGCTTTTTTCGGCTTGGGCGGTGTCGCCGGTTGAAGCGTCGGCTCCGATTGTTCAATCGTCACAATCGGTTGGATCTTTTCGGCGACGTTCTCTGCAAGCCGTTCAACAGCCGATGAAGATGCAGTTGCCGAAACTTTAGCAGGTTGCGCAAACGGTTCCTTTCTCGCGCCAACAACGGAATTTTCGACAACTTGAGTCGGCATCACGGGAAGAACCGTTTCATCTGCGCGACTTGCGCTGGAAGCTGCACTTTCTCCAATTGTCGCAGTTGGAAACAAAGGCGAAAAAGGCTTGGGGACGTAAGCCGTTGCATCCGAAGTGATTGCATTTGGCGCAGTTTCAAGAGCGAAAGCCGCAGCGGTGTCAGTTGGCGCAACCGCAACCGACGCAGACGCAGACGTCGCAACGGCAATCGGCGCAAAACCGGGTCGAGTACTCGAAGCAGAGGAATCGGCGTTACTTAGCTGCAAACTGGCGCGCGGCGAGGCTGGACGCATTGAAGTGCGAAAGCGTGGGATGTGCGTCGGGTCGTCGTCTTCTTCGATTGTTTCCGGCATCGGTTCTTGCACGGCGTTTTCTGACCGCGGCGCTGTTAAAATATTGGGACGCAAAGCCGCTAAGTCGGACAAGGCTTGCGCATGATCCGGTTCGCGTCGCATGAGCCAAATCATCGCGGCAATGAGGGCGACCAGAAAAACGCTGCCTTCCGCGCCGAAACTGCCGCCGGTTGCCAGAGTGTTGGTGCCAGCCGAGACATCGAGTACTCGAAAGACGGGAATGCCGCTCACAGGCAGCGAAAAAATGCAGCCGAGAAAAAAGTCCCAAGCCGCATGAAAGCCAATCGGAAACCACAGCGAGCCGGTTTTGAGAAACGCCAGCGCGAAAAACACGCCGATGAGAACAATGTTAACGATGCCCCAGCGCGCGTCCCAAAAGGCGCTTCCCCATTGCGCGGGCGGAACGGAAACCATGGTGCCGTGCGCATCGATTTTGACCCGCAGGTTGTCCAGATGAATCAGCCCGAACAAAATCGCCTGAACCCAGACCGCGGCGCGCACGCCCAGCCACGACGTGAGATTGTGCAACGCGTAGCCACGAAAAATGATCTCTTCAGTAAGGCCGACGCAGCAGAACGCGAACGCATAAAACGCCAGAAAACCCGGACCACGCGGCCCGGCCTGCTGCCATTGCGACGAGAAACCGTTGATGCGCACGAAACCGCAAACCGCCAAAACCGCGAACAAAAAGCCGATAGTCAAAGCGCCGCACAAAGCGCCCCAGCCCAGGCTCGAAACCGCGTCGCGCGCGCGCAAACCCAGCGAAGCGAAGGTTTGGCGGTCGAAGGCGCGGCGGCAAAACCACAGCCACAAAAGCGTCGGCGGATAAACCAGCAGCGTCAGCAAAAGCTGATTATGATTGAGAAAATCCTGCGATTGAGCCGGTGAACGATGCGAAACGCGCGAGGCGAAACCGAGCGCCAAATAGATGACAGTGCCAACGACGCCTTGCACCACCAAAGCGCCCACGACGAAAATTGCCAGGCGAAGAAACGGATGAAAACGAGGAGACATGGAATTGACGATTGACGAATGTTGATTGACGATTTTCGTTTGCGCAACCTTCGATTCTAAGTAACCCGAGTTGCTACCTTCCCGAGAGAAGTAGCAATTGAGCGTCATTCCGAGCGCAGCCGAGGAATCTTTGTCTAATTGCAACGACAAGATTCGGGTGCCCTTTGGGCGGTGGATGCCCTTTGGGCAGGCTCGGAATGACACACGGTTCTGGCTGTTCCTCAACGCCCAAACAATAGGTGGCAACTTGGGTTAAGTAGTGGCGCGCAGTTTCGAGTACTCGATAATCGTCATTCGTCCAATCCAAAGTCGTCAATTAGCGGTTTTCATCTGGCGCAGTTGTTCTTTGCCTTGTTCGACGCCAGCGGCCAGCTTGTCCAGCACGACGGCGGTTTTTTCCAGGATCTCATAAGCGTAACCGTCGGCGTCGTCGCGCATTTGCTCGGCGTTGCGCTGCGCGACTTCGGCCATTTCGCGCGCCGTTTGCTGCGCGCTTTGCGTGATGGTGTCTTCAGCGACCAACTGTTCGGCGTGCTGTTGCGCGTCGGCGACGATGCGTTCGGCTTCGCGGCGCGCGTCTTCGAGTACTCGTTCGGCCTGACTGCGCGCGTCATGCACGGTGCGTTCGGCCTGTGCTTGCGAAGAATCGAGCAGTTGATCGGATTTGGTGCGCGAATCGGTCAATAAACGCTCGGCTTGAGTGCGCGAGGTGGTTTGTGTTTGTTCGGCATGAGCGCGCGCGCTATCGATGGACTGCTGGGCTTGTGATTGCGACTCGTCCAGCATGCGGCGCGCTTCGGCCTGCGCTTCAGCGACCAGAGTTTGCGCTTGCGCCTGCGCATCCGAAACGATGCGTTCGCTGTCGCGCGTGACGCGAACGGCTTTTTGCAGATCGTCCGGCAAAGCTTTTTTCAGCTTGAGAATCTTGTCGTAAAACTCGTCTTCGTTGACGACGACGCGGTTGAATGGCAAACCCCGACCGTCCTCGACAAACTGCTCCAACTCTTCAATGATGCGAAAAACGTCTATGGCCGCGCCTCCTCCACGCCGAAAACAAGCAGTTTCAGCGGGCACTCTCACGAGTTCGTGTTTTTAATTATTAATTTCAGGGGAAGAACTCGAATCGTCGTCACTCGAGTACTCGATTTGCGTCTTGTCGTCGTTCGAGCTATCGTCGTGCGTTTCATCGTGCGACAATTCGCTGGGCGACAGCTCAAAAAACGACAATTGCGATTCGCCGGCTCGCCGTTCCTGCACACGCGAATAGGCCGCCGAAAGATGAACTTCGGCTTTCCAATGGTGCTGAATGACGAGCAGTCCGCAAAACGGCTTTTTCCCATTATGCAACAACGGCGTCGCGTTGTCCAACAGAGCGCACAGTTCCGGCAGTTCGCCCGCGCGATCAAACGGCGGATCGGCCAGAATCAAGTCGAAACGCTCGCCTTTATCGACCAATCGCAGCAACGCTTTTTTGACCGAATTTTGCCAGATGGTGGCGTGATCTTCCCACTTCAATGCGCGAATGTTATCGCCGATGGCGCGGCACGCCTGCGCGTTTTGCTCGATGAACAAACACGAACTCGCGCCGCGACTGAGCGATTCCAAACCCAGCGAACCGCTGCCCGCATACAAATCGAGTACTCGAGCGTCTTGGGTTCGCGCTCCGACGATGTTGAACAGCGTTTCGCGCGAGCGCGCATCAGTCGGGCGCGTGCCGTTGCCTTCGCGCGTTTTCAACATTCGCCCGCGCGCTTCGCCGCCTAAAATTCGCATGAATCCCTATTTTAACGTTTCACCGCGGAAGACGCGAAGAACGCAGAGAAAAAGAAGAGCACAAAAAACGAGCACTCGAATGGAAAGTTGCCTAACAACAGACCCCCAAGCGTGAGCGCGGGGCCGACATAGCCGTTACTTCAGCCCCGCGCTCACGCTTGGAGTTCTGGAACGTCGCTTCTAAATCTTAGGCGCTGTTCAACAAGTGCCACACAACCCGAAGCGACAAAACTCAATTTCCCCTGAGTTCTCTTTTGTGTTCTTGTGGCTATTCTTCTTCCGGTAAACTTCCGCCATGCAAAACCGCTCGCCATCGAGTACTCGAAACGCTTCTTCGTCATCTGCTGAAACGGTCGAAGCCCGCTTTCCCGCCGCGCTGCTCGCTGTAATGACATTGGCGCTGATCTTCGGCGGCTTGATAACCTGCGGCCTGATGTGGTTTTTGTCGCGCTCGCAGCCGCCAAGCCAAGTTCAAACTTCGCGCGCCGTCGGTACGGCGATTTTGCTGCTCGACATCGGCATGGCGATTTTTCTACGCACCTTCTTTGGCAACACCTTCGTGCGCGCCGACAATAAAGGCGTCTCAGCGCGCAGCGGTTTCGCCAGAGAAAAGTTCGTCGCGTGGGAGGATGTCGCGCGAATTGAAACGCAAAAAACCGCCAACCTCGTTAGCAGTTTCCTCTTATTTGACGTATCTGGAAACGAAGTTTTGCGCGTTCGTTCCAATTCGCGCCCACCATTGGACAAAACGAAAGTCGTGGCTTTTATTGAGGAGAAGTTAAAGGTGCGGCGTTAATCGAGTACTCGATTCGGTTCCAGCGCAAATCGTTGGTTAATGTAATCCAGAAAAGCGGCTTTGTCTTCCACATTCATCGAATAGAGTGGGAACGGTCGCCAGAGCTTTCTTGCTGGCATCAAGAAAACTGACGCACGACGTGTCTTGTCCCCAAACGCCTTTCGATTCAATAATTTTGCAAGACGCAACCTGATTCCAATGAACAGTGCGCTTTTTTCCTTCCTGCCACGAATACTGAGAGAAAGTTGGCGAATGGCTTTGAACGAGCAAAGTTGGTTCATAGCGGTTCTTGAGGGTGGCACACAAGGTGAATAATCCTGCTATCGTCATAGCGAAGCCGAACAGATGGAAAAACCAGTTCTTAGTTTCAAATATGGAGAGTGGCACAACGAAAGCGAATAGAACAAGAACGCAGCCGATAACAAACCAAAAAGTTTGCTTGTCCATTGGCGCCAAACGAATCTCAAAATTGGATTTGGTTTCGGGCGAATATGTCAGCGTATGCGGTGTCAGTTGCGTGATTTGTTTTTCTTCCGCTGAAACACCAGCTTTTCGACAGGTAAAAGCTCCAGCATAACCGCCAGCTATCATCTGGGGAACGACAAATGCGCTACTGAGCAATTTTATGTGTAACCACTCTCCAAGGAATGACGAAAAAACGATTACCAAAAAGACGGTAATGCAGTAAGTCCACCAGAAAACTTTTTTTGCTTTGGATTTTCGTTCTTGTTCGTTCATAATTTCACCTCAACTTACCTAAATCAAGCTCGATTTATCGCTCCAAAACCTTCGCAGCGCAATAACGAGTACTCGTTAAAGGCCGAACACAATGCGTAGAGCGTTCTCGACTTGCTGCTGTTGATTGGCGCTTAAAGTTCCCAGTTGACGGGCAATCATAGTGTCCCCAACCGTCAAAAGCCGATGCAGGCGCAGCACGGAACGGCGGCGCAAACCTGTCGTAGAGAAATCGGCGGAAGCCGGATCGAAAACAATATCGGACGGCAAAAAGTTGGGCGGGTCTTGACTGGTGATGAAAGCGAGAACGACATGACGATGTTCGCCAATCGCATTTGTGAGGCAGACTGCGGGACGCACTTTTGTTCCCGTCAAATCGTCGAACGGAAATGGCACGAGAACGACTTTGCCTTTAGCCATTGAACGGTTCTCCGTCTTGCGCGCTGTAAATCTCTTCTTCGTCTTGCAAAAAGCTGAACGCCGAACTTTGCGAAGCGGCGCGCAACCACCGGGTCTCATCCGGTTGGGCGTCGTGTTTTTCAGCGTTCGCATCGTTTGGCAGGAGCACCAAAACGCGCACGCGATTGGGTAAAGATGGCGGTAAAGCTTCATCTAAAACAACATGATGCTCGTCGGTAATCGTGGCGAAAGTTTCAATCGCTTGCATGAGCACTCCTCACATTTGGAATTATTTTAACTCACCTGCACCAAGCTCAACTTATCGCCCCAGAAGCGGCGCAGCGCGTCTTTGAGTACTTGATGTTCGTCCCATTGCAAATGCGGGTCGGCGGCGACGAGTTCAAAAGCGGCTTCGCGCGCCCGGGCGATAATGTCGACGTCGCGGATGATGTTGGCCAGGCGGAAATCGGGCAGGCCGCTTTGGCGCGTGCCGTAAAACTCGCCCGGGCCGCGCAAGTTCAGGTCGTATTCGGCGATCTCGAAACCGTCTTGAGTTTTGGTCATCACAGAAAGTCGCGCGCGGCCTTCGTCGGTTTTCGGGTTGCCCAGCAGAATACACGTTGACGGATGTTCGCCGCGCCCGACGCGCCCGCGCAACTGGTGCAACTGCGACAAGCCGAAACGCTCGGCGTCTTCGACCAGCATCACGGTCGCATTCGGCACATCGACGCCGACTTCGATCACGGTTGTCGAAACCAAAACGTCGCGCATTCCGGCGCGGAACAGTTCCATTTGCTCGTCGCGCTCGGAAACCTCCATTTGCCCGTGAATCAAGCCGACGCGCAAATCGTGCAGTTCGTTGTGGCGCAGCGTTTCGGCTAAAACAGTTGCGGCCTGCAAGTGCGCCAACGCTTCGGATTCTTCGACAAGCGGGCAAACCACGTAAGCCTGTCGCCCATTTCCGACTTCTTTGCGGATAATTTTATAAGCGCGCTCGCGGCTTTGCGGCTTGATTTGAACGGTCTTGATCGGCTGTCTTCCAGGCGGAAGTTCGTCTAAAACACTGACGTCCAAATCGCCGTAAACCGTCAGCGCCATCGTGCGCGGAATCGGCGTCGCGGTCATAACGAGAACGTCGGGACGCAAGCCGCCCGCGCCTTTTTGCGCCAATGCCGCGCGCTGCATCACGCCGAAACGATGCTGCTCATCGACGACGCAAACGCCCAGCTTGTGGAACTCGATGCTCTCCTGGATAATCGCGTGCGTGCCGATAACGACGTGTGCGCGGCCTTCGGCGATGTCGGCCTGGACGCGGCGTTTTTGCGCGACGCGCAGCGAACCTTCCAGCAAAACGACATGGACACCCAGCGGTTCGAGTACTCGATGCAGCGTGGAATAATGCTGCTCGGCCAAAATCTCGGTTGGGGCGAGCAGCGCGCCTTGATGACCTGTCGCAAATGCCGTCCACAACGCGTAAGCCGCAACAATGGTTTTGCCTGAACCGACGTCGCCATGAAGCAAGCGATTCATCGGGCGCGGAGATTTCAGGTCTTTGCGAATCTCGTTCATCACGCGCTTTTGTGCGCCCGTCAGCTTGAATGGAAGTTTCGAGAGAAAGCCTTTGATTTCTTCGTCGGGGACTTGGTGGCGAATGCCGATTTCTTCCGTATGCGCCGCGATTTTCTTTTGCGCCAGCGCGACTTGCAGCAAAAACAGTTCTTCAAAAACCAATCGCAAGCGCGCCTGTTCTTTCTGTTCCAGGTCGTCGGGGAAGTGAATCTGCCGCAGCGACCAGGCCAATTCCGGCAAATCGAAGTGAGATCGAGTACTCGATGGCAGCGGGTCTTCGACACTTTCGGCGCAACGTTCGAGCGCGCCGAAAATGGCTTTGCGGATCGCGCTTTGAAACATGCCCTCAGTCAGCGGATAAATCGGCACGATGCGCCCGACTTGGAAACCGTTGTCATCGTCGCCCATCACTTCAAACTCGGGCGCGTCCATTTGCAAGGTGCCGCCGAACTCACTGATTTTTCCGTAAAGAAACAATTGTGTTCCAACCGGAAACTGCTTTTCGCGGAACGGCTGATTCCACCATTGCAAGTCCAGTCTTCCGCTGCTGTCGCCGACGCGAACGCGCGTCAGGTTGCGATTGTTGCCCATCTTGCGCGTTTGCGGTGCGAACAACACGGTCGCGCAAACGCTGTCTTTGGTGCCGGGTTCGACTTGCGCAATCGGCTTCACGACGCGGCGATCTTCGTAGCGCGCGGGAAAATAATAAAGCAGGTCGTAAACCGTGTGCAAGCCCAATTTGCGCAACGCTTCGGCGCGCTTTGGCCCAATGCCTTTGAGATACGTCAAATCGGTGTCGAGGGCGCAAGTGCCAGTTGGCAGCGGGCGGGAAGCAGGCGGCAGTGAAGTTTGCGGAGGCTGAGATTGCGACATTGAAGGCTCAAGGTTTTGCGAGTTCGAGTACTCGATTGGCGTCGAAAGTTGCGAAGTCGCAGGCTGTGTCGGGCTTTCCTGCTGGCTGCTTCCCGCCGCTGCGAGTCGATTTGCAAACGGTTGCAATTCTTCAATTAAAAGCTGAGTTTGCGCGATGGAGTTACGGCGCTCATTCGCGTCGTCGTTTTCATAACGCGTCCAAAGATGAAGCAAGCGTTGCAAGCGAGATTCGGCTTCGGGCGCGACTTCGCCAGTTCCAACTCCGCGCAGAGCGCGTTCGATGTGGTCGCGCATCCAGCCATCGAGCTCACCGATGACGCTTGAATTGGCGAAACCGGTTTTCGCTTCGGCAGCCAAAGGTTTCAGCAATTGAAGCAAAAATTCGCGCAGCATGACGTGTTGAAATCGTAGGGGTGGGGTTTCCCCACCCAAAACTTTGCACGAATCGAGTACTCGAAACCTTGCACGACCGCGGACGGGGAAACCCCGTCCCTACGATTTCTTGGACGTTTCTTCGCGCCGCTTGGCGACGATCACGTTACAAATGTCGCGGTTCGACAAGATGTGCGAGCGGCCTTCGCGGTCGCGCAAAACGGTGGCGCGCAAGGTGAAGCGTTCGACGGTTCCCACATGGCCATCGATTTCAACCTGGTCGCCGACAGCTAAAGTGTCTTCGGCCAGCAACGCATAACCTTGCGTCATGTCGCGGAAAATTGGGATTAATCCCGCTGCGAACAAGGCGATAATCGCGCCGACAGCAATCGAAAGCGGCAGAATTGGCACACCGAACAAGTTGAAAACCAGCAGAATCGCCACAGCGTAAATGATGCTGCGCGAAAAGGCTTTGGGCGTTTGGCGCAAAATCGTGCGGCGTCGCATACGCCAACCGGCTTCGCGCGTCGCATCGCCAGTGATGAGCGGCGAAACCTGTTTTTCAATGAAACGATTGAACCACCACGCCAACAGCTCGAAGGCGAGCGCCAGACAAATCAAGTAAGCGCCCTTCATCACGATGTTCGACAGGTTCAGGTTGGCGCGCAAAGCGTCTTGCAGTTGGGAAAAGTTCATCGGGCGGTTGTTCCTTCGATCGTGATTTTTTTGTCTTCGATGGTGACATTTTGAAGTCGTCCCGGCATCTTTTCGCTCCATTTGTTCAAGGCGCGCGTGATCTCTTTTTCGGCTCTGCGGCGCAGCGAACCCACGGAAAACCCCTGAAGTTTCAAGTCGGCGGCCTGAAAATCGAGCTTGCCGTCTTTCACCGAAACGTCGCCGGTCAAAGTTGCAGTCGCGTCGATGCCCTGATAAAGCACGCGGCCCTGCATCGCCAGTTCACCCGGCGTTAATCCGACATTCAAGTCGCGAACGGGAAACTTCGAGGTGTCCAAACGTTCCTGCAACAGCGTGTTCAACTGCTCTTCGCTGGCCTCGATGCGGAAGGTTTTGCGGTTGCCGCTCTTGATTTCGCGCGCCACTTTTCCGATTTGAGTGGTTAGTTTTTGAGCATCGGCGCGGCGGCGGGTTTTCTCTGGCGGCGAAAGTTGGGCGAACGGAACCGAAGTCGTGATCTGCGGCGGCGTGACTTTTTTGTAAACGAAAAAAGCGCTCGCGCCTATCACGACGAGCAAGACAAGAGGGAGAAAGGAAGAACGTTTCATGGCGGTGCGATGATTTTAACAGAACGGTGTTGCGGCAAGGAATCGAGTACTCGATGTGGCGAGAGGTCTTTCACAACACGTCAGCCGCTTTCATTTTGTCTTCCGAAGAAGCGCCAAAGCCGAAGGTCTTCCACATCTCTTCGCCATACGTGCGCGTTTGAATCATCACCGGCATCGGCACGCTGTGACCCATGACAAGGGCTTGCTGCTTGGAATCGAGTTGCGCCAAAACACCTTTCAAGCCATTGGCGCCGTTGACGCCGGTCAAGACCGCGTTGATGTCGGCTTCGTCGTTCAATTGCGCCGTGATGCGCGTGCCGATTTGCGACAAAATCTCGTCGTCAATGCCGCTGGGTCGTTGATCGACCACCAAAAGAGTCACCCAGTATTTGCGCATTTCGCGCGCGATGGTGCCGAAAATCGTTTGTCGCGCGGCCTGCGGGTTCAAGAACTTGTGCGCTTCTTCAATCGTAATCATCAGCTTTTTCGGCTCGTCGTGCGCGCGCATTCCACGCCCGACCCATTTCTCGTATTGCTCGACATAATGCGCGTGAAGGCGACGCGTCAGAACGTTCGCCACCAGCAAATAAACCAGTGTGCTTTGCTGCCCACCGAACTCCAGGACGATGTTGACGCCGCCTTCGATGTCGTGCAGCATGGTTTCCAAAATGTCGCGGCCCTGCGGTTTTTCCGTCAAAAACGGCAGCAACTGATTATGTCGCTTCAAGTTCGCCTGAAGTTTGCGTTGCAGCGCCGCCACGCTTTGCTCATTGCCGCCGACTTGCTGCGCCAACGTCAAGGCTTCGCTTCCAGTACTCGATTCGTCGTCTTCGCCTACGTTGAGCAGCTTTTCCAGCCACTTTTTGCCGAACTTGTTACGCACCAGATGCGCGCTTTCTGCGGCGGCGTCCGCCAGATTCAGTTCGTTTTGCATCGACAGCAAATCGTCGGGTTGGATTTGGTCGAGTGAAATGCGCACTTCTTCGACGTGACCGACGCCGCGTGTGCGACTGCTTTGCGGATCGAGCGAATAAATCTTGACGCGGTTTTTGCCGAAGATCTGGCACAAGCCTTTAACTGGCGCGCCGCCTTCGCTGCGCGCTTCCCAGCCATATTCGTTGTGCGCATCGAAAATCAGGTTCACGACTTCGGGGCGATGATGGATCAGGCCGCACAAAACCGTGCGCGTCAGAAAAGTTTTTCCTGTTCCGCTTTTGCCGAAAATGCCGTTGCTTCTTTCGACAAATCGCGGCAGATCGAGACAAACCGGCGAAGTCATATCCAACGGACTTCCGACGTTGAACCAATCGCTGTTTTTGCTTTCTTCTTTGCCAAAGATGCGCGCCACATCGTTTTCGTCGGCTTTGTAAACCCGCGAAAAATGCGACGGCACCGTCTTGACCGGCAAATGCTCGTCGCGCGAAGTCTTTGAGGAAACGCCGTTTGCGCCATTTGACGAAGCGCCATTTGAAGAATGTCCGTTGGACGAAACGCCGTTCAATTTGCCGTTTCCATTGGCGCCGTTTGTTGGCGCACCTTTTGTCCCAACATCGAGTACTCGATTGGTCGCAAAGCTGTCGTTTTGCAAGCGCGAATCTTGCGACATCTCTGGTTCGCGTTCGTTGCGAACCGTAACTTGCGTTTCACCGACAGTTTCGTGATCGCGGCGCGGCAGCATCAGCATCGGCTTGAGTTTCACAGTCGTGAAAATCGAGGTTTGCTGCAAGACTTTCAAGAGCAGTGTTTCGCTGGCTTCGGGCGGATGCAGCAAAATATCGTCGTTGGAGGCGTCAAGCGTGACATCGGTAATCATCGAAAAGAAGTCGTGATTTTCGCCGCGAATGACGACGAAAGTTCCGGCTTTCAGATCTTCGACCGAAACGCCCGGATGCAGCTTCATCTCGATGCCTTTTTCGAGCGAGCCGCGCGTAATAACGCCAAGTGCGTCGTAATTTTCGGACATGATGTTTTAAGTTGCAGCGACGTGCGAAGGATCGAGTACTCGAATGTTTTCCGGCGTGTAGCGTATAAAGTCTTTGAAATTGAAAGTGAGGATTTCTTCGATGTTGTGGACGCGCATTGCTGCGACAAGGCGCGCGTCGTGCGATGACATTCCGCTCACGTTGTAGGTTGTGACCAAACGGCGCCATTCGTGATAGATGTTTGATGTGTCAAGCATGAGATGAAAAACGCTCAACAATTTCTCGACTTCGATTTCGCATTGTTGCGGTGTCCAGCCCAGGCCGCTGCGCGAAGTGGCGGGGCGCGTTGTCACAGCCCAAAACTCATACAGCGTTTGCGGAATGATGCACAACATCGCGCCGTTTTGCAAAAGACGAGCGACAGAGCGCGCCGCCGCTTCGTGCATTGCGTGATCGTGTTCCGCGCGCCGCAGCCAAACGTTGGTGTCCACCAGAATGCGTCTCACGAATTGCGCTCCACTTCGTAATCGTACATTCCTTCGCGCGAAACCGCGTAATCGGAAAGCGGCGGCGCGCCCTTGGAGTATTCCCGAGCGCGCTCGCCAAACTCTTCCCAAGCTCGTAAACGGCGCTCGATATCTTCCTGTTGCGACGCCGAAAACGTTGGCTTTTTCAAACTGGCTTTTACCAGTTCTTCAACACGCTGCGCTTTGGAAACACCCAAGCGCGCCGCTTCGATTTCCAATTGTCGTTCCACTTCCGGTTCCAGCTCAATCGTCAAAGTCATGTCTCACCTCTCAAATCCCGATGCGGCCCAAAATAGCGCGCAACCTCAAGTAATCGGCGCGCAGCAGCAACGCCAACGTTTTGCCGACGCCAATCGAGTACTCGATATTGTGTTCGTGCGCCTCAATCGCCTGATTGCAGGCCGCGACCAAAAGTTCGTCGGCACTCGCTCCGCCAATGGTTCCCGCGCTGTCAAACAGAAGTCGAATCCAATCGTGTTGGGCGGTGAAGCGGCGCACGTCTTCCCTTTCGCACGGCATGACGAACGAGTGCAATCGCGGCGGTTGCGGCGGCAGCGATTGATGAATTGCGGGGTTTTCGCCGCGCGTCCAGCCGACGCAGCGCACTTCAAAGGTCGTGCGCAGCAGCTTGCCGATTTGCGGATGGCGCGCGTCCATGTCGTCTTCGCTTGTCCACAACGCCAGAGGTCGCCGATTCGCTTCAAACGGGAGCGTCTCGATGTGCGCGACAACGCCGTAAATCACTTCGCGCTGCGCGTCTTCGGGCAAGGCATTGGGCGCACGCACAAAAGTTCCGAATGAGGGCGCGCAGTGCAACTCGCGGCACTGCGCCACCCAGCCAGTCGTGCGACTTTCCAAAACTTCAGCTTTAGGTTGCGCGCAAGGCGATCCGATGTTCGTCATGTTTTCATTATGGTAGCTGAAAACGCGTGAAGAATCAATTGCGCACACCATTGAGTACTCGACTGGCGGCGAGAAGTCTCTACTGAACAGTGAATTACGCTATATTTTGTTTGTATGAGCAAAGCAGACAAGATTTTTGCGAAGATGCGTCGCACTCAAAGTGGCTGGGGTCAAAACGATTTTCGTTCGGTTTACCTGAGTTTTGGATTTCAAATGCGAGAGGGAAGCAATCACACTTTCTACTGGCATGATAAATATCCAACTTTGACAGCATCAGTCGGACGTCACGATGCTTTAGCCAGAGGCTATGCGGAACACGCAATTAAAATTATCGCGCGGTTGCAGGAGTTGGAACAGGAGCGCAAAGAGCGAGAGCAACAGGAGGAAAACAAATGACAATTGGAAACACGCGCAGCAATCATTTGGAAAAAGCGACCGAACTGGCGGCTTTGCCTTATACGGTTGTCGTGGAAGCCGAAGATATTGGCGGCGAGATTTGGTATGTCGCGCGACATCCCGAACTGGCTGGCTGTCTGGCACAAGGTCGAAGCGTCAACGAAGCCATTGCAGAGTTGGCAGAACCGCGCTTGAATCTTATTGAACACTTGTTGGAACATCATTTAGATGTGCCTTTGCCGCGCTTCATGGCAGAAAAAGTTGCGGCATGAAAAACTCTTGAAACACAAAACGTCCCGCCGAGTAACGATTGAAGAATCGAGTACTCGAACGGGACGTTTTGTTTGTACAGCTTTGCGTGTTGAACTAATGTTTGAAGTTAGCCCGCGACGCGGACGTTGGCGGCGCGCAGGCCTTTTTGCTCGGTTGTGATTTCAAACTCGACGGCCTGACCTTCTTTCAGGGAACGGTAGCCTTCGGCTTCAATCGCCGAATGGTGAACGAAAACATCTTCGCCGCCGCCTTCTTGCTCGATGAAACCAAAGCCCTTCGAGTCGTTGAACCACTTCACTGTGCCTTTTGCCATGACGACAAATCTCCTGTGCTGTCGAGACTGTGCGACCCTGCCAATTGCCCACTCTGGAAACCAGAATCGGCTTTCGTCCTGCGCCCGTCCTTCAGCTAATTAAACTCGGTTCAAGAGAACCGCCGTCATTATAAAGAGAGTTCCATTTTTTGTCAAGATGATCTCCGTTCGCCATGAAAACAATCTTGCTTTGCTGTTCCGTGTCACCAACCGCGTCCGTGTAACCAACCGCGCGCGGAAGTAAGCGGGCTTGTTTGAGAATGGCACCAAAGCCCGCTTGCTTCCGCGCGCGGTTAGTTAACGCAATTTCTATTGGCGGGCAATTGCGGTAAAATTGACGCGATATGCAAACGAGTACTCAATCGTCGCCAAACCCTTCTTCAACCCTCAAACAAAAAGTCGTCATCATCGGCAGCGGCCCGATTCGCATTGGCCAGGGCATCGAGTTCGATTACGCCAGCGTTCATTGCACGCGCGCTGTGCGCGATTTGGGCTATGAAGCGATTGTCATCAACAACAATCCCGAAACCGTTTCTACCGACTTCGACATTTCCGACCGCCTTTACTTCGAGCCTTTGACGGTTGAAGACGTGCTCAACATCCTTGACCGCGAGCAGCCTTTGGGCGTTGTCGTGCAGTTCGGCGGACAAACCGCCATCAACCTGGCGCGGCCTCTCGACGACGCCGGAATTCGCATTTTGGGCACGCAGTTCGATTCGATTGACCTCGCCGAAGACCGCGACCGCTTCGACAAACTGCTCATCGAACTGGGCATTCCCAAGCCTGAGGGCGCGGCTGTCACGACATTGGATGCGGCCATCGGTGTGGCGAATCGCATCGGTTATCCAGTACTCGTTCGTCCCTCTTACGTTTTAGGTGGGCGCGCGATGGAAATCGTTTATACCGAAAACGATTTGCGTTCTTATATGCAAACGACAGCCGAAGTCGCGCCCGACAAGCCGCTTTTAGTTGACAAATATATGGTCGGCAAAGAAGCCGAGGTGGACGTGATTTCCGATGGCGAAGATTGTTTGCTGCCCGGCATCATGGAACACATCGAGCGCGCCGGTGTTCACAGCGGCGATTCGATGGCGGTTTACCCGCCGCAAACATTGTCTCAAAACGTCATCAATCAAATCGAAGAGTACGCCATTAAAATGGCGCGCGCCTTGAAAGTTTCGGGTGTGATGAACATTCAGTTCGTCATCGAAGGCGAGCAGGTTTACATCATCGAAGTCAATCCGCGCGCCAGCAGAACGATCCCGTATTTATCGAAAATCACCGGCATTCCGATGGTGAAATTGGCGACGCAAATCATGCTGGGAGCGACGTTGAAGGAGTTGGGCTTCAAAAGTGGTTTGCATCCGACGCCTGATCAAGTCGCGGTCAAAGCACCGGTCTTTTCGTTCCAGAAGTTGACCGGCGTCGATCCCGATTTGTCGCCCGAAATGAAATCGACCGGCGAAGTGATGGGCGTCGATAATAATTTTCCGCGCGCCCTGTATAAAGCGATGATCGCCAGCGGTTTCGACATTCCTTTGCCGGGACAAAGCCCCGGACACGGCGCGATTTTGGTGACTTTGGCCAACCACAACAAGGAAGAAGGCGCGCCGATTGTCAAAGGTTTTCAGGAGATGGGCTACAAGATTTATGCGACGCAAGGCACCAGTCGAGTACTCGAAGCGCATGGCGTCGCGTGCGAAGTCGTGCGCCGTCTGGGAGAAGAAGAGCCGAACTTGTTGAATTTGCTGCAAGGGCCGGGCGTTGATTTTCTCATCAACACGCCCGAACGCGAGCGCACGCCCGAACGCGATGGCCTGAAAATGCGCCGCGCTGCCATTGAACACGGCGTTCCATGTTTGACGAGTCTGGACACTGCCGCCGCACTTTTGACGGCCTTGAAATATCAGCAGGCGCAGCGCGTCGTCGGCGTGCGCGCGGTCGGCGAATACAAAATCGCCGAAAAGAATTAGTTTCAGAGATAATCTCGCTGAACCAACCCCGCGCGAGCAAGTGGGCTTTGACTGCGATGTGGCACAAGCCCGCTTGCTTCCGCGCGCGGTTGGTTCAGCGCAAATCCGCGCCTTTGGGGATTGTTTATGGAATCGCTCAATATCGTCTTTACCGGCAAAAATGAGGTCGAGGTGCGCCGCGAACCCGTTGCGGCTTTGCAGAGCGGCCAGATTCTGGTCGAGTCGCGCTGCACGCTGATTTCCACAGGTACCGAAGGCATCGTTCTGGCGCGCAAGTTCGAGGCGGGCACGCACTGGGATCACTGGGTCAAATATCCTCACGCGCCGGGTTACAACTGCGCCGGTCGAGTACTCGATGTGGCGCCCGATGTGACCAACTGGAAAGTCGGCGACCGCATCGCCAGCCGCAGCCCGCATCAGCAATTTCGAGTACTCGATGCCGACCCACAGAGCGCCATTTTGCGCCTTGCACCGATTCCGGCTGCCATTTCCGATGAAGAAGCCGCCTGGTTCGGCATGGCGTGCATCGCACAAGTCGGTGTTCATACGGCCAAACACGAACTGGGCGATGCGGTTGTCCTTGTCGGTCTGGGTGTGTTGGGACAGCTTGTCACTCAATATGTGCGCAATCTGGGGGCGCGCGAAATCATCGTTATCGACACTTCCGAGATGCGATTGGAAATGGCGCGGGCGCACGGCGCGACGCACGTTTTGAAGACCGGCGTGGAAGACGCGCGCGATCGAGTACTCGAATTGACGAACGGTCGCGGCGCCGACGTGGTGTATGACATCACGGGATTTCCCGATGTGTTTGCGCCCGCGCTGGGTTTGGCGCGCAAGTTCGGCAAGTTGGTGTTGCTGGGCGATACGGGAACGCCTTCCTTGCAGCACCTGACGCCCGATGTGATCAGGCGCGGCGTGCGCGTTTTAGGCGCGCACGACGATCATGCTCCCACTCAAGAAAGCGACACCAATCGCTGGACCAAGCGCAACATGACCGACTTGTTCTTCACCTTCCTGGAACGCGGCCAGATGCGCGTTGCGGACTTGATTACACATCGCTATGCGCCGCAAGAGGCGCCGCAAGCCTACCAGATGTTGCAAACCAATCGCGCTGCGGCGATGGGCATCGTCTTCGATTGGACGCAAGTCGAGCAGATCACCTCTTGAGCCCGTCCAGATTCAACGCGATGTTCTCTTTGCCCAAGTTGCCCAAAATTCGTTTTTCCCGAATCGCGCTTTGCGCGCTGTTTCTTTGTATTGTGCTGGTCATTGCGCAAACGATTTCGCTGGTTGGGCGCGTGCAAAACGGTGGCACCGATTTCAGTGTTTTCTACAACACGGCGAAACTGCTGCAAGGCGGCGCGGGCGCGGAAATCTATTCGCGCACCGATGCGGAAACCGGCTGGCTGATTACGATTCCGCCTTTTGGTCAGGCTTTGGTGCAGCCGCTGGCCTGGTTCAGCCCGACGGTCGCCGCCGTTTTGTGGGGCGCTTTCAACCTGGTTTTGCTGTTGGCTTCGCTGCTCGCGTTGCGCTCGTTTTTGGGACGGATGGATCGCCAACAACGGCTTTATGCGCGCGCTTTCCCGTGGATGGCGGTTCTTCTTTTATTCCTTTCGGCGGGCAGCCTTCAAGTCGGGCAGTGGAGCGTGTTCTTCACGGCCTGCTGGATTTTCTTCTTGAACGAAGCGAGCAAGCGCCGCGACAGTTGGGCCGGAGGCCTGCTCGCGATTCCCGCCGCCGTCAAGCTTTATCCGCTGCTGCTGCTGGCCGTACCCATTTTCGTCGGAAAAAGTCGCCAGATAATCGGCTTAATTGCGGGATTGGTCTTTTGTTTCGTCTTGCCGATTCTCTTTTATGGTGCGCGGACGGCGCCTTTGACGACGACTTTTTTCCAGGATGTCATTCTCAATCCGCAGGGTCGCGTCGCAGAATCGCAAACGGCGCGTTCGACGGCGAATCAAGGGTTGGACGCCGTGATGCTGCGCGCTTTGTCTTACGATGCCAGGTTTCATGGCCGAAAATATCCTCATTATCCTCATTTGTCGCTCGACCATGACGTGGTGATTTCGCTGGCGGGCAAAGTGCGCCTGGCGTTGTTGGCGTTGACTTTGGGTGTCGCGTGGCGCTGGCGGCGCGCGATGTCGAAACGATTGCAAGCGCAGTCGTTTTACATGACGCTGCAAATGGCGGCGTTGTGGTGCAGCACGCTTTATCTGCTGCTGCCCGGCGCCAAGGCGCGTTATGCGGTTTACGTTTTTCTGGGATTTTTGCCGCTTTTTGCCGCAATTGTGGCTGCGCGACGCCGGTTCGAGTACTCGAAGAGCGTGGCGCTGGGCGTTTTTGTCGTTGTATGCGTGCTGTTTGTGTCGTCGTCCGTGCCCGAATTGTGGCGCGCTTATAACGCGGGTTTCATTGGCGCAGGGATGTTGTGGTGCGCTAATCTCGGCGGTTTGCTTCATCAGGCGGCGCAAGCGCGTAAGATGCAAGCGCGCAAACGGCGTTTCGTGGCGACAAGGCAAAGCGCCGGAACGACGGCTTCAGGCTGACGTGTTACTTTTGTGAAAACAATTCTTCTTTTCAGTCATGGCAGCGTCTTGTGCGGCGCGGGCGAGAATTTGAAACATCTCGCGCAACAAATGCAGAGTTCCGGCGACGCCGATGTTGTGGAAGTCGGTTACCTGAACTATTCCGAACCGTTGTTCGAGCAGGCTTTTGAAACCTGTGTGCGGCGTGGCGCTACCGAAATTGTCGTCGCGCCCTATTTTCTGGTTGCGGGAAAGTTCGTCAAAGTCGATTTGCCGCCGCAGATCGAGAAGATGAAAGCGCGTTTTCCTCAGGTTCGAGTACTCGTTGCGCAGGCGATGCGTTTTCATCCCAGTCTGGCGCAAGCCATCTCCAATTGCGCCGACCGCGCTTTGCCGCCCGCGCAATGGCGAGACATTTTAGACACCGCGCCACAATTCTGCCGCGCCAACCCGCAATGCTCGCTTTTCGATACCGCGCGCTGTCCGGCGACTTCAGGAAACCCGGCTGAAAAGTCAGAAACCGCGCGCAACGCAATGACGGCGCCACAGACTGAAGATTTTTCCGCTGCGGCTCATCAATCTGCGCTTCTTGTGATGGTTCATGGAAGCCCGCGCCCCGAATCGAATCGTGATATGTTTGCTGTTGTGGATGTGCTACGCGCGCGTAACGAATATGTGGCGGTTGAAGTCGGTTTTATGGAATGCAACGAGCCGACGATTCCGCAGGCCATCGCGCGCTGCGTCGAGCAGAACGCCAAGCGCGTCGTCGCCGTGCCGTATTTTCTGCACACGGGCAATCACGTCGCGGACGATCTGCCGACACTTTTGGAAGAAGCGCAAGCGCAATATCCCGATGTCGAATTTTTGATGGGCGATTTCCTGGGTCACGACGCCGCGATCGCCGATGTGCTGCGAGATCGAGTACTCGAACTGCTCTAAAACAGCACCATGCCGGAGTCGCAAACAAGAGGGCGCTTTCTTTTCGGAAAGCGCCCTCTTGTTTCGTCATTATCTCTTACCTGGCTCTCACCAAACCCATATCAAGGTATTGATCGCCGCCGGAATCGTGGACATGAACCGCGAAGACATTTTTGCCCGGCTTGAGCGCGGCCAGAGCGGCTTTGGTAATCGAGAACTGTTCGTAGGCGTTGTTAGCGCCGTCCGCGCTGACTGCCCGCACGCCGTTGATGTAAACCTCGGCGTCATCATCGTGATAGAGTGCCAGTTGTAGTTCGTCACGGTTGGCGAGTTGGGCGTCCGTCAGCGTGAACTCGCGGCGTGCCCAGATGTCGGGCGTGTCCCACGCTGTGCCGATGATTGGTCCCGGTGTGGCTTGCGAACCAAAACCGCCCGCGCCGGTCTGCCAGGCGGCGGCGTTGTAGTCCGTCGCAAACCAATCGCCTGCCGGCTGCGCGGTTGTATAGCTCCACATCAAGCCGCTTTTGGCCGAGGTTGGCACAATTTCGGTGATCTGCAATGGCGGCGGCAATGGCGCCCAGTTGAGGTTGAGGTTCTTGGCGGCGACCAAATCGCGCGAAGCCCATTTGCTCCAGATTTGATTGTTGTTCAGTGCCGGAATGAACACGCCGCCCACGACTGAGCGCGCCTGAAAACCGACCTGCGTGCCATTGATCGTGCGATACCAATCTGTCATCGGCACGCGCGAAGGCGTGTCGTTCAAGAAGTCGTAAACCGGATCGGCCAGCGCGACGACATCGGCTTTGTTGCCGGTGAGAGCCGCACTCCAAAGCGTCCAGTCGAGCTTGGTATAACTTTCGCGCGAATCGAGAGGCAGGCCGTAGCGGTTCAGCTTGGTCTTGTAGTAGGCCATTTCGGTCGTGGCGACGCTTTTAGGGAACAGGTTGATGCCGAGAATGTGATCCCAGACAATGTTATATTTCTGGCTCCAGGTGCCAGTTTTATCGAAGGCCAGTTTGTAATGATCGCCATCCTGGGCGGCGGCGACCCACTGCCGGGCCTCGCTCTCGGCGATGCCGCGCACGCGCGTGGCCTCGGCGTGGTCGCCGCGCATCTGCGCCATTTGCGCGTAAGCGCCAAGAGCTTCAATGGCCTTACCCGACAAGTTGACGCTGTGCGGCGAGTGACCCGCAAAGTCGTCGGTCGAAAGCTGGTTGTCAAGGTCGTAACCTTTGCTAATCAGGTAGTTCGCCCATTTGGTGAGGGTCGGCCAAAACGGGTCGGCGAATTTGGTGTTGCCCTCGATTTTGGCGAGCGCGCCCAGCATAAGCAGCATATTGCCCGATTCTTCGACCGGTTGCTTGCCGCTCACATCGCCGTTGGCGGGAATGCTTTCGCCGCTGCCGTAAAGCATTCCGGTCGCTTGCGGATAAACGCCGACATCGTGGGGCGCGAACGGGAACGGCCAGCGCGGGCCAGACGAATAAAGCAGAATCGGTTCCATCGACGCTTTAAGCAAGGTCGGCGAAAGCAGCAACTGCTGTGGAGACGCCGGATACATCAAATCGACGGTACCGATGGAGCCGTTGGAAAAGTTTTCTTTGGAGAACATCAGCGGCGCGCCATTGGCATCCGCCACGATCTTGTTCGCCGCCAGCGCCTGACGATGCGCCAAGGCCGTCAAGCGCGCATATTTCTCGCCGCCGACAGTGCGCAAATCGGCCATTAGTTCGGTGTCGAAGGCGACCGAACGCTTGTTGATTTGGTCGTAATCGCGGGCCGCGACGTTGAGCAAACCCATTGCATCCATGCCGTTGCGACGCCAATAAGGGCGCAGTTTGCGGCCCATCCAGTTAATCGAGTACTCGTCATCGTAGGCGATCATCATGGTGCGCGACATCGGCTGCGCACCGACAGCACCGACGTTGAACGCCAGAGCCGCGACCGGCGAACGGTCGTTGGGCGTGCGCGGCTGAGACGTGTCATCGGAAGAGGGCAAGTTGCCTGTCCGTCCCCACGCCATTTGCGCATCGGCGCGCGAAGCCAGAACGCTTTGCAATCCCTTGACGTTGGGCGCGGCCACGTAAAGATAACCCCAGTCGATGCGCAAGTCGTCGCCGCGCTTGGCCAAAACCGGCTGATCGACCGAACCCATGCGAAGCGCCGTCAAGTTGCCTTTTGAAGCGCGGTTCCAGGTCACTTGTTGCGTGCTGGCATCGTTGACCGTAAGGTCGGCGCCTGCGTCCGCGTAGAATTGAACGTCGTGAGTTTTGCCATCGAGCGAACGCGCCGAATAGGAAACGTAAGTCACAGGACGCGACAGCAAGTCTAAATCGTTGGGAATGGCAGGCGTCAGAAAAATCATCTGCACCTGAACCTTCTCGTTGGCAAAGGTGTAGATGGTGCGCGTGGGCAACACCAAAACGCCGGTTTGCGGCAACGAAGCCGACTCTTCGATCTCTGTGCCCATCAAGCGGAAGGTCTGGCCATCGACGCGCACCATCGAAGAGAGGCGCTGTTCGCGGCCCGTCCAATGGCGCGTTTGGCTGCTATAAAGCTTGTTCGAGTTCGACCAGATCGAAAAGTAAGGATCGTGCGTTACCAACGGCACAGAAGGCGGACGAAACGGCGGCACCATCCCGTTCATCACCCGCGCATCTTGCGCGTGGGCAAAAGTTGGGGCCACGATTGGCGCCAAAACACTGAGCGCCAAAAGGCGCAGCGGCGAGCGAAGTGCTGTTGCTTGGAGTTTTTTCATAAATCTTAGTTTACCTTTGTTCCTGAGACGAATTTAGACCTTGTGAAATTGGGAAATTTTTACCGATCGGCGACTGAACTGCGACGCAATGCGCTTCGTTCGTGCCGTGCTGCAACCAAGAGGCTGCCTCGCAGCACATTCTCGCCGACGGGAATACGTGACCCAAGTTGTCACTTGGTGCCAGCGACTGAAGTCGCGGCTGGAAGGCGCTATGCGCCACCAAGTCCGCCTGCGCGGACTGAACGCCGACTTCTCGAACGCCGACTTCTCGAACACCGGCTTGAAGCAATGCGCCAAAAGATAGTCCGCGCAGGCGGACTTGGTGGCTTTAGCCTTCCAGCCCCGACTTCAGTCGCTGGGCCCCAATGACAACTTGGGTTACGCAAAAGGAAATAGCGTTTTTGCCGGCTTCAAAGCCGAATCGAGTACTCGATTCGGCTTTATGGCGCACTTCAGCGAAGAAGCTCCAAGCTCCTATCGCAGTGACAACCGTTACAAGCTGTGTGCGACCACGACACGGCTGTGGCAGACCGGACAATAAAGGTTTCGGTCGGCGGGATCCGGTTGTTCAAACTTGGCGCGCGGCCCCAGGTAAGCACAAGTTTCGCAGCGCAGCCAACCGGGTGGCGGCTGACTTTTGACGGGCGCCGAGGCGTTGTCTGCTTCGCTTGTCCCTTGCGCCGAAGCTTGCGCCGAAGCTTGCGCCGGAGATGCTGAAAACCCCTGAGCGGCGCCCTCGGAGCCGTCTCCGCACTTATCGTATTGATAAACACGGCGCAGCCACGAGATAATGTGAGCCGCCAGCACCTGCTTGTGCATCGACTTGAGGATGTAGTCGTCGGCTCCGGTTTTCAAGCCCTTCATG
>JAABUK010003898.1_pt1 | contig 24788 bp, 19 predicted proteins | sample 5559141 | NCBI WGS metagenome assembly JAABUK01 (sample SAMN10711869, study PRJNA513367) | rock metagenome | isolation source: Antarctica rocks | place: Antarctica: Victoria Land, Pudding Butte nord | collected 2016-01-03 | reverse complement strand
GCGGTCCAACCACTACCCCGGGGCGATCCCCGTGGCCGACGTCCAGGACCGGCTGTTCGGCTGGCAGGCCGAGAGCCGCCGCCTGGCCGTCGAGCTGCCCGCCGCGGTAGTGGACGCCACGCACTGGCAGGGCGGGCTGCCCAGGCGCTGGGCGGTGCTGCCGGACCGGCAGGCCATCTGCCGCTCCGACAACGACACGCTGATGGGGATCTTCGGTCCCGGCTACACCCGCCACCAGTACCGCGAGTGGCTGCTGACCGCGGTGGCGGACCTGCTGGATGACGACCTGGCGATCAGCAGCGCCGGGCTGCTCCGCGGCGGGGCGATCGCTTGGGTGGAGGTGTCCATGCCCGACACCATCACCACCCCCGAAGGGGTGGCGTTCCGGCCCAACCTACTGGCGACCACCAGCTTCGACGGCAGCATCGCGACCACCTACAAGCGGACCGTTACCGACACCGTCTGCGACAACACCCGCGAACTCGCCCTGTCCGAGCGGGGGCAGGAGGTCAAGGTCAAGCACAGCCGCAACTCCCACGCCCAGCTTGGCCCGGCCCGGCAGGCCCTGGCGATGGTCCACACCCTGGCCGACGACTTCGCCCAGGAAGTCGCCAGGCTGTGCCAGGTGGAAGTCACCCAACGCCAGTGGGAGGCGTTCCTGGACGCCCACATCCCGCGGGTCCACACCACTACCGGCCTGCCGCTGACCGGCCGGTCGCAGACGATGGCCGACACCAAGCGGGACAGCCTCACAACGCTCTACCGGGCCGACCCCAGGGTGTCGCCCTGGGCCGGCACCGCCCACGGCGTCCTGCAAGCGGTCAACACCTACGAGCACCACGAAGGAGTCGTCCGCGGAGAACGGGCCGAACGCAACGGCCTAAAGACCATCACCGGGGACTTCGGACGCCTGGACCGCACCACCTGGAAGACCCTGACCGCCATCCTGGAGCAGCCGCTACCAGCCCTCACCGCCTGACACCTCGCCCCCGCCGGCCTTCGGGTCGGCGGGGGCTGAGGGCCTTTTCGTCGTTGCAGGATCTGAGGTGCGTATCCCCTCGGGTCAGGCGGCGCTACCGGGTGGGCTTCCGGTAGAGGTCTGACCAGCGAGGTCCTGAGCCTGTTGCGGCCCGCTCAGTGACTGCCAACAGCCCAGTGAGCGCCAGGTCCCGGGCGCACGCCTGCGCGACCCGTGCCGGGGCGGTCGTGTGCGCCCGGTCCGGGTCACTGCCGATGTGTCGGCCTGTCCCGCTGGCCAGCAGCTGACCCCTTTCGGCCCAAGTCCGCTGTTGCGCCTGCCATCCGGCCACTTCCGGGTACTGCTGGCGGTAGCGGTCGATCATCGCTTCCACGTCCGCCGGCGGGCGGCGGACTTGTTCGGCGATGGAGGCCACTCCACGGCCGTAGTTGAGGCCGTGGGTGATCGTCTTCGCCTGCTCACGGTGGTCGGTGTCGCCGAAGAACAACCGTGACATCTCCAGGTGGACGTCGACGACCGGGCTCAAACAGGGAGCTGTACGCAGCGTCGCCGGACCGTCCGGCGATGCAGCGAGCGTCGATGCCTGACAGGTGGGCCCCGATGAAGACCTCCCCGGGCTCGGCCAGGACGAGATCACGGTGGGCCAGGAGCCGGTCGTTGCGGCGACCCACGCCCAGGACGTTGGGGTTGCGCGAGGTCCATCGCCCGGTGACCGTGTCCGCGCTGCACTCCGGACGGATGCGGTCGCCACGCCGGTGGGTCTCAAGAGAGCCTAGGAGCGTGGGTCCGAAATCGGATTGGTGGTGACCGGACCACAACATCGTGAGGTCAGGGTGGCCTGGGCACGCCACATGTGCCCTCGAAATGCGCGGTCTTGGATATACGGACCCACGCTCCTAGCCACGGGCCGCCTTCGATCAGCTCACCGATCAGGGCGCACACCTCCTCCAAGGCAGGTCCACCTTGCGTCGCCGCCGGGCCGATGAGGGACTTCAGGCGCGCTCGATCGGACTTCTCAGCGGGGGTCGTCGAGACCTCTCAGGGCGCGACGAACACGCCCTCCGCTGAGAGGAACGGAATGTGGGGCGGATAGCCGCCTGCACCCGACGCTGTGCTGCTCGGACCGTAGCAAGCGCTGCTGCTACTACAAGAGCAACACGCCGCTACACCGGGAGCTGGATCACCTCTTCGCTGTCAGCCCTGGCTGTCGGCCAGCAGGGTGCTGGCCCGGTCGGCTCCTTGGCGCAACAGGTGTTCCAGGTGCGTTTGGCGTTGCTCGAACTCCGCGGCTGGGACCGACACTGCTATCGCCCCGACGACGGCGCCGGCGCCGTTGCGGACCGGCGCGGCTAGCGACGCGGAGCGCAGCTGGAACTCCTCGACCTCAGCGACCAGGCCGTGCACCTGGGCGAGGTCCAGGTCGGCTTCGAGTTCCCAGCGGTCCGTGACGGTCATCGGGGTCAGTTGTGGCATGCCGTGCTTTACCAGGTAGCTGCCCCGCGCTCCTGGAGTCAGGGTCGCGAGCATGAGCTTGCCAATGGCAGTGGCGTGCGCGGACTCAGCGAATCCGGCTCACAGCAGCACCGAGAGCCGCTGCCGCTGCACCTCACTTAGTAACGGTGGTGCAGCGTCGACCGTCCTGCGGATGTGCTCGGCCATCTCCTCGGCAGCAAGCTCACGCCTGGCGTCCTGGACAGCCTCAGCGGTCGCAACGCCGCCGCCTGCGCCAGAGTGACGCCACATGACACGGGTCGCGCCGCGCGGACGCGCTGCCGGCCCGGTCTCAGGCGTAGCCTTCCGGCACGCTCTGCAGTCGAGGGCGCGCCCGACCTGCGGCAGCGGGAGGTCCGAGAGCTCCGAGGGACGTGCAGTGCAGTGTGCTACGACACCCGCGCGACCGCATGCGAGCGGCTGCCCCCGGAGCCGGACCCCACAGGCAGGACGGGCCGCCGGGCCGGTGAGCGCGCAGTGGTGACCAGCCGGGACGTGGCAGCGAGCGCCGGGGTGTCGCAGGCGACGGTCTCCCGGGTGATGTCCGGCAGCGAGCTCGTTGCGGACGAGACGCGCCGCAGGGTGCTCGCGGCCATGCGCCGGACGGGCTACCAGCCGAACCAGGCGGCCCGGTCGATGCGGACCCGGCGCAGCGGCACTATCGGCATCGTCGTGGCGGACGTGCTCAACCCCTTCTACCCCGCGGTCATCGCGGCGGCGTCCCGGGAGCTGAACCGCCGCAATCGGCGCATGATCCTGTGGGAGTCCGACTTCGGAGGGGAGCGAAACGCCGTCGAGGCCATCGGTCAGCGCTACGTCGACGGCGTCATGTTCACGACAGCCACTGCGCAGTCCCCACCGCTGAAGGCGGCCCTGGATGCCGGCCAACCGACGGTCCTGGTGAACCGGACGATCTCCGGGCTGCCCTGCGACCAGGTCGACAGCAACAACTCGCCGACCTCGTCGGACATCGCGCGGTACTTCGCCACCGGTGGGCACCGTCGGGTCGGGCTGATCACGGCTGCCGGATCCTTCAGCACAGCAGCTTTACGCGACGCGGGCTTTCGTGCGGGGGTCGGCCAGGCGGGCCTGGTCCTTCCGGAGGAGCTGGTCGTCGACGGAGGCTTTACGCACCAGGGCGGACACGCCGCCCTGGTGACGATGATGACTTCCCCAGCCCCTCCGACCGCCGTGTTCTGCGTCAACGACCTGTCGGCGCTCGGCGCCCTTGACGCAGCGAGGTCGTTGCGCCTGCGCGTCCCGCAGGACGTCTGGATAGCCGGCTACGACGACATCGACATGGCCTCGTGGGAGGCCTTCAGCCTGTCCAGCGCCCGCCAGCCGATCGACCTGATGATCGGCCTCGCGGTCGACCTGCTGCTCGCGCGGATCGACCGTCCCTCACGGGTCTTCCAGCACTACCAGTTCCCCACCACCTTCAGCGTCCGCCGGTCCACGGACAACCGACCCTTCGTCCGGGACGGGCAGGCGCAGGCCGTCGAGCCCGTCCTGGTCCGGGAGTGGCCGGAGTAGCCCGTGGACGCCTGGTCCCGTCAGCGGTTCCAGGCGAGCGAGGACACGTCCGCAGTCGCTCGTACATCCCCGGAGCGGGCGTGCCCCTCGAAGAGCTCGACGCGGCTGGCCCTGCCGCAGAGCTCACCTAGCGTAGCGCTGGAGGACGGGTCGACCACCTCCTGGTAGGTCACGGTCTTGAGGTACTTCCCGACCCAGAGGCCCCCGGTGTACCGCGCCGCACCGCGGGTGGGCAGGGTGTGGTTGGTCCCGATCACCTTGTCGCCGTACGACACGCACGTGCCGGCGCCGAGGAACAGGGCCCCGTAGTTGCGCATGGCCTCCAGGGCGCGGCGCGGCTCGGCGGTGAGCACCTCCACATGCTCGCTGGCGTACCGGTCGGCCAAGGCGAAGGCGGCCGCGAGGTCCTCCACGACGTGGACGGCACCATGGTCCCGCCAGGCCGGCTCGGCGCAGTCCCTGGTCGGCATGCCGGGCAGCAACCGCTCGATGTGGTCCAGGACGCTCGCCGCCAGCACCTCGCTCGTGGTGATGAGCACCGCTGGTGTGTCGGGCCCGTGCTCTGCCTGGCTCAGCAGGTCGACCGCGACGACGAACGGGTCGGCGTGCTCGTCGGCGATCACCAGAATCTCGGTCGGGCCGGCGAACAGGTCGATGCCCACCTCTCCGAACAGCTGCCGCTTGGCCTCCGCGACGTAGGCGTTCCCGGGGCCAGCCAGCATGTCCACCTTGCGCATGGTGCCGGTGCCGAGGGCCATGGCTGCCACGGCTTGGACCCCGCCGAGCAGGTAGATCTCGTCTGCGCCTGCCAGGTGCATCGCAGCCACGGTGGCGGCAGGCACCTCCCCGCGGATAGGTGGTGTGCAGGCGGTGACGTGCGAGACGCCGGCGACCTTGGCCGTCAGCACAGTCATGTGGGCCGAGGCCACCAGCGGGTAGCGGCCGCCCGGAACGTATGCGCCGGCGGCGGCGACCGGGATGTGACGCTGCCCCAGGAAGACGCCCGGCATGGTCTCGACCTCGAACTCCGACATGGAGCGCAGCTGGTGCTCAGCGAAGGCACGCACGTTGTCCTGCACCATGCGGATGTCGGTCAGCGTCTGCTCGGGAACAGTGGAGATGATGCGCTCGACGTCCTGCGGGCTCAGCCGGAAGTCGGGCGGGGCCCAGCCGTCGAACTCCTGCGAGTAACGACGGACCGCGTCGTCACCGTGCGCACGGACGTCGGCGATCACCCGGGCGACCGTCTCCTGGACCGACGCCGGGCTGGTCGTGGACGTGGTCGGCGGCGCGGGGGCCTTCATCTGCTTGATCATGTGAGTCCTGTCTGGGAGAGGTCCGTGGGTCGCAAGGCACTGCTGGCGAGGTAGGTCAGGGCGGCGTCGAGGTCGACGACATCCGCGTACTTGGCATCCAGGTCGAACAGGCTCGCCTCGTGCGGTGCGGGGTCGCGATCGCCCACCGCGTCGCGGACGACGATCGGCGCGAACCCGAGCTGCACCGCGTCGACGGCGCTGGCTCGTACGCACCCGCTGGTGCTGAACCCCGCGATCAGCACCGTGTCGACCTCGTGCTTCTGCAGCAGCGCCGTGAGCGGCGTGCCGAAGAAGGCGCTCGCGAACTGCTTGGTCAGCAGCGGCTCGGACTCGCGGCGCTCCAGCGCGGCCGCCACCTGGCCCGCGTCGGTCTCCCCGACGAACAGCGACAGGCCCCGAGCCTTCTGAAAGAACAGTCCACCGTCGCGCCCCCCGTCGCTGTAGAGGACCTTGGTGAACAGCACAGGCACGCCGGCCTCGCGCGCGGCCCTCAGCAGCCGCACGGTCGCCGCCAGCGCCGAGTCGACGCCCGCGTACAGCGGGCTGGCCGGGTCGAGGTAGGCGTTGACCATGTCGACGACCAGCACCACGGGGCGCTCGCCGAACCCGAGGCGCTGCCCGAAGCCGGCCTCGGCGTAGTCCTGGTCGAGGGCACCCGGACCGGTCACGTCGGTGCCACCAGACCGGCAGGCAGAGCGCCGAAGTCGAACTGCCGATCGCGGCCCGCGGCCTGGGCCAGTCGCGCTCGAGTGCTGCGGGTCACCTCCGCGTCGCCGCAGACCACGCCGTAGACCTCCCCGGCGGCTTCGGCGGACACCAGGCCGCGTGCCACGTCGCGCTCGACGAGCTCGGCGGACCGCAGCAGGGGGTCCCCCCACCCGCCGGCCCCGGCCGTGCGGAAGACCAGCCGGTCACCCTTCGCTACGGCGACACCGTCCACCTTAGACGCCAGCAGCTCCCGCGTCCCGTCTGCCCGGACCAGCCACTTGGCCGAGCGGCCCCCGGCGCCGCCGCCGCCGATGCCCCAGGGTGCAAGCGTGGCGCGGTCGTCGTTCACGGTGACCGAGCCGGCCCGCCGGAACAGGTACTCCCGCTCGATGCCAGTGCCCCCGCGGTGCAGGCCGGCGCCCCCGGAGTCCGCGACCGGCTCGTACCGCATGGCGATCAGGGGGTAGTTGGTCTCCATGTACTCCGCCGGAGTGCTGCGGAACTCCGGCCACCAGGAGTGACCGTCCAGGCCGTCGCCCGCCGGCCGGCCCGGCAGCCCCCCGAACAGCAGCTCCGTCATCTGGAAGTACTCCCCGTCCGCGGCATAGCCGGAGAAGACGAGGTAGGGGCTGGTCCCGTAGCCGGCCGCCATGGACAGCTCCGGTGCGGACTGCCCCAGCGCGCCGGAGATGCAGTCAAATAGCCGGGTGTGCACGTTGAGCCGGTTCGACAGGGGCGCCGGGAAGCGCGGCTGCAGTAGGCTCCCCTCCGGCAGGACGACGTGGAAGACCGAGTTGTAGCCCTCGTTGAACAGGATCGTCGGGTCGAAGGCCATGATCATGTAGACGCCGAAGAAGAGCTTGCACAGGCTCTCGTGGATGAGGAAGTTGATCGAGCCGGGCGCCTGCGGGTCGGTGCCGGTCCAGTCGAAGAACGCCTCGTCCCCGTCCCGCCAGACGGTGAGCATCAACTTGAAGGGCCCGTTTCCCAGCCCGTCGTCGTCCACCCAGTCCCAGAAGGTGACCTTCTCCTGCGGGATGTAGCGGCGGATGAGCTTGACCATTCCGGTCCGGGTCCGCTCGAGCAGTGCGTCGCACGCGGCCAGGTAGGTAGCCGCGCCGTGCTCGTCGCACAGCTCCATCACGCGCTGCTCGGCACGCTGGCAGGCCGCCACCAGCCCGAGCAGGTCCGAGCGCAGGATGTCCGGCACCCGCGTGTTGTTCAGGATCAGCTGTAGGACGGCCTCGTTGAGCTGTCCGCCCGCCACCAGCTTGATCGGCGGGATGCGCAGCCCCTCGTCCCAGACCGACAGTGCCTCCGAGGACTGCGTGCCCGCCGCACGCCCCCCGATGTCCAGCACGTGCCCGAACTGGCTGGTGTAGCCGACCAGCTGGTCGCTGTGGAACACCGGCACGATCACCAGCACGTCGTTCGTGTGCGAGATCGACCCCCGGCACAGGTACGGGTCGTTGAGCACGATCACGTCCCCCGGCTGCAGGTCCCCACCGAAGCGCTCGATCACCCCCGGGATGTACGACCCGAACTGCCCGACCACCATCTCGCCGCGGGCGTTGGCCACCATGGGGAACTCGTCGTGCTGCTCGCGGATCGAGGAGGACATCGCCGAGCGGCGCAGCACCTCGTCCATCTCGAACCGGATGTTCTTCAGCGAGTTCTCGATCAGGTCCAGGACGACGGGATCCACCTGGGCTGTGGTCACCGGGCCTCGTCGATGAGCAGGTTGAGGAAGCCGTCGACGCGGGCCTCGTGGTCCGGCAGCACCAGCACTGTGGAGTCGTACTGCCGCACGATGGCCTTGCCGCGCATTGTCATGCCGGGCTCCAGGAGCTCTCTGTCGTAGATCGGGATGTCGACGGAGGTCCCGTCGACGTATGAGCGCTGCATGTCGACCACGGCTGCGGAGCTGTCCGCACCGCCGAGCGGCCGCTCGGCGGTGTGCACCTTCTCGGTTCGGCCGACGGCCCGGGCCCGGATCGTGACCACCTCCACGTCGGCGGGGAGCACGAAGCCGTAGACCTGCTGGTGCTGCTCGTGAAAGCGCCGCTCCAGCTGCTCCCGGGACGCGCTGACAACCTCGGGCCCGAACTCGACGGCGATCTCGTAGCCTTGGCGGTGGTAGCGCATGTCCAGCACGTGGGTCACCTCTTGGCGCTCCGCCGGCACCCGCTCGTCCTCGAGCCACCCGGTCGCAAGCTCCGCCAACTGCAGCAGATCGGCCCACAGCGTCGCCAGGTCGGCGGTCGGCAGCGAGGTCAGCTGGGCCTTCGCGAACTCGTTGCGGACGTCGGCGACGACGAACCCAAGAGCGGACAGCACGCCGGGCTCAGGGGGGACAAGCACCGGGAAGCTCCCCAGCGCCGCAGCGAGAGCGTTGGCGTGCAGGCCGCCCGCTCCCCCGAACGAGACCAGCGCGTGGTCGCGCGGGTTCAGGCCCTTCTGCACGGTGGCCACCCGCAGCGCGCCGAGCATGTTCCCGTTGACGATGTCGATCACAGCTCGCGCTGCTCGGTGGAGGTCGACGTCCAGAGCCTTTGCCAGTGGGGCGAAGGCGTCAGCGGCGGCCGACACGTCGAGGGTCATGCCGCCACCCAGCAGGACGGGCGGCAGGTGACCCAGAAGAACGTTGGCATCGGAGACCGTCGGCAGCGTGCCGCCCCGGCCGTAGCAGGCCGGCCCGGGGTCGGCTCCGGCGCTCTCCGGACCCACGCGCAGACCGCCGGTCACCTCGGACACGTTGGCGATCGACCCGCCCCCGGCTCCGATCGTCTCCACGCTGATGGCCGGAGCACGCACGGGGAAGGCCGCCACCCGCGTCTCCCGCGTGACGGTCGGGACCCCGTCCCGGCACACCGCGACGTCCGACGACGTGCCCCCCATGTCGAAGGTGAGGATCCGGTCGAAGCCGGCCCGGCTGGCGATGAAGGCCGCGCCGTTCACGCCACCCGAGGGTCCCGACAGGGCAGTGCTCACCGGGTGCTCCTGCGCGGCGCCCACCGACATCAGCCCGCCATCGGACCGCACGACCTGGAGCGAGGCCGCGACCGGGACGCGGGCCAGGGCGCTCTCCAGCGAGGACAGGTAGCGGCGCATGACAGGACCTAGGTAGGAGTTCAGGACGGTCGTGACGGTGCGCTCGTACTCCCGGAACTCCGGGCTCACCTGCGACGACAACGAGACGGGGATCGTCGACCCGGCACGCTCGAGCACGCGCCGGGCGACCGCCCCCGCCCGCTGCTCGTGCTCGGGAAAGGCGTAGGAGTGGTGCAGGCAGATCGTCAGCGCCTCGATGCCGGTCGCCAGGAGCTCGTTCACGCGCTCCTCGACGTCGGCGTCGCATAGAGCGAGGATCACCTCACCGTCGGCGGCGACCCGCTCCTGCAGCTCGCGGATGCGCTCATGGGGCACGACCGGCTCAGGAGGCGTGTACGAGAAGAAGCCGAACAGTGGCCCGGGGGTCCAGCTGTCGGCCAGGTGCAGGATGTTGCGCCAGCCGTAGCTGGTCAGCAGACCCACGCGGGAGCCCTTGCCCTCCAGCAGCGCATTGGTCGTGACGGTCGTGCCGTGCAGCACCGCGTCGAGCGACGCCGGCGCAATGCCCGCCCGCGCGCAGACCTCCAGCACCCCGGTCATGACGCCGACCGCCTGGTTGGCCGGTGTCGTGGGGGTCTTGGCCGACCACGACCGCGTGCTCTGGGAGTCGTAGAGGAACAGGTCGGTGAAGGTCCCGCCCACGTCGATACCGAGGTTGAGGGTCATGCCCGCTCCGATCGCGAGGTCGGGTGCGACGGCGCGATCTCGCGCACATCGACGAAGTGGCCGTAGATGGCGGCGGCGGCGGCCATGGCGGGCGATACCAGGTGGGTGCGCCCCCTCGCCCCCTGCCGCCCCTCGAAGTTGCGGTTCGACGTCGACGCGCAGCGCTGTCCGGGACTGAGCATGTCGCCGTTCATGGCCACGCACATGGAGCAGCCCGCCTCGCGCCACAGGAAGCCCGCCTCACGGAAGACGTCCGCGAGACCCTCCCGCTCGGCCTGCAGCCGGACGCTCGTGGAGCCAGGGACGACCATTGCCTGGACGGTTGCCGCGACCTGCCGGCCACGCGCCACAGCGGCCGCTGCCCGCAGGTCCTCGATCCGACCGTTGGTGCACGAGCCGATGAAGACCCGGTCGAGACGCAGGTCAGCCATCCGCTCGCCGCCCTCCAGCCCCATGTAGTGCAGGGCGCGCTCCGAGCCGGCGGGGTCGAAGGTGTCGCGGGCAAGCGGGACCCTGCCGTCAACGGTCACCGACATGGCGGGTGTCGTCCCCCAGCTGACCATCGGCGCGAAGTCCTCGGCCCGGAAGGACCAGCGCCGGTCGTGAGCGGCGCCCGGGTCGCCGGTACCCGACTCCCACTGCGCGACGAGCTCCTGGAAGGCGGCCTCGTCGGAGGGCAGGAAGGGCCGCCCGCGCAGGTAGTCGTAGGTCACCTGGTCCGGAGCGACCATCCCGACCCGGGCGCCCGCCTCGATGGACATGTTGCACAGGGTCATCCGGGCCTCCATCGTGAGGGCCTCGACGGCCGCCCCGGTGTACTCGATGGCCGAGCCCGTGGCCCCGCCCGCGCCCTTCTCGGCGATGATGCCCAGGGCCATGTCCTTCGCCGTGACTCCCGGGCCGGGCACGCCGTCCAGCGCGACCTGCAGCGTCGTCGGGCGCTGCGCCGGCAGGCACTGGGTTGCCAGCACGTGGGCGACCTCCGAGGTGCCGATGCCCATGCCGAGCGCCCCGAACGCGCCGTGCGTGGTGGTATGGCTGTCGCCGCACACCATCGTCATGCCCGGCTGCGTCAGGCCGAGCTCTGGCCCGATCACGTGCACGATCCCCTGCCGCTGCGACGTGACGTCGTAGAACGGCACACCGAAGTCCCGGCAGTTGCGGCGCAGCGCCTCGACCTGGACACGCGACTGCTGGTCGGCGATCGGCAGCAGGCGGTCGGTGCTCGGCACGCTGTGGTCGGCCGTGGCCAGCGTCAGGTCCGGTCGCCGCACCGGCTGGTCGAGCATGCGCAGCTCGGCGAAGGCCTGCGGGCTCGAGACCTCCTGCACCAGGTGCAGGTCGACGTAGAGCAGGTCGGGCTCGCCGTCGCCGCGGTGCACGACGTGGGAGTCCCACACCTTGTCGAACATCGTCCGGGCCCGTGACCCGGTTTGCGCGGCGCTCATGTCAGTACATCACCAGCCCTGAGGAGACGTTGACGTCCTCGCCCGTGATGCCGGCCGCGGCGTCCGACGCCAGGAAGACCGCGGTCCGGGCCACGTCCGCCGGCGAGGTCAGGCGACGAAGGGGCGAGCTCGCGACCAGCTCGCGACGCACCTCCTCGACGGGGCGACCCTGGGCCTCGGCCTGGGCCGTGACGACCCAGTCGAGCCGAGCGCCCTCGACGAAGCCGGGGGACAGCACGTTGACGCGGACCCCCTCGGGGCCGAGGTCGATGGCCATCGTCCGGCACAGGCCGACCAGTGCCATCTTGCTTGCCGCGTAGGGCGCGCGGTGCAGCAGCGGCCGCTTACCGGTCATGGAGCCGACGAACAGGATGACTCCACGTCGGGCCGCCACCATTTGGCGGGCGACCGCGCTGGCGCAGGCGAACGTGCCCGTCAGGTTGACGGCCATCGTCTCGTCCCAGGCCTCCTGCAGGACCAGATCGGCCCGCTGGGACGGACCGCTGACCCCGCTGTTGCAGATCAGCACGTCGATTCGGCCCATCGCCGCAACGACAGCGTCGACGACGGGGCCGATTGAGCCGCGGTCGCGGAGGTCCAGGGCGAGGGGCAGCGTCCGGCGGCCCTCGGAGCGGATCTCGCCGACGGTCCCCTGCAACGCCTGCTCGTCGCGGGCCGTCACCGCCACGTCCGCTCCGGCGAGCGCCAGAGCGCCGGCCAGCTGGCGTCCGAGGCCGCGAGCTGCACCGGTCACCAGGGCGACCCGACCGTGCAGAGGCATGGCGTGGTCACCGTCCGGGGGGACTTGGGAGTCGACGGGCACGGACTGCTCCTTGCCCTGGCCGGTGGATGTATACGTAGTCAAGGCTGCATCGAGGCCGGTGTCAAGAAGTGGAAGAAGGCTGGCTAGTGCCGGTGACTACGTATACAGTCATGTCCAGCCTGCACTGCGCGAGAAGATCCGGATCACCGAGGTGTGACATGCCAGCAAGGCGTCCTATCGTCGCTGTCGTCGGTCTCGGCACGATGGGGTGCGGCATCGCCGTGGCCGCTCTGGCCCACGGGATGGACGTCCGGGTCGTCGACGCCGACGAAGCGGCGACAGCTGCCGGCTGCGACCGTCTCGCGCGCCGGATTCGGGGCCACGTCGAGTCGGGTCTGCTCGGTCCCGAGCTGCTGTCCGGGCTGGACGGCGTCGTACGCGCGACGGGCTTTCCCGACGTCGGCGACGGCGCGGACGTCGTCGTGGAGGCGGTTCCGGAGGAGTGGGACGTCAAGCGCGAGGTGCTCTGGGCGCTGTCGACCGCTTCCCCGGCGGTACTCGCCACCAACACATCTGCGTTCCCGGTCGAGGAGCTGGCGTCGAACGTGCACGATCCGTCGCGCTTCCTCGGCGTGCACTTCTTCAACCCCGCGGAGTGGATCCCCGGCGTCGAGGTCGTGACCGGCACGCAGACGTCGCAGGGTGCCTTGCGCTCTGCGATGTCCCTGTTGACGCAGATGGCCAAGGAGCCCACGGTTGTCGCCAGCAGCCCCGGCTTCCTCGCGAACCGCCTGCAACTGGCGCTGTTCGCCGAGTGCATGCGCTGTGTGGACGAGGGACTGGCGACCCCCGAGGACATTGACCGGGTCGTGCGCACCACGTTCGGGTTCCGCCTGCCCGCCTTCGGCCCTTTCGCGGTGGCCGACATGGCCGGTCTAGACGTCTACGGCAGCATCCTGACCACGCTGGCGGCGGCCTACGGCACGCGCTTCGAGGTGCCTGACTCGCTACGCGCCCTGCTCGACAGCGGCCGGTTCGGGGTGAAGGCCGGCGCCGGTTTCGCGACCTACTCGACCGCCCAGACCGACCGGCTCATCGCCCAGAGGGACTCTGCCTACTCCCGGCTGGCGGCCAGCGTGCCCTCCCCACCCGCGGTCAGTCCGTCCACCACGGCGAGAGGCACGGCATGAGTTCCGCGACCACCGCGACACCGGGCGCCGCCCTGCGCGCCCTGCTCGACCCGGCCTGCGGACCCCTTGCGGTAGCCGGCGGCGGGACGCCTCTGGAGGCGCGGTGCGCAGCCGCTGCCGGTTTCGCGTCGTTCTACGTCAGCGGCTACGCCACCGCCGCGTGGCGGCACGGCGTGCCCGACGTCGGGCTCACCGCCATGGCCGAGGTCGTGGATGCGGTCACCGCCATCACTGCGGTGACCGCAGTGCCGGTGGTCGTCGACGCGGACACCGGCTACGGGGACGTGGCGAACGTCGCCCGCACAATCCGGCGGCTCGAGCAGGCGGGTGCGGCCGCGGTCCAGGTCGAGGACCAGGTGTGGCCCAAGCGCTGCGGTCACATGGACGGCAAGGCGGTCATTCCCACCTCCGACATGGTGCGTAAAGTGCGGGCCGCCGTCCTGGCCCGACAGGATGCCCACACGGTCATCATCGCGCGGACCGATGCCCGCGGTCCGCTCGGGCTTGCCGAGGCGATCGAGCGCTGCTCCCGCTTCCGGGACGCGGGTGCGGACGCCATCTTTGTCGACGCCCCGCAGAGCGTGGACGAGCTCGCTGCGATCGCCGCCGCCGTTCCGGGGCCGCTGGTGGCCAACATGTCCGAGTCCGGTAAGACGCCGATCCTGCCTCTGGACGAGCTGGGGGCGCTGGGCTACCAGATCGTGCTGTACCCGACGTCGGCCCTGCGACTGTCCGTCGGGGTCATCAGCGCGATGTACGCCGACCTGCGGGCGCACGGGTCCACCGGTCGGTGGGTCGAGCAGATGACGACCCTGGACGACCTGAACGAGCTGCTCGGGCTCGGAGCCCTGCGCGAGCTGGAGCAGGAGGTCCTGCAGGGACCCACGGGCCGGGCCTGAGGTGCCCGAGGACCTCGCACCGGCAGACGTGTCGGGAGCCGGCAGCGACAGGTCCGCTGCCGTGACCGTCGTCTACTTCAGCAGCTACCGCGGCGCCACCGCCGAGCTGGCGGCAGCGGTGGCGGCCGGCGCGGCTCGGGTTCCGGGCGTGACCGCGACCCGCGTGAGCACGGCGGAGGTCGACCGCCACTGGGCGCTGCTGCACGCCTCCGATGCCCTCATCTTCGGCTCCCCCACCTACGTCGGCGGGGTGGCGGCGAGGTTCAAGGACTTCATCGAATCCTGCGCCGGGGACGTGTGGGTGCGGCGGCTGTGGCTGAACAAGCTGGCGGGCGGCTTTACGGTCAGCGCGGGACGCAGTGGCGACAAGCTGCACTGCCTGATGGACCTGCTCGTGTTCGCGATGCAGATGGGCATGGTCTGGGTGCCGGTCCCGATCACCGGCGGCAACTACTCCAGCCGCGGCAGCGAGTCCGACCTCAACCGGATGGCGGGTTACCTCGGCGTCATGGCACAGGCGAACATCGACGAGCCGCCGGGACAGGCGCCGCCGGCCAGCGACCTGGAGACCGCTGCTCTTTACGGCGAGCACGTGGCCTGGAACGCACGGCGCATGGCCCTCGGCCGCGAGCTCCTACCCGGGGGGCTGCAACCCGGGACACCGCCTGCAGGCGCTCCGGCGACGCTGTTCGACAGCCTGCCGGAGGCCGTGGCCGGTGAGCGCATTCCGGGCGACCGCCAGGCCGGCTAGCAGCCGGCCTGGCCTCAGGGGCGGGTCACCCGCGTCACCGAGGTCGTGGCGGTCTCGTCGACAACCAGGCGCAGCACGTCACTGCGCGCATAGTGCCCGACGCTGTCGACCACGACCTTCAGGGCGGCGATGTCGGCCAGATCGATGTCCGCGCCGACCAGACCCTGCTCCTGGCCGGTCCGCGGACCGGCCAGGAGCAGGGTCTGCGGGTGGATGACGGCCGACCAGCCGCCGCCCGTGGTGAGCAGGTCCTGCGGCCCGAGGGTCTCGGCCATCACGTCGAGGACGTCCTGGCCCACCGGGTTTTGCGCCACGATGACGAAGGTCTGCGCGGTGATCGCGTGGTTGCGGCACATCACCTCGACCTGCTCGTCGAACAGCCCCTCCCAGCCCCGCAGCGTCGACAGCGCGGGCCACGAGGCCGCGTGCACCTGCTCGCCGAGCCCGGCCAGCGCGTGCCGGGCGAGGTTCATGGTGTGCTCCCAGCACACCAGCCCGCCCACCCGCACCCCGCCGGCCATCGGCCACACGTTGAGCGTGCTGCCGTCCCCCTGGCTCCAGATCGTCCGCTCGGCGAATGTCGGCTGCAGCTTGCGATGGCGCCCTACGAGCGTGCCGTCGCGGTCGATGAACACCTGCGTGTTGAACAGACTGCTGCCGACCCGCTCGTTCACACCGACGACGGCGGCCACGCCCGCATCACGCGCCGCCAGACGGAGCTGGTCCACCTCGGGCCCGGGGACGGCCAGGGAGCAGGCGAGATAGCGCTCGTGCAGGGGGTTCTGCAGCAGCGGCGGGTAGCAGTTGATCCAGTACGGGAACCCGGGCACGAAGACCTCGGGGAAGACCACGAGCTCGATGCCCTCGCGGCCGGCCTGCCGGATCAGCCCGGCGGCCTTGTCGACCGTCGCGTCCACGTCTAGGAACACCGGGGCCGCGTGCACCGCGGCCACCCGTAGGGTCGAGCCGCTGCTGGTTCGGTCTGGCGTCACAGGGCCGGTCCGGAGGGCCCTGCGGGCGCGAGTGGCAGTCGGTAGAGGTCGATCGCATTGTCGCGCAGCAAACGCTGCCGGGAGGCAGGGCGCAGGGCGAGCTCGTCGATCTCCTTCCTTGCCCGCTCAGGATCGATCACCGGGAAGTCGGTGCCGAACAGCACCTTCTGCCGTCCCCAGCTGTCGAGGTAGCGCACGAACGCCTCCGGCCAGTACGCCGGCGCGTAGGCGTCGGACCCAATATGAACGTTCGGGTGCTTGTAGGCCACCGAGATCATCTCCTCGGTCCAGGGCCAGCCCAGGTGGATGCCCACGAGCTTGAGCTCCGGGAAGTCGCACGCGATGGTGTCGAGCGTGATCGGGCGCCCCACGCTGCGCAGCGGACGCTCCTCGCTGTAGCGCAGGCAGTGCCCCACCTGCATCTGTATCGGGACGTCCAGCTCGCAGCACTTGGCGTAGATGGGGTAGTAGCGGGCATGGTCGGGCGCCATCTCGAACCAGTGCGGGTAGAGGTGCGCGCCCACGAAGCCCTCGACGGTGATCGCGCGCTCCAGCTCCCGCAGGCCGCGCATGCCCTCCATCGGGTCCACCCCGATCAGCCCGCTGAAGCGGTCCGGGTGCGCCTGCACGACGCGGGCGACGCTCTCCATCGGGATGCGCTTATGGATGCGGTGGCTGGTGCTGCCGGCCTTCTCGGCGAGCAGGAAGGCGTGCTCGACGTGCGCGCGGTCCATCTTCTCGATGAGCTGCTCGACGGAGATGGTGCCCGGTCCACCTCCGATCTTGTCACCGATGAAGCCCTCGTACCATGACGGTCGGACCACATCCGGGTCGGGGAACTCGTAGTTGCAGACGATGTCGATGGCCCAGACGTCCTCGTCCGTCCCGGCCGGGTGCGTCACGCCCGCACCGCCCCTGCGCGGCGGCGGACGATGAGCGAGATGGTGACCGCCACGATCAGGGCGCCGCCGGAGAACAGGTCCTGCACGTACGACTGGGCGCCCAGCAGCTGCAGGCCGGTGATGCCGGTGACCAGGAAGTAGACGGCGATCAGGGTCCCCCACGGGTTGAAGCGACCCGGCGCGATGCAGGTCGCGCCCAGGAACACCGCTGCGAAGGCGGGCAGCAGCAGGCTCGCGCCGGACGTGGGGTTGGCCCCGGCGAGGGTGCCGGCGTACATCACTCCGGCCAGAGCGCTGATCAGGCCGGAACCGACGAAGGCTCCTGCACGCAGGCGCGAGACCCGGATCCCGCTGAGCCGGGCGACCTCCCGGCTGCGGCCGACGTACAGCAGCCGGCGCCCCAGCGGCGTGAACTCGAATAGGTACCAGAGCAGGACGCATACGGCGACGCCGTAGAAGAACTCCGCGGGAATGCCGAGGAAGCGATCCACGATCATCGCGTTGACCAGGGCCTGGTCCACGCCCGAGATCGTGAGGTCATTGCTGATCCAGGACACAATGCCCGCCAGCAAGGTCCCCATGGCGAGGGTGATGATGAAGGAGTCGAGGCCGATCAGGGCGGTGAGTAGCCCGTTGACGGCCCCGACCGCCAGGCCGACGGCCAGCGCCACCAGGATCGCCGGCACGATCGGGACCCCGTGGTTGACGTTCAGGATCGTCAGTGTCATCGCCGACAGCGATGCTGTGCCTGCGACGGACAGGTCGTAGTCGCCGGTCATCAGGGGCAGGAGCAGGGCGAGCGCGATGACGGCCTGCACGGCCTGCGACCCCAGGATGGTCTGGAAGTTGCCGGCGGTCAGAAAGGTGTCGGGACGCAGCAGCCCGAAGCCCAGGATCAGCAGCAGCCAGACGCCCACCAGCGCGTACCGCTCCAGGCCGAGCCGCTGCATCACCCGGGCACGCGGCCGGGGGACGGGTGGGGTGGTGGTTTCAGCGGTACCCCCGGGTCGTTCCGAGTCCACCTGCACGAGCTTGGTCATGTCGGCACCACTTCCGGGTGGAGTTGCTCGGTGGACAGGCTGTCCGTATGCGCGACCTGTTGGAGGATCTGCTCGCCGGAGATGTCCGACCCCGTCAGGACCGAGCGGACGCCGCCGCGCGAGAACACCAGCACCACGTCGCAGATCTCGGCGAGCTGTGCCAGGTCCGCGCTGGCCACGAAGGTGGTCACTCCGGATGCCGCCGTACTCCGGATGAGGCGGAATATGTCCTGGCGGGCGGCGATGTCCACGCCCTGTGTCGGCTCGTGCAGCAGCAGGAGCGTGGGATGCAGCGTGAGCCAACGCGCCAGCATCACCTTCTGCTGGTTTCCTCCGCTCAACGAGGAGAACGGCAGCCGGGGGTCGGGCGGGCGCACTCCGAACTCTTGCAGTACGGCTGTCGCGGACGCGGTCATGGCGCGCAGGCGCAGCAGTCCGGCCCGGAAGAAGCCCGCGAGCTGCTGGCTCAGCAGGTTGTCGCGGACCGACAGGTCCGCATAGCTGCCGGCGCCGATGCGGTCCGCCGGCACGAAGGCGATGCCCCGCTCGGAGGCGCTCACCGCGTCCAGCCGACTGACGTCGATCTGCTCGCCGGCGAGCACCAGGGTCCCGCTGCCACTGCCCACCCCGAACAGCAGTGCCGGCACGTCGTCGGCGCCGCTGCCGACCACGCCGGCCAGGCCGACCACGCTGCCCACCGGCGCGAGCCATGAGGCGTGGTGGCACATCCCGCCGCTTAGGTCGCGCACCTCGACGGTGCCCGCGGCCTGGGCAGCCGGACTGCGCGGCTGAACCGCCGCCCTGACCAGGGCCTTGCCCACGATCAGCTCGACGAGCTGGTCGGCGGACGTGTCCGGGGTGTCGACGCAGGCGACGACGGCGCCCTCACGCAGCACCGTCACCCGGGTGGTCAGCTCCTTCACCTCCTCCAGCTGGTGGGACACGAACAGCACCCCGGCTCCCTGCTGGGCCACGGTGCGGACCAGGCCGAACAGGTCGACGACGGCGGCGCGGGGCAGGAAGACGGTCGGCTCGTCGAGCACGATGAGCTTCGGTGCCTCCTCCCCCTCGCTGCGCGTGAATGCCCGCACGATCGCCAGCCGCGCCTTGTCCAGCGGGCTCAGGTCCTGGACGTCGGCGCTGGTGGGGATGTCGACCTCGAACTGGTCGAGCAGCTCCTGGGCGCGTCGCCGCTCCGTCCGCCAGTGGATGCGGGCGCCTCGGCGGCCCGCGAGGTCGCGGACCAGCAGGTTGTCCAACACGCTCAGCGTCGGGATCAACCCGAGGTCCTGGTGCACGAACCGCAGCGCTCCCGACGAGCCCCGCTCCTTCGTCAGCGGGACGTCCTGGACGCGCACCTCGCCCGCATCGGCCTCGTGGTAGCCGGCGAGGACCTTGATCAGGGTCGACTTGCCCGAGCCGTTGTGTCCGAGCAGGCCGTGCACCTCGCCGGGCAGGACGTCGAGGTCGACGTCGCTGAGCGCCGGGATGCCGTGGAAGGACTTGCACACCCCTCGCACGCTGACGATGGGGACCGAGCCGGTCGGGCGCTGCACGTCAGTACCGGGTGACAGTGATGGGGGTGCTGAGACCCCAGAGGGTGGAGTAGCCCTTGATGTAGGAGTCGCCGAAGCCGCCGTCGAAGGTCGGCGGGCTCCCGGCCGCGCCGACGTTGGCCTTGGTGTAGGCCCGCAGCGGGGTCTTCTGGTCCATGATGGGAGCGACGCCGCTGAGGATGCGCAGCTCGGTGTCGAGGTCCGCCAATCCGAGCCAGCCGCTGCTCTCGCCGAGGTCCATGGCCACCGTGCCGCTCTTCGCCATCTCCGACAACGCGTCCGGGTTGCCGTTGTAGGTTACGATCTTGACTTTCCCGGTTCGACCGGCCGAGGTGATCGCCGACTTGGCGAACGACACCATGCCGTCGTAGATGGGGAGTATGTAGTTGATTTTGGGGTCCTTGGTCAGGGACGCCTGGATCTGCGGGCCGAGCTTGGTGCCCCAGTCGGAGATCGGGACCTCGAGGTTGGTGACCTTGCAGGCCGGACACTGCTTGGAGAACTCGTCTTTCATCGCCTGGACGTGGCCCGGTGCGGACAGCACCTCCGGTGGCGCGACGATCAGGGCGTTCGCGTTCCCGCCGCTGTCGCTGACGGCGTAGTCGGCGTCGAGCTGGGCCACCTTGACGAACGGGCCGACGACGTAGCTCGTGAGGTTCGCGGTGCCGGCTGCCGGGACGGTGCCGGCCGGGTAGCTGGCCGGGTCCGGCCCGTGCGTGGAGATGACGGCAATGCCGGCGGCCCGGGCGGCCTTGATCTGCGGCTGCAGGTTCGCCGGGTTGGGCAGCTGCGACAGGTTGATGAGGTCCACCTTCTGTGAGATGGCCTGGTTCATGCAGGCGACCCAGCTGGGGACAGTGCCCTGGTTGCTGCACTCGATCCACTTCACACCGAGTTGGCCGGCCACCTGCTGCTGCACCTTGTCGACGTCCACGATGTACGGGATCTGACTCGTGATCGGGATGCTCATGATCGTCTTGCCCTTGGCCTTGGAGGCGTCGAAGGCCGGCCCGGGCGCGGTGAAGGTCGGCTCCTGCGCAGCCGCGGTCAGCGCCGCGGTCACCGTGGCCGGCACGGTTCCGCTGGAGCCCGACGAGCTGCCGGGTGCCGGTGCGGCGTTGCCCGCCGCGCCGGGGGACGTGGAGGAGCCGGTGCTGCAGGAGGCCAGGGCCACCAGGACCGGAGCGAGCAGAAGCGGGCGGAGCCGCTGACGACTGAGCATGACGCGTCCTTTCAGGAGGGGGTGACGCCGTAGGGCGTCACCTGGAGTGGAGCGGTGGTCAGCCGCCAGAACCGCGTCGATCGACGATGTACTGGGCCTTGGGACCGGCGAGCGGGTCGAAGAGCGCGCCCGGGAGGACGAACGAGATCTCCGGCCGGACAAGTGCGACGGCGGTGGTCAGGGTCGCGATGGTGTCGCGCAGTGAGGTGTGCGCCTCAGGAGCCGCGGCGGCCCGGATCTGCAGGACGTCGGGGCTGAATGGGTCCGTCCGGTCAGCGCGTGTCACCAGGATCTGGACGTCGTGCACGGCGTTGAGCGCCGCCAGGCTCTCGTGCAGGGCGTTGAGGTCCACCAGCGTGGCCTTGACCTTCACCAGCCCCGCCGACCTCGTCGGCGGCGTCAGCAGTCGTGGCGTGGTCCGGCCGCAGGCGTCGCACGGGTCGAGGGTGAGCGAGGTGATGTCGCCCAGCAGGTAGCGCAGCAGAACGGTGCCGGTGCGGTTCAGGTGTGTGAAGGCGAGAGCCCCCGGCTGGCCGTCGGGAACGGGCAGGCCGGTGTCGACGTCGACCGTCTCCAGGTGGATGTCCTCGGGCGTGAGCAGGTGCAGCCCGCTGCGCGGCGCGCACTCGTACAGGCTCGTCCCCAGCTCCGTCGCGCCGTACCGGTTGACGACACGGTGCGCGGCGGCGTCCACCTCGTCCATGAGCCGGGCGAGCTCGGACCGCAGCCCCTCGGTCACGGCCTCGCCGGTCACCAGGCACATCCGAACCGCGGGGAGCGCGACGCCGCGCTCGACGCAGCGCAGCAGGAAGCGTCGGACGAAGCTGGCGATGCCCCACAGGACCGTGGCGCGGTGGCCCACCACGAGGTCGATCGCCTCGTCGAGCGAGTGGTGCACCTGGAGGTCGCCGTCCGCACGACCCGTGTGGCACCAGACCATCGCCGCCCCGACGGCTGCCGCGTCCGAGGCCGACCGTGCGTAGGCCCCCATCGGGAAGGGCGTCAGCGGCAGGAGGTTCGCGACCGTGTCCTGGCGGGACAGGCCGATGAACTCCCCCTCGCGCCGGGCCGCCGCGAGGTGGCGGTAGTGGTCACCCGCCGTGGCGTACACGGCCGCCGGCTGCCCCGTCGTCGAGCCTGTCGTGTACATCACGTCCCAGAGCAGGTCCTGGGAAGGGGCCGCCTGGTCCGGCCCGAGGCGGAAGGAGTCGGGCGCCGCGAGGAAGTCCGACTTAGTCGTCAGCGGTAGCCGGGCCAGCTCGGCCGGTGAGTGGATGCTGCTCACGTCGATGTCCTGCTGGCGCCACAGCGCCGCGTAGTGCGGGTGCCGATCCCCGCACTGCTGCAGGGTCAGGCGGAGCCGCTCGCTCTGAACGCGTGTCAGGTGCTCCCGGGACCAGCGCAGCGCGTCGGTGGCGTTGCCCGCAGGCGCGGAAGCGAGGTCGGTCATGCGGTGCGGGCGGCGAGCCGGGAGCGGCCCCCCTCGGTGCACGCGTACCCGGTCCACCCGGTGCGGTCCTGCGGTCTTCTGCCCATGCTGGCGCCCTGTCGCTCGAAGGAGTACTACGCCGCGCCGCTGCCCTGTATACGTACTCATCGAGTTGAGCACGCTGGTGTCGGAGCAGTCAAGGACTGCGGGCAGCGGCTCGCGGCGCCACCGGCGCTGGCCGGCCGCGAACCGTTACAGCCCTGGCTCACAGGTCGAGACCGACTCCTGACCGAGGACCCACCGCGACCGTCCCCTGCTGATCTCGCGGAGCTGCCCGACGAGGACAGGGCCCTCAGCGCGGTGCCGGCGGCGCCGGTGAACGCGGGCGAGTCTTAGCCCTCACGACGCCAACCGGCTCGAGCAGGCAACGAACGGACCTCGACCAGCCTGTCGCCTTCCGGGCGGGTTCTGCCTGGCCTACCGGCGTGGGGGCGGGACTAGCCAGAGCCGTCCTCGGTGGAGGCGCAGCGGCCGTTAGCTGCCGCCACCCAACGACGGCAGGAGAGCCCGGCCAGGGTCCGTGCCCGGCAGCGTGCAGGACTTGGGTCAGGGGCCACCGGCGACCTTCCTCTCGGTCTCGGGAACAGGGTCCCTCCATCTCACCTCGCCGGTACGACAGTCCACGAACTGCACGTGACCGTCCTGGTAGACCTTCTCGAAGCGAGGCTCGCCCTCGTTCAAGAGGGCATGGGCGCACCACCACTCCCACCAGAGCCTTCGCTGACGGTGGTACTCGACGGCCTCGACGGCCGCGGTGTCGACGACGCCGAGCTCCCGCTGGACGGTCTCGGGGTCGAACCGGACCCGCCACCACAAACAGCCGACCTTGACGCAAGCCCGTCCTGCTCCAGCCGCTTCAGGTGGGTTCGAACGGTTGAGGGGTGGCGGCCAGTGACCCCCGCGACTTACGGGGCGGTGACCCCCTGCTTGCCCGGCACAGCACGGGGGATCTGTCGCGCTCCCACGTACGGGTCCAGCAGCCTGGTTAGGTCTGCGTGCTCGCGGCTGCCGGCACGGAGCCGGACAAGCCTGCCGCGAGCGAGCTGGACATTGAGCTCAGGCAGCGCCGCGAACGTGTCCTGCAGACCAGCACCAAGACCACCTGCCCCGCACAGCGGGTGGACCGAAGCGCGCGAGAAGTTATCAATAGAAGTGCCTGCCGCTTCTCTTCTCTCTAGGTGCGCCACTAGTCGTGAGCCCAGGCGCGCTGGGAGAGGGTTCAAGTGTCGATCTCAGTCGTTCGACCCGCCATGTCGATGGACAGCACCCGCAGGCTTTCATCTCCCACCCCCTTGTCCAGGAGCCTGGACTGCACCTTGCGTCACGCGAGCGACGCCACTCTCCGTCCCGTCTACGTCCGGCTGTTGCTGGATGGGTCGAGCGCGCGCGCGGCAGTCTCGAGTTTGCCCAGGAGCTCAGCTACCTGCCCTTCCAGGGAGGTCAGTCGTCGCAGGACGGACTGCTGATCCCCGAACAGCTCCTGGTCGGCGGTGAGCGGAGCATCGTTCTGGGTCCCGGTGGCTACGGCGGCCTGCTTCCGGCCGGGAGCGGACGGGCGCTTGTTCGACGGTGATGCAGTCGAAGACTTCGTGGTTCCTGGGCGTTTCGCCGGTGGCGCCGCCTGCGTGGTGTTGGCCGCCTGGTAGGCATCAAGCAGTGACGCCGGCAGCCTTCCACGGTCGCTCACCTGCAATCCCGTCTGCTTCGCCCAAGCCCGTACCTTGCTGGTTGTCTCAGATGCCATTGCGACAGTCTGCCAGGCAGCCGGAGCACCAACGGGGAATCTGCTGCGTCGCGAAGAACTTGAGGAGGGCAGTTGGCTATCTATAGCTCGTAACGGCTTCCCAACCTCAGGTCACGTCGTAGATGTAGTACTGCTTCATGCCCGCGCGCATGCCAGCGCGGAACCGGAGGCAGGGCGACGCGATCTCTGCTTCGGCCAGCACGTGCTGCACGTGTGCGTGGGCCGAAGGCGAGCATGGGTCCAGCCCCACGCTGACGACATCCTGTTGCGGACTAGATACAGACGTCAGCAGTCCTGGGCGCATTCTGAACAGGACGTAGGCGTCGCCCGTCACCCTGTTGACCCTTTCGGACCGACGCTTCTAGCGGCTACCGCACCGGGCGGCGCCAGCCGTAGGGGTCGGAGGCCCGGCCGTACTGCAGGTCCATGAGCGCGGTGCGCAGTGCCACGGTGGTCTGACCGGGAGTGCCGTCTCCGGTCGTGACCTCACCGCCTGGCCATCTCAAGCTGCCGACCGGCGTCAGGACGGCGGCCGTGCCCCCGGCAAACACCTCGGCGATCCGGCCGGTGCGGGCGCCGTCGCGCCACTCCTCGATGTCGACCGGGCGCTCCTCGACCGCGCGGCCCATGCCCCGTGCCAGCTGCAGCACGGCCTCCCGGGTGACCCCGGGCAGGATCGCGCCAGACAGCTCTGGCGTCACGACGGTGCCGTCGTCGAGGACGAAGAAGATGTTGCTGCCGGCCAGCTCGTCCACCCACCGGTGCTCGACGGCGTCGACGAACACCACCTGGTCGCAGCCGTGGGTCATAGCCTCGCGCTGCGCGACTAGCGACGCGGCGTAGTTGCCGCCGCACTTGGCCGCACCGGTGCCGCCGGGTGCTGCCCGTACGTAGTCCTGGGTCAGCCACAACGAGATCGGCCGCAACGGACCCGGGAAGTAGCGGCCGGCCGGGGACGCGAGCACCAGGAAGCGCACCGAGTCGCTCG
>JAABUK010003897.1_pt1 | contig 24796 bp, 28 predicted proteins | sample 5559141 | NCBI WGS metagenome assembly JAABUK01 (sample SAMN10711869, study PRJNA513367) | rock metagenome | isolation source: Antarctica rocks | place: Antarctica: Victoria Land, Pudding Butte nord | collected 2016-01-03 | reverse complement strand
TTTGACCACCATGAGAGAAAACGTAAAAAGGAAGCACGTGAAGTGCACAAGCGCTCACAGTTTGCACAAAAAGTTAGAGGACTGAAGTCCAAGATCTACACCAAAAAGCGACATGCTGAGAAGGCTACCATGAAGAAGACAATTGCCATGCATCAAGAGCGTGACAACAAGCATAAAGCTGAGGATGGGGCCAAAGCAGGCGCAGTTCCAGCTTACCTGTTGGACCGCGAACAGGTCAGGACAATGCTGCAGAGCCACTCAGCTAGTCCCAGCATCAAGTCGTCTGGCTGTGCATGGCCTTTCAAAATGTATTTTTGGTGGCTCACAGTGTTGTCATTTCTGTTGTAGGTTGAGCGGGCCAAGGTTTTGAGCAATACAGTCAAGCAGAAACGAAAGGAAAAGGCTGGCAAATGGGAAGTGCCTTTGCCCAAGGTATTGAGCATGTCTTTAGAACCATGTCCTTAGTACGAACATGCAGCATCAAGCTGCTCATACACATGTCATGTGTACAATGAGCATGTGCTGTCAGCAGTCAAATTTGAAGTTAGTTGCTGTGCTTGATGCGGCTGGCTTTGCACTCTGCAATTTGAACTGTTTTATGACTACAGGTGCGACCTGTGGCAGAGGATGAGATGTTTAGAGTCCTAAAATCTGGCAAAAGGAAAAAGAAGAGCTGGAAACGAATGGTGACCAAGGTCACATTTGTGGGCCAGGGATTCACACGAAAGCCTCCCAAGTATGAGAGGTTCATCAGGCCATCAGGTGAACCATCACCTTTCAACATGCATCAGTTTTTGTCAGCAAGTTTCTTTTCAACTGCATGCGCAATACGTTTTGACAGGCACTCGTTGAACAGGAGCAGCCAAGATAGTGTGCAGATGTGTGATGCAAGAGCATCAATTGAGTGCAGAACTTCCTATTGTGATTAATCAACCTTGAGCTGTAGCTTGACATGTAAGAGGGAGACTATGCATGTGAAACCTAGCATTGGCTCATGTGTTGGTCCTTCATATGCAGGGCTGCGAATGAACAAAGCTCATGTGACACATCCGGAGCTGAAAACCACCTTCAACCTTGAGATCATTGGGGTCAAGTAAGCACACTCTTTTGCCCTTTTGCAGTGCAGAAACTGGCCCTGTTGTAGCTGAATGCATAACAGTTGCTGTCTGCCTTGGGGGCTGCTTGCATCCTTGCTGGTGTTGCATGTTGATGTGCAGACAGCAGGGGCAAGGCTTGCATATCAATGTTAAAGTTGTCTGGTTTGCTTTTTAGGAAGAACCCAAATGGTCAATCCTACACTTCTTTGGGGGTCATCACTAAGGGTACTGTCATTGAGGTGAACGTGAGTGAGCTGGGGCTGGTCACACCTGGAGGCAAGGTTGTGTGGGGGAAGTATGCTCAGGTCACCAACAACCCTGAGAACGATGGGTGCATCAATGCAGTCTTGCTCGTCTAGTCTGGTTCTGTCCTGTAGTGAGTTGTGTGTCATTCAGTGCTCTGTTGTACATTATGCAAGCTGGCTTTTGTGTTGGACGTCTTTACCCATTTCATGCCACTATTTAGTATGTTGTTGTGAGCTTTTTGAAGAAGCATCTCCTAAAGAAATAACATAACTGGCAAAATTACTGCTGATACGGAGTCACATCGATTGTTGATTCATCAGCACTTCCCCACGGAGGAGGACCATATGGGATTGCATCTCTTCTTGATCCAGCCAAATCCGTGCTACCGTTGTCATTCAGGTCAGCTGAGCTGTGCAATTTGGGGGCACAGTGCTGCCAAGTATCAGTGCTAGACCAGCTGCATCTACACTGACTGCGTACAACATCCATCGAAATGATCTTGAGCTGGTGAAAAATGCAAGAGACCTTTGTTACAGTAGCCAGAATGGAGTCTGGCACACACACCTGTCTGCACTTTATGTTATCAGGAGCATGACGAGGCTAATGAACGTTCTGACGCCATTAGGGCAGAGATACGAAAAACGAGAATTGCAGCATGCAACTGCTGTCATTGCACTCAGGACTAAGCATGCATAGGAAGCTGCAACAGAGGACCTTTTTGCTTCTGTCGCTCACACTGCACTAGAGTACAAGAATGTTCTATACATCCATGTTTGCATCCAGTCATTCTACTATACAGGCACTGTCATACCACCATCCATGCACTTATTTTGAGAAGCTCGTCGGGGAACAAAGTCATCAGTAGAAATTTAGAATGACTTGCTGAATGGTCTCTCTGCAAACCGGACATGTGCGATGTCCACTGCTCCACAAATCCTTAGCGCACTCCCGGCACACACATTTGTGCACGCTGCAGCAGCACGTTAAATTTGCAACATGTCAGAATTGCCTACAAGCCTGAACCTATCAGGCTACAGACAGAGTGCCATGTACACCTTTCATATTGAGCTAGGTGCATCATCACATCTATCAAACTGCAAGAGCCGTTTGTGACAATGCGACATGCAGGCATCAACAACACAACTCTTGGTTACTAGCTCAAACACTGCTGTTGCATTTAAGTGCAGAGGAATGAAGAGTTGTGATCACGACGCAAAACAAGTTCAGTACCTACCTTGAACCATGCAGAAAGCCCGCTTGCACTGTAGCAGCCATGCAAATGACACACGAGTCATGCTCATCCTCCAGGGCCCCCCCAGGCACTGCCCCTGACTGACCCCCAGCTGAGCTGGTGTTGGACGAAGCAAAGGGCTGGGGCTGTACAAAGTGCCCTCCTGATGGGCTGGTCTCAAACTCATTGACGCTAGCGCTGGGGGGAGGGGCTGCTGCATCTTGCCCTGTGCCCCAAGAAGGGGCAGATGCAGGCAGTGGTGGTGCTGAAACCGCATTTGACCCTGTACCAGCACCGGGCGCAAATGGATTGCCTGTGCAGCAGTGAAGCCTTGTCAGATACATGCCAGTCCTGAAGACATGCTGCAACAACCGGCAAAGTACACAACCCAACCCAAGAGTTGCCTGGCTTACAGCTGCCACAACAGCAATAGCTGTCAGCAATGCAGCTGTGAGACTAGAGCTGCAACAATGAAGAAACCAGTGGACAGTGCCTTGTCCATAGATGATCATTGTACAGGTACCCAAAACCATCCTTGCTTCCTAATGATCTTTGACTGTATCAACTGTCCACCAAGTCACAGCAATGCCAGAGTGTAGATATGGACAGAAGAACATGTGATGACTGCAGATGGTGACCTGTAGGGCTCCCAATGGCAGGGTACCGAACAGGAGCCACCCCAGAAGTAGTTGAGGGGCGCGGCGCCCCTTGTTGCGCACTCTGGCTGGCAGTGGACTGTGCTGTGTTTGTGGAGGGTTGGGGGGAGGGGTTGAAGGCGTGGCCAGCCATTCGGCGCATGGCTGCATCATCTGGGTGGTCTACCAGGTAGGCAGCCATCTCACGGTCATACTCTGCTTGCAGACGCCGAGCCACCTGCTCATCGGCACTCAGGCCTACAAGGACACCCCCGTCAGCATGCTGGTGTGTTGCAAGTGTCAGCATGAAGGGGTGTTGCAAGTGTCAGCGCGAAGGTGTATAGCAAATGTCAGCATGAACCTATGATTGCAAGTGTTCTCATGAACTTCGATTGCGAGTGTCAGCATGAACTTGTATTCCAGCCAGGGACTGTTGCACAACATGCTGCTTCTCTGTATCATGGCAGCTTTGAAGGGGAGCCTTGTGTTGAAGGCCTTGTGTTGAGATGACTTGGGTGCCTAGTATTGGTAGCTACAGACATGCGGTATAGGCAGAGGTGCTGCATGCAATGTCCAGGATGTGACGTGCAATAGTGCAGCTGGCATGTGCATGTGCTGCAAGACAAGAAGCGCATTGCTGATGATGGGTGCTGACCTGTCTGGGTGGAGGGTGGCTGGGGCTGTGGCGAGGGCTGAGCAGGGGGTCTTTGGGGTGATGCTTGATTGGCCTGACTGGGTCGTGGCCCTGCACACAAGTGCTGACTCAAAGCCAGAGCAAAACCATAAATACTTAGGCTGGCTGTACTTCCCCGGAATGCCATATCACTTACTGTGAGTGCAGCAACAAGTGTGCTGACAGGCAAGCTGCTGATGCATTGAGAGTGCTTGCAGTACCACAATATCTTTTGCAGATTGGTACACTCAAAGCTGTTTGCTGCTCTGCATTAAAAGATCTCCCCTGATGCAGGCTTGCATTGTACAATTCTCAACACAGAACAGCTGTGTACCACAGCTATCGTGATGCTGACACAGGCAAGTGCAAAGCAAATGCAGTCAAGAACGCCATGAGCTCTAGCTGAAGGCTGCACAATGGACCCAAGTAGCCATGGTAAAGTGCAGCAACACTAGGGCAGGAAAGGAAACCAAAGTGAGAGGGAACGACACTAACTTGCAGCAGCCTGGAGGGGCCCCTGGGCCTGGGGCTGTGCCAGCAGGGTGACAGCCTGAGCCCCCCTGGCGATGACAGACGCGCCAGCATTGCACAGATCTGTGAAGCGACGCATCTTGTTGACTTCTGCTGCGCTGGCATCTGTGGCCCTGAAGTGCAGGGTGTAGCCTATGGAGGGGTCTCCTGTGATGTAGCACCCACTGGGCGCCGCATGGTTACGATGCAATGCCTGCAATTGCGGAAAGCGTACTCGTTACAATTCTTTCATTACCGGCTTTCAGCGGTTATGAAACATGCAACTGCATATGCTCTGTCCCAAGGTATAGCTTCTCATTGAGTGCAGCTGGCATGACCAAAGTAGCTTGTGCCAGGTCCAGCAGCAGCTTCGTGTACATTACGCATGTAGACTGTACGATTCAGAACCAATAGTGGTTCAGGTGTTGATACTGGTATGCAGTGTGACATGGCTGTCTGCTCAGCACTTGGAGCCAAGCTACATGTCATTACAGCTAGCCCCTCAGTACCATTGATTCTGAAAACCTCTGTCAGAAACTACCAGAGCTTGCAACATGCCCATGCAACTGCTGCCAAGGCCGGTCATCAGAAATCACAGACAAGCTGGGAGGAAGCTGTCTTGGCATTTGGCTGCTTGCCCAAGAGCAAAACAGCTTTGGCGTACACATGCAAGCTCAGGCAGCAGATTGCTCACCAAATTGCAGCCAGGGGGCCGGTCTGGGCGGTCATCTACAGGGATTGCCTTTGCACCATCCAACCATACTTTGCAGCATGGGTTCGTCATGTCTGGCCCCTGTTGCAAGCAAAGTCAAATGAGAGATGGTCACATGCATGCAATGCATGATGGATCAAAATGCTACTTTGCTGTAAAACCATCAATCATCCCTTGGCAAGGATGGCACAATAATGAACATAGACAGGAGACGCCGTAGCACAGACATCACTTGCACATACTATTGCCAAAAATGCAGTAGTTTCAAATCACATAGGTTGTACTGTTACACTATAAGTCCAAGGACATCTGCTTGAGACGTGCTGCACGCGCTAAGTGTATATGCATGAAGACGGATGACTTTTGCTTCACATGAAGACCATGGGAGACATGCTGAAGACGGATGACATTGCAGGCATGCGAAATGCGTATGTATACACACCTTGTAGATGACAAGCAGACTGCGTGTCAGCTGCTGATTGGCAGGTGCAGCAACACTGGGGAACCTGGGCATGACTACGCACCACCTGTCATTCCATTCACTGCCCAGACCCATATACCTGCATGCAACAGAGATGTATATCAGCAACTTGCCTGGGCAAAAAGTCTTGTCAGCTTTGAGCCTGGTCTGAAACAGCCTGCATGCTGACAGTCCATGATGTCTGATTCTCAGCAGTCAGTTGTTGGCAAAGCAGAAAGCATTCTCCTACAAAGCTTTGGGCCCGAAACACCACATCTTCACTGTAATGCGGTGTAGAATGGCAAGTGCAAGTGAGTTGCAGACAGCAAATTTGCAACCATGAGACGTACTTAGTGACTTTTTGGCTGAGCCACCCAGCAAAAGCCGCACCCTGCTCCAAGCGCCTGACAATTGCAACCTGTTTGTTGTTGATGGCCACATCCACAGGTGTCAACCCTGCAGATAAAAGCTAGACTTAGCAGGTTGGGCAACCAAAAGCAAGGGTTGTGATGACCAAGAAGTTGAGCCACAGTCAGCACAAATCAATACAACTCAGAGCAAACTTTGCATTGTCAGACACATACCGCTCCCATTTTCCAAGAATGGGTTAGCGCTAGCGCGCAGCAGCATGTCAACAAGGTCTCCATGGCTGCGCAGGACTGCTTCATGCAATGCTGTGCTGCGGCCCTCTTTGCTGACATGATGGACTTGCGCACCGGCCTTCAGTAGCTGCACACCAGCAGGGGAAAAGTTGCACGTGTTTTGTCACAGTCTTGTAGACACGCTTGATGTCTGCTTTATGACATGATTGGCAGCAGCACAGGACAGCACTTGCCTCATGAGCAGCAGCTGTGTGTCCCTTAGCTGAAGCAACCATAAGCGGAGTCCATCCACACTCATCTTGGGGCTCAAGAAATTGGTACAGCTGATTACTGGGGACTTTAGTCAGGACCTCCTGCAACACAGGTCCAGCCAAGGCTTCAGCCGTGAATGTAGGGCCATACGAAAGCGCAAACAGCAGCTTTGCGTGCAGGCGCCATACGAAAGCGCAATGGGCAGCTTTGCAAGCAGCGAAACTTACGATCAATAGTTGGACATTGTTAGCACTGGCAGCCTTGTAGATTGTCTGTGGCGTCACGGGCGTGGAGTTGTTGTTCCCCATGCAGCGATCTGATCAAGGACAAGATCGCAAGTGAGGATGTCGCTGCAACAGTCAGACTCGCAGTTGCATTGACGGTGGCGTTTATTTCGGGAGCGGTCACGAAGATGTCAGATCCCAAGGAAGCGATGGTAGAATCTGGTCCAGTCAGCAAGCCTTTCGCTTTTGCCTTTTTGCTTTCAGCTTTGCCTGTAGCATCAACGCGCGATACATCGACCTGCAATGCTGGGCACGCCCTGGCAGGCAGCCTCAAATTGACAAAGAAAGATGCGGCAGCAGCAGCAGATGAAACAGCAGTGACTCCCAAGGCTCTCGCCATGGTTTCCACGTTACAGGTGCTCAAGAAGAGGATCAGCGCAGGCTCCTTCACTTCGTACAAACGCGCTCTGCCTGACTCATCATCATTTCCAGTAGCACTCGATGAGGACCCTAAGACCATTGCTGTGGTGAAGGCTTTCAAGCTGCAGTCTGCCGCAGAACTCAAGGTACACTGCTTCGTCGCAATTGTACCATTCGCATTCCATGAAAACATCATGTTTCATTTGGAGATCATGGCGTGCTGTGTGCAAGAGTTTGAGCTTGAATGGACTCTGAAAGGAAACTTTGAAGCCCATCCAGTGCGCACCAAACATCTGCAACTACAGGTGGTGCTCAGCGCAATGATTCTGTCGGAATGTGTATACAAACTGGTGGATGTCGGACCAGCAGATTCAGCCAAAGCGGCATCAATATTTGTAAGCCAGCTGCCTCCCGGGCTTGTCAGCCTCCAGCATATGCAGAGCGTTCCTGCATCAGTACCTCACAGGTGAAAGTCACTGTCAGAAATGCTATGTGCATAGCCTTGCATACTCTGTGCATCTAAACACCTTGTGTTTGCTGTGCTTCAGTTGGCTGTCAATCAAACTTTGCATCAAGTGCTTGCCTTCACACATGGCTTAGCTTCTGTTTGCTTGAAGGTATATGCTGGGCGATGATGGCCAGTCATTATATGTGGTGTTCATGGGCACAAAGCACATGCGAGATCTTCTGGCTGATGCCAACTTTCTGCAGGAGGCTGTCTGGAAGAGCAAGGATCCTGACAAGCAGCAAGTAATAAGTGTTTCTCTTCCGCTTTGTATGGCAGTTTGTTGCATTTTCCGACGTTCATCTTGTTACTACTTGCCGTGTTCAAGGCATGCTTGCAATGTAAAGCACTCCTATGCAACCTGGGGATTTTGATGATGCTGAGACCTCAACAAACTCCAGCAGAATCCTTAGGCATACCTTGCAACCTTGGCTCTTCTGCAGGCCAATGCTCTTGCACACAGGGGTTTCCTAGCCAGGGCTCGGGGCATTCCAGTGGAGGCCCTGTACGCACATGCCAAGAGGCAGGGCAGACGCCTGGTCTTGTGCGGTATGTTACACCCAACTTACCACGCCTTTTATGTGCCTTGCCAGCATAATGAGGTTGGGAGACTGCATCAGTGTCCAAGCCTGCTGTGCAAGCAATGAAAGCACGATCTCAGGAGTTTACTGCCAGTTTCAGTGCAGTAGGGCTCTGTATCATCTGACCAAACAATGCACTGTACCTGTGCAATGCTAGCCTGCTTATGTTGTCCCCAGATTTGCGCAAGTGTTCCTCGGGCTTGTGCTCGTAAGACTACCATGTCTATATTCTTTGTGTGAACACAGCTTAGGAGTCTGCTTCAGGGCACTCTTTGGGAGGAGCTGTGGCATTGCTATGCACGCTGCGTCTGCTGCAAGGCCTACCAAGGGGTGACCCTTCCCTATACTGCATCTGCTTTGGTACTCCCGCCATTGGCAATGCTGCACTGGCAGCCCTAGTGGCTGAATACGGCTGGGAAAGTCACATTCTGAACTTTGTTCTGCCAGGTCAGCCTCTGTTATAGGTGCTTTGCTCCATCACCACCCATGTACAGCAGGTTTCCTTTCATGACTTGAAGTGTTGCAACTTGTGTGTGCTGGCTGCGTTTCCTTGCTTCTTGAACTCTTAACATGCAACTTGCGACACACCCATGAGTGCTCAGGTGTCATGTCTCATCCCTGGCAGCAACTTCAGAGGTTGTGAACACATGCAAGCACAGGGACTGCATTCACATACATGCTGACATGCTGCAGCTCAATGATATGCATTGCTGACTGCTTGGCACTGTCCTACTGCTGATGCTGTTGCCTGGGCAGCCCGGTATAATACTTGGCTTCTCAAAAGTTTGACGTTCTTTCTTTCTGCTGATGCTGTTGTTTGCTGTGGCAGAGGACATCATACCACGTATTCTAGCGCTCCCAGCAGTGCCTAACAAAGTGCAGCCAGCATCTCTGGAGCAGCAGCAGCAACAGGGCGCTGCCTCTGCATCAGCACAAGCCAGTCTGTCCATGCCTGCATCAGCACAAGTGCCGATGACTGTGCGCAACAGGCTGCAGAACCTGCGGGCAATCCTGATAGCAAAGACACCAAGCATGCAGCAGCTGGCCATTGCCACAGACCAGCAGGCTCAGACAGCTGATGGCAAGCCGGCAACGCAAGTGCCTTCACTTGATGAGACCCTGCAGGCTGCCAGCAGCTTGCTTTCTGGCAATTCACCTGGCCCATCTGACCGGAAGAAGTCCAGTCAGACAGGTTCAGATCAAGAAAGCGGGGCCGAGCAACAGTCAAGTCGGCTGCAAGCGCTCAGGGCTGCAATAGCAGCTCGCTGGCCACCCAATCAGCAACAGCAGCCAGCATCGGGTTCGGATGCAGAGATGGAGCAGGATAGCACAGGCAAGACTGAAACGCAGTCACAACCAGCAACAAAGCCTTTGCAAGACGAAGCTGCAGCGTCAGCTGCTGATGCTGGAACTGGTGTGCCAGCTTCTCCTTCAGGCTTGTTTCACAGCTTGCGAGGCAGGCTGCAAAGACAGTCAGCCAAACAGGTTGCTATAAGCGAGGCAGAGCCCGCTGCGCCAAGCATACCTGATCATCTAGTCAATCCCCCACAAGATGGTCAGCCCAGTGTGTCTAATCCTGAAGGAACAGAGCAGATTGCTGCAGAGCAGGCAGAGTCTGGCAAGCCACTTTTCCAAGGCATACGCAGCTTCACAAGCAGGCTGCCAGGCATGAACAAGTCCCAGCCTGGCACTCTTAGCCAGGCCTTGCCACCCAACTCAGGCACTCACCCCAACTCTGATTCCAGTCCCTATTTGGCACAAGCAGCTTCTGCTGTTGAGCCTGACTCAGCACCCCAGCAGCAGCAGGGGGGTTTAGACACAAAGCAGCCCTCCACACTGTGGGGCCTGAACAGGGTGCAGGGAGCATGGGAAGGTGCCAGCAGCAGAGTAAAAGCCATGAGAGCCTTGCTGCCAGCATATCCAGCGTATGTGCACATTGGCAGCCACCAAATCCTTCTGCCCGCCTCTCCAGCCATGACAGAGGCTGTCAAGTCTGCACAGCAGAAAGGCTTGGCTGAGGAGCGGCAGCAAGCACTGAACATGCATCGCATGTCTGCTTATCGGGGCAGAGCCAGAGCCATATGCAGGTCTGCACTCAGCCTTGCTGCTTTCAGTGTGTGCAGTTCGCGCTTGTTGCAGTGCCGTGCGTGCCTATGTGGCAGCTCCATTCTGCAGCAGTGATATATGTAGGAGCCCATGCTAGTAAGTCATGGATTGCCTTGACAAGAGGTGCAGATCCTGCGTGCTCCATGCTTCAGGCATATATGTTCATGCTGCTTTGTACCTGTAGTATCAGCGTAGCACCCTGTTACAGATATTTGCAAAGGCAACTCTGCCAAAGGCAAAGGCAGTTTTGAACATGCAGTGGCAAAGGCAATTCTCTGTATTGACTGTCAGTGTGTAGACATTCATGCACCAATATGCATGAAACCCATCATGGATTTTCCAGCTCTTGCTTTATGCAGGAGTGTCTTCCATTGGGAGTCTGTGGAATCAGCAACACAAATCAGCTTGTCCACTACTCTATCCCCACCCGTCACCCTCCTCCATGCCACTGTCATCATCCCCCCCTTACCCCTGCTTCCAACAAATAGCACCACTGCATCTGAGGCACCAACGCAGCCTGCTAGTCAGGCAGTCTCCGAAAGGCAGTCTGACCAGTCGCTGGTGCAGTCTGATCAGCCCGTTCAGGCTCTTAAGCAGCAACCATCTACTAGCAGCAGTCAACAGCATCAGGGCGGATCACCTCAGCAAGAGGGAAACCAACAGCTTGCTGATCAGAATGTGGAAGAGCTGCAGCAAAAGCGCCAACCAGCTGCGTCTGCCAAGCGCAAGCTGCCCAGGCTGGGCTTTGGCACAGTGCAGCTAGATCCAGATACAGCTCCTCAGCAGCAGGAGGCTCCCAGGCAGGCAGCAATACACAAGTCCCCCAATAGGCAGAGGCAGAGGGAACAGCAGCTGCAGTCAGTGGACCGTCCGAAAGGCAGCTCAGGTGCAAAGCCTGACCCCAATTCTGACCCCAAGCCAGGGAGGTGGTTGCCACCAGTGGGTGTTCGCTGGCAGGGGAAGCCGAGACCCGTCCCCAGGCTTTCAGTCCTCATCAGAGTGCAGGGCAGCGTGCACAGCATGCCTGCACAGGCCAAGCTGCACGTATTGGGCCACCACTGGTGCAAGGCCCAGCTGATCAGTCACACAGCCCAGCACAGCATCAGGCAGCTTCCTATGGTCCTCTCACAGCAGCTGCCCCAGCAGCTTCAGCCGCAGTCATGGCGCCAGAAGCTCTTGCCATGGCTACAGCCCCAGGCTGCTCAACACCAAGCACAAGCTCCCCAGGCTGATGTGATTCTCATACAGGCTGAGGTACCTGTCACCTTGCTTCAGACTGTGGTTCAGGACACAGAACTGCAACAACTGCTGCAGCGGCCTGCAGGACAGCAGCAGGTGCCCCCAAGGGATGAATCGGCAAAGCAGGAATTGCCAATCATGCAGCAGCAGCAGCCACCTGCAATGCTGCTGAGAATAGAGACTGACTTTGTGTGCAAAGAGCAGGCGGTCCATGTCCAGCTGCCGGTTGTCTGGGTGCTTGGAGAAGACACCCGAGCAAGCCAGGCTATTTGGCAGCTGTTGACGTCTGCCAAGCAGCAACCAGGGGCTCATGCACAGCAGCAAGAAGCAGACAGGTCAATGGAGCCTGATGGCAAGAAGGCTGACTCGCGCTGGCAGGCAGCCCAGACTCGGCTGAGGTCTGCTTTGACCACTAGTTGGCGTCAAAGAGACCCTGCAGAGCAGCAGCCCCGGCCACAGCTGGTGACTGCAGTCATGTCAGGCATTCAGTATGCCCTCATCAGACCCACCAGTATGCGATATCTTGACCTGTTGTCGTGTGTGTTGCTGACCCTGTCCCGCTTGGCTGGTGATCAGCACACTATGCTGTCTGTACAGCAAGCTGAAGCCTCGCTACAGAATCTGCCGTCTCGCATACGCGCTGCTTATCACATGCAACAGCTCCAGCAGCTGCAGCAGCAGCTTCAACAGCTAGGTTCACCAAGTGGCGTCATAATGCTGCATAGTGGGTCTGTCGATATGCGGTCAGAAAGTGCTCTGAGCCTGGTGGCAAAGCAAGCCAGCCGGATGAACATCCTGAGAATGGGTGTTTCAACAACTGATCACATGGCTTCAGAGGGTTTGTATGGCATCTCGACTGATGACTGGATCAGGCTGCCGGTAGATGCAGGTGTTGATTATAGTGAACATCTACAAAGGCTGCATCAAAAGTTGCGTGGCTCATTGGCGGCCATCCTGCAGAGCCTTGGAAGTAAACACTCAAAATTGTGATGCTGATGTCACACACGGACTGTCAAGTTTGCATGCTGAGTTCTGCGTACAATGAATTTGTGTGAGTGTCTGGTGTGTTGCCTTATGATGGTAGTGCTTCTGCTGAAGATGTGTGCTGTTGCTGTGTGTGTGCTACTATTGGTTTGCCATAGCTGTATATGCTAACAGTCAATGATGAAATCAAAGGCTGGCTACAAAGTCTGTGATGCGGCTGTCTTCTTCATCCGTTTTTTGGAATCGGCACAAGCACATATATAGTCATGTACAACAATATGAAGTTGGATGTTGTCAGTGTGTTGCAAGCCATGTTATTGCGGCGTAATGCTTCTGAAGAATTGAATCAATGATTGGAGCTGAAAATGCTTGAGCCTGTACGTGGACGCTATATAGCCACAATACTTGCTCTGTGCACCCTGATCATAAATTGCGATTGCCAAACATACAAGTCCAGCATGACATGTAATTGTTGGCTTCGCCATTGAGGAAGCTCAGGTTCAAATACAGGATGGCTGATTTGGTTTCGGAGCAGCTGCTCGATTTTGTAAGTGCATTGTACAGCATCAATAACATCCGGCTTGCGTCGAAGCAGATGCACTGCAGCGCTACAGGCTGAGTGCCCTCCTCTGCACACTTTGTGAAACTCAGAACAGGGCTCCTGCTAAATGTGGTGCATAAACTCAGTGCAAAATCAACAGCGCTTGCGGATCAATTTGCGACAGTGTAAGCGTTCAGACGCAAACGCCGCATGGTGAAAGCTGAAGTCGCTATTTTCGCTCGACTACCAGTAGCGGGGAAGGTCAAGACACGACTTGCCGCCGGTGTTGGCTTCGAGAAGGCTGCAACCTTTTACAAGGCTTGCGCAGAGCATATATTCGTAGAAACCTCCAGGTGACCCAGACGATCAACTTCGGTGAACTGCTGCCACAAAACCCGTCAAAACACAACTGCTGCTCCAGATGTACAACTGCCCAGGCCAAGGTGCACTGCTCTATGGCCAGTGATCTGCCTGGAGTCAGGGACTGGGTTGCGGCAGCTGGGTTGGTAAGCTTTCCCATGTCAGCACAATTTGTTGGCTGTCAAGGGCCTGAAAGCCAAACAGATGGGGGTTTGCTGCAGAGACTCCTGTGCACTTGTCAGGTTGCACGTCCAGATCTGGGAGTGCGCATGCATGCATCCTTGGAATCAGCCTTAGAACAGCATCACATCAGTAAGGTTGTCGCCTGCTAGCCTTTTAGTATTCACCACAACAGCTTCATGTGTCTTAGTCTGATTCAAGTATACACAGCTAGGTCCCAAAAGTGTGCACTGTTCCACACAAGTAAACTTGGCAAATGATCAAGCATTCCATTGGCTTCTGTGACAAATGCTGCAACATCTGCTCATAGAATCAACCAATGTGATCTGGCTCAAGCACAGAAGGGTCACATATGTGTCATGCAGGCTCTTGTCATTGGCACTGACATACCAGATATCTCAGCCAGCGTTGTTGATAGAGCAGTCGCTGCTTTAGACTCACACCAGGTGCTTTCCAGCTACAGGCATGCTCTCAACACCATACTGTTGAGCTCATGATACATGCATTCATGCTGGCTCACTACCATGCATGACATAAATTGGATTGCAATTCCTCACAATAGTTTGGCTGCTTCAGCTGGTGCTTGGACCAGCATTTGATGGAGGCTACTACCTATTAGGCACCACCTGTGCAGCATTGCAGTTGTTTGAGGTATGGTACACCTGGCCAAGACTGTATGTCTGCTTGCAAGCAAAAGATGCTTGGCAGAAAGTAAAAGCAGTTTTCAGATGTGCTGCTGAGGACACAGGCGTTGTAGGGCATTGAGTGGAGCAGCGACAAGGTGTTACAACAGACGTTGCAACAAGCCAAAGTGTTGCAGCTAGATGTGGCTCCTCTGGACACGTTGCCAACACTTCAAGATATTGACACTCTGCAGGTATTGCATTCACTAATGCATGCATTCTACATGAATTGATCGCCGACTGGTGTCTTCAATGTTCACCAACACCAAATGAATAGCCTCGCGCTTTAAAACCTTTCAAGATATCAATACTCTGCAGGTATTGCCTTTGCTAAACCATGCATTGTACATGCAAGGGTGCCCACTTCTGTGTGTCAATGCTTACTGACACCATGTGAATAGTCTGGCATGCAGACGGCTGATCATGTCCCTGTTTCTGCTTCTAACACGACTTTTCACATATGCAGGATCTTGAGAGGTGGCGCAGCCAGTCACCGCCTGGTCATCCAATCGAAGATGTTGTTGATACAGTTTTGAAAGCATCAGCCTCTGACAGCCGTTGATGACCAGAAAGCTGATAAGCAAGTCAAGTACTCATTGCGTCGGGCGTGTTACAAGCTGTTGCAAATGCTGCTTGCTAGACATAATTGTTGAGCAACTGCAATGATTGCATCATGCCATGGTTGCTGATGGAAACAATACTATGTAGTACAGCTATAATGCAGAGCTGTATTGTTTCCGTCGCAGTGTCAATGATACACATCAGCAACTTTTGTGTAACAAAGCATCACAAGCACCTAATTGCCAGGCAGATCATCAGTGCCTGGCTGAAATGCACTGAAACAATATATTTATTTGGATGGAGTGCTGCCTGATAGGGCATTTGAGTTCGCGCATTTCAAGCCTTGTCTAGAAACAGTGTACAGCATATACGTACCCTACTAGTCTTGGTACCCATTCTTGAACCACGACATGCTGTTCAGCTGCAGTATATGCAAACAGACGTCAGGCAATTTCACACGATTGAGGCGCTGTGACATGAAGCAGTTGTCGACACTTGACGTCATAGGTTGCATCTGCTACAATTTAATTTCTGGCTGGTTGCATTCAGGGCTCTGATCTGACTCAACAAAGCGCAACAAGATCTTTGTGCCCTTGCCAGCGCTCATAGCATGGTCCAAGGCCTCACCGAACTCTGCTGGAAAGCTGTACCTGCAGCACACACACACCTCACATCAAAAACTACCTGCTGCATCAGCACAAAAGAGTGCGCTTGAGAAGACTGTTTGCACAAGCCTCGATAAAGAGAATGGTCATCTGCAGAGGTAACTTCTCGAACAGTTTCTGCACATCAGTCACCAGCAAACTGGGCAGTTGCAGCTCACAGAAGTTCAATCACAGCACATCAGACTCACTCAGTGTATGCCACTTTCAGCTTGTTAGCCATGACTAACTTTCCAAGAGCGTCCAGCATTTTTGGTAGCTGCTTGCTGTTTCTCAAAATCCATTTGCGCAGATTGAACCCCTTCACCTGTAGGTGCAAATGCAGACATGAGCAAGCAATTGAATGTCATGGCATGTTTGGCTACATGAGGAATCGAATCAGCTCATGCAGCAATTAACAGCATCAAATAACTAGATGCTGCATGCCAAGTTGAATCGACATGATGTGTAGAGTGCTGCTCAAGATAAGGCAAATGCTTGACATGAGGTGCAGGTCAGTGGGCTGCTCATGCCAAGGCAAGCTGCACCTGTAAATCCTTGAAGACCCAAGACTGCCAAGGCCAGGAAGGGGGCTTACCCCCCATGCACCCATAGATCACCAGCTGACCCCCCTGTACCAAGTCAATTTGAAGCTTGCCAACAGTGGCACAGTCATGTGACACGACAACTGCTTCTCTGCCCAACAGCCCTGCTTGCAATGCTTTATTGCACTATCTTGTTCCAACCTTGATGACTGCCGATGTGTGCAAGGCGTTGTTGCACAATCTTTGATTGAGAATGTGTCGAAGGTGTGGCATGCTACACGCATTGACCGCATGCACAGTCAAATCACAAGACTGTAAAATAAACCATTGTGTGTTATCATTCATGTCAGTAGAGCCTTCCTGAGCCCTCCTGATACTATCCACATACGCTGCTGGTTCAAATCGTATGTTCTGCTGCATCAAAGCTATAGACTGTCTTGCCAGTGACTGCCGTAGCCTGTCAACATTTCCAATTACGCACAGTGCCCAGCTGAGTGCCTCTTGGTTGTACTTTACTGTAAGGCCGCAGGTCACAGGCTGTTACGGTGCCTCTGCAAATTTGCTGCACAGGTTTTGCTGCTGCACAGCTGCTGATCTCTCTGAAGTTTTGCATGCTGCACAATATACCGCTTTGATCGCACTGCCATCAATGCTGAGAGTTGCTGACCCCAAGTCTGGATTGGGGGTCTGGATCAACAGCCCATCCAGCTGCTGTGTACTAAAAAGGCTGCAAAAGTTCCTTATCTGGCTGGTACAAGGCAGATTGCAACCAACCACTGAATCTGACTGCAAGGCTCTCAAAATGCTGCTGCAGAGCTGGCATGACTTGGCATTGATCAGTAACATTGCATACCCACAGAGGGACAGCAGCAGAGGGCTGCAAGGCTGCAGGATTCATCAAATGTCTGCCCAGTATCTGACTGTTGCAGCAATGATAGGTTTTCCCACCCTCCTGTCCAGACCTATCACTTAAATGGCTGAAAGATCTGGGGAGCTTGGGCCCAACTTGTGATCATCTCAAGCTACTCTACATCGGGTTGTCTGACAGCGTCATTGTTTCTGTTCTGTACATGACTGTTGCAAGGCTGTTGTCAAGTCAGTGATGTCACATGGTCTGCTGCAGCTCCGTTTCAAAGGCTAACTATCAGCTGTCACAACTGCAACCTGCTACAATTCTGTCGCAGGCATAATCACAGGCTGATACAAGTTTGTGCAAGGCTATCTCGTGGCTGATGCAGACTTCGCAAGGTCATGAATTAGCTGACCTGGGCAAGGGCATCACTGAGCCGGAGGGCAGAAGCCCCACCCACACAGTCCAGCCCCAGCTTTGGTTTGGCAAAGAACTTCACCTTCTCCAATTCCACCTGAATCAATTCCAAAGTTGTCCTGACAACTGTACTGTCAAAATTTCAATCAAATATATAGCTATAAATGCATCGATGAGAATCCTCGTAATATGTGCATAAATTTATGAGAAACTCAAGAACCACATGACTTTGGCCTGTTATCTCATAGCATAGAATGTTTGGAGCAAAATGAGTGATTAGTCAACAATTTGCTATGCATGTGTGCGGCTGATCCAGATTGCAGAACAAAAAAATCCAAACATGAGACATTGCAAGACTTCAACACCTTGAGGGAGCCTGAGTCTTGGATCACATGGGAAGCTCCCAAGGCTTTCAGTCTGTCCGCAAGCAGTGTGAAGCCCTCCAGGGGCTGCTCGCACTCACACACCACAGCCACACAGCGCAGTTGCAGCAGGTGACACAGCTGGATGATGACTTGACCCACTGTGCTGTTGGCAGCATTCAGGATCACGCAGTCTCCTGGCTGCACCAAGGCAAGAAATCATCCAGTTAGTTGCAGAGTGGTTGCAGATCGGGTACAAGTCACAGAATGTGAGCAACGGCAGAGCTGGCATATTTGGCAGAGGTGTACGTGTGGGAAGGCAGCGTGATGGGGGACCAAGTCGGCGGCTGTTTCTAATAGCAGGTTGGAAGGATATGACTGACAGTTTTGTAAGTCATAGGTGTAATGTGCAGCGTTTTGTGCACAAATTCCATCAGCTGAGCTGTTGCCACCCCATAGCAAGTGCACGCATGTTGCTCATAGTTGCATCACATGAACCACCCATGATCATGGCAAACAGTAAGCAACAGGTCTCTGACAGGCAAGGCAAGGGTGTCAAGTCAGATCTTACACTTTCTGAGACACAGGTGCATCACAAAGAGAGGAGAAGATGTGCAGTCAAGGCACACCTTGAGATTGCCATGGTCTTCTAGTAAGCGGTAGGCCAGACACAGTTCCCTGAAGACAGCTGCGTGCTCCATGGGCAGCGTCTCTTTGGGCAGCTTCAGCAGATCAGCTTCTTTCCAGACTGCCAGAGTGCGCCAGGATCCCAAGTGGGTCACTGCTGGGACTACCCAGTCCCCTTGTGCCAGCCCCTTCACCCCATCCCCTACCTGTACAATCCCAGAAAATTCCTCCTGATGGGGTGTCAGCAAATGTGACAGACTCAACAAGTGCTGCCATTCAGGCACCAGCTGTGTCCCTGACAACTGGCAACTGCCAAATCAAGATGTCACACCTGGTGATAACAACACAACAGCTTCCAGATACCAAATTTATCCTGGATAGTCACTGCTCCAGCTGGACTACTTGCATGCCATACTCATTTGGCCATATCTTCAGGCGTACAGCACCTTAGCAAGCTGGTGATGGCCTTTGTGAAACATCAGCCACATTCCTTGATGACAGATAGCAATGGCAATGTCATGTGGAACCAGCGCTGAATCACCTTTGTCACCACTCCTACACCATCATGCCCAGCAACAAAAGGCACAGCACTTTGTTTGTCACCATATACACCTCCAGTGCGAGCTGTGTACAGGTCAGCTGGGTTGATTGGGGCAAGCTGTAGGGTGACCAGAACCTCTCCCCATTCTAAAGCAGCAGGAAGTGGCTCTGAGACAAGTTCTAGTGACTCCTTCGCTGGGCCTGCTTTGATGCACTTCACCTACAGCATACACACAGATGCCAGTTGATGTGGCTGATGTGTGGAACCTGCCGAGATGCTTTGTAGCAGCGAAGAACATAGCCTGCTGTGCCTTGTGCTGCAAAGTAAGCATATGGCAAATGGTACATGGCATATGGCTTGCATCAACCATGTGTAACCTTTGTGAGCCTGCATTGCTGCTGCTGTTATGCTGCATCGCACCAGGTTTGCACTCGAAGTTGTTGATGCACACTGGACAATGTAGATGGCCACCTTACCTGGTACGACTCCGAATTGGGCAGAGCTATGCTGGTGTATGAACCTTTGACCATGCCATACTTGTCAGCTATGGTGTCTGCAGTGAAAACAGAGCCAGCAGTATCACCTCTTGCACGCATCCAAGCCTGCAGCGAAGTCAGCATATGCTGTCAGCACCTTGTGGTGATCTGCACGCACTCCTGTCAGCACTACAGGTCAAGCGTAATGGAGCGCTTTGGCAACATGTAAGCATGCAAGTCAGAGGCACGAGTAATGCTGTCAAACAAAGTGCCTTGAGCAGTCTCAGAGGCTTGCTTACATCAAAGCCAGCTGTATGGCTCTGTTCTATGGGTGATTGCCGGACAGTTATCTGTTCAGATAAGGTTGCGTTGGCCATTGTGGATGGTACAATGCCTGCATCCCTGAAGTTGCCTGTAACCCATGCACCAAGTGGCTTGTGAATGATGTCTTTGAATGTGTGAAGAGATTTGCTGACAAATGCAAGGCAATCTTGCACAGGGTGAGTGTTGCCAGAACATTGGCAACTTTGGCAGCAACAAGCATCATTACCTCGTCCAAAGCTTTGCCTAAGCTGCTCCTCAACAGATAGCTGTATCTTTCCTGTTTTATCATAGGTGTCTTTCTGCAAGTGTCACAAGGCGTTCAACACAATGCACAACCTATCGCCCCAGACATACCCTGTGGAGGTGATAGAGACTGTAAACCAACAAGGCATTGGGTTGCTGGCATTATGCGTTACTTTTTCGGCCGACGACAAGACTTCGTAGGCAGTCCTAATGAGATCGAACCGCGCTGCATCGCCGCCTTTATCTGGATGACTCTTGGTCAACAGGTTTCTGTATGCTCGTCGGACCTGGTAGGCACAAGCGGTGAGACGAAGATGTCAAGATCAGTGTTGGTGACTTGGCGCACCGAAGACAACGATGATATGACTGTGCGAGCAAACATTTGGTTGCTCGCCTCAACGTCAGTGGCGCTCTTCGACACGCCGAGAACCTCATACAGGGAACCCTGCGCCATAGCAGGTCGTGCTGATGACTTGCTCAAGATCCGCTGGTAACGTTGAGCAGACTTAGAAATCGCTTATGTCTGCACGCCAAGGGATGATTTATGTCGCCACCTTACAGCCAATGCACCACAGACGTACGAATGCAAGAGCAAAAAAGGGAGTCAAGATCGAGGCAGTAGTCCAGACGCAGGGCGTGAAGCCTTGCGTCGATTTCGATTTCGATTCGAGCAGGACGTAGTATTGGGAGCCCTGGCAGCTTCCATTGCGCAAGCTCACAAGAGTGCATTGTCGCAATCGGGATGGAGACGGTCCTCATTGTGCAGACAAAGTGACAGCCCAAGTGTTGCCTACCCGCACACGTACAGGCTGAAGTCAGACAAAGGTTGACCGCGAGGTTTTCCGTCCAGGCTTTGTCGCGTACGAATCTGCACAGCCGCAGCAAGTCGGTCTGTAGCCCAGCCCGTTGTACCCCACACAACATCGGTCGAGTCCCTGTCGACTGCCGTCATCGTGGCAGTAAAGCTGCATGTCACGCGTAGATCGACATAACCTTTAGGCCGCTCAGCAGCTGTCGGGCACCGCTTTCACGACAAATGCGGCTCGCAGCTGTAAGCATAGCCTGGGGTGAGATCGCGACATGAGACGAATGGCGCTAGGACTCAAGAGTAGAAATGAAGCTGTCCTGGGGAGAAATCTGTCCGACGCAAGCACCTCAAGCTCTTCTCCTACCGGTATGTTGTATGGGAGCGTTGTCTTCAAGCTGAGTCCGAACAGCTGCACGTAACACGGCAACATGCCATCGCAGGTGGGCCGGACGTGCCTGAGGAGGTAGCTCCAGGAACTCCAGTAAGTCAAGGAATTGTTTTGCTCCTTGCCAGCTGTGCAAGCAGCGTTGAGTTGTTACACAGCAAACAATTTGTCAGCAAGCCATACATGCTCATGTCTCCTGCAGACCAGCCATCACATGCATTTGCACAAGTTGACTGTCTTGAAATCAAGTCAAGCTTCATTGCTGTCAAGCGCAACATTGCTCAGCAGCTTGCTTTTAAATCATTCACACAATGCATCATGTGCACATTGTAAATCTCCTGTCCTCACATTCAGACTGGCACCCCTGGACGTCAACCTCACCCCCTACGCAAGGTCTCCTTGTTAGGCGGCTCCAAGAAACAGCCGTTCTCAAAGGAGGATCAAGACTCCACCTCTGCAAGAACTGCCAGCCATGCAGAAGCCTCATCAGGCCAGACAGCCAATCTGATTGGCTCAGCAACAGAAAATGAAGCATGCTTCAACATGGTCAACTTCATCCTTGGTGCTGGAGTTCTTGGCTACCCATTCTGTTACAAGGCCTGCGGTCTGGTTCTGACAACACTCCTCATATTGATATGCCTAATAGCAGCGCAGCTGTCCATGCGACTCTTGCTGATGTCCAGCCAACTGTCAGGCAAGAGGACATATGAAGAGCTGGCCAGGCTCTGCTTTGGCAGACCAGGGCAGCGAGTCATGGGGACATGTGTCTTCATGCTCAATCTGGGAGCACTGGTCGCATACGTCAATATCTTGGCTGATGTCCTGTCCTCTGTGGCCGGTTCAATCATTCCTCCTGGGGCTGAGCCATCTCGTAACATCATCATGACAGGTGAGCAGACAGCCAAATGATGAGCACTTGCACTATGCATAGTGCTTGGCCTTCAGGCTTGCTGCCTCTTTCAGCCTTGACTGGTCCTGTGGCCCTACTAGAAAGCATGCAAAGAATTGCTGCTGCAGTGTCATTAGCAAAGGCATTGGAACTTCAATTTCTGCACTGCACCCTCTGAGTGGTTGCCATAACGACTGCTTCACAGCAACTGTCTGAAGCATGCAGGTTCCTCACATACTGTGTCCCTGCCAAAAAGCCCAGAGGATCTCTGTGTCAACTGCTCTTCTCAAAACGCACCTGAGCTGCTTTGCTGCATGGCTGCAGGAATTACTCTGTTTGGGGCCCTTCCAGTGGCGCTGCTGGTCAAAAGTCCTGGTGTGCTTGCTCTGGTGTCTCAAGTCAGCGTCGCCTTCATCTTCTTTTTCGCAGCAGTGGTTGCTGTCCTGTCCTTGTCTCCTAGCCAACACAAAGGTAACGCTCAATCACACCTTTTATAATCGAGGTGCTACAAGTCAGCACTGTGAGGCAGCATTGCTTCAGTCAGTCCTTCATCCATCCACGCATCCATTTATTCATCCATCCCTCCACTCGTTCATCCATTCATTCATTGCTCAACTATATACATAGTATTATCTAAGGTCAGGTACATTCAGCTGCAAGGCAGTGAGCTTCAGTAACATATGTGCAAGTCATTTATCAGCATATCAGCAGTGTGGATCAGCCGCATCCTTCAGACAGGTTAAGCCAGTATGCACAGCACATGCTGTGCTGGTATGCAAGAGCCTACAGTGCTGGGCAGTGCAGAATCATACATTCCTGTATGCTGATCTGCCCCTAGGATGCACGTTCAAATTCGAATCAAAAGATAGCAGCGTTTCAGCTATACATGCTCACATATTTGAAATTTCTATCGTAAAAACTGCACTGCAGACACATCAGGAGGTCTCATCAACTTTGTGGCCCGTCACATGATGTCACAGTTTACAATGGCATTACTACAGTATGTGTATCGTTGGAACGGTGTTGATGCGGCTATGATGTGCTGATGGCCCTGACTGTGCAGGTCCTCTGTTGTATTGGCGCCCTGCCGGTGTTCTGCTTGCCTTCCCAGTGGTCGCTTACGGCTTCACCACTCACCACTTCATCTTTGTCATCTACTCCTCCCTCAAGAATCCCAGCGTGAAGCGCATGACACTGGTGGCTCAGAAGGTGACCTTGCCATGACACATGCATCCCATGTGAATCATGACACATGCATCCCATGTGAATCATGACACATGCATCCCAAAAAAAAACTTACAAAGCCCGAGACAGAGTGCTGTGCCCAAGCATGATGCACAGACAGACTAGTACCAGCTGCAAACCGCATGCACTATGCAATTGCGCTGCTATCATGCGTTGTGATGTTTTGCACCTTTTGAAGTGGCATGCTGTCGTATGTACACATTTGTGAGGCGCCAAGGCCTCACATGGGCTGTCATGAATCATGAAAGACTGTTTGCTGTGCTCACAATGTCATTCACCCTTTCGACATTGCTTACCACGTGCTCACAATGTCATTCACCCTTCCGACAACACTTATTATGTGATTTGGCATTGCAGGCAATGTTCCTGTGCACCCTTGTGTACATCACAGTTGGCGTATGTGGCTACACCGCCTTCAAAGACAGGTTTGTCTGCAACAATCAGTGCAAATGTACACATTAGCTGCAGCATGTGCCTCTTCACCTGCTGACTTACATAAAGCAGTCAGACAGGACCGCTGTATGTAAGTCAGCAGTCTTGTCTGAGTTTGCATGTTCTGGCTGGCCACTATAACAAGCACGGTAATATATCCCTGTGATATTTCCCTCACATAGTCTGTAGGTCTGCATGTGCCACTCGAGATTGCTGATTGCTAAACTTGCCCTCCTGCTGTGATACTTGCATGGCTGCATGGAGTCCATCACAAGCATGCAAGCTTTGTGGTCAAACCAGAGTAGGTGTGATCTCTGTACTCGTTCCCTCAACTCAGCTGAGAGACTGGAGCATGACGACAGCTGGTGTTATACAGGACAGCAGGCGACGTGTTGCGTAACTTTGGTGCTCGAGGAGTGACAGGCATCAGGGGTGCCTACGAGCGCCTCATCAAAGTGGGCTATGGCCTTTCGATTCTAGGCACAGTGCCTTTGGTGGTGCTGCCTTTCCAAGACTCCCTGGGACCCTTGCTGGCAGCCTGGATGCAGCCCTGGTCAAAGTTTGCTGACAAGAAGGAAGGTGTGGATGACAGTATGGGCAAAAGGACCCATCTGCAGGAGCAGTTCATCACCACTGCAGTCCTAGGTGAGCACTTGGTGCACGGCACCATGCAAACTTTTGCACACAACACAGTTTTACTAAAAGACATGTGACAGTTGATGCTGCTGCAGCCATGACGTGTCAAATGCAATCATCAATGCAATGAGCAGTGTCATCTAGCAGTCATGCATGGCTCATGCCAAGAGCTTGTAACAGACTGGCGTATCGTTATACAGCTCCACAATTTTCCCCCTCATCACTTGCTATGCTGTTCAATGACTGGTATACAGAACACCATCAGGCGCTTCATGAGAGCAGCCACACAGACAGAAGCTGGCCTCTCTCTTCAACAAGACAAGCGATCAATCAACAGGCTATACCTGCTCTTGTGCTTGCAGGCACTGCCCTAATTGCCGCAGTCTTTCTGCCCAATGTAGAGTTCATCTTTGGCTTGGCCGGATCCACAGCATCAGTCCTCGTTGCTTACATCCTACCCGCCGCCATATTCCTGGTGGTTTCCCGCCCCCCCAAGCAGCCCACAGGCACCCTCATCAGCGGTGGGTCACCCACCCTCATGAGCGCACAGTCAGCAGAAGTGAGCTCGCCCCG